>Ga0307278_10000601_pt1 | contig 17972 bp, 15 predicted proteins | sample ER_DNA_117_FD_194482 | JGI IMG/M metagenome (GOLD analysis project Ga0307278, IMG submission 194482) | Bulk soil microbial communities from the East River watershed near Crested Butte, Colorado, United States - ER_DNA_117 | ecosystem: Environmental > Terrestrial > Soil > Floodplain | place...
ATTTAAGCCGCAGCTTCGGCCTGTTGACGCCGTATTCATTGAGTTTGCTCTTATCGGTCTCGATTTCTTTGGCTGAAATCGTGCCGTCCTTCTGCCAGTTTTCCAAGTCTGAGAGCAAACTCTCGATTACAGCACTATCTGCCTGGTCCTTGATTGGTGCTTCAAGGCGCCATCTGTTGTCGTGGCGTTGCAGCTCGATCTTCTCATCACCATTTTGAATAACAATGCCGGTGATCTTGTTTCGGTCGAAGTTGACCATATTTTGCGCCTGGCGTTTGGCTTCTTCCGTGCTCGGCTGTTTCGTTTCAAAGAATTTGAGGTAAGCCAAAACTCCGAACGTAATAGCGGCTAGAACGAGAGTAGTCCTCCAATTCATAATTGGCTCGAACACTCAAACGCGCCGCTGCCACCAGATCACGGTTCCGATTACAGCCGGAATCAGCGGCATGAAAATCAAAACGATCCAGCGTAAATTGCGCAACGCGTCTTCGTTGAGAGTGAAGATCAGAGGTTTAGGAATCTTTGCCGCGATACCGATAAGCTGTTCGCGACTCAGCAACCAATTCACACTGCCAGAGATGAAATCGAGCGCTTGCTGATCCTGCGTGACCGCATTGTCTTGAACGAATGTCGCATTACTCACTACAACCAGGCGCGACGAATTCACCTGCACGCGCTCGTCTGCGCTACCGCCTTTTTCGATTGCTGCGCCGACCGTTAGCACCGTGTTACTGCTCCGTTTGGCGTCTGCCTGCAGTTTTACTTGATCCTCCGTATTGTAGTCAGGTTCGGCAAAATAACCTTTTTCCGCCTGAACAAGCGGCTCGATCCGGATGCTTGCGCCGCGCCCGCGGTCGGGCGCGAGCGTGAGCGAAGATGTGCCACCCAAAAAGAGCGCGTTTGCGCCGGCCAGTCGTTTCGTAATTGGGCTGTCGCCCAGAAAATGCACTTGGACATCTCGCGTGAGCGCCAGCTCCTGGATTCCGGTGCGCAAGAAGGCCATTAATCGATCGTCATTCGCTTTTACGCCCAATTCGTTAAGAAATCCGTCCAGCCTGGGCGTTTTTGCAGATGGATCGAGAAGCAGCAGTATCCGGCCCTGTTTATCCCAGAAATCCCGCAACAATTTCATTTCGCGATCGGAGAAATCATATTGCGGCCCAACAATCATGACCGTTTTCAAGTCTTTCGGAACTGCATCCACATCGGAAAAGTTCAGCTCCTGGAATTTGATGTTTTCGTTCTCGATAAATGTCTTCACGACGGAGATCGTGCTGTTTTCCGAAAGCGGCGGTTCCTTGTGCCCGACCACGTAACCAAGAGCGTTCTTCTTTCCTTCCACAATATCGATCATGGCGCTCGTGATGGCCTGCTCTGCTTTGAATGCGGTTACGCGCGGGCCTTCGCCCACGGCCATCCCACTCTGATCGACGTCAGCCATCTCGGACGCCTTGACCGTTTTGTTGCGTCCTTCGTAATCGAGTACTAAAAGACTCTCGTCGGTAACAACTTTGTATTTGTCGAACAGCTCTTTGGCGCGGGAAAGATTGCGCTCAGGATCGACGTGTTCGATGTCGATCTTTCCTTTCCCCGCATATTGATATTCCGTCAGCAAATTCTGAACGTCCATAGTAATGGGCGTATTGGGCGAAAAGAAGATGGTGATGCGAATCTTATCCTTGATCGTTTTAAGGAAACGCTTCGTTTTGTCTGAGAGCGCATACTTTTGATCGCGGGAAAAATCCCAGCGCGCGTAATGTTTAAAGGCGATGGAATTCACCATCACAGCGAGAAACAAAATCAGGATGATTTGCGCGAGGACGTTGAAACCGATCTGAATCCGGCGAATCTTTTTCCTCGAAGGCGCTCGGGGCTGTTTTGTCTCGTCAGCCATGAATCATAGCCTCCATTTGCGGGATTGGAATGCCTGATAAGTGAGCGCCAGCATCACAACGGTCATGCTCACGTAGAGCACGATCGGCCGGGTATCGATCACGCCCCGCGAGAATGTTCCCATATGCTCGATGGCCGAGAAGTAGCCGAGCAAATCGCGCGCAGCGGAGCTAATATCGAGAAGAATGAACTGAACCAAACCGAGAAAAAACAGCAGCGTAATTGCGCAGAAGGAAATGATCGCGGCGATGATCTGGTTCTTGGTCAGAACAGAGGTAAGGCAACCGATCGAGAGATAGAACATCCCCAGCAGCAAGAGCATCAGATATGAGCCGAAGTACGCTCCGGCGGAATGAGCGGCCGGTTGATGCGTTACCTGCAGAAAGATCGCGAAGTAAAGCAGGGTCGGGATCCAGAGGACGAGGTAAAATACCAGTGCGCCAAAAAATTTTGAGAGCACCACCTGCCAATCGCGCACAGGTGCGGTCATCAGGGGCTCAATCGTGCCGAGCTTAAATTCTTCCGCGAAGAGGCGCATCGTAATGAGGGGAAAAATCAGAACGAAGGCGAACCAGAAGAAGACCGAATTAAAGAACGCTTCCTGCACGGTGTATTGCACCTGGCGCTGGTTCATGAAGGAAACCTGAAAGTAGAAATCGATCCCACTGATGATCAGGAAAAAGATGAGAACAACGTACGCAATGGGTGAGTAAAAATAGCTGCGTACTTCGCGTGAGAGGAGGGTGTAAAATTTACGCATACGCGTTGTTCCGTCAGACAACGTCTGGATGGGTGAGCTCGACGAACACGTCCTCAAGCGTCGCCCGACGCTGGGTTAGTTCACGTACGGTCCAACGGCGATCAATGGCGAGCCGAAAAATTTCTTCGCGCACGTCAATGCCTGATTCCACCCGCAGCGAAAATATTTTCCAATCGCCATCCGCATCGACGATTACATCGCGAACACCTGAAATTCTCTTTAGCTCTTCTGCGCCGTTATCAGGTCCCACTTTCGCTTCAAGGATTACACCACCGGCTTGCCTGATTTTTCCGAGCAAATTCTCCGGTGTATCGCAGGCCTCGATTCGTCCTTTGTGAATGATGATGACCCGGCTGCATGTCATCTCGACCTCCGGCAAAATGTGCGTTGAAAGCAAGATCGTGTGTTGTTTGCCCAAATTCTTGATTAACTCGCGCACGAGACGGATTTGATTTGGATCGAGGCCGATAGTCGGCTCGTCGAGAATGAGAAGATCCGGCTCGTGCAAGAGCGCGTCCGCCAGGCCGACCCGTTGGCGATACCCTTTGGAAAGGGCACCGATCAGTTTCCTTTCGACCTCCTTGAGACCGCAAAGTTCCTTTACGTCGCCAACGCGCTCCGTCACGCGGCGGTGCGGGACCCCTTTAAGCGCCGCACGATAGTCAAGGTATTCCGTTACTCGCATGTCGTTATAGAGCGGGACGTTTTCCGGCATGTAGCCGAGGTGTGCGCGTGCCTGAAGCGATTGCTCAAAAACATCGAACCCCGCGATGGTTGCGCGGCCCGAAGTAGCTGGCATGAAGCTGGCCAGAATGCGCATCGTGGTCGTTTTGCCCGCGCCGTTTGGTCCCAGAAATCCCATGATTTCTCCTTGGCCAACTTCGAAGTTCAAATCCTGGATCGCAGGCTGGCCGGCGTAACGTTTCGTCAGATTTTCGACTTTAATCATTGCGCGATATTTCCATAAGACAACCGAACTGGAATTGCGTTGCTAATTTTTTTATCAACGCGCCGCCATGGTCAAGGTAGCGAGCTGCCGGTCTTGTCTTCCGGCGCGGATCACACCAACGGTGAAATTCACATTTGCGCCGCTTTGTACCCGGCCAAGCACGTCCTCGATTTGTTTGACAGAGTTCACGTCAGATTTGTCCACCTGGTAAATGACCAGCCCACGTTCAATTCCCGCTTCGTCCGCAGGGCTGTCTGGTTCGACCGCGGTAATGAGAACCCCGCGGCCTTGCGCGTAGCCGAGCGCGTCACTTAATTCCTGGCTCAAATCCTGAAGTTGCATTCCAAAAAACCGCTCAGCCTTGGACACGGATACTTCGCTGGTTGCGGGTTGTTTCTCTGACTCGGGCTGTTTCTGCGCGATTTTTTTGAATCGGTTGACGCTATCGCGCACCACTTCGGCCGGAATGGCGAAACCCAATCCTTGTGTAGGGACACCTTGCGGCGTAAACGCCATTTTCGCCGAGCTGATTCCAACCAATCGCCCGGAAAGATCGATGACCGGCCCGCCGCTGTTGCCCGGATTAATTGCCGCATCCGTCTGCACGAGATCTTTGTATTCGATATCGTCCACGGTGATGTTGCGCTTCGCTGCACTAAGAACGCCGCGGCTGATTGAACTACCATAGCCGACTGCATTGCCGACTACGATGACCGTTTCGCCAAGAAGATTGGGAGAAATATTATCGAGGCTGACAAATGGGAACGCGGTCTTCGCGTCGATCTTGATGAATGCCAGGTCAGTCTTATCATCGCCGGCGATGTAGTGGGCGTTGTAGGTTTTCTCGTCATTCGTCGTTACATGAATTTTCAAATCTGCAGCGCGTTCGACGACGTGTTGGTTGGTGATGATGTAACCCGCTGGATCAACAATGAAACCGGAGCCGAGACTTTGGAGAGTCTGGCGAATTTCGCGCGGCCGAACGCGGTTGTAACCAAAGAATTGCGCGTAAAAATCCTCAAATGGATCGCGCACCGTGCGTCGAACCACGCGCTCTGTGTTGATGTTCACGACTGCCGGCAAGACCTTTGCCACGGCCAGAACGGCTGGTTCCGAAGCCGGATCAGCCTGACCCAAACACGATATTGGTCGCGCGAGGATTAATAGCGCGACAACCAGCGCGCGATGCACGTATCGGGTCCGCACAAAAACGTAGATTTTCCTCGCCGTCATATTCGCAGCAAGTAACGAGGCCGCCTCCGCACTGTCAACTTGCCGCACCGCGTAATCGTCGGAGATTAAATTCGGTCTATGAACACTTCCATTGCGGCACGCGCAAATCTCGAATTGATCGAGGAGAACTACCGGCGCTGGCAGCGAAATCCTGAGTCGGTTGATTCGGGGTGGTCGGCTTTCTTTGAAGGATTCGATCTTGGGAATTTGCCGCAGCGCGACGGCGCGGCTGTTGCCGAGGCTCGAGAAGCGGCGCTCCAGACGCGCGTCGATGGTCTTGTCTACGCGTATTGCTCGCTTGGTCATACCATTGCACGGGTCGATCCCCTCGCGGAGACGCGACCGGAAAATCCGTTACTGAGTCTGCGTGAGTTCGGATTCAGCGAGTCAGACCTCGACCTTCGCGTTTCATCCAAATTCTTCCTCGACAATCGGCCCATGATGTTGCGCGAGATGGTCTCCGGGCTGGAGAGAATTTACGCTGACTCCATCGGTTCGGAATTCATGCACATCCAGGATCCGCGAGTGCGAGAATGGGTGCGCAAGCGATTGGAGACACGACCACACAAGCATTCGACTCCGGCGGCCGTGCAGGTGGCGCTGTTGCGGGCACTGCTTGAATCCGAGTCGTTCGAGACTTTCCTTCATATGCGCTATGTTGGCCAAAAACGATTTTCACTTCAAGGCTCGGAATCGCTCATGGTGATTCTCGACACAATTCTGCACAAATGTCCGGAAGGAGGAGTCGAAGAAATTTGCATGGGCATGGCGCATCGCGGCCGGCTCAATGTCCTGGCAAATTTTTTGCGCAAATCGCTCAAGGTTATCTTTACTGAGTTTACCGAAAACTACGTTCCCGAGCTGGTCGCCGGCGATGGCGACGTGAAATATCATCTCGGTTATCACTCGGTACGGAGACTTGCTTCCGGAGCAGAGGTCGAGATCCGGCTCTCGTCGAACCCCAGCCACCTGGAAGCTGTCGATCCGGTAGTCGAAGGACAAGCGCGCGCCAGACAACGAATTCGCGGTGACACCGAGCATCGCCGCAAAGTTTTAGCGCTATTGGTGCACGGCGATGCTGCCTTCATCGCGCAGGGAATCGTCGCCGAGACACTTAATTTGTCGCAATTATACGGTTACAGCACGGGCGGGACCATCCACGTCGTTGTGAACAACCAGATCGGTTTTACGACACTTCCCAAAGATGCGCGTTCATCGATGTACTGCACCGATGTCGCCAAGATGATCGAGGCGCCGATTTTTCATGTGAATGGCGACGATCCGCTGGCGGTTAAATTTGTAAGCGATATGGCGTTTGATTTTCGCCAGCGATTCGGGCGCGACGTGGTGATCGACATGTATTGCTATCGGCGCTACGGCCACAATGAGGGCGACGAACCTTCATTTACCCAGCCTGATCTTTACGCAAAAATCGAAAAGCGTCCGTCGGTCACTCAGCTTTACAAGCGCGAGTTGCTCGAGGCGGCAACGCTGAGCGAAGACGATGCCGCCTCGCTGGAAACCGAGTTCGGTTTGCGGCTCGAAATGACGCGAGATGAAGTTGATGCCATCGAAAAACGGAAGGCCAGCGAGAAAGCCAGGTTCAGAGAATCGACAGCGATTTTTCAACCGGAATATTCGAGTGAGTCTGAGTCAACTGCGATCAGTGAGAAAACGCTGAAAACCATTGTCGATGGTCTAACGCGGATCCCGGAAGGTTTCGAGGTTCAGCCGAAGATCAAACGCATCGTTCTCGATCATCAACGCAAAGTTTTCGAAGAGGGAGGCCCGTTTGCATGGCATTACGCCGAAGCGCTCGCGTTTGGATCGCTCCTGTTAGAAGGAATTCCAGTTCGATTGTCGGGTCAGGATAGTTCGCGCGGAACGTTTAGCACGCGGCATTCGATTCTTTACGACGCAAAGACGGGCAAGCCCTACGTGCCACTAATGCATCTCGCCCAGAAGCAAGCACGCATTTGCATTTACAATAGCCCGCTCTCAGAGGCTGCGGTGCTCGGGTTCGATTATGGTTATTCGCTCGATTATCCGAAGATGCTTTGTTTGTGGGAAGCACAGTTCGGTGATTTTTCCAACGGCGCGCAAACGATCATCGATCAATTTATCGTTTCAGCGGAGTCGAAATGGCAGCGACCGAGTGGGATTGTATTGCTGCTTCCGCATGGCTACGAAGGTCAGGGCCCCGAGCACTCCAGCGCCCGGTTGGAGCGCTTCCTTCAAGCCTGCGCCGAGGACAACATGCAGGTCTGCAATCTCACCACCGCCGCGCAGTACTTTCACGTGTTGCGGCGCCAGATGAAGCGTGACTTCATCAAGCCCCTGATCATAATGACCCCGAAAAGTCTGTTGCGTGCCAAGTTCGCTTCCTCGCCTGCAGAAGAATTCATCCATGGCCGGTTCGAAGAGACCCTTGGCTCGCCCGGCGCCGGTCCCGCTGACAAAGTGAAGCGGATCATCTTTTGCTCAGGAAAAGTTTACTACGATCTGCTCAATTACCGGACCCAGCGAAATATTGCTGACGCAGCAATCATTCGCATCGAGCAGCTTTATCCGTTGGCGGAAAAAAAGCTGCGCGAAATGCTCAAGCCATTTCCAAAGAACACGAAGTTCGTCTGGTGTCAGGAAGAACCGGAAAACATGGGCGCATGGACCTTCATCGAACCGCGGTTGCGCACGATTTTCTGCACCGAAATTGCCTACGCGGGCCGCGAAGCCAGCGCCAGCCCAGCTGTCGGCGCGCTTACACGTCACAAACGCGAACAGGCCCGCTTGGTCGCCGACGCGTTCTCGATTTAATAACTAATGAAGGTTCAGATGAAAAAGATCGTGTTCATGACTGCGGTTGTTTGCTCTTGATGCCGCACACAGCGCCCGCTCCGATCTACAGCTTCTTTCCCGGCCTCGATAAGTTAATCAACGGCGCAGACTTCATCGTCGTTGCCGACATCATCAAGGGACCGGCGCTGGAGGAAAGGGACATGCGCGGCGGCGGCACATTCGACATCGAAGTCGTTCAAGTGCTCAAAGGGGACATAAAACCTAGCAAACGAGCAACCGCATATCTGCGAGACTTACCTTTTGTAATTGGGCCGCACGATAGAGCGGCGCCGACAGTAGGATTAATGCCGGGTGGACGCTACCTGCTTTTTCTGAGCAAGCCTGGAACGCACATGAACCTAGACGGCCAGCCGCCTCCCGCAGATTACGAAAACGAAAATTGCGAAGGCGATGCCGTGTGGCTTGGCTCGCCAGAGTCTGCAAGCCATTATTTCGATCTCGAGTCGTTGAAAGGCAAGAGCGTACGCGAATCCGTGGCCGCTCTGCTCAAGCATATCGCAATTGCGCAACAGGAGTTCGCGAAGGCCGTTAATTTAATGCTCGAGAGTCGAGCTGCAGATCGGCTTACGCAAAGAATTACTCAACGCGTGTTGCTCGAGAAGAACGCCGAAGAGGCCTCAAAGTTTTACATGTCCATCTTTAAGGATTCGATCTTTAAGAGGTCAAACGAAATTCCCAAAATTAGGAACTATTCTGACATCGGGCCCGATGGGAAATCGACACTCACAGGCGTAACGTTATCGATTGATGGACAGGACATCGTGCTATTGAATGGCGGGGCCAAATTCAAACCTACAGAAGCGACGGCGCTCACGCTGAATTGCGACGTCCAAGAGGAGATTGATTACTATTGGGACAAACTTTCCGCTGGCGGCGAAAAATCGCGTGGTGGTTGGCTCAGAGATAAATTCGGCGTGTGGTGGCATATCGTGCCGTCAGATTTGCAATTCAGGTTAGAGGACAATCCGCAAAGTGTCCGCAAAGCGATGACGGAAATGGAAAAGATCGACAGCGCAGCTTTGTGGCGCGCGGCTGAATACGGTGACACGCAACCTAAATAAGTTGCGCCGATGTACGTCCTGCAGGTTTGATTCGACCGCACGTTTTTTCTGCGCTTAGTTACGCGCAGATGGCCATTGAAGTGAAAATTCCCGCCGTTGGTGAATCGATCACCAGCGGCGTTGTCTCCGCCTGGCACAAGAAATCCGGCGATTTTGTGAATGAAGGGGAAGCTCTCTTCACGCTCGAGACCGACAAGGTTTCTACAGAAATTGTAGCTGAAAAGGCTGGCGTGCTCGAGACCAAAGCCGACGAAGGCCAGGAAGTGAAAATCGGCGAAGTAGTAGCGACGATTGACGATTCCAAGCCGCCACCTGAGGAAAAGAAGACGGAGAAACCTCCGGAGAAAAAGAAAGAACCCGAGGCAGAGAAGAAAGAACCCGAGGCGGAGAAAGAGCGGGTAGAAGAAAAGGAAAAAAAGGTGGCAGAAAAGGGAGAACCTCTTTCGCCCGCAGTTCGACGCATTATCGACGAAGAACATCTCGAGCCGGAAAAAATCTCTGGTACCGGCAAAGGAGGGCGTTTGACCAAAGGCGACGTGCTGGCCGCGGAACAGGGGCGCAAATCTGTAAGAGAAGCCGTTAGCTTCCCTTCTCCTCGAGCAGAGCAAGATCGCCAATCATCGGACGGTCGATTCACCCGCAAAAGAATGTCGCCACTGCGCCGCAAGATCGCGGCGCAGCTGGTGATGGCGCAGCAGACCGCCGCCATCCTCACGACCTTCAACGAATGCGACATGAGCGCCGTGCAGGAATTGCGCGCGAAGTCGCAGGAGAAGTTCACGAAAAAAAACAGCGTCAGGCTGGGTTTGATGTCGTTCTTCATCAAAGCGTCCGTCGAGGCGCTCAAAGACGTGCCCGTGGTCAATGGCCGCATCGAAGGCGAGGATTTTATCCAAAACAATTTCTACGATATCGGCGTAGCCGTCGGGACAGAGCGCGGACTGGTTGTGCCGATCGTGCGGGACGCGGACAAGAAAAGTTTTGCCGAACTCGAACTTGATATCGCCGGCTTCGCGGTGAAAGCGCGCGAAGGGAAATTGAAAATCGAGGATTTGCAGGGTGGCACGTTCACCATTTCAAATGGCGGCGTTTACGGATCGCTTCTTAGCACGCCGATTCTTAATCCGCCGCAAAGCGGGATACTCGGCATGCACAAAATTATGCCGCGGCCGGTTGCCGTAGATGGAAAAGTCGACGTTCGCCCGATGATGTACCTCGCGCTCAGTTACGATCATCGCGCCATTGATGGGAAGGAAGCCGTCACATTCCTCATCAAAGTGAAAGAGTGCATCGAGGACCCGAAAAAGTTGCCGCTCGATTTTTAATCTTTTCCCTCTGTCATGTTGAGCGAAGCGAAACATCTCTGAGTATTTGGATCGCGTGCGCAATCACGACTATTGGGTGTACATTCTCACCAACAAACACTGCACCACATTGTATATCGGGGTTACGAATAACATCGTGCGCCGGTTGAACCAGCATAGGCGCGGTGAGGCAGAGAGCTTCACGAAACGCTATCATTTGAATCGGCTTGTCTGGATCGAGCACTTTCGCAACGTGCGCGACGCAATCGCCTGCGAGAAGAAATTGAAAGGTTGGCGCCGCAGCAGGAAGATTGCGCTTATCGAACAAATGAATCCACGATGGTTTGATCTGAGTGACGATTGGGAACAGCAGCCAAAGTTCTATGACCGCTCATGGCCGACCGAAGAAATGATCTGAGATTCTTCGCTCCGCTCAGAATGACAGTGCGTTACCGGAATGACAAAATAGCATATGGAAAAATTTGATGTTGTAATTATTGGCTCGGGGCCGGGCGGCTATATCGCCGCGATCCGCGCCGGACAGCTTGGGTTGAAGACCGCGCTTGTCGAAAAAGACAAGGAACTTGGCGGCACTTGTCTGAACGTCGGCTGTATCCCGAGCAAAGCGCTCTTGACCTCGAGCGATCATTTCATGTTCGCAAAAAAAGAAGCCGAGAAACATGGCGTCGTTTTCGACGGCGTACATGTCGATCTTGGAAAGATGCAGCAGCGCAAAGACAAGGTGGTGAAAACATTCACTGGCGGCGTGCGCGCGCTGATGAAGAGCAACAAGGTAACGATCTTCGAAGGAGTCGGCACCATCGCCGCGCCTGGAAAAGTTTCGGTCAAATCTTCGGATGGCAAGACGCAGGAGCTGGAAACGAAAAACATCGTGATTGCGACTGGCAGCGCACCGGTTGAGCTGCCTTTTGCGAAGTTTGACGGCAAAACCATCGTCAGCAGCACCGAAGCGCTTACCTTCACCGAGGCGCCGAAAAAATTGCTTGTCATCGGCGCTGGCGCGATCGGCCTCGAACTCGGCTCGGTTTGGAACCGCCTCGGCTCGGAAGTAACCATGCTTGAATTTCTCCCGCGTATTGCTGTCGGGTTCGACCTTGAACTTTCAAATTTACTTCAGCGTTTGCTCACAGCCCAGGGCATCACGTTCCACCTCGAAACAAAAGTGAGCGCGGTCAAGATCGACAATGGCCACGCAACCGCCACGGCAACAAAGGGCGGCGAAGAACTGAAATTCGATGCTGACAAGGTGCTCGTTTCAGTTGGGCGCCGTCCATTTTCCGAAGGAGTTTGTGCGGAGAAAATTGGTGTCGAGTTCGATGAGAAAAAGCGCATCAAGGTGGACAGACATTTTCGGACCAATATCGAAGGCATTTACGCAATTGGCGACGTGATCGCCGGGCCTATGCTGGCGCACAAAGCTGAAGACGAAGGGATCGCCTGCGTAGAGATCATTGCGGGCAAATCTGGCCATGTGAACTACGACGCCATTGCGAGTATCATTTACACAAATCCTGAGTTGGCCGGCGTGGGTCTCACTGAAGATCAAGCGAAAGAAAAGGGAATCGACGTACGTATCGGCAAGTTTCCGTTTCGCGCCAACAGCCGCGCGCTTTGCAATGAAGATGTCGCTGGAATGGTCAAGTTTGTCGCCGATGGGAAAACGGATCGCATTCTCGGCGCACACATTTTGCAACATGCCGCTTCGGAATTAATTGCCGAAGCCGTTTCTGTGATTGAATTTGGCGGCAGCTCCGAGGATATCGGCCGCACGTGCCATTCGCACCCGACGTTGAGTGAAGCGGTTAGAGAAGCTGCGCTTAACGTAGAGAAGCGCGCGTTGCACATCCTGAACCGATAAGTCGTTAGTTAGAACGCGCAGCCGCTGCGTCGTCGCGCCGGCGAATTACAAATAGCGTTATCAACGCCGAGATGGCGCAAATAATTGCGCCGAATGCGAATGCAAAGGGGGTGCCCAGCCAGTGCGCAATCGCACCCGCCTCGAGACTGCCTAAGGGGATCATCGCGCCAAACACCAGCGACCACACGCCCATAACGCGGCCGCGCATTTCGTCCGGCACAATTGTTTGCAGCACGGTGTTCGACGTTGAGAAAAACAGGAGCATTCCGAAGCCGGCGAAGAGAAGGAATACGAGCGAAAGATAAAAATTGCGGCTCAATGAAAACGCGAGCAAAGCGATCGAAAATAGCCAAACACCGCCAAGCGCAAGTCGGCGCGGTGTGAATAAATGTCCGTATGTCGCTACAACGAGTGCTCCAATGAACGCGCCGGTTCCGCTCGCCGACATCATTACGCCATACCCGTTTGCGCCGCGGCCAAGCACGTCGCGCGCAAAGGCCGGCATGAGCACCGCATAGGACCAGCCGAAGACGCCTACCGCGAGAAATAGTAACAAAATCGTGCGCACCCGCTGATGTTTTATTGAATAGACGATGCCGTTCCAGGCATGCTCGCCGGCAGAGACCGTGTGCACCGGCTCTTTGACCGGCGGCAATCGCATCATCAATAAGCCGGCGATTACCGCGACAAACGTCACACCGTTCAGGAAAAAGCAGGTCGCAACGCCGACCGCGCCGATCAGCAAACCAGCAACCGATGGACCGACAACGCGCGCGCCATTCACGATGGAGCTGTTAAGCGAGATCGCGTTTAGCAAATCTTCGCGGCTCGTCATTTCCACTGTGAATGCCTGACGCGCAGGCATGTCGAAGCCCATCGCCACGCCATTCAGCGCCGCGACGACGATAATGAACGAGGGAGTAGCGAAGCCCGCCCACGCTCCAACTGCGAGTAAAAATGCGCAGATCATCTGCGCGGTCTGCGTCGTGACGAGAATGGAACGTTTCGGATAAAGATCGGCCAGCGATCCGCCCCAGATTGAAAACAACATCATCGGAGCAGATCCGACGGCGGCGACGGTGCCTAACAACAACTTCGAGTTTGTGATCTGATATACGAACCAACTCATCGCGGTCTGCTGCATCCATGTGCCCACAAGCGAGACCAGCTGTCCCCAAAAAAAGAGTCGATAATTCCGATGCCGCAGCGCTCGAAATGTATTCCGCCAGCTGACTCTGCCCACCGGTATGCGGCGTGGCCGGCCACTAATGTCTTCCGGTACGCGTGCTGTTTCGGTGGTTGCCACGTACTCAGATTCGCTCTGCAGTGTCGCTCCGGCAAAGGGGGAATGCTGCGTTCAAGCTCCGTCGCGATCAAAATTAAGCGCCTCGACACAGCGAGGCGGCTACAACGCCTACTGCAGCCCAGGCGTGAACTGCGGACTCTGCGTCGCCATGCAGCGGACAACATGGTGTTCCTGGCAAGCCAGCATAGTTTCGCGGAAATGCCGATGCGGATAGGACGCAAATCTGCTCGTTAAATCGACATCTACTGAGCGCATTCATTCGTGTCATGGTAAATTTGAAGCCGTGGAGAGCACCGCTGCCATCCTCTTGCGGAAACGAAATTTTAGCGACACCAGCCTTATCGTTTCGTGGTGCACGGAATCGCTCGGCTGCATCCAAACCGTGGCCAAGGGAGCGCGCCGTGCCAAAAGCCCGTTTGCCGGCAAGTTGGATTTATTTTTTGAAACTGAAATTCAGATCGCGCGCAGCCGAAAGGCCAGTCTTCACACTCTAACGGAAGTCGTGCTGAAAAATCCGTTCGCCAGAATTCGTACAAACTATTTGCGCACGCAGACGGCGGCTTACTTTGTGGAGCTCGTTGAGATTTGCACAGAGCGCGATCATCACGAGCCGGAACTGTTTTCGCTCCTGTTGCGGGCGTTCGGTTACCTCGATGCGAACGACTCGACGTTGCGCGCCATCTCGCATTTCGAAACTGAGCTGGCACGCATCGCCGGGGTGCACGACGCAAAGAAACTGAAGAGCGATCCGGCTTTTGCACTGGGCAATTTGTTTGGGAAATTGCCGTTGTCGCGCACGCCACTTTTAAAGACACTGGCGGCGCGTAACAACCATAAGAAATGAAACCAGGCATGCAATTCATTCGACTTAACGGCATCGCTTTGATTTTCGCGGCGTTCGTTCAGAGCGCCGCCGCCAATGAAACCTACCAATTCGATCAAGCACGTTCCGCGATTGGATTTCGTGTCCATCAGTTTCTCGGCACAACCAACGGCAAGTTCGCGCGATTCTCCGGCAGCATCGACCTCGACCGCCAGCATTCGGAACACTCGTCCGTCTCGGCCCGGATTCAGGTGAGCAGCATCGATACGGGAATCAAAAAGCGCGACGATCACCTTCGCAGCCCTGAGTTTTTCAACGTCGCAAAGTATCGTGAGATTACCTTCAAAAGCCGCAGCGTGAAACAAACTGGTCCGCAGAGCGGCAACATCGAGGGCGATCTCACCATGCACGGTGTCACGAAACCGGTCACGTTGCGCGTAAAGCTGATTACTCCTGTGAGCAATGAGGCCCGGACGCGCTGGGAAGTCACCACTGAGCCACTCAAGCGCCGCGATTTTGGATTGATGTTTAGCAGCGCGACCGAAACTGTGTCGGGCATCAGCCAGGATATCGCGATCAAGATCGACATCGAAGCTGTGAAATCGCGCTGAGCGGCTCTGTATTCGAGCACCCGATGGAAATTGTTCCCCTCGGAGATTCGGCGTTGATCGTGTGCGTGCGCGACCGATTCGAAGACGCCCCGGACGAAACTTTAAACGAAGTTCTCCGCACATTTCGTCGTTTGCAAGACGCTGCGATTCCCGGTGTCGTCGAACTCGCGCCTGCCTACACGACAGTCGCAGTTTTCTTTGATCCAATGGTCGTTGCGAGCGCAGGGCCCAAACCAGATCAAGCGCTCGATTGGCTGACGGAGCGATTACGCGCCCTTGTAGCTGGGGTCGGTGACCCCGACGGCGCCGAGGTTTTTCCTGCGCGAGTCATTGAAATTCCGGTTTGCTACGACTCGGAGTTCGCTCTCGATCTTGAACATGTTGCCCAGCACGCAAAGATCTCTGCAGGGGAGGTTTCCGAACTTCACAGCGCGGCTGACTATCGCGTTAGCTGCATCGGGTTCACACCCGGCTTTCCGTTTCTGACAGGTCTTCCGAAGACTTTAGTTACGCCACGCCGGGCCACGCCGCGGAAAGAAATTCCTGCCGGCTCGGTCGGAATAGGCGGCGCGCAAACAGGAATTTATCCGCTGAGTTCGCCCGGCGGCTGGAATCTGATCGGCCGAACGCCGCTGCGATTGTTCGATCCCGCAAGAAATCCGCCCGCGCTCCTGCGCGCCGGAGATCGCGTGCGCTTTCGTACAATCACGCGCGACGAATTTGCGTCGATGCAACGATGAACTGTTCGAAGTACGCTGCGCGTCTCGTTCGTTGTCATCCCGAGCGAAGCGAGGGATCTCACATTCGAAGGGTGAGACCCACAAGCGAGTCAGCGTGATCAACCAGCTTGTGTGAGGTCCTTCACTTCGTTCAGGATGACAGAGCGATGAAACAGGTGACCGTTCTGCGCGCCGGTTTTTTGACGACTGTTCAAGATCTTGGCCGCAGCGGCTACCGCCAATTTGGCGTGTCGTTGGGCGGCGCGCTGGATTTGTTCGCGTTGCGTGTGGCTAATTTTCTTGCAGGTAATGAAGAATCGGCAGCGGGACTTGAAATCACCTTTGGCGGTCTCCAATTGCGCTTCACCGATGAACGCATCGTCGCCTGGTGCGGCGGCGAATTCAATGTCTGGGTTGGATCGACATCGTTGCCAGCGGGTCATGCGGCTCTGGTACACGCGGACGAGGAAATGAAGGTTGATCATCCGCAAACGGGATGCCGATGTTGGCTCGCCGTCTCAGGTGGAATCGACGTGCCGCTCGTTCTCGGAAGTCGTTCGACAGATTTGCGAGCAAGTTTCGGTGGATTCGAGGGGCGCGCTTTGCGTGATGGCGATGCTATTCAGCTTGGCGCGCGACCGGGATCACCGATCCCGGCTACAACCGAAATTTCTCCGTGGAGCGCGCCGAAGCCGTGGTCGCAAACGGCAGGTTCTGCTCCCGCGCTTCGATTTGTCCGCGGCGCTGATTGGGGTCGGTTTAACGATGTAACAATTCAACGTTTTACCAACGAGGCGTTCGCCGTCTCACCCGATTCCGATCGCATGGGTGTGCGTCTTGACGGTCCCGAACTGAAACGGGAAAACAATGTCGACCTTGTCTCTGAAGCAGTCGCGCCCGGCACGATTCAGATCCCGCCGAGCGGAAAGCCGATTTTACTTTTGGGAGATTGCCAAACCATCGGCGGTTATCCAAAAATCGCGCACGTGATCACCGTCGATCTTGGCATCGCGGCACAACTTCGCGCTGGCGACGTTGTTCGTTTTTCCGAAATCTCGCTGGCCGAGGCGCACCGGCTGCTGCTCCAGCGCGAGCGCGAACTTGAGCGCTTTCGCATCGGCCTCAGCTTGCACGACTCATGAATTTGTCTGTCGATCTAAACGCCGATCTCGGCGAAGGCGCAGGCCATGATACCGAGCTATTCGAACTCATCAGCTCTGCGAACATCGCGACTGGTTTTCACGCGGGCGATGCTGATACGATGCATGCTGCGGTTTTGGCGGCGAAGGCCTGCGGAGTCGCTGTTGGAGCGCACCCGAGCCTTTTCGATCGTGAAAATTTCGGGCGCAAGGAACTGAGCGTGACCGCCGACGAAGTTTTCGATGCGGTAGCTTTTCAACTCGGCGTTTTTCAAGCGATCGCCGCAGCCGCCGGAATGCGGCCGAATCACATCAAGCCGCATGGTGCACTCTACAACATGGCTGCGCGGGACCAGAAGATTGCGGAGGCGATTGCGCGCGCCACAAAAGCGGTCGATGCCAAATTGATTTTGTTTGCGCCCGACAACAGCGCCCTCGCGCGCGCCGGCGAATCGCACGGTTTGCAAATAGCGCACGAAGTTTTCGCGGACCGAAATTATCTGGCTGATGGCTCGCTTGTTCCGCGCTCGCGAGCGGACGCGTTGCTGGATGATCCCGAAGAAGCCGCGGTGCGCGTCTTGCGAATGCTGCGCGAAGGCAAAGTGCGCAGTGTCGAAGGCGATGATGTCGATGTGCGCGCCGAAACAATTTGCGTTCATGGCGACACACCCGGTGCCGTTGAGTTCGTGCGTGAATTGCGATCACAACTCGAATCTCAAGGCGTGAGAATCAAGGCGCCGGAAAGTGGCTTGTGAATCAGCAGCGCATTTGGAGAGCTCGGTGAGCGCGCTGCTGGATTCGCGATAATAGCCCAGCGTTTTAACGCTGGGTAAATGTTATTATAGGAATTGAGTCCCGTGAGGGCCGGAAGAACGGTTCCTTCCTCGCGACCATTTCTGTCGTCCCTGAGCGGGACTTAATGTTGTACGTGACCGAAGACCCAGCGTTAAAACGCTGGGCTATTTTCAGAATTGGTCGCGAATTTGATTTGGGTTGCGCACAGCGCGACCGGCGCTACAGAGAGCGTCATCCTGGATGAAGAACAAGATGGAGGATCGAAAACAGGCCGGTCTCATTCGCGCGCTCGGTCCGATCGACGCGACCATGATCGTGATGGGGTCGATGATCGGGTCGGGGGTTTTCATCACCTCGGCTGAATCGGCTCGGTTGATCGGCGCTCCCGGCTGGTTGCTGCTCGCCTGGGCAGTGGCCGGATTAATGACAATCACCGGAGCGCTTTGCTGTTCGGAACTGGCTACCATGATGCCGCGCGCGGGCGGCGTTTACGTTTTCCTGCGCGAAGCTTACGGGCCGGCCATCGGCTTCTTATTTGGCTGGACGTTGTTTCTTGTCATTCAGACGGGAACAATTGCCGCGGTTGCAATCGCCTTTGCGAAATTTCTCGGTGTCTTTGTTCTGGTAGTCGGGCCGGACAATTA
>Ga0307278_10000603_pt1 | contig 17932 bp, 21 predicted proteins | sample ER_DNA_117_FD_194482 | JGI IMG/M metagenome (GOLD analysis project Ga0307278, IMG submission 194482) | Bulk soil microbial communities from the East River watershed near Crested Butte, Colorado, United States - ER_DNA_117 | ecosystem: Environmental > Terrestrial > Soil > Floodplain | place...
CTTCGAGCATCGAGTCGTCGTCGAGCGGGATCCCGGCCTCGACGCCGAACGTCATCAGCTCCTTCGGCTCGACGTCGGCGAAGAAGAAATAGGTTCGGCGTCCCTCGTACGGCGGGATCGGCATCGCGCCGCGCACGTTAGTGGCGCGAGGGCCGGGCTCGACTTCCCTGGTTGGAGACCAAGGGCTCGAGCGGGTTGGAGTATCGCTCGCCTCCTCCTGTCTCTCCCGAGCGTCGACCGTCACAGCGGGGCGCGGACCGACAGCCCCCACGGACTTGGGCCCAGGGGCTCGTCGCGGGCCGAGGAGCGGGCGGTGCATGTCGGCTCGGCGCTCGTAGCGGCCGTCGGCGCCCTGCGTGCTGCCTCGTCAGCTCCGGCCATCGTTCCAATGCGCGGCGGCCGGCGCACGAACCAGTTGGCGACCGTTTAGGCCTTCGGGCTCACGAGGACGATCTGCTCGTAGCGAACGAAAAGCTCTCTGCCCGCCATCTCCAGCGGAACCCACTCCGAGGCGTATCGACCTTCTCGGTGTAGGAACAGCTCCAGCTCTTGTGCGAGAGAGTGCCCTTCACCGATGGGAATCGAGTAGTTCTGCCCGTTGATCAGCGTGACCTCGAGATACACGGGCCCACGGGCGGTTACAGCCTCAACCACTTGCGGATTTTTGCGATCAGCGCTCTGAACATGAGCGAACTCTAGGACTCACTCGGCCGTTTCGCCAAAGCGAAACGACAAACACTCGAGGCGAGAGGCTGGCCCCACAGTCGAATCCGATTGCCCAAAAGCTCCTCGCCTCGCGCGCCACGGCGCGTCGGTGCGTTGCGGGCTTTGGGTCAGATTCTGAGGGCAGGGCCAGTGACGACTACTCGACCTCATTCGAAGTGCCCGGCCGCGTTTCGCCAATCGCTTAGGCCTCGACGGCATCACCTGAAGGACGTCGCTGATTCTCCGGCGTTCGGTCTTGCGGACGGCAGGGAGTCGGTCGGTCGATCCGGCCTGGCGGGGGCCTGACGCGATCACGCGACGCTGATCCTCGAGCGGGCGGGCGCCAGGGTTCTGCGCTACGCGAGCCCGCTGACGCGGCGGCGGGTGTGAGTGCGATGGAACTGGCGCGCGCGCGGACGGGTGTTGCGGAGCGTCCCGTCGTGGAGCTTGGGTGGAAAGCCCGCCACGACTGCTCCGGCCGCCTGGCGCCAGGGCGGAGGAGCTCGAGTCGGAGGATCTCAGCCGCCTGCCTGTATCCCCGGCCATTGGAGGCGATCCCGTCGAAGCGCATCGGCTCACCCCAGATGACACAGCAGGGACGTCGGTTCGTGCGCGTCCACCCGAACGATTCGAGCGCGCACGGGATAACGGGGACGTCCTCCTTCATCGCGATCGTGAGCGCGCCGGGGTGCACCTCTCCCGGGTAGCCGAACCGTTGCCGTGTCCCCTCGACGAAGACGCCCACAACGTGTCCCTCGCGGACAAGCTCCCGCGCCTTGCGTAGCCCGTCCCGGTCGCTCTCGCCGCGGCGGATCGGAAACCCGCCTGCCCAGGTGAGCGCCTCCCCGACGACCGGGATCTCGAGTAGCTCCGACTTCGTCATGTACCAGATCGCACGGTTCGAGAACGAGCCGACGAGCGGCGGATCGATCGCCGAGAGGTGGTTCATGGCGAACACCGCGCCTCCCGTCTGCGGGAGCCGGTCGAGCCCGTAGCAGTACGAGCCCGGCGCTAGCCACGTCGTCGTGATCGGGACGACGTTGAAGCGCATGAACACCCACCCCTTCTCGACGTCGGCTCCCCACAGCCAGGGAACGCCGAGGCGCGTCAGGAGCACAGACAGGCGGTAAGCAGGCCTTGCGGCACCGACCCAGCATGAATCAGATAGCCGCGCCGATAGCGGATCTGGTCACCCTCTCGAGACGCCTTCATGGAAGTCCGCTCAGATTTGATGCAGCTCCTCCCACCGCTCGCGCCCTACTCTACCTCCCGGCCTCGTTCTCGCCGACTCTCGGGCACCTTTCTGGCCGCGAGAGGCGCAGGGGTCAGGGCGGGTCGCTGAATGGCTCATCACCCGGCACGCGCGCGGTCCGAGCCGGTACATGTGACTTGACGCTGCCGGCGTTGACGATGCCCGCGACCGACCAGTCGCCTTACAAGCGCAACCGGCGCTCTTTCCGAAACCTCGTGCCACACGGCTCCGATGCTCAGCGCCGGGCCAGCCGGAGACGTTGGTGACGTGACATCAACCGGCTTGGGGTTTTGGGGGACACCACCGGGACGACGTGCCGGCCACGCGGGGGGACGGAGCAGAGAAAGGAGAGGCCGAGAACCCGCCGTTGTCGAAGCAGTCCAAACGGCGTCGCTGCGTTCGTCGGCTGCGGAGCTCCGAGACGCTTCGAGCGGCAGCCGTGGGCGCCAGGAGGGCGCTCACGCGTGGCTGGTCGGCGAGCGCGCCGCCATGGATGACGACGCGCACCCACGGATCGCAAACTCTAGGTCGCTCACCCTCAGGGGGTGGAATTGGCCAGCCCGAACCGACTCAGAAGAGCGCGTGACACTGGGCCGAAGGTCGAGCGCACGCCTGCGCGCGCCGGCCTGGGGTCCACAGGCTCGATGCACTAGGATCGGGCACGGAGCAGCTCGATACGCGCAACGGAGCGGGCTCTGAGCGCGCGACCAACAAGAGTCGGGGGAGGTCTCTGATGCCAGCTGCAGGATCTAAGAGGCTTGCGCTACCGCTTCTCGCTTGCGTGGCGCTTCTGAGCGGGCTCATAGCCGCTGGGTCGGGTACGAGCGCGGTTTCGACGACGCTCGTCATCAACGAGGTCGACTACGACCAGCCCAGTACGGACACTGCTGAGTTCCTCGAGCTCAAGAACGTGAGCGGCTCGGCGATCAACCTCGACACCTTCAGCATCGAGCTCGTCAACGGGACGGGCGGCGGGGCGGCCCTCTACCAGACGATCGACCTGCCGAACGTGAGCCTCAGCGCGGGCGACTACTTCGTCGTCTGCGCCAACGCGACCACGACCGCGAACTGCGACCTCGACGTCACCCCCGACACGAACCTGATCCAGAACGGCTCTCCGGACGCGGTCGGCCTCCGCCAGAGCGGAGCGCTGGTCGACGCCCTCAGCTACGAGGGTAACTCCGGGCTCCCCTACACCGAGGGCTCCGGTGTCGGCCTCGACGACGATCCGGGCCTCGCCGACAAGGGGCTCTCCCGCTGCCCCGACGGCTTCGACACCGACCAGAACAACGTCGACTTCAGCTACCGAGACATAACGCCCGGCACGGCGAACGCCTGTCCGCTCGTCACCCTTGCGGCCATCCACGAGATCCAGGGGACGGCGCACATCTCACCAATGGAGGGCGATGCCGTCCTCACGAGGGGGATCGTGACGGCGACCCGCTCGAACGGCTTCTGGCTCCAGGATCCGAACCCGGACGCGGACGTCGCCACCGCGGAGGGGATCTTCGTCTTCACGGGCTCGGCCCCGACGGTCGCCCTCGGCGACTCGTTGCAGGTAAGCGGCACGGTCAGCGAGTTTCGAGCCGGCGGCACCTCCTCGACGAACCTGACGACCACCGAGATCGTCTCCCCCTCGATCGGCGTCCTTTCGAGCGGGAACAGCCTGCCCGCCCCGGCGGTGATCGGAAACGGCGGCCGAGTCCCGCCCGCCCAGGCGATCGAAGACGATGCGACGGGCTCGGTCGAGACGAGCGGCGTCTTCGATCCCGCGAGCGACGGGATCGACTTCTACGAGTCGCTCGAGGCGATGCGGGTGCAGGTGAACGACGCCGTCGCAGTCGGGCCCACGAGTGCCTTCGGCGAGATCCCGGTCGTGGGCGACGACGGGGCCAACGCCGGCATCCGGACCACCCGCGGCGGAGTCGTGATCCGGCCGAACGACTTCAACCCGGAGCGGATCATTCTCGACGACACGCTCCTCCCGACGCCGATCGTCAACGTCGGCGATCACTTCGGAAGCGCGGCCGTCGGAGTACTCGACTACAGCTTCGCCAACTTCAAGCTGAACATCACCGCGCCGCTGGCGCGGGTCGACGAAGGCCTCGAGCGCGAGGTGACACGCGCGCCGCGCGACCAGGAGATCGCGGTCGCGACCTACAACGTCGAGAACCTCGATCCCTCTGACGGGCCGGCGTTTGCCCGCCACGCCGACTACATCGTCAACCACCTGCGCTCGCCCGATCTCGTCGCGATCGAGGAGATCCAGGACAACGACGGGGCGGCGAACACGGCCGTGACGGACGCGTCCGTGACCTGGAACATGCTCATCGCCGCCATCTCGGCTGCGGGCGGGCCCGCCTACCAGTACCGGCAGATCGACCCGGTCGACGACCAAGACGGAGGCGAGCCGGGCGGAAACATCCGCGTGGGCTTCCTCTTCCGCACGGATCGCGAACTGACCTTCATCGACCGCCCCGGCGGCGGTTCGACGACGGCGACGACGGTCGTCGCGACGCCTTCGGGTCCGCGTCTCTCCTTCAGCCCGGGACGAGTGGAGCCGCAGGACGCGGCCTTCGCGAACTCGCGCAAGCCGCTGGCAGGGGAGTTCCGCATGCGGGGCCGGAAGGTGTTCGTCGTCGTTAACCACTTCGCCTCCAAGGGGGGCGACCAGCCGCTCTTCGGCCACTTCCAGCCGCCGCAGCGCCTAAGTGAGGTGCAGCGGCACGCACAGGCGCAGGTCGTGAACGGCGTCGTCGATGCCATCCTGGCGGTCGATCCGAGCGCGAACGTGATCGTCCTCGGCGACATCAACGACTTCGAGTTCTCGGAGACGGTCTCGATCCTCGAGGGCGGCGTCCTTACCTCGCTGATGAGCACATTGCCGCAGGCAGAGCGCTACTCCTACGTGTTCGAGGGCAACTCGCAGGTGCTCGACCAGATTCTGGTCAGCGGCAACCTGCTCTCGAACGTCGGGATCGAGTACGACGTCGTCCACGTCAACTCAGAGTTCGCCGATCAGGCCTCGGATCACGAGCCGCAGGTCGCGAGGCTCGACCTGAGAGGGAGACCACGGCCATAGCCTGAGATCGCTGCGCCCGAACCCTCGATCACCACCAGCCGCGCGTTCGAACGGCGCCAGCGCTGAAGACGCCCCACCTTCGTAATCCGTCTTGTTCGTGCAGCCCGAACACAGGCCGCTCGAGAAATCTTTATTTGGAGGCACTTTGCGCGTAGACGTTGGGCCATGATTGGGCCGCGGCGCGTGAACCAACCAACCAACCAACCAACCAACCAACCACAGCCGGTGGGGTGCGTAAATTCAATTCCACCTGCAAATCAGCCAGTTCATCAGCGCGCACCGAATTTGCCCCCCAGACGCCGGTGTCGAAGCCGCTGCGCTAGGACGGGTAGCCGCCCCGGGCGAATCCGCCGGGCTCGGCGCCGCGTAGTGTTCAGCGGTAAGCGAAGCGAACGGAGGGGGGAAATGAAGCGTCTCCTGGTGGCTCTCGCACTTGCGGCCGGCCTCGTCTTCCCGGCGACCGGCTCGGCACACGTCCACGGGATCACGCCGCTGCTCGGACTCTCGTGCGACGTCGACAACACGGTCACGGGCGCAAATCAGACGGACTCCACGCCGGCGGGGGCGGCGAACGGCGGTCCGATCTCGGGACTGATCCCCAACACCGTGGGGAACGCGCCGCTGGCGGTCGGCGACGGCGGTTTCGGAGCTACGACGGCGAACTGCTGACGCGACTGGGTAGGGGCTCGCTCTGCGCCCCTCCCCACTCATTCGGCCCAAAAGGGGCCACTGTGCGGCGAACGACTCGTTGCCCCGCAGAGCCTGACCGGCGCACGCTTCGTGCCGCTCGTCAGTAGGCACGGCGTTCGCGGCGAGCGCTGACGCCCGAGCACGCCGGAGTTCGAGAAGCAGCGCGGCCGCTCGCTCTCTTCCTTCGGCCTGAGCACTCGCCAGCCGGGTGGGCAAGGTCGACTTTGGTTCTGGCCTTTCCGGCGTCCGGCGGTCGCGAGACCACAAACGCCGACGCCGGCGACGAGGAGGGAGACGAAGCTGCCGGAGGCGGCCGGGCGGGCGACGACGAGTCTCCTGCGGTTCAGGCGCACGTCGCCCGATGGTAGTGGCCCTACCGTTCAACGGAATGCGCCTTCGTTGGATCCCACTTGCCCTGCTCGCGCTCGCCCCCTTCCTCGCGCTGGCGCTCCGACCCGGCGTGGAGGCGCAGGTGCGCGCGGTCATCGTTCTCTCGACCACGCTCCGCACGCCTCTCCTGAGCTGGACGGTGCGGCAGTTGACCGACGAGCCTCGGATCGAGGAGGTAGAGATTGCCGGCAGCCCGGCAACTCTCGCCCGGCCTGGAAGCAACGGGCCCTGGCCCGCGATCGTCTTCGTCAACGGCGCGACGCCGCTCGGCCGTCGCGAACCGGAAGTGCAAGACCTCGCCCGCGGGCTTGCCCGAGCCGGCTACCTCGTCCTCGTTCCCGATCTCAGCGGCTTAAAGGAAGGTGAGCTCTCGGAGAGGACGGTTGAGGCGACCGTCGCCGCCGCGCGCGCGCTCGCCGCGAGGCCCGACGTACTGGCCGGCCGCGTTGGCTTCGTCGGCGTCTCGCTCGGCGGGACGCTCGCCCTCCTCGCCGCCGAGAGTCCGCGGCTCGCCGGGCAGATATCGCTCGTCGCCGCGATCGCGCCGTACACCGACCTGAAGGAGGTCATCCGGCTGGCGACGACGGGCTACCGGCGCGAGGGGAGCCTCCTCATCCGCTACCCGACGGACCCGTATGTAGGCCTCGTTGTCGCGCGCTCGCTGGCGGCGGCCCTGACGCCGAGCGCTGCCCAACGGGCGCTCGTCGCCCGCCTCGCGGCGATCGACGACGACGACCCCGACCCGCTGGCGGGGCTCCGCGCGTCAGCGCCGTCCGGTCTCCCACCGGAGGCCGAGCCCGTCGTCGCACTCGTCGCCAACCGCGATCCGCGCCGCTTCGACGAGCTCTACGCGGCGCTTCCCGCCGGGCTCAGGAGCACGATCGCGCGGCTCTCGCCCCTTGCCCGCGCACGCCTGCTGCAGGCGCCGGTCGAGCTCGCCTCCCCGCCCCGGGACAAGTACTTCCCCGTCTCGCAGTCGCGCGCGCTCGCCGCGGCCGCGCCGAATGCGCGGCTGACCGTCACGCAGGCCTTCGCGCACGTCATCCCGAAGCCCTCGCTCGCCCACCCTGTCCAGCTCGCCCGCTTCGATGGCTGGGTGCTCCGCTCGCTCCGCGACGCGGCGGGCTAGAGGGCTGCAGGTGTTGAGCGCTTCGACGCAAGCTTCAAGAGCCTGGGCGAGGGCGCGGGTGGAGTCCGAGGTGGAGGAGGGCGCCGAGGGGGCCGCAGGCACGCGCCGTCAGCGTCCTCACGTGCGTCTAGTCCGAGAGATCGACGCTCTTGCCCTGCCCCGCCCCCGGACGGTTGGCAAGACGCGGCAGCTCGCTTTGCCCCCGCACCACCGGACTGCTTTGTTCGCGGCGAGGCGGGGGGCGGATCCTCGACCTCGGGCAGGCAGATGTGGTATTTCGCGCGCGCGTGCGCGTGTGAAGGGTAGGCGAGAAGGCACGAAAGGGAGGCAGATAGTCCGAGGTTGCGAGCTATGGGTTCCTCGTCGCCGTGTTCTGTGCAGTGCCACGTCGCTCAGCGTGGATACAAGGGGCAGAACAGCTTTTTGGAGTCCTGAGGCGTCTCAGCTACGGGCGCCAGAGCTGTTCGCAGCAATGAACCTCTGGGGAGTCGGGATGCGCAGCACGTGGCGGGTGGCTGAATGCGCGATTTGCAGGAAATCAGATTTACGCACCCCACAGGCTATGCCGTCCGGAATGCGCTCTGGCTGCGGGAGCTGCTCACCCAGGCGCACTGACCGCTGCCGTGAATTAGCAGGCCGTCGGCGTGGCCTTCTACTTAGCCGGCGACCGCTTCGTACAGCTCGGCGAGACGGTGGATGTTCGACTCCACCGTGAGCTCGAGACGGACGGCTGCGACGCGGCCGCGGATCTCGGCCAGATCCAGCGCCGATAGCTGCCCGACGAGGTCGTCGAAGGTCGCGAGGCTCAAGCCGAGACCGCTGCCGTCTACGAGCCGCGAGAGAGCCCGGTGCCCCAGCGTCAGTACCGGGAGGCCGCAGCCCAGGTACTCGTAGACCTTGTTCGGGAGGCAGGTGTCGAGGTGCGCCCCGTTCAGGTCCGAGTTGAAGCCGGCCCAGCCGAAGTCGAACTGTGGCAGCGCGGCCAGCAGGCGCGACGGCGGAAGCGTGGCGTGCACGCGCAGACCGGGCAACCCGGCCGCGAACTCGGCGTATGCGGGCACGCTCCGCGACGGATAGACGTCGAGAGATAGGCCCTCGCGTACGAGCGTGCGAATGATCTCGCGCAAGTCGTAGTGGCCGCCGTTCGTTGAGAGCGTCCCCTGGTAGACGAGGCGCGGGGGATGGCCGTTCCGACGCTCAGCGGGCGGCAACGCCATGGGTAGATCGCGCCGCAGCGCGTAGTTCGCGAACGCGAGCGTCGGCGCCGTCACGCGGTAGCGTGCGCGGACCTCCTCTAAGAGTTCCGCCGAGACCGTCACGAGTGCCGAGCACTCCTCGACCGCGAGTTGCTCGAGCGCGAGCGGCTTGCGCGGCTCCGGGAAGCCGTGCTCGTAGGGCGTCCGCCGGAGGCTCTGGAGGTCATGGACGTCGTGGACGACCGGGACGCGACCCGTGAAGAGCTCGAGCGCGATCGCGGTCAGGGAATCCGGCAGGTTGTGGCTGTGGATGAGGTCGGGGCGAAACTCCCCGACCGCGGCCCGCAGGGGCTTGATCGGCTCCGAGCCGAGGTCCCACCAGCGCTCGAAGAGCTCGTCACCCGAGCCGTACCAGCCGCTCAGCGTCTTGCCCTGGTAGGCGAAGCCGAGCCGCATCCATGGGAATGCCGAGCGCAATCCGACCGCGTACTTGAGCGCCCGCATGCAGGGCTGCTGCTGGAGGAAGAGGATGCGCATCAGCGGCTTCTGATCGCGCGGGCGGGGTTGCCGACGACGACGCTGTTCGGCTCGAGCTCGCCGGTGACGACGCTCCCGGCACCAACGACGCACCCGTCCCCGAGACGCGCGCCGGGGAGGATGCAGACGCCCATGGCGATCCAGCAGTCGGCCCCGATTTCGACGGGTCGCTCGGTCCAGCCCTGCTCGACGATCGGCCGCTCCGGGGCGATCTCGTGATTGGCCGTATGAATCATCGTGTAGGGGCCGACGATCGTTCGGTCGCCGATCCGGAGGCCGCCGTAGCCGTTCACGTAGCAGCCGTAGTTGAAGCCGACCCCGTCGCCGAGCTCGATGCGGTCGCCGTTCAGCCAGACGATCAGGTCGAGGTAGAAACAGCCCTCGCCGACCCGCTTCGCGTCCTGCGGACGGAAGGGAATCACACGCTTCGAGCGCTCCGTGATCATCATCGAGACCCTTCCGGTCGCGGACGAGGCCAGCCGGCGAGATTCTGCCGTGTCGCCGCCGCCCGTGCGTACGCAGACCCGGGGCTAGGATGCTTCCGCTCGACTCACGTCGAGGATGTGGGTAGCGACGCCGAGAAGTACGACGTCGCCGGCGCTGATTCGTTCAGGAAGCCACTCCGCGCCAGGGCGGAGAGCGATGCCGACACGAGAGCATGAAGATCGCCGAGTAAGACCGGCTAACCGAACGAACCTCACCGTGCTCTCTTGGCCTGCTCCTCCGCCTCGGCGAGTGCCCCGAAGCCTTCGCCGCCTGCTTCGCGGATCGGCATATCCGCGGCCTCGCGCCCGAATTCACCCTCGTGGCGCGCCAAGAGCTCCTTCGCCTCGGCGTCGTCCGGCCGCTCCCGAAGCCAGCGCCGCAGATGCTCGAACGCCTGCTTTCGTTGCGTCCCCGAGAGGTCTGTCTTCTCGAGATCGTTGCGGATGTCCTGAAGTGACATCGGGCCACCGTGCCGATCAGTCGTCATCATTAGGCCCCCTTTTTGCTCTCAAGAATGTGTTTCCGCAGGTCGGCAGGGAACAAACGTCGGCGAATGACCCCATGCGGGCGCATCAGCCGAGCCGGGCGCGATGATGAGCTCATCAGCAGGGAAAGATCGCCAGGCGTCCCTCGATCGCCTGGAGCGGATTCGGGGATCTCCAATCTCATCTCGACGCGCGCCCTGCCCCGAAATCCCCGTCTCCGCGCGCGCTTCGTCCACGGCCCCCGTGAGCCGTTGCAGCCGAGATGTGTGCGGGCCGGGGCGACGATGTGCACCTCAGCCGCCTTTCCCCCCAGCGTGCCTCCGCACCTCCTCGCGCAGGCACCCTCATCCACCGGGGAGACGGCAACGACGAGCAGTCGATGAGACCTCACTCGGCTCTCTTACCCCCGGGTGCTTCCGCGCGCGGCGCGCATGGGAGCGGACGGCTCCCTCCGCCTGTGCGCCGAGGGCGATTCCGAGCTTGACGAGCCGGGCCGCTCGCTCGTCGAGGGGGCCGCCCTCGTAGCAGGCTTTCGCGAGTTCCTGATGGGCTGAATGGACGTGTGGGAAGGCGCGCTCGAAGTGCTGGTAGACGTCGGGCAGATACTCCATCGCGGTCTCCTCCGGCGGGTTGGGAGCGTGAATCACAAGACAACCAGGTCCAGTGCGTGACTGTTGGCGCGTTCTCCAGGGTGCGCGAGAGTTAGAGCGCGTCCTCGCCGTGCGCTTTTTGGAGACCTCATGGCTCCTGCTCAGGCCGCCCCACCCGAGTCTGGGCGGCCCACGCCGACTGCTAGCCTGGCCTGCTCCGACCCGAACCAACCAGGAAGGAGGTGAGCGCGCTGCTAGCACTCACCGACACCGCTGTTGAGGCCGTGAAGCACATCCTCTCCTCCTCGGAGGAGGCTTCCGAGACGAGCGGTCTGCGGCTGGTCGCCGAGCAGGCAGGGACGCAAACGAACTTCCAGCTCAGCGTCGTTGCGTTGCCCGCTGAGGACGACGAGGTGATCGAAGAGCAGGACGCCCGGGTCTTCCTCGAACCGGAGGCGGCCTCCCTCCTCGACGACAAGGTTCTCGACGCCACCGTCGAGGAGAATAAGGTCGCGTTCACGATCGCAGACCAGGCCGCGGCCTAGCCGCTGAGTTCATCTGGCGCGGAGAGGTGGCCCGATCTCGTCGGATTCACCTCTCCGCGCCTGATCGGGAGGAGAGTTACCGCTCCTCTCGCGCTAGACGGACGGGCCAAACCTTTGCGACCTCTGCTGCCCTCGCGTTCGTGCCGACAGGGCCGAGGAACTCGTCTTCCGCTCTGGTACGAATCCCGGGAGGGGAGCGCGCTATGCTCGCGGTGGGCATTGTCGCCCGTCAGCTTCTTCTTTCCCGATCGGACTCGGAGCGTGTCCGAGGCTGGAGCGGCCTTCCTCGTCGCGCAGCTCCAGGGCCGGCCCGACATCTCTGAGACAGTTGCCAACCTCGCGGAGCGGATCGCGATCGAGTCTCGCCGGGGCCGCTTTGCCCCACCCGGCCAGGATCTCGACCTCCATCAGAAGGAGCAGCAGGAACTCCTCGACACGCTGAAGGCGACCGCCGGCTCGTGGCCCGAAGAAGATCGGGACGCGCTTCACGAGCTCCAGCTCGCGCTTGCCGTCCAGACGAGCCGACCCGAGCGAGGCGACACGTAAGGCCCGGCGCTGCCGTTCAGGCGCCGGGTTGGAAAAGACCTTCGCAGCCTGTTCCCAGGCTCGGCGACTTGTCAAGACCGCGGCATCCCGGATATTGCCGCATTGGAACACCGCTGGAACACATCGCTGGAGCGCTATGGACTTCTACGGACTTCCATGGACTCAGCAATCGTCCACGACTCTCGCATTTGCCTGGAAATTGCAGAATCCGCGAGTTGGACGCGCATTAACTCGTAATGAAGAGGTCCCCGGTTCGAGTCCGGGCGTCGGCTTTAGTCGAATTGCAGGGGAAAAGTGCGTAACGTGACGTCTGTGCGTTCGCTTGGAAAACATCCCTGCAAATGCGTGTTCCAGCGCTTCGGGCAAAAGAATGCCTATTTGCAGCCATTCTTGCCACTTCAGATGCGGAAGAGCCTTTTGGCGGTGGATGAAGGGCTCTCCCATCCTCGAGTGAAAGACATTGCTTACTTGAGCGGCCTGACGTGTCGCGCAGGATGCGACGGCGTGATCGGGATGCTTCGCTCGCGAGGTCGGTGCGCCGCTCGAGCGCCCCGTATTCGAGACTTCGTGACGGACCCAGGGTCTGGTCGCGGTCGTATCGTCAAGAGTCGCCGTGAGAAAGCTCGCAGCCTCATTCGCCATCGGACAGTTTGTACTCGTGCTCGCGCTCGCGACGGGTTGCGGTGGCGGCGCCGAGAATCGATCGGCAGCAGCAACCTCCGAGGGGAGTTCGAAGCCCGGGGGCGAGACGGTCTCAGGCGCAGCGTCCCGCTCGTCGAGGCTTCTCTTCCTGGCCGGCGACGGCGAGCTCACCGTGGTAGACGTCGACGCTCGCAGTGTCGAGGTCCTCGAGGTTCCCCAGCTGAGGCCCGGCGATCCTCCGTTCCGCATCGTCCGCCGCGGGAGCAAGCTCGTGCTCTACGGAGGGGACACCTACGCCGTCGATCTCGACCTCCGCTCGCCGCCCCAGAGGCTGGGGAAGTCGTGGTTCTTCATTCCCTCGTCGAAGCCGGACCGCGTCTGGCTCGCCATCCTCGACCCCGAGAGCCCGGAGACGGTGCGGGCACTCGCGGGCGTGCGCGAGGTCACGGTCGAGGGCCGCGTGACGGTCCCCGAGGTCACGCCGCCCGGCGGAAGATGGCCGGTGGGCGCGGTCGATGACGCGCTCGTTTTCGAGAGCAGGTCCGGCGGCCTCGAGGTCTGGGACCCGCGCACGGGCGAGCTGAGGCGATGGCTTCCCGGCGCATCGATGGGAACGACGCACGGGGATCTGCTCGCGTGGTGCGACGCAGCCTACGAGACGCTCCACGTCACCGACGTGGTCACGGGCACGGCGCGCGCTGTCGCGCCCCCTGAGGGCTTCGTCGCCTTCGACTGCTGGAGCGGCGTCTTCTCTCCCGACGGCACCCTGCTTGCCGTCCCAGTCACGGCCGGACGAGGGCCCGAGGCAGAGCGCACGCTCGCCCTCGTGGACGTCCAGCGGGGCGCGGCCAGGGCGGTCGCGGGATCGGGTGTCGAGCCTCCGTATGTCTACATCGCCTGGGCCTCCAGTGGCGAGTCCGTGTTCGTGAGCGGCGGGGACCGGTACGACCGCCGGATCCTCGAGTACCGACTCGGGGACGAGCGGGCCGTCTCCCTGCCAGTCGAGGTCGGAGACTTCTATGGCATGGCGGCCGGCTGACTCTCGCCGAAGAGTGAGGCAAGGAGTCCCGCCCGGGCGGCGGAGATCCAGCGCCCGGTTCTCGTTTCGGGCTAGCTTCCTCTCTGCCGTTCTCGTCGTCCTCGTGCTCGGCGGCTGCTCCGGCAGCTCCCAGCCGGGGAAGCCGACGACAGCGGAGCGGGAAGACGTGCCCGGGAGCCTCTTGGGGGTGATGTGGAGGGAGGAGGGTGCGGAGCTCGTCCGTTTCGAGCCGCGGTCGCTCGAGCCTTTGCCGGGCGGCCGGCTCCCGCTGAAGGGTGCGTGGCCCTGGGCCTACTCTCCGAGCGGCTCCCAGGTCGCTCTTGCGAGCTGCGACGAGGCGGGTGTCAAGCGAAAAACGGCCGATTTACAGCGCGTCTGGAACGCGCGTTCCCTCGATTGCACTGGGTGCGTCGTACCGCTTGAAACCGCTAACGACCGCTCAGAACTGGCGCCGACTGGCGCAAAACTGGCGCGCAATCTACTGCCCTCGTCGGCTAGAGGCTTGATGTGAAACTCCGGCGCCCCGGAGGTCGTCATCGCCGCAGCAAGCTGCTGGACACGCAACGGAAGAGCGTCCGTCTCGCTCCGATCCCGGGCCCGACCTAGGAGGGCCAGGGATCCGCGTCCATGATCTCTAAGAGGTTCCCAGCCGGGTCGCGGAAGTAGACAGATCGACCGGTGTCGCGCGTGATTTCTTCGATGAGCGGCACGCCCTGCTCGGCGAGGTGGCCCTTCCATCTCTCGTACTCGTCGACCGGAGCGAGAAAGGCGGTATGAACTGGCCCTGAGGCTCCATGGAGGGGTGTTTCGGTCTGCTCGGCGTACTGATCTGCGTTGCACATCAGATAGACGTCTCCGCCGGCTCGGAAGGCCATCATCCAGCTCCAGCGGCCGAGCGGACGCAAGCCCAGGACGTCTCGATAGAAGTGCTCGACCGCTTCCTCCTGCTCGGTCCGGTAGTAGAGAACCGTCTCGAGTACGCCCATGAGGCGCGGACGAACCCCTGCCACAAAGCCTCCCTCCCTCACGGTGTCCGGCGCGGCGGTAAGTCTCGCAAAGCTGGACGGAACTCAGAGCTAGAGGTCCTGATGTGCTTCGCGGCCGTCGTAGGCGGCGAGTGCGCGTGCGGGACGGCCGGCAAGGGTGTTGAGCAGGATTGCGAGCGTCAGCGCGAGCAGGCGCTGCGCGATTCGTACGGCCAGTCCGGCCGGTGTCTTCGCGAGGTGGCGTTCGAGGCGCATCTGGCCTTTCAGGTTGGCGAAGACGCTCTCGATCACGAGCCGCCTCGAGGCGAGCGAGCGCTCGCGGCGCTCGTTGGCGGGCGTGCGCTCCTTCGCCGGTGTCAGGAGCGCCGTGCCGCAGCTTGCGAGCCGCGCGCGATAGGCCACGCCCCAGAGGCCCTTGTCCGCGATGAGGAGCTCGGCCTCGGTGCCGGTGAGCAGGTCGGCGAGCGGCTCGTACTCCTTCTCGTTCGCCGGCACGAGCGTGTAGCCGAGCGGCAGGCCGCGCCGGTCGGAGACGAGCACGAGCCGGACGCCGTAGACATAGCGGTGCTGTGACTTGGCGTAGCCGTAGCGGGCGGCGCCCGCGAAGCCGCTGCGCGCGGCGCAGCCGGGGTAGTTGGCCACGCCGATGAGCGTCCCGTCGGCGAGGCGAGCGCCGCCGGCATCGAGCCAGCGGGCGAGCCGTTGCTGCACGGTTGCGAGCCGCTCGACGAGCAGGCGCAGCCGCCGGTTGTACTGCGACTGCTCGGGCAGATGCGGAAACCAGCCGGGCAGCACCCGCTCGACGAGGCCGAGGAACTGGCGGTCGGAGCAGATGCCCATCGCCGCCTGGCAGACGGCGAGCGCGACCAGCTCCGCATCGCTCACCTTGGCAGGGCGGCCCGGCCGGGCAGGGACCGGGTACTCGTCGGCGAAGACATAGCCTGCAATCACGAGGGCTTCCAGGTCGGTCGTCATCTCGAGCCTCCATCTCGAGGGACACGTCTGGAAGCCCTCCTTCGCGCTTGCGTAGCGGGTCCCTGCGCGGGACCCGCCTTTTCACATCAGGCCTCTAGCTCGTAAGACCGGTGAAACGAGGCCGGAGCAGCTTCTACGGTTGCGTTTAGAAGCGCGTTCACAGCCGTGCAAGTGGTAGCGTTCTTCCTCGAGCGTCACGGGGCCGCAGCCGTGACGTTTCAGCCAGGGACGCCCTTCCCGGTGGCGTCCGGCGGGTGGTGAGCGGGCAGTCCTGAGACCAAGCAGGAAGGCTCGCTTACCCCTTTTAGGGGACGTACTCGCGTCCGCCTTGCCGAATTGTTGGGGCGGGCCGTCTCCTCTCTTGGTTGGGGAGGTGGCCCTTCCTCTACTTCTTGCCGAAAAGCTGGTGCGCGAGACTCCATCAGGCGTTCTTCTAGGTTCTCGAAGATGCCTACCGCCCTCGACAACGGCCAGCGCTCGCCTGGCAAGCTGCTCCGCGCCCTCGTACAGCGGCTGCTCGGCCGCAAGCCCTAGGCCCACGTTTTGCGGATCGCGCGTCGGGTAGATGGGTCTCCCCAAGCCGAAGGAGTGACGAAATGGCCAGCCAGGAGCCGGGCACAACCCCGGAGCGCCCCACCCCTGAAGAGCCCATGCCGGCAGAACCGGGAACCATGCCGGAGCAGGAGCCAGGGACCGCGCCAGAACCGCCGACGATGCCTGAGGACCCTGACGTGGGTGCGCCCCCAGAGCCGCCGACGAGACCCGAATAACGCGTCCGCCACCCATCGGTATCCATCCATGCGAATGGCGTCTCGAGGCACGCGGAGAGAGCAGAACCAAATGCGTTTCCACGAAGCGAACGAGCGCTTCCATGACGCCGTTGAAGATCACGTGCGGGAGGCTCAACGTGTGCCTTTCATCTGCGAGTGCGCCGATGACGACTGCCTCGGCACCGTCAACGTTCTGTCGAGCGAGTGGGAAGCTGTCGCCTCGAAACCGAACCACTACCTCATGGAAGCCGGGCACCAGCGCATCGAAGGCGAGGAAGTAGTCGGCTCGATCCGTGACTACGAAATAGCGCAAAAGCCCCACTGAGCGGGAGGCCTTGTGGCGAGGGGGGCGAGCGTAGAGGATGCCTCATCCAGCCCCGGATCCGGAGGAAGGCCATGGACAAGCGTCTAGAACGAATGGCTCGGAACGAGGCGCTCATCCGCGAGGTCAATGAGCGAATCGAGCAGGTGGACAAGGCTGCTGAAGAAGCAAGCCTCGCGCCTGAAGAAGCCTTCTTCGAATTCCTCTGCGAGTGCGGCGGGGACGACGACGATCTCAGTTGTGTGGAGCACGTCCAGATGACGATCGAGGAATACGAGAGCGTCCGTTCACAAGACGACCGCTTCGCCGTTTACCCGGGCCACGAAAAAGAGCCGCTCGAGCGGGTGGTTGCCCGGAACGAGAGGTTCGTAGTCGTGGACAAGCGGCCATTGGCTGAGCCCTTTGTCGAAGACGATCCTCGTGGAGCTCCGTCTCAGTGACCAGGAGTCTGGGCAGAATTTCTCGGTAGCGACCCTGCGAGGTACTTGCCGCCTGGGCGCGTCAGACGTAGAGCTCCCCGCGCAGCCTTAGGCGGCGACCCTCATACGCGCTTGCTCAACCTGCTCGTCCGGGGTTGCCTCGAGATCCTGCAAGACCTTGCCGAGCAAGAAGAACGTGGGCGGCCACAGGCCGACGAAGGTTGCCAGCCGGTGTCTCCGCGCCTTCGCATCCTTATCCGATCGGGCCGCTGAACCTGCTGCCCACAAGGAGAGAGCACCGCCAATGGAAGCGAGCCCGAAACTGTGCATGAGCGTGCTGTTGAAACCGAGCTTCTTTAGAAACAGTGCAACCTTCACGTTGGCCTTCCTTTCGTGTGATCTAGATGCCTTGGGAGACCGAGGCGTGCGGCTGCCGCAAAGGCGCAGCGCACCCGGCCCCCAAGATCAGGATTCCTTAGTCGCGCCCGGCGTCAGCGTCGCGGTGTGCGCTGCCTGCCTTCGCTAACCCGCGACTGACGATGTAGGCGGCGGCGACGAATCCCACAATCACCCACGCCCGGGGCGCATCGAAGTTGTCCGCAACCGCCGCAGCAATGAGCGTTGCGCCGATCACGCCGACCATGGCCCAAAACTCCGTCGTCAACGGCGCCCACTTCGTCTCGAACCGCTGGCCGGTCAAGCGCACACCGGTTCGCTCGGCCCGTTGTCCGACCGTCCTTTCGGTTGCATCACGAGTTGCCATGAAACCCCTTCCTCGGTTGACGCGTGAGGATTGCCTGCGCAGGAGTCCTGAAACTGACCGCTTGGGGTATTCGATGCGGTAGAGAGTTGAATGCCGCCTTCGCCCTGGCTGAGCTCCTCAGCCGGCGAGGGCTGGAACGTCCCTGCGAGACACTTGTCGCGTGGGCGCGGCTCCGCGCCAAGCACGAGCCAAGCGCCACCGGCGCTATAGTCTCGCGTCGGCCGAACAAGGGGGGAAGTTGAACCCGTCGCACTCGCAACGGGCATTCACCTGAGCGTTCCACCGTCCCCGCCGCAGCTTCCTATTTACGCAACCCCTGAAGGGGAGGGTTTCATGCCACAACGTATGAGGTCGCGACTACCAATTTTGTGGCTAGCGCTGGT
>Ga0307278_10000604_pt1 | contig 17923 bp, 18 predicted proteins | sample ER_DNA_117_FD_194482 | JGI IMG/M metagenome (GOLD analysis project Ga0307278, IMG submission 194482) | Bulk soil microbial communities from the East River watershed near Crested Butte, Colorado, United States - ER_DNA_117 | ecosystem: Environmental > Terrestrial > Soil > Floodplain | place...
AGAGACGGCGGGCTGACCCAGCTCACCCACGACGACTCCTGGGTGCAGCTCATGATCGACAGCGGCGAGCTCACGCCCGAAGCCGCGCGCGACCATCCGCAGCGCTCGCTGGTCCTCGCCGCGCTCGACGGCGCGGCAGATCGAGGCCCGGCGCTGACGACCTTCGAGGCCCGGCCGGGCGACCGGCTGCTGCTGTGCTCCGACGGGCTGTCCGATGTCGTGGACGACGACACGATCGCGGCCACGCTGCGGGGCGCCTCGCGCGCCGAATGCGCCGCGCGCCTGATCGACCTCGCCCTGGCCGCAGGGGGCCGCGACAACATCTCGGCCGTCGTCGCCGACGTCGCCAGACGCGACGATCCCACCGCGGCCTGGTAGGCGGCCTCTCTAGACTCCGGCGCGGCAGATGGCCCTGACCGTGCGCGACATCATGGACGCCGACCCCGTCACGGTCGAGCCGAGCGATGACGTGGAGACGCTGGTGCGCCGGCTGCGCCAGCACGAGCTGCCGGGCGTGCCGGTGGTCAACGAAGGGGGACGGTGCGTCGGCATCGTCACCGAGGCCGACCTCGTCATCTCCGACGAGCAGGGTGACCTGCACATCCCGCACTACATCGAGCTGTTCGGCGGGATCGTCTTCCTCGAGCCGCTGCGCCGCTACGAGGCGCGCCTGAAGAAGGCGTTCGCCTCCCGGGTCGCGGACCTCATGACCGAGGACCTGGTGACGATCGAGGCGGCCGCGTCAGTGAAGGAGGCGGGACGGATCATCGTCCGCCGGGGGCACAACCGCCTGCCGGTGGTCGAGCACGGTCGGCTCGTGGGCGTGGTCACGCGCGTCGACGTCCTCGAGGCGCTCACCCGCGATCAGCAGTGAGTCCGCTGCGGGCGCTGGCCCGGGTCAACGTCGCCGCGATCGAGCGCAACGTCGCTCGCCTGCGCGGCGAGCTGCGGGGGGGCAGCGAGCTGTGTGCGGTCGTCAAGGCCGACGGGTACGGACACGGAGCGCCGGCCGCCGCCCGCGCCGCGCTGGCCGGCGGCGCCACGTGGCTGGCGGTGGCGACCGCCGACGAGGCGACGCAGCTGCGCGCCGCCGGCGTCGATGGGCCGCTGCTCGTCCTCGGCGCGCTGAGCCCCGAGGAGCTGGACGCCGCGCTGCGGGCGCCCGCCGACGTCGTGGCCTGGCGCGAGGCGTTCGTCGAGGCGGTGGCCGCGCGCGGCGGCGGGCGCGTTCACGTCAAGCTCGACACCGGAATGGGGCGCCTGGGCACGCGCGACCCCGACGAGGCGACGGGCGTGGCGCAGGCGGCCGCCACTGCCCCGACCATCGAGCTCGCGGGCGCGATGACGCACTTCGCCACCGCCGACGAGCGCGGCGACGACTTCTTCGGCGAGCAGCTCGCGCGCTTCGCGGCCTGGGCACTGCCGCTGCGCGAGCGCCACCCTGGACTCATCCTGCACGCCGCGAACTCCGCCGCGCTGCTGCGCGACGCCGACAGCCACTTCGACCTGGTGCGCGCCGGCGTGGCGATCTACGGCCTGGACCCCTTCCAGGAGGATGCTGTCGCGCGCGACCTCGAACCCGCGCTCGAGCTGGCCAGCTACGTCGCCGCGATCAAGCCCTGCGCCGCCGGCGAGAGCGCGGGCTACGGCCGGCGCTTCGTCGCCGAGGCCGACACCGTGATCGCCACTGTGCCGATCGGGTACGGCGACGGGGTCAGCCGCGCGCTGACCAACAACGCCGAGCTGCTCGTCGGCGGCAGGCGCTTCGCGCTCGTCGGCACCGTGTCGATGGACAACGTCGCCCTCGACCTCGGCGCCGGCGGCGGCGGCGTCCGCCACGGCGACGAGGCGCTGCTGATCGCCGAGGGCCTCAGCGCCGAGGAGATGGCGCAGCGGCTGGGCACCATCAACTACGAGGTCACGTGCGCGCTGACGGCGCGCGTGCCGCGCGAGCACCACCGCGACGGGGCGCCGCTGTGATCGAGATGCTGCGCGAGGCGCTGGCCGGGGAGCGCGCGTGGCTCGTGGGCGGCGCGCTGCGCGACCGTCTCTTGGGCCGCCCGACGCCCGACCTCGACGTCGTCGTCGACGGCGACGTGCGCCGCGCGGCGCGCAGCCTTGGGCGCGGCGCCGGTGGCGCCTCGTTCGAGCTCTCAGACCAGTTCGGCGCCTGGCGCGTCGTCGCCCGCGATCGCAGCTGGCAGGTCGACATCACGCCGCTGCAGGGCGGCTCGCTGGAGGCCGATCTCGCCCAGCGCGACCTGACGGTCAACGCCATGGCCGAACCGCTGTCCGGCGGCGAGCTGGTCGATCCCCACGGCGGCGCCGGGGACCTCGACCGCAAGCGCCTGCGCATGGTCAGCGCCGACGCGTTCGTGGCCGATCCGCTGCGCACGCTGCGCGTCGCGCGCCTGGCCACCGAGCTCGGCTTCGAGATCGATCCCGACACGGCGGCCGCGGTCCGCGTGCACGCGCCCGGGCTGGCGGGCACCGCCCAGGAGCGCGTCTTCACCGAGCTGCGGCGCATCGTCAGCGCGGACGCGGCGGTCCGCGGCCTCGCGCTCATGGACGAGCTCGACCTCGTCTCCGCGGTCCTGCCCGAGCTCAGCGCGCTGCGCGGCGTCGAGCAGAACCCCTACCACCACCGCGACGTGCACGGGCATACGCTCGAGGTCCTGCAGGCCAGCATCGACATCGAGCGCGATCCGGCGGCCGCCCTCGGCGACGAGGCGCTGGCCGCGCCCGTGCGCGCCCTGCTCGCCGAGCCGCTGGCCGACGAGCTCACCCGCGGCGGCGGGCTGCGCTTCGGCGCCCTGCTGCACGACATCGCCAAGCCGCGCACGCGCACCGAGCTGCCGGACGGCCGCATCGGCTTCCCGCACCACGACGAGCAGGGGGCCGAGATGGCGCGGGCCGCGTTGAGCCGCCTGCGCGCCAGCGACCGGCTGCGCTCGCACGTGGCGGCCCTCACGCGCCACCACCTGCGCCTCGGCTTCCTGGTCCACGACATGCCCCTCGATCGCCACGAGCTCTACCGCTACCTGCTGAAGACCGAGCCTGTCGAGGCCGACGTCACGCTGCTGAGCGTCGCCGACCGGCTGGCGACGCGCGGGCGCAAGGCCGACGAGGCCATCGCGCGCCACCTCGAGCTCGCCCGCCAGGTGCTGGCCGAGGCGCTCGTGCGGCGCGCCGCGGGGCCCCAGCCGCCACTGGTGCGCGGCGACGAGCTGGCGGCCGAGCTGGGCATCGCCCGCGGCCCCGAGCTGGGGGAGCTGATGACGCAGATCGCCGAGGCTCGCTTCGCGGGCGAGGTCTCGACTCGCGAGGAGGCGCTCGCGCTCGCTAAGGCAGTGCGGGGCGCGCGCTGACCCACGCCAGCGCGTCGTCGTCGGAGCGAAACGAACACGCTCGCGCGACGCGGCCGTCACGGAACTCCGCCACGCACGTGAGCACGGTGTCGACGACCTGGTCGCCGCGGTGGTCGAAGGCCGCGACCCGCCCGGAGGCCACGATGCAGTCGTCGACCTCGCGCAGCTCCTCGAGCACGACGGTGACGCTCTTCCAGGCCCGGCCCGCCGCGCTGGCCCAGGAGCGCACGCCGGCGTGGCCGTGATAGGGCGCGGGCTCGACCAGCGCAGGACGCCACTCGACCGCGGGGTCGAGGTGCTCGAGGATCTCCGGTCCGCGACCGGCGGCGTAGAGCTCCCAGACCCGCTGGAAGACCTCGCTGTTGGATGGCGCCTGCACGACCATCTAGTCGGCTCCTCAGCGGGGTTCTGCAGCGGCGGCGAGCGCCTCGGCGCGTGTGGAGTACGACGTGACGCGTAGCAGACGGCCCTTGGAGAACACGGCCATCCAAACCAGCGGCGCGTCGTAGATGCGCTTGCCGGAGTGATCGAACGCGGTCACGTGGCCGGTCACGACGATGGTCCCCGGGTCGACCTCGACCACCTCATCGGAGGTCAGGGTGGCGCTCTTCCATGCCCGCCGGAACTCGACCATCCCTGCGCGAACGCCGTCGTGCCCGCGATAGGTGCGGTCCGTGACCGACACGCTCAGGACGCAGTCCGGATCGATCAGGTGGAGCGCGTCGTCGAGCCGTCCGTGGCCGTACGCCTCCCATAGGCGGCTGAAGACCGCCCGGCTGGACCTGGAGCCCCCCAAAGTCTGTACACCCTACTTCCGGTGCGTAGACATGTCACCAGTCAGACGGCCAGGCTTTGCACAACTTCGTGGCACAAGGCCACCGCATCGGCGGTGGTTGAGAAGTCGACGTTGTCGGGCACGTCGGTGGGCCAGTGGTAGTTATCGGGCAGCTTGTAGCGGTTGATCGAGCCGAGCATGACCGTCGGATAGCCGGCGCGCCGCGCGATCAAGGCATCGGTCGCGTTGCGGAAGCGCAGTCCGCGGCGCAGGTGGACGCCCGCGCGGCGCGCGCACTGCGCCACGAGCTCCCTGAACGCCGCGGGATAGTCGTGCATGCGCAGCATCCCCTCGCCCTCGAGCATGACGAGCTCGGGCGAGCCGACGGTGTCGACGCAGATCACGTGCGTGCGATCGGTGGGGAGCGTGGCGAAGTGACGGCGCGCGAAGGCCTGCATCCCCTCCATGAAGGACTCCTCGCTGCCGGTGGAGACCAGCAGCACGCGCAGGCCGGCGACCGGCTCGTCGGTCAGGAGTCGCGCCAGCCCGGCGAGGGTGGCCACGCCCGTCAGGTTGTCGTTGGCGCCGGGCACGACGCCGCGAGCGCCGATCTCGGCGAACGAGGCCGCAGAGGCGAGGGCCAGGACGCCGCCGGCGATGCGCGCGGTGCGTGCTCGCAGCAGCGCGCCAGCCGCCACGAGCAGCGGCCCGCCGATGACCGGCCACATCAGCGGGGGCGTCGTGTCCGTGCGCTCGATCAGGCCGGGGAGGTGCTTGCCCACGAAGGCGCTCGGGGCGGGGGAGAAGAGCAGCGACGTGTGCGCCGCGTCGTGGTGGGCGACGACGACGACGGTGCGCTCGGCATCGCGATCGCCGCCTTCGGCGACGACGTTCCACGTCGGGCGCGACGGCAGCAGGCGGCGGCGGAACCACTGCCGCCCGCCCGTGATGTCGTCCGCGATGGCCGCGGTGGCGAAGGCGCCCGCGGCGAGGGCGGGGATGCGGCGCCCGGTCAGGGCGGCCGTGCCGGCCAGGCCGCACAGCAGCCCCATCGGCCACCAGTAGGTCCCGTGCGCGCGCTCCTGCTCGACGCGCGCTTCGCAGCCGTGCTCGCTCAGCCGCTGCGCGATCCACTCGGCGGCACGGCGCTCGCCGTCGGAGGCGGAGGGCCGCTCGAAGGACGCGAGGTGGCGCACCACGCCCTCGAGCTCGGCGCGCAGCTCGTCGGCGGTCACGGCCATCGGCGGGCCACGATATAGGCTCATCGGCCATGGCCGAACGCGATCCCGACTGCCTGTTCTGCAAGATCGTCGCCGGGGATGTGCCGGCGACGGTCGTGGCCGAGGACGAGCGCACCGTCTCGTTCATGGACATCAACCCGGCCACCCGCGGCCACGCGCTCGTCGTCCCGCGCGAGCACGCCCCCGACCTGCTCGCCGTCGGCGAGGAGGACCTGTCCGCGTGCGCCGCCGCGGCCCGGCGCCTGGCCGCGCGCGCCAAGGACGCACTCGGCGCCGACGGCGTGAACCTCCTGAACTCCTGCGGCTCGGCCGCGTGGCAGACGGTCTTCCACTTCCACGTCCACGTCATCCCGCGCTACCGCGACGACCCGCTGCGGCTCCCATGGGTGCCGGGGCCCGGCGACGCCGACGAGATCGCCGCGGCGGGCGCGGCGCTGCGCGCCTGATGGAGTCGGTATCCCTCGAGCGCGAGGGCCCGCTCGCCGTCCTGACCTTCGACGCGCCGCCGCTGAACCTGTTCGACGCCTCGATGATCGCCGCCCTGCAGGCCGCCGTCGCCGACGTCGCCGCCGAGCCGCCCCGCGGCCTGCTCGTGCGCGCCGAGGGGCGCGTGGTCAGCGGCGGCGTCGACGTGCACCTCTTCGACGGCCTCTCGCCGGACGCGGCGGGCGAGCTGTGGACCGAGCTGCTCGCGATGATCCACACCGTCGAGGAGCTGCCGTTCCCGACCGTCTTCGCGGCCCACGCCCTGTGCCTCACCGCCGCCTTCGAGCTCTCGCTGGCCTGCGACCTGCTGCTGGCGGCGCAGTCCGCGCGCTTCGGCCTCGTGGAAACCGTGGTCGGCCTCACGCCGGCGATGGGCGGCACGCAGCGGCTGGCCGAGCGCGCGGGCCCCGCTCGCGCCCGCGAGCTGGTCATGACCGGTGCGCTCTACGACGCGGCGACGCTCGAGCGCTGGAACGTCGTCAACCGCGTCCTCCCCGACGACGGCTTCGACCAGGCCGCACGGGGCTTCGCGCACGCCCTCGCGGAGGGGCCTACCCGCGCGCACGCGGCAACCAAGGCGATCGTGCGCGCGCAGGTCGAAGGCGGCGTCCGGGAGGCCGATGCGCGCGTGCCCGAGCTGGCCGGGGGCCTGTTCGCCACCGAGGACCTCAAGGGCGCCGTGCGGTCGTTTCTGGAGCACGGTCCCGGCCACGCAACCTACGAGGGCCGCTGAGAGGGCTCTTGCACTCTCGGATTCCGGCGGCCCGAGCCGTCATGATCCCGCGCATGCCGGCCTCCCGGGCATCTCGCCGCGGGCGCCGCGCCCTCGCGGCGGGCTGCGTCGCCGCGCTCGCGCTGGCGGCAGCCTCGCCGGCCGCCGACGCGCCCTCGCCGACGGTGGTCAAGGACGCCAAGGACGCCGTCGCGGGCGCGCCGGACCTGACGCGGGCGCAGCTGGGGCTGGCCTCCGATCGCCGCGTGCGGATCGCGCTGACCCTGGCCGCGCCCTGGCAGCCCAAGGACCTGCTCGCTCGCGAGGGCCCGCCCGGATCGCTCTGCGTGCGGCTGTGGACGGTGACCAAGCCCGGCGCGACGCCGCCGGACTTCCTCGTCTGCGCGACCAGCCGCGCGGACGGCGAGACCATGCGCGGGACCGTGTTCAAGACGCAGCCGGGCGAGGAGCTGGCCAACGCGGGACCCGCGATCGTCGGGCGCACCAGCGACCGCACGATGACCCTGCGCTTCTCGCAGACCCTCGTCGGGCGCCCGAAGACGATCGACTTCATCGCGGAGGCGACGAAGCCCGGATGCACACGCGTGTCGTGCGTCGACACGGCGCCCGAAGCCCCCAAGACAGCCCGTTTCCGCGTCCGAGGAAGCTCCTAGGCAGGCCCGCGAGGGCGAAACCCCTGCATCGCGAGCGTGTTGCATGCCCCTAATGTCACGACTTCCCGTTCTCGCGGTCGCCGGCGCTGCCTGCGCGGCGCTCGCGCTACCCGCCTACGCCTCCGCTGAGATCATCGAGGTCGGCAAGATCGACCCCGCGCCGACCCCGAGCTGTCCGACGCGCCCGTGTCTGGCCGTGAGCCGCACGACCGGCTACCAGGCCAAGATCGGTACGCAGCGCAACGTCATGGTCATCCCCCAGGACGGCAGCATCGTCGCCTGGTCGATCGGCCTCGGCAAGCCGGGCAAGAAGCAGACGGCTTTCTTCAACGAGAAGCTCGGCGGCGAGGCGCAGGCGCAGCTGACCATCCTCAACCCGCGCCGCAAGCTGCGCTCGCGCGCCGTCGGCCAGGGCGACCCCCAGAAGCTCGCGCCGTACTTCGGCACCACCGTGCAGTTCCCGCTGGCCAAGTCGATCCCGGTCAAGAAGGGCTGGGTCATCGCGCTCACGGTGCCCACATGGGCGCCCGCGCTGGCCGTCGGCCTGGGCGCCGACACGTCCTGGCGCGCCAGCCGCGCCAAGGGCACGTGCGAGGACACCTCGACCAACACGGTGCAGACGCAGCCCAACCAGCTCGCGCAGTACTACTGCCTGTACAAGACCGCGCGCCTGGCGTACTCCGCCACGCTGGTCACCGCGCCGGCGCCGGCGCCCAAGACCTAGCCGTTACGGGGCCAGCCGTTCGATCCGCCAGCCGTCGCCGTCGCGCTCGTAGCGCAGGCGATCGTGCAGGCGGCCGGCGCGGCCCTGCCAGAGCTCGACGCGCTCGGGGCGCACGAGGAAGCCGCCCCAATGCGGCGGCCGTGGGATCTCGGCATCGGCGAAGCGCCGATCGACGGCGGCGGCGGCGTTCTCGAGCTCGTCGCGGGCCGCGATGACCTCGCTCTGCGGCGACGCCCACGCGCTGATGCGGGCGGCCCGCGGACGGGCGGCGAAGTAGGCGTCGCTCTCGGCCTCCGACAGGCGCTCCACCGTGCCCTCGACGCGCACCGAGCGGTGGATCTCCAGCCAGCCGAAGGTGAGCGCGGCGTAGGGATGCGCGGCCAGCGCGCGCCCTTTCGCCGAGTCGTAGTTGGTGTAGAAGCAGAAGCCGCGCTCGTCGAGCCCGCGCAGCAGGACGTAGCGCGCGGCCGGCCGGCCGTCGGCGCCGACCGTCGACACGGTCATCGCCTCGGGCTCGTAGATCCCGGCCTCGCGGGCGGCGGCCAGCCAGGCGCGGAACTGCTCGATGGGGTCCGGGGCGAGGTCCGAGCGATCGAGGTGCAGGCCCTCGTAGTCGCGCCGCTCGCCCCCCAGGCCCACTAACAGGCGCCCGGATTGTCCTTGCAGAACTGGCTGAACTCGCCGGGCGACACGCCGCCGGTCCCGCCGCTCGTGCTGGTTCCCGTGTCGCCGGTGCCGGTACCGCCGGTCCCCGCGCCGCCGGTGCCGCTCTGGGCGGGCGCCTGCGTCGTGGTCTGGCCGGTCGTGGTACCTGTCGCCGGGGCCTGGCCCTGCGTCTGGGTCTGGTCGGTGGACGTGGTGTCCGTCTGGTCGGTGGAGGTGCTGTCGCCCGACGTGCTCGACGTCCCCGTCGAGGTCTGGGCGAGCGCCGCCGAGCCCGGCGGCGGAGTGAGCTCCGGCAGCGAGGCGGGCACGACGTCATGGGTGGCGTCGTCGCTGCCGCAGGCGCTCAGGCCCAGGCATGCGACGGCGAGAAGGGCGACCACGTACTTACGCATGTGAAGAGAGGGTAGAGGCGTTCTAGGACGCCAGCGGCGCCATGCGCCGGCCGCAGGTGGGACAGTCGTTGAGATCGCGCTGCGCGAGCTGGTCGCACCAGGTGCAGAAACGCAGGTTCTCCACGGCCCACGGCAGGCGCGAGGGCGAGGGCGGCAGCGGCAGCACGATGCCGATCACCTCGAGCTCCTCGCCGGTCTCGCGATCGGTGTAGACCTTGCCGGGCTCGGCCTCGATGATGATCTCGCGGCCCGTGGAGGGCGTGCGGAGGCGATACCTCGGGCTGCCGTCCATGCGGCGCAGCCTACTAAGGTCCCCGGCCGATGCGGGTGCTCGTCTTCCACGGCTATCTCCTGCGCGGGACGGGCTCCAACGTCTACAACGCGCGGCTCTGCGCGGCGCTGGGGCGGGCCGGCCACAGCGTCGACCTGCTCTGCCAGGAGCCCCGGCCCGAGGAGCTCGACTTCGTCGACGCGGTGGGGACATGGGAGGGCGGCGAGGCGCGCGTGCAGACGCTGCGCGAGCCGGCGCGCGTGACGGCATGGCGGCCGGACATCGGCCGTCTGCTGCCCGTCTACGTCGCCGACCGCTACGAGGGATTCGAGGCGCGCACGCTGCTCGAGTGCAGCGATGCCGAGGTCGAGGCCTACGTGCGGGCCAACGTCGCCGCCGTGCGCGACGTGTGCGCCCGCGCCCGGCCCGACGTGGCGCTCGCCAACCACCTCGTCATGGGGCCGGCGATCGTCGCCCGCGGGCTGGACGGCGACGTGCCCTACGCGGTGAAGGTGCACGGGAGCGCCCTGGAGTACGTCGTCAAGCGCGACCCCGGGCGCTTCCTGCCCTGGGCGCGCGAGGGGCTGGCGGGTGCGCGAGGCGTCCTCGTCGGCTCGCGCCACACCGGCGAGTCGCTGTTCGCGGCGATGCAGGACGCCGGACTGCCCGGGCGCACGCGGCTGGGACCTCCCGGCGTCGACGTCGATGAGTTCCGCCCGCGCGACGACGCGGCCGCGGGCGTCGACGCCCTGATCGAGCGGCTCGGCGCCGGCGAGGACGAGGGCGGCGAGGGCGCCTTCTCGCGCGACGCGAGCGTGGCCGCGAGCGCCCTGCGCCAGCTGGACCTGGTCCACGACCGCCACGTGTGCTTCATCGGCAAGCTCATCGTCTCCAAGGGGGTCGACCTGCTGCTGGCGGCGTGGCCGCTGGTCCCCGAAGCGCGCCTCGTGATCGTCGGCTTCGGCGGCTTCCGCGATGGCCTGCTGGCGCTGCTCGACGCGCTGGCCGGCGGCGAGCGCGAGGCGGTCGGCGCCATCGCGCGGGCCGGGCGCGAGCTCGAGGGCGGGCCGCGTGTGCCGCTGCGCCACCTGCTGGCCTTCCTCGACGGCGCCGACGACGACTACTGGGCCGCGGCGCGCGACCTGCGCGACCGCGTCGTGCTCACCGGGCGCCTGGAACACGACGAGCTCGCGCCGCTGCTGGCCGGCTGCGAGGCGCTCGTCTTCCCGAGCACGTTTCCCGAGGCCTACGGGATGGTCGCCGCCGAGGCGGCGGCGTGCGGTGTGCTGCCCGTCTCGGCAGGGCACTCCGGCGCGGCCGAGGTCAGTGCGATGCTGGCGGCGGCGGTGCCGCCGGAGGCCCGCGAATGGCTGTCGTTCCCGATCGACGACGGCACGGTGCGGGCGATCGCCGAGCGCGTGCGGGGGTGGCTGCAGGCGCCAGAGGAGCTGCGCGCGCGGACGCGGGCGGCGCTCGTCGCCACCGCGCACGAGCGCTTCTCGTGGGAGGGCGTGGCCGGCGGGGTGATCGCCGCGGCGCAGGGTCGGCTGGCGGAGCTGCCGCCGGTGGGCTGAGATAGAGTGCCGCGCCGATGGGTCCAGTGCTCTCCAGACCCGGCCTGCGTGCCGCGTTCGCGGGGCTCGCGGCGGCGGGCGCCGCGCTGGCGCTGAGCGCCTGCTCGGCGCACCCGGAGGCCGAGAACGCCAACCTCATCGCCGGCAAGCAGCTGTTCGTGCAGAAGTGCGGCTCCTGCCACGTCCTTGCGCGGGCGCAGACCAAGGGCACCACGGGACCGGACCTCGACGAGGCCTTCCAGCAAGCGATCAAGGACGGGATGCCGCGTTCGGACTTCGCCGGCGCGATCCATGGCCAGATCCTGCATCCCAGCCGCAACGGCGTCATGCCGGCGAAGCTCGTCACCGGCGACAAGGCCTACGACGTGGCCGCCTACGTGGCGCAGTCCGTCGCCGCCGGGGGCAAGGACACGGGCCTGCTGGCCACGGCGGTCAAGCAGGCGGGCGGCGGCAAGCCCGCCGTCGAGAAGAACGGCAGCCTCGAGATCGATGCCGATCCGACCGGCCAGCTGGCGTTCGTGACCGATTCGGCGCAGGGCACGCCGGGGGAGATCACGGTCAAGATGGCCAACAAGTCGGGCACCCCGCACGACATCGTCATCGACGGCAAGGGCAAGGGCGACGTCGTCCAGAACGGCGCCGTCTCGCAGTTCAGCGCGGACTTCACCGCCGGCAGCTACACGTTCTACTGCTCCGTGCCCGGCCATCGCGCGGCCGGCATGCAGGGCAAGCTCACCGTCAAGTAGCGCGGCCCCAGCCGCATATCCGTTTGGCGCGCTCAAGCCGCCGCTCGTCCCGTCCGAATAGGACGGGACATGAGCGCGTCTGCCGCCGCCCGAGGCCTCCCCACGTCCGCTCGCGGGCGTGACAGCGCGCCCACACGCGTCTCGACGCGGCCCTGGATCGAGCATTGGCTCGAGACCTGTCGCGACCTGTCCGAGCTGAAGGCCTCGCATCCGATGATGGACGCGGTCATCGACGAGATCGACGGGCGCATGATTCGGATCGGCGATCACTGGCTGGCCGACTTCGCCTCCTGCAACTACCTCGGCTTCGATCTCGACCGCGAGATCATCGACGCGATCCCCGCCTATGTCGACGCGTGGGGCACGCATCCGAGCTGGTCGCGCCTGCTCGGCAGCCCGGTCCTCTACGAGCAGATCGAGGAGCGACTGACGTCGCTGCTCGGCGCCGAGGACACGCTCGTGCTCCCGACGATCACCCACATCCACATGTCGGTCATCCCGCTGCTGGCCGCCTCGGGCACCATCTTCCTCGACGCGCGGGCGCACAAGACGATCTACGACGGCTGCCAGGTGGCGCGTGCGCGCGGCGCGGCGGTCAAGCGCTTCCGCTTCGAGGACCCCGAGCACCTCGACGAGCTGCTGCGCGCCGAGCGCGACCGTACCCGCCTGGTGTGCATGGACGGGGTCAACAGCATGACCGGCAACGCGCCCGACATCCGTGCGTTCGCGGCCGTCGCGCGCGAGCACGGCGCGCTGCTCTACGTCGACGACGCCCATGGCTTCGGCGTCATCGGCGAGCGTGGTCCGAACGAGTCGAGCGTCTACGGCAGCCGCGGCAACAGCGTCGTGCGCCACTGCGACGAGACCTACGACCACATCGTGCTGGTGGGCGGCTTCTCGAAGGCCTATTCCTCGCTGCTGGCCTTCATCGCGTGCCCCACCGACGTCAAGGACCTGCTCAAGGTCGCCGCGCCGCCGTATCTGTACTCGGGCCCGTCGCCGGTCGCCTCGCTGGCGACCGTCCTGGCCGGCTTCGACGTCAACGAAACCCGCGGCGACGAGCTGCGGCGCGTGTTGTGCGAGCGCACCGCGCGCGTGCTCGACTGCCTGGCGCGCCTGCGGGTGCACACGCCCAACCGCTCGGGCTTCCCGATCGTCGAGATCCCACTGCGCGACTACAACCGCATCGGCGCGGTGGGGCAGATGCTCTTCGAGCGCGGCGTCTACGTGACGCTGGCCGCCTATCCGCTCGTCCCCAAGGACGAGGTCGGCTTCCGCGTCCAGCTCACCGCGGCCAATACCGACGCGGAGATCGATCTGCTCGTCGCGGCGCTCGAGGAGCTGGCCCACCGTGGCGAGCTCCAGCCGGCCCGCGGCTCCGGTACGCCGTGGCTGGAGGCGGCGGCCTAGCCATGCGGCGCGGGGTGGGACTCGGGCGCCTGCCGCTCTGGCAGCTCTACCTGGGCGCCGGCGCGCTGCTGTGCGCGCTCTACGTCTGGGTGCCGCCGTTCGCCGCCAGCGGGCCCGTCTTCAACCTCCTCGGGCTCTCGCCCGTGGTGGCGATCGTCGTCGGCATCCGACGCTACAAGCCCGCTTCGCGCGGCCCGTGGATCTGGTTCGCGGTCGGGATGACGCTCTTCTGGCTCGGCGACCTCTACACCTACAGCTACCCACGGCTCTTCGGCGCCGACGTCCCGTTCCCGTCGCTCGGCGACGGAGCCTACGTGACCGTCTACCCCGCGCTCATGGCCGGCCTGTTGATGCTCATCCGCCGGCGCAACCCGGAGAGCGATCGCGCGGGCGTCATCGACTCGCTGATCATGACGCTGGGTCTGGCCCTGCTGTCGTGGGTCGCGCTCATCGCGCCCTACCTGCACGACGAGACGATGACGGTGACGGGCAAGTTGGTGTCCATCGCCTACCCGCTGGGCGACATCCTCCTGCTCGCCGCCGCGATCCGCCTCGCCGTGGACACCGGCAAGCGCCAGCCGGCCTTCTACCTGCTGGCCTCGGCGATCGTGGCGCTGCTCGTCACCGACTTCGCCTACGGCGTCGTGACCCTCAACGGCGCCTACGACGGCCAGGTCGCGCTCGACGTCGGCTGGATCAGCTTCTACCTGCTGTGGGGCGCCGCCGCTCTGCACCCCTCGATGCGCGAGCTCGAGCAGCCCGCGCCCGAGCGCGTGCCGCGCCTGACGCCTTTGCGCCTCACCCTGCTGACCGTGGCGTCGCTCATCGCGCCGGTGGTCGAGGCCACGCAGGAGCTGCGCCGCGGCAACCTCGATCTGCTCGTCATCATCGCCGCGTCGGTGGTGCTCTTCGGCCTCGTCGTGCTGCGCATGGCCGGTCTCGTCCGCCAGCAGGAGCGCTCGGTCGCGCGCGAGCGCACGCTCAGCGCGGCGGGAGCGTCGCTCGTGGCCGCCACCGGCCGCGCGGAGATCTACCGCGCAGCCCTCACGGCCGTACGCGCCCTCTTCGATCACGGCGCCGCGGCGCGCCTGTGCCTGGTCGAGGACGGCACGCTCAGCGTCGTCGCGGCCGAGGGTGCCCTGGAGCCCCGGGGCGAGGCCTGGAGGCTGGGCCCCGCGACCGCTGCCGAGCTGCTGGCCGAGCCGGCCGGCGGGGTCGTGCTCATGGGCGAGATGCGCGAGGACCTGCGCCTGGGCCCCGAGCACGTTCACGCCCACGTCCTGGGCCTCACCCTGCGCGGCGACGCGCGCGGCCTGCTCGTCGTCACCGGCGCCACGGCGACGTCGCGCGCGCTGCGCAGCACGCTGCAGAGCGCGTTGCGCGCGCTGGCCACGCAGATCTCGCTCGCGCTCGAGAGCGCGGCGCTGACCGAGGAGGTCCACCGCCGCGAGAGCGAGGCGCGCTTCGGCTCGCTCGTCCAGCACGCCAGCGACCTCATCACGGTGCTCGACGCCGACGCCACGATCGTCTACCAGAGCCCGTCGATCGAGCGCGTCCTCGGCTACGCGCCCGAGGACGTGGTCGGCACCCGCTTCGATCGCCTCCTGGACCCGGCCGAGAAGAGCCGGCTGCTGCACCTGCTCGCCGACGGCGCCGCATACGCCGGCAGCGAGACCGAGGTCCTCGAGTGCTCGCTGCGCCACTGCGACGGGACGCTGCGCCAGTTCGAGGTCCTGCACACCAATCTGCTCCAGGACGATGCCGTCCGCGGGATCGTCCTCAACAGCCGCGACGTGAGCGAGCGCAAGGCCTTCGAGGAGCAGCTGGCCCACCAGGCCTTCCACGACCCGGTCACCAACCTGGCCAACCGGGCGCTCTTCGTCGAGCGCGTTCGCCACGCGGTGGCGCGCAACCGTCGCGAGCACAACGGCATCGCGGTCATCTTCCTGGACCTCGACGACTTCAAGACGATCAACGACAGCCTCGGCCACGCCGCCGGGGACGAGGTGCTCCGTGAGGTGGCCGAGCGCCTGGCGACGAGCATCCGCTCCAGCGACACCGCGGCGCGCTTCGGCGGCGACGAGTTCGCGGTCCTCCTCGAGGACGTCGTGAGCGCCCAGGAGGCGGCCGACACCGCCGAGCGGATCCTCGATTCGCTCCTGGAGCCGCTGCGCCTGGACCAGAAGGAGATCGTCGTCCGCTCCAGCCTGGGCATCTCCGTCGTCGAGGGCGGGTCGCCCGCCGACGCCGACGAGCTGATTCGCAACGCCGACGCCGCGATGTACATCGCCAAGCGCGACGGCAAGGGCGGCTACCGGCTCTTCGAGCCGGCGATGCACGAGGGCGTGCTCGCGCGCCTTGAGCTGCGCGCCGACCTCCAGCGAGCCATGGTCACCGACCAGCTCGAGCTGCACTACCAGCCGCTGGTCCGTCTCGGGGACGGCAGCGTCTCCGGGTTGGAGGCGCTGCTGCGCTGGCGCCACCCCGAGCGGGGTCTGGTGGGCCCCGACGAGTTCGTGCCGCTGGCCGAGGAGATGGGCCTGATCGTCCCGATCGGGCGCTGGGTGCTGCGCGAGGGCTGCCGTCAGGCCAAGGCGATCCAGGAGCTGGTGCCGCGCGACGCGCCCCTGTCGATGAGCGTGAACCTCTCGGTCAAGCAGCTGCAGCACTCCGACATCGTCGGCGACGTCCGCGAGGCGCTCGAGGACTCGGGCCTGGCGCCCGAGACGCTCACGCTCGAGATCACCGAGACGGTGATGATGACCGACACCGACCTCGCGGTGCAGCGTCTGCAGGAGCTGCGCGCCCTCGGCGTGCGCCTGGCCATGGACGACTTCGGCACCGGCTACTCGTCACTGAGCTACCTCAGCCGCTTCCCGGTCGACATCCTGAAGATGGACCGCTCGTTCCTGGCGGCGGGCGCCTCGCCCGAGGCGTCGGGGCTGGCCACCGCGGTGGTGGCCCTGGGCCAGACGCTGAACCTCGACGTCGTCGCGGAGGGGATCGAGTTCCCCGAGCAGTGGACGACCCTGCGCGACCTCGGCTGCGGGCTCGGGCAGGGCTTCTACTTCGCCCGTCCCATGGACGCCGACACGACGATCGAGTACCTGCGCGCCGAGCACCCCGCCGCGACCGATGCACCTTAGCTACGAGGGCGGCGCCCACGGCGGCGGCCTGAGCCGCGTGCGCCTGCTCGCGCCGCTGCGCCACCGCGACTTCCGCCTGCTGTGGAGCGGCATGTGCGTGTCGCTGCTGGGCGACGGCATCTTCCTCGTGGCGATGGCGTGGCAGGTCTACGCGCTTTCCAACGCGCCGACGGCTCTCGCGCTCGTCGGGATCACGATGACGGTCCCCACGATCGCCTTCCTGCTCCTGGGCGGCGTCATCAGCGACCGTCTCGATCGCCGGCGGATAATGCTCGCCTCGGACGTCGTCCGCGGGCTCGCCGTCGGGCTGCTGGCCCTGCTGTCGCTCACCGGCGTCCTCGAGCTGTGGCACGTCGCCGCGATAGCGGCCGTCTACGGCGCAGGCACCGCTTTCTTCAGCCCGGCCTTCGACGCGCTCGTCCCCGAGCTCCTGCCCGCCGACGAGCTCGCGCAGGCCAACGCGCTCGACCAGTTCGTGCGGCCGATCGCGCTGCGCCTGGCGGGGCCAGCGCTGGGCGGCGTGCTCATCGACGTGCTCGGGGTGGGCACGGCCTTCGCGCTCGACGCCGCGTCGTTCGCGGTGTCGGCGGCCGCGCTGCTCGCGATGGCCGCGGGCGTGCGCGCCGCCCCGGTCGGGCGCGGCAGCGTCGCGCGCGACATGCTCGCCGGCCTGAGCTACATCCGCAGCCACGTGTGGCTGTGGGCGACGTTCGCCAGCGCCGCCATCGCGTACCTGCTCTTCATGGGCCCGGCCGAGGTGCTGCTGCCCTACATCATCAAGAACGACCTGCACGGCAGCGCCGCCGACCTGGGGATCGTCTTCGCGGCCGGCGGCATCGGCTCGGTCGGCTGTGCGGTCGTGATCGGCCAGCGCGGGCTGCCGCGGCGCGACATCACGTTCATGTACGTGACGTGGACGCTCGCCACCCTCGCCGTGGCGGGCTACGGCCTGGCCTCCGCCGTATGGCAGCTCATGCTCGCCAGCCTCGCCTTCAACGCCCTCGAGACGGCCGGCACGATCGTGTGGGCCACGGCCAAGCAGCGCCACGTGCCGGCCGCCCTGCTCGGCCGCGTCTCGAGCCTCGACTGGCTCATCTCGATCGGCCTGCTGCCCCTGTCCTTCGCACTCACGGGCCCGGTGAGCGGCGCCATCGGCGCCCAGACGACGCTGATCGTGGCGGGGCTGCTGGGCGCCGCGGTCACCTTCGCCGCGCTCCTGCTGCCGGGGATGCGCGCCGTCGAGGGCCGCGACGGGCCGGCGCAAGACGCCGAGCCGGCCGCTGCGCCCGCGCTCGCGGCCGCCTGAGGCCGTCTTCCGTCGGCGATCGGTGGCGGTTCGCGGCGCAAACTGCATCATCGAGGGAAAGGAGTCAGCGGCGGCCGGGGCGCGCGCGGCGTGACCTGGCGCGTTGATGCTCGTTCCGCGCGAGTGTCGAGTTGTTGAGCCTGAGGCTCACTAACTTGACACTCGGTGTCTGGACGAGCGCCAACGCGCCAGGCAGCACGCCCCGGGGACCCGAGTCAGCGCCGGGACTCCTTTCCCTCGATGAGCAGTTGGCCGCGCAGCGCCGCAAAACGCCACGCGGACGAGGATCTGCGACAGCGTCAGAAGACCGCGCGCCCGGCCAGCACGAGCACGACGATCGCCGCCACGACGGCGACGACCCACAGCAGCGCCCGGAAGGCCTCCTGCTCGGAGCGCAGCGGATTCAGCACTACAGAACGTAGACCGACGAGT
>Ga0307278_10000605_pt1 | contig 17923 bp, 19 predicted proteins | sample ER_DNA_117_FD_194482 | JGI IMG/M metagenome (GOLD analysis project Ga0307278, IMG submission 194482) | Bulk soil microbial communities from the East River watershed near Crested Butte, Colorado, United States - ER_DNA_117 | ecosystem: Environmental > Terrestrial > Soil > Floodplain | place...
CATTCACCGGGGCACCCCCTTGGGGTTCCCCGGACCCCTCCGGCATTCACCGGGGCACCCCCTTGGGGTTCCCCGGACCCCTCCGCTCACCCGCTCACCGCTGGGCCTTGCCGTCGCGGACGGTGAAGGCGCCGCGCAGCAGCGTGTGGACGACCCGCCCGGTCAGCTCGCGCCCGTGGAAAGGGGTGTTGCGAGCCCGGCTGGCGAGCCTGGCCCGGTCGACCGTCCAGCGCGCGGCCGGGTCGAGCACCGTCAGGTTGGCGGGCGCCCCAGGCGTGACCGGCCCGCCGTGGCCGGGCAGGCGGCGGCAGCGGGCCGGTCCGGCGGTCAGCCGCTCGATCGCGGCGGGCAGCGCCAGATAGCCGGGCGCGACCAGCTCGGCGACGGCCAGGCCGAGGGCCGTCTCCAGGCCGAGCATGCCCGGCGGCGCCGCCGTCCACTCGACCTCCTTGTCCTCGCGGGCGTGGGGCGCGTGGTCGGTGGCGATCGCGTCGATGGTGCCGTCGGCCAGCCCCTGGCGGACCGCCTCGACGTCGGCCTTCTCCCGCAGCGGCGGGTTGACCTTGAACACCGGGTCGTAGCCGCGGACGACCTCGTCGGTGAGGGTGAAGTGGTGCGGCGCCGCCTCGGCGGTCACCCGCACGCCGCGGGCCTTGGCCGCCCTGACCAGCTCCACGGCGTTGGCGGTGGACAGGTGGCACAGATGCAGCCGGCCGCCGGTCAGCTCGGCCAGCAGCAGGTCGCGGGCGACCACCATCTCCTCGGCGGCGGCCGGCCAGCCGGCGAGCCCGAGCATCGCCGAGACCTCGCCCTCGTGCATCTGGGCGCCGTCAGTGAGGGAGGCGTCCTCGGCGTGGTCGGCGACGACGGCGTCGAACGCCCTGGCGTACTCCAGCGCGAGCCGCAGCAGGCGGGCCTCGCGGATCGGGTTGCCGTCGTCGGAGAAGCAGTCGACGGTGGCGGCGCTGCGTGCCATGGCGCCGAGCTCGGCGAGCTCGACACCGCGCTGGCCGAGGGTGACGGCCCCGACCGGGAACACGTCGACCAGGCCGACCTCGCGGCCGCGGGCGGCGACCATCTCGACCACGCCGGCGTTGTCGGCGACCGGGTCGGTGTTGGGCATCGGGCAGACGGCGGTGTAACCGCCGAGGGCGGCCGCGCGCGAGCCGGTCTCGATCGTCTCGGCGTCCTCCCGGCCCGGCTCGCGCAGGTGGACGTGGAGGTCGACGAAGCCGGGGCAGACCACCAGCCCGCCGCAGTCGACCCGCTTGGCGCCGGCCGCCTCCAGGCCGGGACCGACCTCGGCGACCACGCCGCCGTCGAGCAGCACGTCGGCGACGCCGTCGTGGCCGGAGGCCGGGTCGACCAGCCGGCCACCGCGCAGCAGGGTTCGCTGGGTCATGCCGTCACCTCCGGTCCTCCGAGCAGCAGGTAGAGCAGGGCCATGCGGACGCTGATGCCGTTGGCGACCTGGTCGGCGATGACCGACCGCTCCAGCGAGTCGGCCACGTCGGCGGCGATCTCGACCCCCCGGTTCATCGGGCCGGGGTGCATGACGATCGCGTGGTCGGCCATGGCGTCCAGCCGGCGGGCGTCCAGGCCGTACAGCCGCGCGTACTCGCGCATGGAGGGGAAGAACCCGGCGCGCTGCCGCTCGAGCTGGACCCTGAGCATCATGACCACGTCCTGCTTGGGCAGGACCGCGTCCAGGTCGTAGGAGACCGCCACCCCCCAGCTCTCGACCCTGGCCGGCAGCAGGGTCGGCGGGGCGACCAGGGTCACCTCGGCGCCCATGGTGGTGAGGGCGAGCACGTTGGAGCGGGCGACCCGCGAGTGGAGCACGTCGCCGACGATCGCCACCCGCAGGCCCTCGAAGCTCGGGAACCGCTGCCGCATCGTGTACAGGTCCAGCAGCGCCTGGGTGGGGTGCTCATGGGTGCCGTCGCCGGCGTTGACGACCACCGCCCGCACCCACTCGGCGAGCCGCCACGGCGCGCCCGAGGCGCCGTGGCGGATCACGATGGCGTCGACGCCCATCGCCTCCAGGGTGATGGCGGTGTCCTTGAGGCTCTCGCCCTTGGAGACGCTGGACCCCTTGGCGGAGAAGTTGATCACGTCGGCCGACAGGCGTTTGGCGGCCAGCTCGAAGGAGATCCTGGTGCGGGTCGAGTCCTCGAAGAACAGGTTGCAGACGGTGCGGCCCCGCAGGGTCGGGACCTTCTTGATCGCGCGGTCGGTGACCTTGGCCAGGTGCGCGGCGGTGTCCAGCACGCGGGTGATCTCCCCCGCGGTGAGGTCGGCGGCCGACAGCAGATGCTTGGCTCTCATCGGGGCACCCCCTTGGGGTTCCCCGAACCCCTCCGGTTCATGACGCCACCGCCTTTCTGGGCGCGGCCTCGATCGCCACGCCGTCGCTGCCGTCGGTCTCCTGGAGCTGGACCCTGACCGCCTGGTCGGCGGCGGTCGGGAGGTTCTTGCCGACGTAGTCGGCCCGCAGCGGCAGCTCGCGGTGGCCGCGGTCGACCAGCACGGCGAGCTGGATCGCCCGCGGCCGGCCGAAGTCGGTGAGGGCGTCCAGCGCCGCCCGCACCGTCCGCCCGGTGTAGAGCACGTCGTCGACCAGCACCACCACCGTGCCGGCCAGGTCGAACGGCAGGTGGGTGTCGTGGGTGGCGTGTGGCGGCCGCATGCCGATGTCGTCGCGGTACATCGCCACGTCGAGGGCGCCGGTGGGCACCGGGCGGCCCTCGATCTCGGTGAGCTTGGCGGCCAGCCGCCCGGCAAGGGGCACGCCGCGGGTGTGGATGCCGACCACCACCAGGCCGTCGGTGCCCTTGTTGCGCTCGACCACCTCGTGGGCGATGCGCACCAGCGCCCGGTGCACGTCGGCGGCGTCCATGACCACGGTCCGCCCGGACATCAAGAACGCCTCCAGCCCGGTCGGGTTGGAGGCGGCGCGCAGCACGGCATTCGTTGGCTCCCTTCCTGGCCTCGCGGGACCAGCCCTTAAAGGTCGCTCGAACGGTCGCCCGGCATCCTAGCCGGGTTGGCGGTCGTTTGCCAGCGTCAGGCGCGCAGGTAGGTCAGCACCGCCAGGACCCGGCGGTGGTCGGCGGCGGCGGCGGGCAGGCCGAGCTTGGCGAAGATGCTGGAGATGTGCTTCTCGACCGCGCCCTCGGTGACCACCAGCCGCTCGGCGACGGCGGCGTTGCTGCGTCCCTCGGCCATGAGGGCGAGCACCTCGAGCTCCCGGGCGCTGAGCCCGTCCAGCGGGTCGGCGCGGCGACGGCGGCCGAGGAGCTGGGCGACGACCTCGGGGTCGATGGCGGCCCCGCCCTCCCCCACCCGGCGGACCGCCGCCAGGAACTCGCCGACGTCGGCCACCCGGTCCTTGAGCAGGTAGCCGACGCCGCGGGCGCCGCCGGCGAGCAGGTCGGCGGCGTAGCGCTCCTCGACGTACTGGGAGAGGACCAGGATCGCGGTCGACGGCGCCCGCTCGCGGACCTCCAGGGCGGCCCGCAGCCCCTCGTCGCTGTGGGTCGGCGGCATGCGCACGTCCACGATCGCCAGGTCGGGCCGGTAGGCGTCGACGGCGGCCACCAGGCCGGGCCCGTCGCCGACCTGGGCGACGACCTCCACCCCGCCGTCAACGAGCAGCCTGGCCAGGCCCTCGCGCAGCAGCACCGAGTCCTCGGCGATCACCGCCCGCACGGCAGCTCCGCCCTGACCACCGTGGGCCCGCCCGCCGGGCTGGTCACCGTCAGCCGCCCGTCGATGGCGGCGACCCGGTCGGCCAGGCCGCGCAGGCCGCTGCCGCGTGCCGGGTCGGCGCCGCCGGCGCCGTCGTCGGCCACCTCGACCACCAGCAGGTCGGCGCGGCGGACGATGCGGACGGTGATCTCCCCGGCGCGCGCGTGCTTGGCGGCGTTGGTGAGCGCCTCGGCGACCACGAAGTAGGCGGTCGACTCGACCGGGCCGGACAGCCGCTCGGTGACGACCTCCACGCCGACCGGGACCGGCGAGCGGGCGGCCAGCGCGGAGATCGCCGCGTCCAGCCCCCGGTCGGCCAGCACCGCCGGGTGGATGCCGCGCGCCAGGTCGCGCAGCTCCGCGAGGGCGCGCTTGGCCTCCTCGTGCGCCTCGCCGACCAGCTCGGTGGCCGCCTGCGGGTCGGTGCGGAGCTTCTCCCTGGCCATGCCGAGGTCCATGGCGAGGGCGACCAGGCGCTGCTGGGCGCCGTCGTGGAGATCGCGCTCGATGCGGCGGCGCTCGTCCTCGGCCGAGTCCACGGCGCGGTCGCGGCTGGCCTGCAGGGCGGCGACCCTGGCACGGAGCTGCGCCGGGCTGGGGCCGAGCAGGCCCTGGGCGATGGCGGCGTGGGCGACGGCCATGCCGCGGGTCGCCCACGCGGCGACGAGGCAGAGCAGCAGGCCGAGGACGGCGGCCGCGAGGGCCTCCGGCAGGGTGTCCAGCACCATGTTCGGGCGGTCGCTGAACCAGACCGCTTCGATGCGGGCGTTGGGCAGCAGGCGGTAGTAGATCGGCACCGTCAGCAGGCCGAGCGCGAAGCTCCACAACGTCACGGTGACGATGAACCAGACGATCCCCAGCGGGAACAGCAGCACCAGGTAGGCGAAGTCCTTCCAGGTCGCGGGGTCGGCGGCCATCGCCAGCCAGCGCGCCAGCAGGCCGCCGGTCGGCAGCGGCCGGTACGGCTCGGGGATGCGCGCACCGAGCGTGAGCCCGACCCAGCGGCGCTCCAGCCACGCCCCGCCCCGCCACGCCAGCATGGTCAGTGCCAGGATCGGCAGGCCGACCCAGATGATCACCAGGGAGAGGCCCACCGAGATGCCGGTGACCAGCACCACGAACCAGAAGACCCCGACGGCCATGCTCGCCACCAGGTAGACGGCGGCCGCCCAGGTCCGAGGGTCGATGGGCGCCCGCAACGCCCACCGCAGCCGGGCGCCGCCCGCCCCGCCCGCCGTCGCCTGCTCCACCGACATCGCACGCTCCTCGGGTCGCCTGCTGATCTTGCCAGGTCCGAGGGTATGGCGGGCGGTCGGCGCCGCCCATGGGGCAGGCTGGCCGAACCGGGGTGGGGACAACCGGAGGCCGGCGCTCAGGGCCGCGGCAGCAGCCCCTGGAGGTGGTCGGCGACGAGCCGGTCGGCGAGCTGCTCGGGCTCCGCCGGCCAGGGGAAGCCGGGCAGCGAGATCAGCAGCGACGTGAGGCCGTGGACCAGCACCCACAGCCCGACGGCGAGCCGCATCGGGTCGGCGGGCCGGAGGGCCCCCTGGTCCAGGCAGCGCTGCACCACCTCGACCAGGTGCATGAAGGTGGCCGAGTCGCCCAGCTCCTCGGGGTCGACGGTCTCGGGGATCTCGTCCTTGTGGTGCATGAACAGCACCCGGTAGGCCTCGGCGTTCTCCAGCCCGAAGCGGACGTAGGCGCGGCCGCGCCGGCGCAGCTCCTCCAGCGGGTCGTCGACGCCGGCGGCGGCCGCCGCCATCTCGTCGTCGAGCTTGCGGAACAGCTCCTCGCAGATCGCGTAGATCAGCTCGGTCTTGTCGGCGAAGTGCAGGTAGATCGAGGGCGGGGTGACGCCGACCGCCTGGGCGATGGCGCGGATGGAGACGGCCTCCTCGTCGCCGGTCTCCAGCAGCAGGCGGGTGCCGGCGGCCAGGATCTCCTCGCGCAGCCGCCCGCCCTCCCCCCGCCGCGCGCGGTGGCGGCGGGGGGAGGCGGCGGGCGCCGCGTGACCCGTCATGTGCCGGTCGGCTCCGGGACAGCCTCCCGCAGCCCGACCCGATGGTGCAGCTGGCGCAGCGGAGCCGGCGCCCACCAGTTGGCCTGGCCGGCCAGGCGCATGAACGCCGGCACCAGCAGGGCCCGGATCAAGGTGGCGTCGACGACCACGGCAAGGGCGGTGCCGACGCCGAAGAGCTGCAGGAAGCTCACCCGCGAGGTGGCGAAGGCGGCGAACACGATCGCCAGCAGGGCGGCCGCGGCGGTGACGATGCGGCCGCTGCGCTCCAGCCCGACCGCGACCGCGGCGACGGTGTCGCCGGTGCGGTCGTGCTCCTCCTTGATCCTGGACAGCAGGAACACCTCGTAGTCCATGGACAGCCCGAACGCGATGCAGAACATCAGGACCGGCATGGAGGTGTCAATCGTACCCGTTGCCGTGAACCCGAGGACGTCGGCCAGGTGGCCGTCCTGGAAGACGAACACCATCGCGCCGTAGACGGCGGTGAGCGAGAGCAGGTTGAGCACCAGCGCCTTGATCGGGACGACCACGCTGCCCGTCATCAGGAACAGCAGCAGGAAGGTGACCGTGGCGATGATCGCGGCGGCGGCCGGCAGGTGCGCGGCCAGCGACGCCTTGGTGTCGACGAGCTGCGCCGCCGGGCCGGCGACCTGGACGCCGAACGGGGCCGGGAGCGCCCGGACGCGGGCCACCAGGTCCTCGCCCCGCGGCGAGTACGACCCCACCGACGGCACGACCGCCAACCAGGTGCCGTCGGGGGCGGCGAAGCGCGTGGCGGCCGGCGCCGGCCCCTGCAGCCGCCCGCCGTCCGCGTAGCTGCCGCTGAGGGCGTCGACCCGGCGCACGTCGTCGAGCCGGGACAGCGCGGCCGCGTAGCGGTCGATGTCGGGCAGGCGGCCGGTGGGGTCGCCGATGCCGGTGGCGACGACCGACAGGGCGCCGGACTCGTCGGCGGCGAAGCCGGTGCGCAACGCGTCGGCGACCTGGCGGCTGGCGGCGCCGGCCGGCAGCACCCGGTCGTCGGGGAGCCCGAACCTGACCCCCAGGAACGGCGCGCCGAGCAGCAGCAGCAAGGCGACCACGGCGGCGGCGATCGGCAGCGGCCGGCGCATCACCCCGGTCGCGAGCCGGTGCCAGAAGCCGCCGGCGGCGCTGGCGGCGCTGGCGGCGCGCCGCCGGCGGACGGGCAGCCGCAGCCGGTCGACGCGGCGGCCGAGGACGGCCAGCAGGGCGGGCAGCACCACCAGGGCGCCGACCGCCGCAAGCGCGACCACCGCGATGCCGGCGTAGCCGAACGAGCGCAGGAAGTAGAGCGGGAAGACGAGCAGGGCGACCAGGGAGACGGCGACGGTGGCGGCGCTGAACAGCACCGTGCGGCCGGCGGTGGCCATGGTGACCAGCAGCGCGTCGGCCGGCTCGCGCCCGGCGCGCAGCTCCTCCCGGTAGCGGGAGACGATGAACAGGCTGTAGTCGATGGCGAGGCCGAGGCCGAGCGCGGTGGTGAGGTTGAGCGCGTAGATCGACACGTCGGTGAGGTCGCCGAGCAGCCGCAGCAGCAGCAGGGTGCCGACGATGGCGAAGCCACCGACCGCCAGCGGCAGCATGCCGGCCACGGCGCTGGAGAAGACCACCACCAGCAGCAGCAGGGTGACGGGCACGGCGATGCCCTCGGCCCTGACCAGGTCGCGCTCGACCTGCTCGCCGACCTCGCGGAACACCTGGATCTGGCCGCCGACCTGCACCCGCACGTCGGGCCCGTCGGCGGTGTAGGCGGCGGTGAGCTGCCGGGCGCGCTCGTCCAGGGCCTCCTCGTCGCCGGTGACCCGGCCGAGCACCAGCGCCTGCCGGCCGTCCTCGCTCCTGAGCGACGGGGCGTCCAGGCTCCAGTAGGAGGCGACCTGGGTGAGGTCGGGCTCGGCGGCCAGGCGGCGGGTGAGGTCCGCGCCGCGCCGCGCCACCGCCGGGTCGTCGACGTCGCCGTGCCTGGCGGTGACGAGCAGGACCAGGTTCGGGTCGCCGGTCCCGAAGCTGTCCTGCAGGGTCGCGGCCGCCTTCACCGACTCGGCGGCCGGGTCGTCGAACCCGCCGGACTTCAGGTGGCCGATGGCGCCGCCGCCGAAGGCGCCGGCAAGGGCGACCGCGGCCAACGTGGCCGCGAGGATCGCCCAGCGCCGGCGGAGCGCGAAGCGGCCGAGCCGGGTGAGCATGGCATCCTCCTACCGTCGTTAGGATAACGGAGTTTAGTTAACGACGATAGGTGAGGGCTGTCAACCCCCGGGCCGTGGGCGGCAGTCGCCCTCGGCCGCGCCGGCCGCCCAGCGCAGCGCCGCGACCACGTGGGCCAGGAAGCGCGCCTCCACCCAGCTCGCCGCCGTGTGCCCGCCGGCGGTGTAGAGGGCACGCCCCCTGCCGACCGGGCTGGCGCTCCGCGAGCCGCCTCCCTGGCACCAGGCGATCGGGTGGTCGGCGCCCATCCCGCCACCGATGTAGGTCGACTCGTCCAGGGTCGCGAGCACCCGGACCCGGCCGCGCGGGTTGGTGCGGAAGTCGTACCACTCGTCGGTGCGGGCCCAGTCGGCCGGCAGCCGCGCCGTTGCCGGGTGGTCGCGGTCGGCCACCCGGACGCTGGCCCGCTGGACGGCCGGGTGGCGGGCGAAGCGGGCGCCGACCAGCGTCTCGTACCAGGGCCAGTCGTCCTCGGTGTCGGCGGCGGCGTGGACGCCGACCCAGCCGCCGCCCGCCTCCACGAAGCCCCGCAGGGCGGCCTCGCCGTCCCGGTCGAGCACGTCGCCGGTGGTGCTGAGGAACACCACCACCCGGTAGCGGCGCAGGCTCGAGGCGGTGAAGCGGGCGGGGTCCTCGGTGTGGTCGACCACCATCCCCTGGCGTGCCCCCTCGCGCCGCAGGGCGCCGACCGCCGCCGGGATGGAGGCGTGCCGGAAGCCGAGGGTCCTGCTGAACAGCAGCACGCGCACCGGCCCGCCCTCCCCCGCCTGCCCGGTCACCGAGGTCGGCGCCGGGCCCGGTGGGCCGGGATCGAGCGGGCGTGCGCACCCGGCGACGGCGGCCAGCCCGACCAGCAGCGACCAGAGCACGCGGTGACGGCGGTAGTCGGCCACCCCGGTAGCATGGCACGCCAGCACGGCCCCGAGCAGCGCCGACCCCGGGAGAGCGAGCCCCATGTGCACCGCCGTCCGCATCGTCGTGGCCGCCGCCGACCGCGAGCGCCGCCTCCAGCTCCGCCGGGCCGCGGTGACGGCCGAGTGGGAGGTCGTGGGCGAGGCGGACGCGCCGGAGCCGGCCGTCCGCGAGGCGCTGGAGCGCCGCGCGCGCTTCCTGGTCCTGGACGCCAGCGCCGCCGGGCCGCGGCCGGAGGCGCTGGCCCGCCGGCTCAGGTCGAGCAGCCCCGACGCGCTCGTGGTCGGGGTCGGCGAGGTGGCGGGGGTCGACGCCGTGGTCGCGGCCGACGCCCTCGACGGCCTGCGCGAGGCGATGCGGGAGCTGCTGCACGCCGGCGGCGACCACGCCCATCCCGAGGACCGCTGACCGGCGCGCCGGCTATGGCGGCGCGTTGAGCAGCACGATCCCCGCGGTGACGACCGCGGCCGCGACGGTGCGCCGGTAGCCGAACCGCTCGCCGAAGACGACGCTGCCGATGAGCGCGGCGATGACCACGCTGGTCTCGCGGAGCGCGGCCACGACCGCGAGCGCGCCCCTGGTCTGGGCCCAGATCACCAGCCCGTAGGCGGCCAGCGCCAGGACCCCGCTGACGAGCCCGCGGGCGAGGTTGGCCCGCAGGCCGGCCTGCAGGTGCCGCCGGCCCCAGGTCGCCGCGTACAGGGGCAGCGGAAGCCCTTCCGCCAGGAACAGCCAGGCGATGTAGCCGACCGCGCTGCCCGACCGTCGCACGCCCAACCCGTCGGCGACGGTGTAGGCGGCGATGGACACGCCGGTCGCCAGCGCGAACCCGATGGCGCGGCGGTGCGCCGCGAGCACCGCCGTGCCGGTCCCCCCGACCAGCAGGACCAGGCCGAGGCAGACGACCAGCACCCCGGCCAGGCGCAGCGGCCCGAGCCGCTCGCCCACCACCACGCCGGCGAAGCCGGCCACCAGCAGCGGCGCGCTGCCGCGGGCGAGCGGATAGACCTGGCTGAGGTCGCCGCCGGTCCGGTAGGACTCGATGAGCAGCAGCTTGTAGCCGGTGTGGATCAGGGTCGAGAGCGCGATGAAGCCCCAGCTCGCCGGTGCCGGGCCCGGCAGCAGGGGCACCGCGAGCGCGCACAGGACGACGCCGGTGAGGTCCAGCAGCACGAAGGTGGCCAGGCGGTCCTGCCCGCCCTTGAGCAGGGCGTTCCAGGTGGCGTGCAGCACCGCCGCCAGCAGGACCACCGCGGTGACCGCCAGCGTGGCGGCGGGCTGGGTGGCGTCCTGGAGTAGGAGGACGGTCAGCGAGCGGCGAGGTGGCGGCCACGGTAGGGGGCCGCCTGGTGCCGTCCGGGAATGGCCACGTGCCTGCCCTGGTAGGAGAAGGCGACCAGCAGCAGCACCCCGAGGGTGACGGAGCTGAAGCCGACCCCGACCAGCGGCAGGGTGCGGTCCGGGCCGGTGGCGGCGAGCGGGCAGGGGCTCGGCACCGACTGCTCGGCCCAGGCCAGCGGCCTGGCGCCGCCGGCGCGGATGACGGCGCGGACCCGCCGCATGCCGCTGAGGGAGATCTGGGCCCGCCACTGGAACGCCCCGGCGGCGCTGGTGGTCGGCTGGCCGCGGGCCAGGGTCCGCTTGGAGGCGGGGTCGACCAAGGCGACGTCCAGGCGGGTCGCCGCCGGCAGCCCGGCGCCCACGGTGGTCACCCCTTCACAGGTCAACCCGCGCAGGCCCACGTAGGTCGCCGCGGCGGCCGGCCCCGGCGCGGCGAGCATGGCGAGGACGGCGAACCCGGCCATCGCCGCGGCCCTCCGCCACCGTCGCATCGACCCGTCCTCCCGCCGGCTGTGCGCGCACGGACATCTGCACCTCGAAGGGTGCACCGATCAGACGGTACGCAAACCTCCGTACTTCTGGGGATCGGTAATGATACGGAAGCAAAGAGACGCTTCGTCGCGCACGACCCGATCGACCGGCTCAGCACCCCGGACCTCCCGGGCTATTCGACCTGCACGTCGACCAGGTCGACCAGCAGCCGGCCGTCGCCGCCCAGGTCCACGCCGGTGATCTCCAGCACCAGGCTGGAACCGGGCACCCGTGCGCGGTGCTCGACGGCGAGCTGCCGCCAGCCGTCGTCGGGCAGGCCATAGGCGGCCATGTCGGAGCTGGCCACGCGGCCGCCGGCCTCCTCCTGGAGGGCGAGGACGACCTGGGCGTCGGGGACGGTGGCCCGCACCCAGACGCTCGCCTCGTAGGTGGTGCCGGCCCGGGCGCTCGCCAGGCCCCGCTTGGCCAGCCCTGGCCCGACCGGCCCGGAGGCGGCGTCACCGGGGGCGACGGCGACCGCCCAGCGCCCGGAGGTCCCGCCCTCGACCCGCTGGAGGCTGGCGCCGCCGAGCGGTGTCCAGCCGGCCAGGTCGCGCTCGAAGTCGGCGCCCTGGAGCAGGTTCCCCGGGGTCGGCCGGACCTGCGCGCCCGCGCTCGCGGTCGTGGTGGCGGCGCCGCCGCCACGCTCCGCGGTGGTGGCGGGCGCCGCGCCGGGCGGCGGGGGCGCCTCGTCGCGGCTGACGAGCGCGATCGCCACCGTCACGACCGCGATCGACAGCAGCGCGGCGAGGAGCAGCATCTGTAGCCGCGACCTGTCGAGCCGCACCGGGCGCTCGGCGAGGTGCCGGGGAGGGCGGGCAGCCATGATGCGAATACTCTGCTCGCGCGGCCCGGCGGGCAAACGCCGGCCGTGGCCGGTCGTCCGCGGCCCGGGCTAGGAGCTCGCCGGCGGGACGGGGTCGTCGGGCTCGGGGGCGCCGCGCGCCTCGCGGGCGACGTGGCCGAGCACGCCGTTGACGAACCGGCCGGAGTCGCCGGTCGACAGCAGCTTCGCCAGCTCGATCGCCTGGTCGAGCACCACCGCGGTGGGCACCTCTGGCCTGGCGACCAGCTCGAAGGTGGCCAGGCGGAGCAGGTTGCGGTCGACCAGGGGCATGCGCTCGACCGTCCAGTGCTCCGAGGCGGCGCGGATGCGCCCGTCCAGCTCCGGCAGCAGCCGCTCGACCCCGCCGACCAGCTCCAGGGTGTAGGCGTCCGGGGCGCCGGCCTCGGGGTCGTCGCGGTGGCGGGCCAGCACCTCGGCGATCGGCCGCCCGAGCAGGTCGGCCTCGTAGAGGATGTCGAGGGCGCGGCGGCGGGCCGCGGCGCGCGTCCCGGTCGGCGCCGCGCCCGAGCCTGCGGCGCTCACTGCACCCGGGTCAGGTAGGCGCCCGAGCGGGTGTCCACCTTGATACGGTCGCCGGTCTCCACGAACAGCGGCACCTGCACGACCGCGCCGGTCTCGACGGTGGCCGGCTTGGTGGCCCCCGAGACCCGGTCGCCCTTCACGCCCGGCTCCGTCTCGGTCACCTCGACCTCGACCGCGGCGGGCAGCTCGACCCCGATCGCCGTGCCCTCGTAGAACGTCACGTAGGGCGTGGCCCCGTCGGTCAGCCAGCTCGCCGCCGACCCGACCGCGCCGGCGTCCACCACCGACTGGTCGTAGGTCTGGGTGTCCATGAAGTGGAAGCCGGTGTCGTCGCGGAACAGGAACTGCATCTCGCGCTTGTCGAGGATGGCGACCTCGACCGGCTCGTCGGCCCGGAAGGTCTTGTCGAGCACCCGGCCGGTGCGGACGTTCTTGAGCTTGGTGCGCACGAAGGCGCCGCCCTTGCCGGGTTTGACGTGCTGGAACTCGACGACGTTCATCAGCGTGCCGTCGATGTTGAGGGTCATCCCGTTCTTGAGGTCGTTCGTGGTCGGCATGGGCAGCGATGCTACCACCGTGCGTCATCGTCCCCCGGCGACGCCGGCGACCCACCGCTCGATCTCCTCCGCCAGCACCGACAGCGGGACGCCGCCGCCCAGCAGCACGACGTCGTGGAAGGCCCTGATGTCGAAGCGGCCGCCGAGGCGTCGCCGCGCGTGCTCGCGCAGCCGCTCGAGCTCGATGCGGCCCACCATGTACGCCAGGGCCTGTCCCGGCTCGGCGATGTAGCGGTCGACCTCGTTCTCGACGTTGCTCGGCGTCAGGGCGCTGTTGGCGAGCAGGTAGTCGATCGCCCGGGATCGGCTCCAGCCGAGGCGGTGGATGCCGGTGTCGACGACCAGGCGGCAGGCGCGCCACGAGTCGAACGACAGCATCCCGAGCCGGGCGAGGTCGCCGGAGTACAGGCCCATCTCGTCGGCGAGCCGCTCGGTGTACAGCGCCCACCCCTCGCTGAAGGCGGTCACGTACCCGAGCCGGCGGAACCGCGGCAGGTCCCGGAGCTCCTGCGCCAGCGCGAACTGCAGGTGGTGGCCGGGAACGCTCTCGTGGAACGCCAGCGCCTCGTACTCGTAGCGGGTCCGGGTGCGGGGCGCGTGGGTGTTGAGCCAGTGGATCCCAGGCCGGCGCCCGTCGTCGGAGGGGGGCTGGTAGTACCCGAGGACGGCGTCCTTGGCCTCCAGCGGGCTCATCTCGTCGACACGGCACGGCACGGCGGGGACCCGGCCGAACCAGTCCGGCACCGCCGCGTTCGCCCGCGCGAGCGCATTCCGCGCGCTCTGGAGGATCTCGCCGGCGGTGTCGAAGCGCAGCGAAGGGTCGCCGCGAAGGCGGCCGAAGATCTCGCCGAGGTCGCTGGTGCCGAGCGCCCTGGGCCCGAGCGCCCGGTACTCGTCCGCGAGGCCGGCGACCAGCTCCTGACCGAGCCGGTGGAGCTCGTCGAGGTCGCGCGGCGTCGTGGTGTGCCGGCGGACCGCGTTGCGGTAGACGGTTTCGCCGTCCGGCAGGAAGCAGAGCCCGCAGCGGTCGTCGGGTCGCGCGCGCGGGAGCACCTCCTGCTCGAGACAGGCCCGGTAGCCGAGCATGGCCGGCCGGACCGCGGCCGCGACGATCTCCAGGAGCCGGCCGCGCCAGCGGACCGGGTCGACCTCCGCCGGCGGGTCGGGCGCGAGCAGCGGGTCCTGCTCCGGCGGCGCGGCCAGGTACTCGTCGAGCTGCGCGATGGCCGCTCGAACGCCCCGCTCGCTCGGCGTCCTGCCGTTGTCGATGCCGGCGCGCAGGCGGTCGGCCGCCTGCCGCAGGTAGCGGTCGAGCTTGCCGCACCGTTCCAGGTACGCCCACGCCTGCTCGGCAGTGCCCAGGGTCACCTTGGGGACGGCCGCGATCACCGCGGTCTGGACCCCGCTCATGGTGGCGGACACGGTGAGCTCCGGCCATCGCGCGGCCAGCTCGTCCTGGCGGTCGCGGCAGGCGCGCTGGAGCATCGCATGGGTGATCCGGTCCTGCCGCGACAGCGCCGCCGGGTCGATCCCGTCCAGCCGCCGCCGGAGGCTGGCGAGCGAGGCTCGCTGCCGCGCCTCCGCCTCCTCGGTCAGGTCCGGGACCTCGGCGTCGAAGCCCGTGATCCCGAACGCGGTGGCCTCGAACGGCGACGCGGCCATCGCCAGGTCGAAGTACCGCTCGGCCAGCTCGGCGAGGCCGCCGGTCACAGCTCCAGCAGCTCCTTGGGAGCAGTGGTGAGCAGGTCGTGGCCGTCGGGGCGGACCACCGCCAGGTCCTCGATCCGGACCCCGCCGAAGCCGGGCAGGTAGACGCCCGGTTCCACGGTCACCGGCGTCCCGGCCGCGATCCGCCCTGGAGCCCCCTGCCGCAGCCTCGGCGCCTCGTGGATCTCGAGGCCGACCCCGTGCCCGGTGGGGTGGGCGAACGCCTCGCCGAGGCCGGCCTCGGCGATGGTGTCGCGGCATGCCCGGTCGACGTCGGCGACGGGCACGCCGGCCCGCAAGCAGTCCAGGCCGGCCGCCTGGGCGCGGTGGACCACCTCGTAGACCTCGCGCTGGCGCTCGGAGGCCCGCCCGAAGATCACCGTGCGGGTCATGTCCGAGCAGTAGCCGTCGACCCGGGCGCCGAAGTCCAGCTTGACGAAGTCGCCGCGGCGCAGCCGGCGGCCGACCGGGTGGTGGTGCGGCTCGGCGGCGTGCTCGCCGAAGGCCACGATGGTGTCGAAGGCGAGGCCGTCCCCGCCGAGCCGGCGCATGGTCAGCTCCAGCGCGACCGCGACCTCGCGCTCGGTGACACCGGCCCGCAGGCCCGCCAGCAGCTCGGTCAGCGCCTCGCTGCCGAGCCGGGCGGCCTCCCGCATGGTGGCCACCTCGCGCTCGTCCTTGACCTCGCGGAGGTCCTCGACCAGCGGCGGCGCCGGGACCACGGCGCGGCCGGGCACCGCCGCCCGCAGCCGCTGGCCGTCGCCCCAGGTGAGTCCCGCCGGCTCGAAGCCCAACCCGTCCCCGGCCGCCCGCAGCACGCCGGCGATGCCGCCGATCAGGTCACCGGGGGCGAGCACCACCTCGGTCCCGGGCACCTCGACGGCGGCCTGCCGCTCGTAGCGGCGGTCGGTGAAGAACAGGGTGCGGTCGTGGAGCAGCAGCAGCGCCCCGTAGCTGCCGGAGAAGCCCGTCAGGTAGCGGACGTTGGCGGGCTTGGTGACCAGCAGCGCCGACAGGTCGGCGTGGGCGAGCAGGGCACGCAGCGCGTGACGCCGTGCTTCGGTAAAGGCATGACCGGCGGGCACGCGTCTTCCTTTCCCCCGAGGTGCCGTTGCCCACCCCCATCTTGCCTCGCTCAGGTGCGGCGGGCCAGCAGGTCGGCGGCAGCGCGCAGGCCGAGGTCGTAGCTGGCCGGCCCGAACCCGGCGACGACGCCGGCGGCGGCGGGGGCGATCGCCAGGTGGTGACGCCAGCGCTCGCGGGCGTGGACGTTGGACAGGTGCACCTCGACGACGGGGATGCCGGCCGCCTCTACCGCGTCGCGGACCGCGTAGGAGGTGTGGGCGAGCGCGCCGGGGTTGAGGACGGCGGCGGCCACGCCGCGGCCGCCGGCGGCCAGCAGCGCCTCCACCAGCTCGCCCTCCCGGTCGGACTGGAGGCCCTCGACCCGTAGGCCCAGCTCGCCGGCGAGCTTGGCCAGCCGCTCCATGATCTGGTCGAGGTCCAGGGTGCCGTACAGGCCGGGGTCGCGGCGGCCGAGCGCGCCGAGGTTGGGCCCGTGCAGCACCAGCACCAGCGGTCCCTCCCCCGTCGCCGCGAACCGGCGCGTCATCCGGGGACCTCGGCCAGGGAGCGGATGGCGGCGACCAGCACGCCGCGTTCGGGGGCGGGGACGATCGCCGGCGCGCCGATGTCACGCAGCAGCACCAGGCGCGGGCCCTGGTGGTGCTTCTTGTCGGTCGCCATCGCCGCGAGCACCGCGTCCGGGTCGAGCTGGACCCCGCCCACCGGCAGCCCGACGGCCCGCAGCAGCTCGACGTGCCCGGCGGCCAGCCCGGGCGCGGCCAGCCCGACCGCCTCCGCGACCCTGGCCGCGAACACCATCCCGAGCGCGACCGCCTCGCCGTGGCGCAGCCCCCGGTAGCCGGCGAGCCGCTCCAGCGCATGCCCGAGGGTGTGCCCGTAGTTCAGGATGAGGCGACTGACGGGGCCCTCCACCGCCGCGGCTTCGCGCTCGTCGGCGCCGACCACCGCAGCCTTGACCCGGACGGCCGCCTCGACCAGGGGGGCGAGCGCCTCGGGGTCGCCGTCCGCGGCCGGCCCGGCCGCCCCAGCCAGGGCGGCGACCAGGCCGGGGTCGCCGACCAGGCCGGCCTTGGCGACCTCGGCGAGGCCGGAGCGGACCTCGACCGGCGGCAGGCCGGCGAGGGCGTCGAGGTCGGCGACAACCGCCAGCGGCTGGTGGAAGGCGCCGACCGTGTTCTTGCCGGCGGGCAGGTCGATGCCGGTCTTGCCGCCGATGGCGGCGTCGACCATGCCGAGCAGGGTGGTGGGCAGGTTGACCAGCGGCACGCCGCGAAGCCAGGTGGCGGCGGCGAACCCGGCCACGTCGGTGGTCGCCCCGCCGCCCACCGCCACCACCGGGTCGGCCCGGTGGGTGGGGACCCGCGCCAGCCGCTCGTACAGCCCGGCCACCACCTCCAGCCGCTTGGCGTCCTCGCCGGCCGGGACCTCCAGCGGGTGGACGGCGAGCCCGAGGCGGGCCAGCGCCCGCGCGACCCGGTCAGCAAGGTGGGCGACGGGCGGGGCGAAGACGGTTGCGGCCGCCTCGGCGCCGGGCAGCGCCGGCAGCAGCGTGTCGAGCCGGCCGAGCAGCCCGCGGCCGATCCACACCGGGTAGCCACCATGGGTGGTCATAACGATCACCCTGGCGGCGGTCGTGGTCTGGTCGGCGGCGCCGGGCGTCACCGGCCGGCCATGGCGCCGACCCGGCGCCGGTACCACTCCAGTACCTCCACCGCCGTCTGCTCCAGGGTGAGCCGGTCGGTGTCGATGGCGACGTCGCCGGCGGTCTCGTAGATGGGGCCGCGGGCGACCAGCAGGTCGCGGATGCGGCCGACCCGGTCGCCGGTGTTCAGCAGCGGCCGGTCGGTGACGCCGGTCAGCCGGCCGGCCAGCGTCTCCGGGGTCGCCCGCAGGTAGACCAGCAGGCCGGCCTGCTTGAGGGCGGTGCGGTTCTCGGCCGACAGGACCGCGCCGCCGCCGACGGCGATCACCCGGCCGGGCACGGCGATGGCCCGGTCGATGGCGGCGATCTCGCGGCGCCGGAAGCTCAGCTCGCCCTCGCGCTGGAACAGCTCCCCGATGGTCATGCGGGTGGCCCGCTCGATCATCTGGTCGGTGTCCACGAACTCGCGGCCGAGCGCCCGCGCCACCAGCCGGCCAACCGACGTCTTGCCGGCCCCCATGAAGCCGATCACCACGATGGTCGGAAGGATCTGGCGCACGCCGGAAGCCTAGCAGCTACCCGCCGGCCAGGGCGGCAAGGTAGGCGTCGAGGTTGCGGCGCACCTCGGCGAGCGAGTCGCCGCCGGTCTTCTCCAGCAGGGCGTCGGCCAGCACCAGGGCGACGACCGCCTCGCCGACCACCGCGGCCGCCGGCACGGCCGTCACGTCCGACCGCTGCACCACCGCGCTGGCCTTGGCGCCGGTGGCGACGTCGACGGTGTC
>Ga0307278_10000606_pt1 | contig 17922 bp, 18 predicted proteins | sample ER_DNA_117_FD_194482 | JGI IMG/M metagenome (GOLD analysis project Ga0307278, IMG submission 194482) | Bulk soil microbial communities from the East River watershed near Crested Butte, Colorado, United States - ER_DNA_117 | ecosystem: Environmental > Terrestrial > Soil > Floodplain | place...
AGGCCGCGCAGCGGCCAGCCGATGGCCAGCTCGCCAGGGGTCATGGTCGCCGCGCTCCTCCCTGCCGGGTCGTCCTGCCTCCCGGATAGAATGCCGGCGGGCGGCCGGTCCGCGCCCAACCTCCGTCTGTCCCGTCCCAGCCGGGCATCCGGTCGGTCCGACGCCGGTCGCAGGGAGGCGATCATGACCGGGCAAGCCGGCCTCGAGCGCCGGGAACGGCCGGACCGCGAGCGGCTGGCCGCGGCCCTGCACGTGACCAACGGCGACATCACCGTCGACCTGCTGCGCCGCGCCGGCCTGACCAGGCACGCCCTGTCCTGGGCCGACGTGCTGCACGAGGGGCCGGTCCCCGGCGGGCTCTCCGACGACGAGCTGCGCCGGGTCCGGGCCCAGTTCATCGCCGCCGCCGACGGCGTCCACGCCGGGGAGCTGCGGCGCCGGTTCCAGGAGCGCGACCGCATCCTGGCCGCCGGCCGGGCCGGGGAGTACCTGCTCTGGTTCGAGGCCGACCTGTACGACCAGCTCCAGATCGCCCAGATCCTGGCCGCGCTTGGCGGCCTCGGGGTGGCGCCAGGGCGGGTCACGCTGGTCTGCATCGGCGAGTACCCGGGCATCGCCTACTTCGGCGGGCTGGGCGAGCTCGAGCCCGAGCAGCTCCCGGGCCTGCTCGACGTCGCCGTGCCGCTGACCGCCGGCGCTCTCGACCTGGGCGCGGCCGCCTGGGCGGCCCTGCGGGCCGGCGACCCCGGCGGGCTGGGCGCGATCGCGGCCAGCCGCTCGCGCGAGCTGCGCTTTCTTGGCGAGGCCTTCGACCGGCTGAGCCGCGAGTACCCCTCGACCCGCGACGGCCTCTCGCTGACCGAGCGCCGCATCCTGGCCGCCACCCCGGCCGAGGGCGCCTCCGCCGCGGCGGTGTTCTGGCAGCTCGGGGCGCGGGAGGCGCGGCCGTTCCTCGGCGACCTGTGGTACTTCCGGACGGTGGCCCGGCTCGCCGGGGCCCGGGTGCCGCTGCTGGCGATCGACCGGCCAGGGGAGCCGGTGACCGCCGGGACCCGCCTGCGCCCGACCGCGGCCGGCCGGCGGGTGCTGCGGGGCGAGGCCGACCACGTTGCCCTCAACGGCATCGACCGCTGGGTCGGCGGCGTCCATCTGCGGGGCCGGGCGGCCCGCTGGCGCTGGGACGAGGGCACCGAGTCGATCACCGAGCCCGGCCCTGGCGAGCGGCCGTCAGTCTGAGCGGGGGCCGTCGAGCGCCAGCAGCTGGAGCTCGCGCCGGGCGCGGATTCGGTTGTCCAGGCAGGTTCACCAACGTCCCACACCATTCGTACAGGCTGCGGTAGCGTTCCCGGCCGCATCACGTGCCTTCCGTCTCCTTCCCCACGGAGGCCACCTTGCGTTCGCCTGCCCGCAGTTCCGCCGCTCCGCGACGCGCCCTCGTGCTCGTGCTCGTCGCCGCGCTGCTGGCCCCCGTCCTGGTGGTGCCGGCCCGCGCCGCCCAGCAGGACCGGGCCGAGCTGTCCCAGGTCCAGCGCAAGCTGGACCGGGTCCGCCGGGTCCTCGGCAACGCCCGGTCGGACGCGGCCGACGTCGCCGCCGCCCTCGAACAGGCCGACCGCGACGTGGCCGCAGCCCAGGCCGCCCTGGCCGAGGCCCAGCGCCGGTTCCGGGCCGCCCAGGCCAGGCGCCGGCAGGCGGCGCTGGAGGCGGCCAGGGCCAAGCTGGAGGTGGAGGCCCAGCAGGCGGTGATCGACCGGCGGGCGTACGCCACCTACGTCAACAGCGGGGCGTCGGCCATGCTGACGCTGATGGTCGACGCCGACAGCATCGCCGAGCTGGTCGACCGCTCCAAGCTGCTCGACAACGTGGCCAAGGCGGCCAACACCGAGCTGCAGGCACTGGTCGACGCCAAGGTCGCGGCCGACGCGGCCCGCCGGCGGGCCGTCGCCGCCGAGCACGAGGCCGCCGACGAGCAGGCGCGAATGGAGCAGCGAGCCGCCGAGCTGGAGGCGGTCCGGATCGCCCGGGCCGCCGCCAAGGAGGCCCTCGAGCGCAAGATCGACTCGCTGCAGGCCCGCCAGGGCGCCCTACGGGCCCGGTCGACCCGGCTGATCCGGAGGATCAAGGCCGAGGAGGCGGCCCGCCGGCGCGCCGCCGAGGCGGCCCGCCAGGCCCGGCTGGCCCGCCTTGCCAGGCAGCGGGCGGCGGCGCGGGCGACCGTCATCCGTGGCGACGACGACGGCGGCGACCTCGGCGGCCCCAACTCCAGCAGCTACTACAACCTCACCCCGACCGCCAAGCGGCTGTACGGGCTGGTCGAGCGCATCTTCGACGTCCACTCCATCGGCGGCTGGCGACCGTATGGGTCGGTGCCGGGCAGCGACCATCCCTTCGGCCGGGCCATCGACGTGATGACCTGGACCAACCGGTCCCTCGGCTGGCGAATCGCCAACTGGGCGGTGGCCAACGCCTGGGCCCTCGACGTCAAGTACGTGATCTTCAACGGCCGCATCTGGACCCGGAGCCGGGGCTGGCACGCCTACCGGCACCCGTCCGACCCGTGCAACTGCAACCCGACCCTGCGCCACGACGACCACGTCCACATCTCGGTGCTGCGCTGACCAGACGGGCGGGCCCGGGCGGAGATGCCGCCCGGGCCCTTGGTCGTCCGCTGTCGCTAGATGGCGACCTTCACGACCTGCCCGGCGTCCGAGAGGATGCTGTTGTTGGTGATGTAGGCGGCACCGTGGCCGAGCACGAAGCCACCGGGGGCGTTCAGGCCCTCGCTGGCCAGCGTCGTGCGGCTGCCGTCCCGGTTGACCCGGACCAGCCGGCCGACGGGGAGCTCGTTCTCGCCGGCGGACAGCAGGCCGTTGGTGGCGATCTCGAGCACGTACAGGCGGCCGCGCTTGTCGAAGGCGATGTCGATGATGTTGGTGAAGCCGGCCGCGAAGACCTTGGGCTTGTGGCCGGGCACGACCCGCCACACGTTGGCCCCGCCCGGCGGGAACGGGAAGCCGGTCAGCTGCCCGACGTAGTAGGCGCCGTCCGGGCCCTTGACGACCGAGGTCGGCACGGCCTGCATCGGGAGCTGGGGCGGCAGGTCGGGGATGCCCGGCGGCGCGTCGACCAGCCGCGGCGGGAACACCGCGAGCACGCTGATGCGGCCCTTGTGGTCGACCTTGAGCAGGTCGTTGCCGCCGGCGTCGGTCACCACCTGGGAGCGGTGGCGGACCAGCAGCCCGTTGGGGTTGCTGTCGATCTCGAAGCCGGGCTCGGCGCCGCCACCCTCGTCGGGGTTGTTGGCCTCCTCGAAGGCCGGGAAGTCGGCCACCGACCGGATGCCGCGCAGGTCGACCTTGAGCAGCTTGCCGAAGCGGCCGGCGCCGGCGCCGAGCTGCTCGCGGGTGCCGGTGCCGCCGCCCGGGTTGCTCATCAACAGATATCCGGTCCAGCCGGAGAACCCGAGGTCGACCGGGCCGGATGCGGCCACGCCGCCCTCGTCGGCCAGCGACGGCAGGCCGGTGAGCACCCGGTGCTGGGAGTGCCTGGTGATCCGGGTCACGGCGCCGGTGCGGCCGAAGCAGGCCTCGCCGCCCTCGGGGCTCTGGATGCACGGGCCGGAGCCGCCGGAACCGGACTCGGCGACGTACAGGGCGCCGTCGGGACCGAAGCCGATCCCGCGGGGGTTGTCGAGCCCGTCGGCGACGACCTTCAGGGCGCCGCTGCCGCCGGAGCGCTTGCCGGCGGCCGCGGCCATGGCGGCGGAAGGGGTCCTGGCCTTGGCGGCCTTGCCGGGGGAGGCCGTGGCGGCGCCCCCGAGGGCGGTGACCACCGCGAGTGTGAGCAGGCCGCCGACGGCGCCGGCCCGGCGTACGGATCTGAGCATGCGGCAACTCTCCCTGTTCGTTTCCTGATTGTCGGGATCGGGTCGCGCCGTCCCCCCTTCCCCCCGTTTGGCGACACCCGGCTCGACCGTATCCCGTGCGAGCGCCGCCCCACAGCCGCATCTTGGGTAGTCCCTGGACCGTAGTGCCTTGTGGGACGCTACGGCGGTGACGACCCTCCGAGCTCCGTTGCGCCCGCGGCCGGGCGGGCGCGATCCGGCGGCCGTGGCCGAGCTGGTCCTTCCCGCCCTCACCGTGGTGTCCGGCCTGCAGCTGCTGCGGCTGATGGTGTCGACGACGGTCGGCGTCTACCGCGACCGGCTGGGGGCACCCCTGGCCGGCCTGGCCCTGTTCGCCGGCTGTGTGGTCGCCCTTGGGTTCCTGGTCGTGCCGGTGGTCCGCCTGCTCGGCCGGGGACGGGCGCTGCTCTGGAGCGCGGCCGGGGTGGCGCTGGTCCGGCTGGCCGTCCAACTGGTCCCCGACGCCGTCGCCCGCTGGCTGCTGGCCCCCGCCGGGGTGGTGCTGTTCCTGTGGTTCGTCTCCCTCTGGCTGGCCAGGGACGGCCGCGGGTTCGGGCTGGCCCTGCTGCTGGGGCTGGCCACCGACACGGCCCTGGCCGGGCTGGGCGGCAGCTGGGACTACGCCTGGTCGATCACCCCCTGGACGGTCACCCTCTCGGTGCTGCTGGCCGGGGCCGCCCTGTGGGCGCTGGCCGCCCTGGGCGGCCCCGGGCCGTCGCCGGAGGGGCCGGGGCGTCGGTGGGCGGACCTGCTGCCGCTGGCCGGGATCGGGCCGGGGCTGTTCCTGCACGCCCTGGCCTGGCAGAACCTGGGCTGGCAGGCGGTGCTCGGGGGCAGCTCCCCGGTGCAGGCGTTCGGCCTGGTCATGGCGGCCAACCTCGTCGCCCTGGCCGCGGGCACGGCCGCCGGCGTGGCGGAGGAGATTCGCTGGCCGGTCACCGGCAGCGCGATCGCGGGCCTGGCCGTGGCCGTGGCCCTCGGCAGGCGGCGTCTGCCGCCGCCGGCATCCTCGGCCAGGCCGCCGCCGCCGTCCTGCTGGTGGTGATCGTCCGCCTGGCCACCGAGCCCGAGGGGGAGGGCCGCGGTCGGCCCGGCGGCGGGATCGGCCGGGTCGCGGCCGGCTGGACGACCGGCATGGCCTTGTTCGTGCTGCTGGTCTTCGCCTACTACGCCGCCTACGACGTGGTCCTGCCGGTCGGCAACGGGCTGTTCCCGGTGCTGGCGGCCGTCCTGCTGGGGCTGGCCGCGGCCGCGGCCATGGCCGGTGGACGCCCGGGGGTCCGGCCGGCCGGCCGGGGGGGCCGGCGGGGCGGCCTGGTCCCGGCCGGGATCGGGGTGGTGCTGCTGCTGGCCCCGGCCCTGTTCTGGGCCACGGCGCCCGGCCCGGCGGCCGCCGCCGGGCCGGTCAGGGCGGTTCGGGTGCTGACCTACAACCTGCACTTCGGCTTCGACGTGCGCGGCTGGAGCGACCTGGAGGCGGCCGCAAGGGCCATCGAGGCCACCGGGGCCGACGTGGTCGGGCTCCAGGAGGTCTCCCGTGGCTGGTACGTCAACGGCTCCACCGACATGCTGGCCTGGCTGCAGCGGCGGCTGCGCATGCCCTTCGCCCGGTTCGCCGGCGCCTCCGATGCGATCTGGGGCAACGCCGTCCTCAGCCGCTACCCGATCGTGGCCGGCGAGGTGGTCCGGCTGCCCCGCGAGGGCGTCCCCCTGCGCCGCAATGCCCTCCAGGTCGAGCTGGACCTGGGGGCGGGGCGCCGCCTCCAGGTCGCCGTCACCCACCTGCACCACCGCGAGGGTCCCGACGGCAGCCGGGTCCGCCTGGCCCAGCTCCCGCCGCTGCTGGAGCGCGTCGCCGGGCAGCCGGCCACCGTGCTGATGGGCGACCTCAACTCCGAGCCGGACTCGGCCGAGATCGCCCTGGTGCGGGCCGCCGGGTTCAACGACGCGTTCACGGCCGGCAACGGCGGCCGGGCCGACGAGCTGACCTGGCCGTCGGACCGGCCGAACCGGCGCATCGACTACATCTGGCTCTCGGGTGACCTGGCCGCCAGCGGGTTCGCGGCCGCGCCGGGCACGGCCAGCGACCACCGCGGCATCGCGGTCACGGTCCGCCTGGCCGGTGCGGCCGGACGGACCGTGACCGGGCCGGGCTAGGCCTCGCCCCCGCCCTCGTCCTCCGGCTGGTCGCCCTCGGCCAGGATGGCGTAGAGGCGGCGCCGGGAGTCGTGCAGGATCTCGAGTGCCCTGGCCTGCTGGGCCTCGGTGCCGGCGCCGGCGACGCTCCAGGTGGCCTGGGCGATCTGGCCCATGGCGTCCCGCAGGCTCCAGGCCGCCGGGGCGACGCCCTCGGTGACCGCTTCCCAGGGCGTCCGCTGCTCCTGGCGTCCGGCCTCGGCCCGGCCGGCGTCGGTGAGCGCGAACCGGCGCCGGCCCTCGCCCTCCTCGCCGCTGATCAGGCCCTCGTCCTCCAGCAGCTGGAGGGTGGGGTAGACCGACCCCGGGCTGGGCCGCCAGACCCCGCCGGTCCGCGCCTCCAGCTCCTGGATCATCTCGTAGCCGTGCATCGGCCGCTCGGCCAGCAGGGCCAGGATCGCGGCCCGGACGTCGCCGCGGCCGCGCCGGCCCCGGCCCCGCCCCCGGCCGCCGTGCCCCCATGGGCCCGGTGGCATGGGCGGCAGGGGCGGCCTCGGCGGCCCGAACGGGCCGAAGGCGCCGTGGTGGCCCATCCAGTCCTCGTGGGGCCCACCTCCGTGCATGAACATTCGTCGTCGCATCGCTGCATCACCTCCCGTGCTCGTTGCAGCGATCTAACGATATATCTTTGACACTCGAAGATGCAACGTTTTATTGATGGCGTCGATCCGGGCCTGGCTGGAGGGATGGGAGCGGAGCAGGGCGGCCATGCCCCGGGGGCGGGGGGCGGACCGCTCGATCTGGAGGAACAGGCCGAGCACCTGGACCAGGGCGGCGCCGTAGCCGAGCTCGGCCGCGTGCCGGTCGGCGGCATGCTCGCCGGCCCGTGAGAGGGCCGCCGACAACACCCTGGCCAGCCGCACCAGCAGGGTCAGGGGCAGCCAGACCACGCCGAGGGCGACCACCACGACGGTGCCGGCCACCACCAGGACGCCCAGGACCACCAGCAGCACCAGCATGCCGAGGGCGCCGTCGGGGGCCCGCCCGCCGGCCAGCCCGCCGGTGCGGTCGCTGAGCCGGCCGAAGCTCCGGGCCAGCCAGCGGGTGATCCTGCGGATGGTCCGCACCAGCCGGTCGCCGGCCTCGAACGGCAGCAGGTACCACCAGCCGAGGATGATGGCCAGGGGGTGCAGGTGGCGGTGGTGGCCGACCTCGTGGGCCAGCACCGCCTCCAGCATGTCGTCGGGCAGCTCGCACGCCACCCGGGTCACGGCCAGCACGTGGCCGCCGAGCGCGAACGCGTTGACCTGCCGTTGCTCCTCGATCCGGAGCAGGTAGCGGCCCGGGTCGGCCCCGGCCCGGCGGCAGACCCGCTCGAGGGCCGGGGTGATCCGGGCCAGCTCGGCCGGGCGGGGCCGGCGCAGGCTGCGGTACAGCAGCCGGGCCAGCCCGGCCTCCACCGGCCGGGCCACGACCGGGACGGCGCTGGCCGTCCAGGCGGCGCAGGCCAGGATCACGACCGTCACCGGCTCCCAGCCGGCCAGGACGGCCGCCCCCCAGGCGGGCAGGGCCACCACCGCCAGCGACAACAGCCAGATGAGGACCACGATGGCGAACATCCCGACCGAGGTCCCGCTGACGGCCCGTGACCGCCCCGGGCCCGGCTGCGGCGGCATGGGGCAACGATACGTAGAGTGTCGCCAAGGTGCGACGACGGGGAGGACCCATGCCCATCTTCCGGCTGAACCACGCCGTGCTGTACGTCCGCGACCTGGAGCGCAGCGTCACCTTCTACCGGGACGTGCTCGGCTTCGAGGCCGTCATGTCCATGCCGGGGGCGGCCTTCATCCAGGCGCCCGGCTCGACCAACGACCACGACCTCGGCCTGTTCCAGATCGGCGCCGGGGCCGGCCCCTCGGAGGCCGGGCGGCGCACCGTCGGCCTGTACCACCTGGCCTGGGAGGTCGACACCCTTGCCGAGCTGGAGCGGCTGGCCGGCCGGCTGGCCGAGGCCGGCGCCCTGGCCGGGGCCTCCGACCACGGCACCACCAAGAGCCTGTACGCCAAGGACCCCGACGGCCTGGAGTTCGAGGTCGCCTGGGTGGTCCCGGCCGGCCTGCTGGACGACGCCGCCCTGGCCGCCCGCGAGCGCATCGGCCCCCTCGACCTGGCCCGCGAGAAGGACCGCTACGGCGCCGACACGAAGGGCGGCATCGGCATCTCGGTCCCGGCCGCGCCCTGACCCCGGCCATACAGAAGGCCCGCCAGCTTCGGCGGGCCTTCTGTATGGGGGAACTGCGCGCGGGGGAGGCGCGGTGCGGGGGTTATCCGCTGGGGCGGGTGTAGCCGACGATGCTGCTGCCGAGCGACTGGACGCGGACGTAGTCGCCGGTGTGGGTGGCCGAGATCCGTTGCCCGCCGCCGATGTAGATGGACACGTGCGAGATGGGGGAGTAGTAGAAGATCAGGTCGCCCGGCTGGAGCTCGCTGGCCGAGATGCGGCGGCCGACGTTGTACTGGGAGGCGCTGGAGTGGGGGAGCGAGATGCCGGCCTGCTTCCAGGCCATCATGGTCAGCCCCGAGCAGTCGAAGCAGCTCGGGCCCGACCCGCCGTAGCAGTAGGGCTTGCCGACCTGGGCCCTGGCGTAGGCCACGGCCGCCGCGGCCGACCCGCTGCCGCCACCACCGCCACCCGAGGGCGGAGGCGGCGCGACCGGGTTGGAGGGCCGGGCGGGGGCCTTGGGGCGGTCGGCGGCCCGCATCCGGGCCAGCAGGGCCCTGGTCTTGTCGGCCGCCCGCTCGACCTCGGCCTTCTTGGCCTGGAGGTGCTTGACCTCGGCGGCCTGGGCCTTCTCCGCGGCGACCAGGTCGCGCCGGCGGGCGTCGAGGGCCTTGCCGGCCACCCCGAGCTGGTCCATCAGGTCGCCGTCGTTGGTGGCCAGCAGCTCGAGGACCTGGACGCGGGCGATCGCGGCGGCCGGGTCGTCGGAGCCGAGCACGGCGGCCACGGCGCTGCCCGCACCCTGCACGTAGGCGGCCGACGCCCTGGCGCCGAGGCTCGCCTGAAGCTTGCGCAGGTCGTTCTCGGCCCCGCTGGCCTGGGCCCTGAGGCCCTTGAGCGACTTGCGGATCCGGGCAAGGGCCTCGTTGCTCTGGTTGTACTGCTCGACCAGCTGGTCGGCCTCCCGGTTCAACTGGTCGAGCTGATCCTCGAGGCGGGCGGAGGTGGTCGGGGTTGCCAGCGCCGTCGTGTTCCCGGTCGACAGCACCGTCAGGGGCAGCAGGATGGCCGCGAGCAGCACGCTGCGGGCAGCGTGACCCGACCATCGACGGTGGGGGATCCGTCGAGCACCTAACGGCGGCAAGAGCCCGACCTCCTTTCCTCCCGCCTCCAGTGGCCGGACACAGGGACGGGCGCGCTGGAGAACTGGGGGTGCGCCCTCTCCTCCGATGGGGGTCGGAGGAGCCGCTCACGTGAATCGTGTCCGTCCGGTAATCATTCCGTGACCAAACGGGCCGGACTGTAGCGTGCTTCTGCGGGATTCGCCAAATCCTGTGGTCACGAAGCGCTAATCATGCCGCTGGGCTTGCCCCCGCAAGATGTAGCGCTTAAGGTTCGGCCCGGTACAACATCTTGGGAGTCCGATCCGCCGGTCCTGGGACGCAGCCCGGTCCCTCCCTCCGGAGAACTGCGGGGATGAGGACGTGGAGAATTACGCATGGGAGCAGGACGCGGCGCCGTCCGCGGGGCCGCTCGGGGAGCGCGAGCGGGGCGTGCTCCAGTTCGAGCGCCATTGGTGGCGGCACGCCGGCGCCAAGGAGGAGGCGATCCGGCGCGAGTTCGGCGTCGGTCCCACCGCCTACTACCAGCTCCTCAGCCGCCTGATCGACGACCCGGCGGCGCTCGCCTACGACCCCATGCTGGTCAAGCGCCTCCAGCGCCAGCGCGCCTCCCGGCGCCGCCGGCGCTCCCAAGGTAGGCTCAGCCAACCGAGCGGAGGCTCCTAGGAGGGTTCCCCGTGAAACCCGGTCCGACGGCTCGGGCCGCGCTGGTCCTTGTGGCGTTCCTGGCGGTGTTCACGGTCGTCGACCGGATGTCGGCGCCGGACCGGGCCCGGCGCACCGGCGCCGCCCCGCCGGCGGCCGCCGGCCGGCAGCCGGACACCAGTGCGGCCGCCACCACCACGACCGCCGCGCCGACGACCTCGACCAGGGCGACGACCACCACCGCCCCGACGACCACCAGCAAGGCAACCAAGCCGACCCTGCGGCCCGCCGCCGGGGTCAGCGTGCAGGTGCTCAACGGCGTCTGGGTCACCGGCCTGGCCCACCGGGTGGCCGCCCAGGTGCGCGGCGCCGGCTACGACGTGGTCGCGGCCAAGACGGCCCTCGGCAGCTACTCGGTCTCGCGCGTCTACTACACCGGCGGCCACCGGGCCGACGCCGAGGCGTTCAAGGACCGCTTCCCGGCCTTCTCGGTGGTCGAGCCGGCCCCGGCCAACCTGGACCGCCGGGTCGCCCTCCACGTCGTCATCGGCAAGGACTACCCCGGGGTCTGAGCCGTGGCGGCCAGCGCCGTACGCTGGCGGTCGAACCAGTCCCGGGGGGGCAGGGCGGTGGCCCCGTCGCGGAGCAGGGCGGCCCGCTTGGCCCGCTCGTCGGGCGGGAGCTCGAGGGCGGTGGCGATGGTCTCGGCCAGCTCGGCGGTGTCGAAGGGGTTGACCAGCAGGGCCCCGGGACCGAGGTCGTCGGCGGCGCCGGCGTTGCGGGACAGGATCAAGGCCAGGTCGCGCCGGCTGACCGCCGGGCCCTCCTTGGCGACCAGGTTCATGCCGTCCCAGACCGGGTTGACGACCAGCACGTCGGCGGCGGCCATGGCGGCGAGGGCCCGCGGGTAGTTGTCGCGCAGCTCCAGCAGCACCGGCTCCCAGGTCCGGGTCCGGAAGCGCTCGTTGATGGCCTCGGCCATGTGCTTCACCTCGGCCGTGTAGGCCTGGTACTCGGGCAGGTCGCGCCGGGAGGGATAGCTGAGGGCGTAGTGGACGACCCGCCCCCGCGCGCGCGGGTTCCGCTCCAGGAACATGCCGTAGCCCTCCAGCCCGCGCAGGATGTTCTTGGACAGCTCCATGCGGTCGACCCGCACGATCAGGCGCCGTCCCCTGGCCAGCTCGGCCACCACCCGGTCCTGGGCGCGGGTGTCGGCCTGGCCGGCCCGTTCCCGCAGCGCCTCGCCGTCCACTCCGAGGGGATAGGTGCGCACCAGCACCCGCCGGCCGTCGCCGGCCATGACCGTGTGCCGGTCGAAGTCGACCCGGTACCCGGCCTCCAGGCAGCAGTGCAGGAAGTTGCGGGCCCAGCGGGGGACCAGGAACCCGAGCTGGTCGGCCCCGAGCATCCCATCGAGGATGGCCCCGGCCACCGCGCCGGGCAGCATCTGGAAGTAGCCGGGATCGGCCCACGGGCAGTGGCTGAAGTGGGCGATGCGCAGGTCGGGGCGGCGCCGGCGCAGCATGGCCGGGACCAGGGCCAGGTGGTAGTCCTGCACGAACACCTCGCCGCCGCGGCCCGCCTCGTCGTCGCAGGCGGCCGCGAAGGCCTGGTTGACCCCCTCGTAGTGCCGCCAGGCGACCCGGAAGCTGCGGTCGAAGCGCGGGTGGCGGGGAACGTCGAACAGGTAGTGGTGCAGGAACCAGATGGTCCGGTTGGCGATCCGGTTGTAGAAGTTCTGGTACTCGCGCGGGTCGAACACCAGGCTGCGCAGGTGCACGCCGCCCTGGGCGAGCTCGACGGTGCGCAGCCGCCCCGAGCGGGCGACCCGCCGGGCCGCCACCCGGTCCCCGTCGCTGATCGCCGCCGCCACCCAGGTGCCGGCCTGGCCGGCAAGGGCCGGGCCGAGGGCGGCCACCATTCCTCCGGCGCCCCGGCCCGAGGTCAGGTTGCCGTCGTCGTCGACCTCGAACTGGACCGGACCGCGGTTGGACGCCACCACCAGCTCGGTCATCTGGGCACATCCCGCCCTTTCGCGTCCCGGGGAACCCGTATGCTCTAGATGCCATCGTGGCATTCCTGAACGCGGCGGTCGACCGATTCCCGAAGGCGGCGAAGCATGACCCAGGCGGGCGAGCGGACGCCAAGGGCACCGCTGCTCAAGCCGCCGGCGGACCGCCCGTCGCCCTACGAGCGGTTCGTGCGCATCGGCACCATCGCCTGGTGCGGCATCGGGGTCATCATCCTCGGCTACCTGCTGCTGCGGCTGGTCGTCTACGTCAACCCGGTGGTGCCGCCGCTGCTGATCGCCGTCGCCGTCGTCTACCTGCTCAACCCGGTGGTCTCGGCCCTCGAGCGGCGCGGGGTGCCGAGGGTGGCCGGGGCCGGCATCGTCTACCTGCTGTTCCTGTGCATCGTGGCCCTGATCGTCTCGCTGCTGGTCCCGGTGGTGGCCAGGCAGGTCCAGCAGGTGATCCAGCATTTCCCCGACTACCTGGCCGACGCCCAGGCCGCCGTGCGCCGGGTGGCGGCCCGCTTCGGCCAGGAGCCCGACTTCCGCCTGGACGCCGACCAGGTCCGCCAGTGGCTGTCGGCCGAGGACAACCGCCAGACGGTGACCCGGTACCTCACCGGCCTGCGGTCGGTCACCACCTCGCTGCTGAGCGGCCTGATCATCTTCGTGATCGGCCCGGTCATGGCCTTCTACCTGCTGGTCGACCTGCCCCGGCTGGAGCGGGGGGTGATGGCCCTGATCCCGCCGGGCCGCCGCCAGGAGATCCGGGGGCTGATGGACCGGGTCGGCCAGGCGGTCGGCGGCTTCTTCCGCGGCCAGCTGCTGGTGGCCCTGTTCGTCGGGGTGGCCTCCTCGATCGGCCTGTGGGCCATCAGGCTGCCGTTCTGGCTGCTGGTGGGGATGGTCGCCGGGCTGTTCAACCTGGTCCCGCTGATCGGCCCGTTCATCGGCGGCGGCCTGGCCGTGGTCATCGCCCTCATCTCCGGCGAGCCCCTCAAGGCCGTCTGGGCCGCCCTGGTCCTGCTGGTCGTGCAGCAGATCGACAACCACCTGATCTCGCCCAACGTCATGGGCCGCACCGTCCAGCTCCATCCCGTGGTGGTGATGCTCGCCCTGCTGGTCGGGGCGAGCTTCGCCGGCCTGTTCGGCATGCTGGTGATCGTCCCGCTGGTCGCCGTGGCCAAGATCGTCTTCCTGTTCATGTGGTCCAAGTACGTCGACTACGGCGAGGAGCTGACCCAGGGCAGCCCCGACTGAGTCAGCCGCGCAGGTCCCGGCGGGCGAAGCCCTCGGCGGCGAGGGCCAGCCCGCCGGCGGCGAGCACCAGGCAGGCGATCACGCCCGCGGCGTCCCACACCCCGACCATCGGCTGGCCCAGGTGCGCGGTGAGGGCGAGGCGGTGCAGCCCATCGGGGAGGTCGAGCGCGGGCACGAGCAGGTCGACGAGGTAGGTCGCGACCACCACCACGGCCACCGTCGGGGCGGCGACCGCCGTCCGCAGGAGGCCGCCGACGGCGAAGCCGACGCCTGCCAGCGCGGCCGCGTACAGGCCAAGGGCGAAGCTGCCCGCCATCGGGGTGAGCGCGCCGCTCCCGGCCAGCACCGCCCCGAGCCCGACGGCCAGGGCCGTGAGCAGGGTCATGAGCGCGATCGCGGCGAGCACCCCGAGGCCGCTCCGGAGCATCCAGGCCCGGCGCGACAGCGGCGAGGCGAGGAGCAGCTCGAGCCGGCCCGAGGTCTCGTCGGCGGCCCACCCCGACACCAGGGTGACGGCCGCGAACCCGGCCACCACGAACAGCAGCTGGACCATCAGCTGCAGGAACCCGCCGGCCGAGGTCGGGTCGAAGCCCGGGAACACCCCGTGGATGGTCCTGGCCAGGTCGGGTGAGGACGCGAACGCGTCGGCCAGGGAGCGGCTGCCGGCGGCCATGGCCAGCCCGAAGGCGCCGAGGCCGAGGCCCCAGGCCAGGGCGAGGGGCAGCCGCTCGCCGGCCGAGCGTCCGGCCGGGCCGCGCAGCCCCAGGGCGACCGCCGGCAGGCCCGGCACGCGGACGCCGCTGGAGGCCCCCAGGTCCCGGCGCGCGAACGCCTCGATCCCCAGTGCCAGCAGGACGGCCGCCAGCACGGCCACCGGCACCAGCGAGCCCCAGTCGTACCGGCCGGCCAGGGGCAGGTGGTCGGCCGTCCAGGCCGAGGGCGTCACCGCGGCCACCCCGGCGAAGGCCGGCACCAGTGTCTTGTAGTTGTTCAGGAGCGGCCCCGCGACCACGACGAACCCGGCGATCCAGACCGCCGCGGCCCGGCCGAGGAACTGGGCCAGGAAGAGCGCCAGCCCGCCGAAGGCCAGGGCCATCAGCCAGATCCAGAGGGCAAAGCCCACCGCCGCCCGCACGGGACCTCGTCGCCCGGCAGCTTGGCGAAAGCCGCTCCGGCCAGCCAGGCGGCGATCGCCGTCACGGCCGCGACGACCGTGAGCAGGGCCAGGTGAGCGGCGACCTTCTCGGCCGCGATCCGGCGTCTGCTCAGCGGCGCGGCGGCGACCAGGTCGAGGCTGCCGCGACGGGCCTCGCCGGCGAGCGCGCCCGACAGGGCCAGGACCGACCAGAAGGCGGCGATCAGCAGCAGCACCGGGCCGTACTTCCACTGCACGTAGCCGCCCATGGTGCCGACGTTGACGGGCCGGCCGGCGAGGCCCTGCCCGGCCGGGCCGATGCCGTTGGCCAGCCTGGCCAGCTGGTCGCGGGCCGCCTGGGTCGGGTAGGCGCTGGCGACTCCGGCCAGGACCGCCAGCAGCAGGCCGCCGAGCAGGCCCAGCTCGACCAGGAACGCCCGGCGGGCGTCCCGGACCGCCTTGCCGAACACGCTGCCGAGCCCGAGCAGCCGCCGGCGCAGGGGGATCGGCGCGGCCGGCGCGAACGCCGGTCGCTGGGAGATGTCGGTGGTCATCGCGACGCCCCCTCCCGGTCCTGGCGGCCGTACTCGGCGAGGAAGGTCGCCTCCAGGCTCGGCTCCGACGACAGGAAGTCGAGCAGCTCGTGGCGGGCGGCGGCCTGGACGACCGGCGTCATCGGGCCGGCCACCCGCAGCCGCAGCCTGTGGTCGTCGACCACCACGTCGGACACGCCGGGCAGGCCGGTGAACTCGGCCGCCGGGACGTGGTCGGCGAAGCGCAGCTCGACCTGGTGGTGGGCCAGGTCGCGGAGGGTGTCCACCCGGCCGGTGCGGACCAGGCGCCCGTCGCGGACGATGGCCACGCGGTCGCAGGTCCGCTCCACCTCGGAGAGCACGTGGCTGGACAGGAACACCGTCCGGCCCTCGGCCTGGGCCTCGCCGACAGGGCGTAGAAGGCCTGCTGGACGAGCGGGTCCAGCCCGGAGGTTGGCTCGTCCAGGATCAGCAGCTCCGGCCGGTGCTGGAAGGCGATCACCAGGCCGACCTTCTGCTTGTTGCCCTTGGAGTACTCCTTGAACCGCCGCGACGGGTCGAGGTCGAGGCGCTCGATGACCGTGTCCCGGTAGGCCGGGTCGACGCCGCCGCGCAGGTTCCCGAAGTACTCGATCGTCTGGCCCCCGGTCAGCCGGTCGTAGAGGGCGAACTCGCCCGGCAGGTAGCCGGTCCGGCGGTGGATGGCGACCGGGTCGGCGGTCGTGTCGATGCCGAAGATGCGTGCCCGGCCCGAGGTCGGCCGGAGGTGGTCGAGCAGGGTGCGGATGGTGGTCGTCTTGCCGGCGCCGTTCGGCCCCAGGAAGCCGAACACCTCGCCATCGTCGACCTCCAGGTCGAGGTCGACGATGCCCCGATGGGGTCCGTAGGACTTGGTGAGCTTGTCGGTCTCGATGATCGCGGTCATGCCGAACCTCCTTGTGCAACGGGTGCGGCCACGTCGAACCACTCCCGGACGACGGCCGATCGGTCCCGGAAGCCCAGCGACCCGGGGCGGGCTCCCAGGACCCGCTCGAAGGCCTCCCAGAAGGCGGCCAGGGTGCGCTCGACCTCCTCGAAGCCGACGGCGCCGCGCCGGTGGGCGTCGAACAGGTCGACGGCCGCCTCGTTGGCGCCGAGGATGAGCGACACGTAGACCCGGGCGGCGTGGTCGGGCGAGGCCGTGGCGAAGGATCCCTCGGCCGCGCCCTGGCGGATGATCGTGGCCAGCAGCGGGGTCATGGCGGCGATCACCTCGCGGCGGAACTTCTCCCGCACCACGGCGTTGTCGTCCGAGCTCCAGACCCGCATGAGCTCGAGGATGAGCTCCCGGCGGTCGGCCTTGAAGCTGTCCAGCCCCGTGAACACGGCGTCGAGCTTGTCCAGGGCGGAGCGGTCCGGGTCGGCCACGGCCGGGGCCAGCGCCGTCGTGGCCGCCTCGACCATGCGGGAGACGACGCCGTCGAGCAGGGCCGCCTTGGAGTCGAAGTAGTGGTAGAAGGCGCCCTTGGAGGCCCCCAGCTCGTCGAGCACGTCCTGGATGCTGAGCTGGCGGTAGCCCCTCGTCTGGATGAGCCGCTGGGCGGCGTCGAGGAACGCCTCGCGCCGGACGGCGTGGGCGACCGGGTCGAGTGTCCGTGCCATGGCCCTCCAATAATAAACCGACTCCCGGTTTATTTTAGGGGACGGGTGGTCGCCTGTCGAGGGGCCGGGTCGCCCTAGCTGCCCGGTGGCATCCGTGCCAGCAGGGCGGCGACGGCCTCGGCCCAGCCCTGGCCCGCCGGGGACGGGGTGACGATCACCGGGGTGGCCGGGTCCCCGCCGCCGGCCGCCCAGGCGCCGTTGGCGACCAGGAACATGGCCCCGACCACGCCGGCGAGCTCGAGGTCGGCCGGGCTGTCGCCGATGGCGGCCGCGCTGGCCGCCGCCAGGCCGCGGCCGGCCAGGTAGGCGGCGGCGGTGCCGGCCTTGCTGACCCCGGCCGGGAGCAGGTGGTAGGCGTGGGTGGGGCCGGGACCCAGGTGCGGGTAGGCGCCGCGCAGGCGGCCGTTGTCCAGCAGCCGGGCCCAGCCGAAGCCGGCGCCGGCCAGCAGCGCGTCGGCCACGGCCGGGTCGAGCTGGCCGCGGAGCAGGAAGGTGCCGCGGCGGCCCAGGTGCCATGGGGTGTGCGGCTCGATCCGGCCGGCGAAGGACTCCAGCACGGCGGCAAGGGCGCCCGAGCGCTCGAGGGCCTCCGCCGGGCAGCCGCCGAGGTCGCGCGGGGCCTCGCCCCAGACCAGCTCCTCCTCGCGGCCCCTGACCAGCACGGTGCCCAGCTCAGCGACGGCGTCGCGGGTCCCGAGCAGGCGGCCCGTCTCCCGCAGCTGTGCGGCCGTGCGCCCTGAGACCAGCACCACCTCCAGCCCGCCGCGGTGGGCGGCGACCAGGGCCTCGGCCGCGGCCAGGGTCGGCCGGCCCTCCAGGTCGGCCAGCAGCGACCCGTCCCGGCCGACCAGGGTCCCGTCCACGTCGGAGAAGACCAGCGCCGGGGCCAGGCGGTCGAGCAGCGGCCCGGCGTCGGCGAGGGCCAGCCCGGCCACGCTACTCGGACGCGGCGACGGGGTCGGCCCGCCGGCGCCGGTAGTCGTCGACGGTCACGATCGGCGGGCGCCGGGAGGTGACGATCTCACGCGGCTCGGGCCGGTACTCGTACAGCTCGTTGGAGAACTGCACCAGGGTGGTGGCGAAGTTGCCGGGGGCCGAGCGTCCCTCCTCGGCCAGCTTCAGGAACACTGCCTGGAGGATCCCGAAGCTCATCCGGCCGAGCGCCTGCATGTCCTGGTTGCGGTGGACGCGCCGGTCCAGGTCGACCTGGGCGATGGCGTCGACCCCGAACCGGGCGGCGATGTCGACCAGCAGGCCCAGCTCGACCCCGTAGCCGGAGAAGAACGGCACCTGCTCGAGGGTCTGGCGGCGCCCG
>Ga0307278_10000607_pt1 | contig 17887 bp, 19 predicted proteins | sample ER_DNA_117_FD_194482 | JGI IMG/M metagenome (GOLD analysis project Ga0307278, IMG submission 194482) | Bulk soil microbial communities from the East River watershed near Crested Butte, Colorado, United States - ER_DNA_117 | ecosystem: Environmental > Terrestrial > Soil > Floodplain | place...
CCAGCACGGCCGACGCCTTCCAGCGAAGGGAGCCCCCATGGCCAACTTCCGCGTCACCTACGCCACCCTCTCGGCCGACAACGAAGCGCTCCACGCCGCCTACGAGGAGGGCGTGAAGACCGCCAGGTCCTGGGTCGGCCAGACCATCCCGGTGGTGGTCGACGGCCAGCCCCGCACCGACGGCGAGACCTTCACCCTCGGCAGCCCCAATGACGCCAGCCTGGAGCTGGCGGTGGTGCACTCGGCCAGCGAGCGCGACGTCGACGACGCCGTGGCCGCCGCCCGGGCCGCCTTCCCGGCCTGGGCCGCCACCCCCTGGAAGGAGCGGGTCGGGCTGCTGCGCCGGGCCGCCGACCTGATCAGCGAGCGTTCCAACGAGCTGGCCGCCCTGATGACCATGGAGGTCGGCAAGAACCGGCTGGAGGCCCTCGGCGACGTCGAGGAGTCGGCCGACCTGATCCGCTACTACTGCCAGCAGCTGGAGGACAACGACGGCTTCGACCGCAAGATGGGGCAGCTGTCGGCCGACGAGCACACCCGCTCGGTGCTCAAGCCCTATGGCGTGTGGGCGGTCATCAGCCCGTTCAACTTCCCCATGGCCCTGGCCGCCGGCCCGTCGGGGGGCGCCCTGGCGGCCGGCAACACCGTCGTGCTCAAGCCGTCCCCGCAGGGCTCGTTCACCGGCTCCAAGCTGTACGAGTGCCTGCGCGACGCCGGCCTGCCGGCCGGGGTGTTCCACTTCCTGCCCGGCGGCGACGAGGTCGGCAAGCTGGTCGCCGACCACAAGGGTGTGGACGGCATCACCTTCACCGGCTCCTATGCGGTCGGCATGAAGATCTACAAGGAGTTCTCCAAGGGCGTGCCGCGGCCGGCGGTGTGCGAGATGGGCGGCAAGAACCCGGCCATCGTGTCGGCCAAGGCCGACCTCGACCTGGCCGCCGAAGGGGTGCTCCGCTCGGCCTTCGGCTTCTCCGGCCAGAAGTGCTCGGCCTGCTCGCGGGTGTACGTGGAGCGGTCGGTGGCCGGCGAGTTCAGCGGCCGCCTGGCCGACCGGGCGGCCCAGCTGCGGGTCGGGGACCCGCTGGACCGCGACGCCTACATGGGCCCGGTGATCGACGCCGAGGCGGTCGAGCGGTTCAAGGAGGCGGTCAAGGAGGCCCGCAAGGAGGGCCGGGTGCTGGCCGGCGGCGAGGTCCTCGACGACCTGGAGCCCAAGGGCAACTACGTCGCCCCGACCGTCGTTGGCGACCTGCCCACCGACCACCGGCTGTTCAAGGACGAGCTGTTCGTGCCGTTCGTGGCCGTGGCCCCGGTCGACTCCCTCGAGCAGGCCCTTGAGCTGGCCAACGACACCGAGTACGGCCTCACCGCCGGCTTCTACTCGGCCGACCCGGCCGAGGTCGAGGAGTTCCTGGACCGCATCCAGGCCGGGGTGGTGTACGTCAACCGCAAGGCCGGGGCGACCACCGGCGCCTGGCCGGGGGTGCAGCCGTTCGGCGGCTGGAAGGGGTCGGGCAGCTCCGGCAAGGCCGGCGGCGGCCTCTACTACGTCCAGCAGTTCATGCGCGAGCAGTCCCAGACGGTGATCGGTTGACCGAGGGTCGGCCGGCGGGGCCCGCGTGGCTGGACCCCGCCCGGCCGGTGCCGGACCTGCGCACCGAGGTGCCGGGGCCGGAGGGGCGGCGGGTGCTGGAACGGGACGCCAGGGTGACCAGCCCGTCGCTGCCCCGGGCCTACCCGATGGTGCCCCGGCGGGGGAGCGGCGCCCTGGTCGAGGACGTCGACGGCAACCTGTTCCTCGACTTCAACGCCGGCATCGCCGTCTGCTCCACCGGCCACGCCCACCCGCGGGTGGTCGAGGCGGTCGCCCGCCAGGCGGCCGACCTGCTCCACTACTCGGCCAGCGACTTCTACCTGCCCGTCTACTCCGAGTACGCCGAGGCCCTGGCCGCCACCGCCCCCATGGGCGGGCCGGTGCGGGCCTTCCTCACCAACTCGGGCACCGAGGCCGTCGAGGGGGCCCTCAAGCTGGCCCGGGCGGCCACCGGCCGCCAGTACGCGGTCAGCTTCTACGGCGCCTTCCACGGCCGCAGCTACGGCTCGGTCAGCCTGACCGCCTCCAAGGCCAGGTACCACGCCGGGTTCGGGCCGCTGCTTCCCGGGGTGCTGCACGCCCCCTACGGCTACTGCCACCGCTGCCCCCTCAACCTGACCTTCCCTGAGTGCGGCCACGCCACCGTGGACTGGCTGGAGAACACCCTGTTCCGCTACGAGGTCGACCCGTCCGAGGTTGCGGCCGTCTTCGTCGAGCCGATCCAGGGCGAGGGCGGCTACATCCCGCCCCCGCCCGGCTGGCTGGCCAAGCTCAAGGGGGTCTGCGAGCGCCACGGCATCCTGTTCGTGGCCGACGAGGTCCAGTCGGGCATGGGCCGCACCGGGCGGATGTGGGCGATCGAGCACACCGGGGTCGAGCCGGACGTGCTGATCGCGGCCAAGGGGATCGCCTCCGGGCTGCCGCTCGGCGCCTTCATGGCCCGGGACGAGCTGTGGCGCTGGCCCAAGGGCGCCCACGGCTCCACCTACGGCGGCAGCCCGGTGCCGTGCGCGGCCGGCCTGGCCACCCTCGAGGTCCTGGAGCAGGAGAAGCTGCTGGCCAACGCCACCGCCCAGGGCGAGCTGCTGCTGGACGGCCTGGAGCGCCTGCGCGGCCGCTTCGGCTGGCTGGTCGAGGACGTCCGCGGGGTCGGGCTGATGCTCGGGGTGGAGTTCCCGACCGGGGAGCTGGCCGAAGCGGTCCAGCTGGCCTGCTTCCGCCGCGGCCTGCTGGTCCTTGAGGCCGGCGAGAGCGCGGTGCGGCTGTCGCCGCCGCTGGTCGTCACCGCCGACCAGTGCCGCACCGCCCTGCGCCTGTTCACCGAGGCCGTCGAGGAGGTCGCCGGCGGTGAGTGACAAGGTCGCCAGCATGCGGGACGCGGTCGCCGAGCTGGTCCACGACGGCGACACGCTGGCGATCGAGGGATTCACCCACCTGATCTCGTTCGCGGCCGGGCACGAGGTCATCCGGCAGCGAAAGCGCGACCTGACCCTGTGCCGGCTCACCCCCGACGTGGTCTACGACCAGATGATCGGGGCCGGGGTGGCGTCCAAGCTGGTGTTCTCGTGGCTGGGGAACCCCGGGGTGGGATCGCTGCACGCCATCCGGCGGCGGGTCGAGCACCACGACCCGGCGCCGCTGGAGCTGGAGGAGTACAGCCACTTCGGGATGGTCGGGCGCTACGCCGCCGGCGCCGCCAAGCTGCCGTTCTGGCCGCTGCGGTCGTACTTCGAGACCGACCTGCCGAAGGTGAACCCCAACATCCGGCCGGTGACCTCGCCGTTCGGGGGGGAGCCGGTGTTCGCGGTGCCGCCGCTCAACCCGGACGTGGCCATCGTCCACGCCCAGCGGGCCGACGCGGCCGGCAACACCCAGATCTGGGGGCTGACCGGCTGCCAGAAGGAGGTGGCGTTCGCGGCCAGGCGGGTCCTGGTGGTCGTCGAGGAGCTGGTCGACGCCGAGGTGGTGCGGGCCGACCCCAACCGGACCCTGATCCCGGGGATCAAGGTCGACGCGGTGGTGGTCTGCCCCCGCGGGGCCCATCCCTCCTACGCCCAGGGCTTCTACGACCGCGACAACCGCTTCTACCTGGAATGGGACCGCATCAGCCGCGACCAGGCGGCCCTGGCGGCGTGGCTGGACGAGTGGGTCCACGGCACCGGCGACCACAGCGAGTACGTGGCCAAGCTGGGGGCCGAGCGCTGGGCCGAGCTCACCCCCGCCCCGGCCCTGTCGGGGTCGGTCGACTACGGGGACTACCGGTGAGCCGGAGGGGTCCGGGGAACCCCAAGGGGGTGCCCCGGTGAATCAGTGGTCCAAGTCGGAGATGCTGGTGGTCGCCGGGGCGCGGGCCCTGGCCGGCAGGCGGGTGTGCTTCGTCGGCATCGGCCTGCCCAACATCGCCGTGGCCCTGGCCCAGCGGACCGTCGCCCCCGGGATCGAGCTGGTCTACGAGTCGGGGGTGTACGGGGCCCGGCCGTCCCGGCTGCCGCTGTCCATCGGCGACCCCTGCCTGGTCACCGGGGCGACCGCCGCCATGAGCATGATCGAGCTGTTCAGCTACTACCTCCAGGGCGGGCTGGTCGACGTCGGCTTCCTCGGCGCCGCCCAGCTGGACCGCTTCGGCAACATCAACACCACCGTGATCGGCGACTACGACCGGCCCAAGGTGCGGCTGCCCGGGTCGGGCGGGGCCTGCGAGATCGCCATCAACGCCCGCGAGGTGTTCGTGCTGATGCGCCAGTCGGCCCGTTCGTTCGTGGAGCGGATCGACTTCCGGACCAGCCCCGGCAACCTCGGCGGGGCCGCCCTGCGCGCCGCCAAGGGCTGGCAGGGCCGCGGCCCGTCGGTGGTCGTCACCGACCTGGGCCGCTACCGCTTCGACCCCGGCAGCGGCGAGATGGTCCTGGCCGCGGTCCACCCCGGGGTCGCGGTCGAGGAGGTCCGGGCCGCCACCGGCTGGGACCTCCGGGTCGCCGAGGACCTCGAGACCACCCCCGACCCCAGCGCCGAGGAGCTGCGGCTGATCCGCGAGCAGCTCGACCCCGGGCGGGTGTACGTCAAGGGATGAGCCACGTCTTCGCCCGGGGGATCGGGCTGCCCACGGTGGCCAGGGCCGAGGGGTGCCAGCTGTGGGACACCGAGGGCAGGCGGTACCTGGACGGGGCCGGCGGGGCGGTCGTGGTCGGGATCGGCCACGGGGAGGCGTCGGTGGCCGCGGCCATCGCCGACCAGGCGACCCGGGTCGCCTACGCCCACGGCACCATGTTCGCCTCCGAGCCGCTGGAGGCCTACGCCGACGAGCTGGCCCCGCTGCTGCCCCTGGACGACCCGCGCATCTACCCGGTGTCGGGGGGCAGCGAGGCGGTCGAGACCGCCCTCAAGATGGCCAGGGCCTACCACCTGGCCAGGGGCGAGGACCGGCACCGGGTGATCGGCCGCCGCGGCAGCTACCACGGCAACACCCGGGGCGCCCTGGACGTCGGCGGCCGCGAGCCGCTGCGCCGGCCGTACCTGCCCTGGCTGGGGCAGGCGAGCCACACCCTGGCCGCCTACGAGTACCGCTGCCCCTTCGGCGACACCCACCCGGCCGGCTGCGGGGCCCGCTACGCCGAGGCGCTGGAGGCCGAGATCCTGGCCTCGCCCCCCGGGACGGTGGCCGCGTTCGTGGCCGAGCCGGTCGCCGGGGCCGGCCTGGGCGCGGCCGTCCCCCCCGACGACTACTGGCCGGCCGTCACCGAGGCCTGCCGGCGCCACGGGGTGCTGATGATCGCCGACGAGGTCATGACCGGGTTCGGCCGCACCGGCCGCTGGTTCGCGGCCGACCACTGGGGGCTGCGGCCCGACATCCTGGTCCTGGCCAAGGGGGCCGCCTCCGGCTACTGGCCGCTGGGGCTGGCCGTCGCCTCCGGGGAGGTCCACGACCGCATCGGAGCCGGCGGCTTCACCCACGGCCTCACCTACTCCCACCATGTCGTCGGGGCCGCCGCCGGCCGGGCCGTGCTGCGGGTCCTGCGCGAGCGGCGCCTGGTCGAGGCGGCCGAGACCCAGGGCAAGCGGCTCCGGGCCGGGCTGGAGGCCCGCCTGGGCGGGCACCCGGCGGCCGGGGACATCCGCGGCCTTGGGCTGCTGGTGGCCGTCGAGCTGGTCGCCGACCGGGCCACCCGGGCGCCGTTCCCGCGCCCGGCCAGGGTCGCCGAGCGGGTGGTGGCCGCCGCCCGCCAGCGGGGCCTGCTGCTGTACTGGTCCACCGGCTGCGCCGACGGCCACGAAGGCGACCTGGTCCTGCTCGGCCCGCCCCTGGTGGCCAGCGACGCCGAGATCGACGAGATGGCCGAGGGCACCGCCGCCGCGGTCGAGGCCAGCCTCTGACCGGAACCCGCTGGCGACGCCGGGGGCGGGCTGACAGCATTGGCCCATGCCCGAGGACCACTTCGGCGAGGCCGTGGCGGCCCGCTACGACGAGACGTCGGCGGCCATGTTCGAGCCCGCGGTCGTCGACCCGGCGGTCGACTTCCTGGCCGCCCTGGCCGGCGACGGCGCCGCCCTCGAGCTCGGCATCGGCACCGGCCGCATCGCCATCCCGCTCGCCCGGCGCGGGGTGCGGGTGCACGGGATCGAGCTCTCGGAGGCGATGGCGGCCCGGCTGCTGGCCAAGCCGGAGGCCGAGGGGATCGAGGTGACCATCGGCGACTTCGCCACCGCCGGCGCCGGCGGCGGCTTCACGGTCGCCTACCTGGTCTTCAACACGATCATGAACCTGACCACCCAGGACCAGCAGGTCGCGTGCTTCCAGAACGTCGCCGCCCAGCTGGAGCCGGGCGGCCGCTTCGTGATCGAGGTGATGGTGCCGGACCTCCAGCGGCTGCCCCCGGGCGAGACCGTGCGGCCGTTCGAGGTTCGGCCCGACAAGGTCGGCATCGACGAGTACGACGTCGCCGCCCAGAGACTCGTCTCCCACCACTACGAGGTGGTCGACGGCCGCCTCGAGGTCGGCTCGGTCCCGTTCCGCTACGTCTGGCCCTCGGAGCTCGACCTGATGGCCCGCCTGGCCGACATGACCCTCCGCGAACGCTGGAGCACCTGGCACCGCGACCCCTTCACCAGCGCCAGCCGATCCCACATCTCCGTCTGGCAACGCCCGCCTCGCCCTCCCGGGTAGCGGACGCCTCCCGCGAGCGGTCCCCGTTGGGGTTCGGGGGGAATGCAGGGGGGCGGAGCCCCCCGCAATTGTGGGACGATGCAGCGTGCCGGGGTGGGACCAGGCGGCGAGGGAGCGCGTGGCGGAGGACAGGCAGCCGGGACGGCCATGGCGGGGGCTGCTGCCGGTCGTGGCCGCCGCCGGGCTGCTGGCCCTGGTCGCCGTGGGCAGCCTGCGCGGCCCCCTGGGCAGCGGCCGCGGGCGGGCCCGCTACCCGGCCGAGCTGATCGACAGCCTCATGCTGCTGCTGCTCCTGGCCATGCTGGCCGCCGGGGTGCTCGGGGCCGTGGCCCTCTGGTCCGACCGGCGCCTCCGGGGCGGGCGGCGGCGTGGTGGCAGCTTCAGCCTGCTGCTGCCGATGGCCGCGGTGCTGCTGGTGTGGCTGTTCCGCGACCTGCTCGGCCTGAACGGGGGGCGCGAGGACCCGCCGGTCTCCACCCTGCCCTCGCCGAGCTCGCTGGAGGTGCCGGCCCCGCCGCCCGACCCGGGGGTGGTGCCGCTGCTGGTCGCCGGGGTCGCCCTGGCCGCCATGGTCGCCATCGCGGTCGCCCAGCTGGTCGCCGAGCGGCGCCGCCGCGGCCCACCCCCCAGCCCCGCCGAGCGGCTGGTCGGGCTGCTGGAGGACACCCTCGACGACCTGGAGCGCGAGCCCGACCCGCGGCGGGCGGTGATCGCCGCCTGGGCCCGGATGGAGCGCGGCCTGGCCGCCGCCGGCCTCCCACGCCACCCCTCGGAGGCCCCCTTCGAGTACGCCGCCCGGGTCCTGGGAGCCGCCCTCGCTCGACCGGCGTCGGTCCACCGGCTCACCGGGCTGTTCGAGCGGGCCAAGTTCAGCCGCCACCGCATCGGCGAGGAGGACCGCGAGGAGGCGGTGGCCGCCCTGCGGGCCGTCCGCCGGGAGCTGGCCGAGGCGGCGGAGGCGGCCGCCGAGGCCGAGGCGGCCAGGACCGGGGCCGCCGGGACCGGGGCCGCCGGGCGGCCCCTGGCCGGCGGGGGTGGCCGGTGATCGGGGCGGTCGTCCGGGCGGTGCTGGTGGCCCTGATCGCCACCCTCACCCTGGCCGCGATGGTGCAGCTGGCCCCGACCCGGCGGCCCCTCGCCGTCGCCGTCTACCTGCTGGTCATGGGCGCGGTGGCCGTCCAGCTGCTGCTCGGCTGGCTGCGGCTGACCTACCCGCGGCCGCCGGCGTCGCCGTTCGACGCCGCCCTGGCCGCCCGGCCGGTCCCGGCGCGGCCGCCGGCCGAGCTGGACCGGCTGGCCCGCCTCCTCGCCCTCTCCAGCGCCAGCGCCCTGCACGCCCACACCCGGCTGCGCTCGGAGCTACGGCCGGTCGCGGCCGACCGGCTGCGGTGGTCGATGGCCGTCGACCTGGACGCCGACCCGGCCGCCGCCCGGGCCGCCCTCGGCGACGCCGGCTGGGCCCTGCTCGCCCGCGACCAGCGCGACCTGCCCGACCGCACCGCCCCCGGCCTGTCCCCGGCGGAGCTGGCCGACCTGGTCGGCAAGCTGGAACAGATCGAGGACCGCCGGAGGCCGGGGAACCCCACGACGGCCCAGCCGGCAGCGGGACGGTCCTTCCCCGGCCAGAGGGGCCCGGGGAACCCCGGAGAAGGGGTGCCCCGGTGAGCCGGGAGGTCCGGATGGACGACGACCTGGGCCGGCTGCGGCGGCTGGCGCGGCGGCTGCTGGACGAGGTCGAGCGGGCCGTGGTCGGCAAGCGCGACGCCCTCGAGCTGGTGCTGCTGGGGCTGCTGGCCGACGGGCACGTGCTGCTGGACGACTACCCGGGTCTGGCCAAGACCCTGATCGCCCGGTCCTTCGCGCGGGTCACCTCGCTGGGCTTCGCCCGCGTCCAGTTCACCCCCGACCTGATGCCCTCGGACGTGACCGGCTCCTCGATCTACAGCCAGCGCCTTGGCGACTTCGAGTTCCGGCCCGGCCCGGTGTTCACCAATCTCCTCCTGGGCGACGAGATCAACCGCTCCCCGCCCAAGACCCAGGCGGCCCTGCTGGAGGCGATGCAGGAGCGGCAGGTGACCATCGACGGCGTCACCCGCGCCCTGGAGCGCCCGTTCCTGGTCGTGGCCACCCAGAACCCGATCGAGTACGAGGGCACCTACCCGCTGCCCGAGGCCCAGCTGGACCGGTTCCTGCTGCGGCTGACGGTCGGCTATCCCTCGCCCGACGCCGAGTGGCAGATGCTGGCCCGCCGCCTGGAACGCACCGCCGACGAGGTCGAGCTGGCCCGGGTGGCCACCGCCGCCGACGTGCTGGCCATGCAGCGGGCGGTCGAGCAGGTGCACGTGGCCGAGAGCGTCGGCCGCTACATCGTCGAGCTGGTCGGCGCGACCCGGGCCAGCCCCCGGGTCCAGGTCGGGGCCAGCCCCCGCGGCACCCTGGCCCTGCTCAAGGTGGCCAGGGCCAAGGCCGCCCTGGCCGGCCGCGACTTCGTCACCCCCGAGGACGTCAAGGCGGTGGCCGTCCCCACCCTGGCCCACCGGCTGATCCTCCGCCCCGAGCTGTGGGTGCGCCGGGTCCGCACCGAGGACGTGGTCGCCGAGCTGCTCGAGCAGGTCCCGACCCCGCCCCCGGAGGCCGAGCCCGCCCCGGCCCGGTGACCCGGCGCCCGACGGCCAAGATCCCCACCTATGTGGGGGTGGCGGCGCTGGTGCTGCTGGCCGGGCTGTCGCTGGGGCGGCCCGAGCTGGTGGCGGTCGCGGCCCCGCTGGCCGTGCTGGTGGTGGCCGGCCTGGCCGGCGCCCGCGACCCGGAGCTGGCCGCCGAGGTCACCGTCGACCGGGAGCGGGCCCTGGTCGGCGACCAGGTCACCGTCGAGCTGCACCTGGAGGCGGCGGCACGGGTCGAGCGGCTGGAGGTGCTGCTGGTCGTCCCCCCGGGCATGGAAGGCCCCGCCGGGGGTCCGGGGGGCTCGGGGCTGGGCCCCCGGAGCGCGGGTGCGACCCGGACCTGGGCGGTGGCGGTGACCCTGGCCGCCGGGGAGCGGCGCACCCTGGCCGTCCCGCTCACCTGCCGCCGCTGGGGCGCCTACTGGCTGGGCGACGTCCACCTGCGGGCCCATGACCGGTTCCGGCTGTTCACCTGGGAGCGGCACCTGGACCGCCACGCCGGCGTCAAGGTGTTCCCCGTCCCCGAGGCCCTGCGGGCCCTGGTCCGCCCCTTCGAGACCCAGGTCTCCACCGGCAGCCACGTGGCCGCCCAGCGCGGCGACGGCATCGAGTTCGCCGACCTGCGGCCGTTCCTGCCCGGCGACCGGCCCCGCTCGATCAACTGGCGGGCCACCGCCCGCCGCGGCACCCTGATGGTCAACCAGCGCCACCCCGAGCGGGCCACCGACGTGGTCCTGTTCCTCGACAGCTTCCTGGACGTCCGCGGCCCCGCCGGCAGCACCCTCGACCGGGCCGTCGGGGCGGCGGCGTCGCTGGCCTCGGCCTACCTGCGCCAGCGCGACCGGGTCGGGCTGGTCAGCTTCGGCGGGTTCGTGCAGTGGCTGCAGCCGGGCAGCGGCCAGGCCGCCCTCTACCGGCTGCTCGACACCCTGATGGAGACCCAGGTGTTCGCCACCGCGGCCTGGAAGGGGATCCGCCACCTGCCGCCGCGGACCCTCCCGGCCAAGTCCCTGGTGGTCGCCCTCACCCCGCTGGTCGACGAGCGCGGGGTCGCGGCCCTGTTCGACCTGCTCGCCCGGGGCTACGACCTGGCCGTGGTCGACATCTCCCCCCTGGCCCACGCCGGCCCGGCCGGCGGCGAGTGGGACGCGCTGGCGACGCGGCTGTGGGCGCTGGAGCGCGAGACGCTGCGCCACCGCTACCAGCGCCTCGGCGCCGCCGTGGTCGAGTGGGCGGACGCGACCCACCTGCAGCAGGTGCTCCTGGAGGTGGAGGCATGCCGGCGCCGCGCCGGGCTCGCACCCCGCTAGCCTGCGGGCTGGCCGCCACCGTGGTCGCGGCCGCCCTGGCCGCCGCGCCCCTGGCCGCGGTCCGGGGGTCGCTGCGCCAGGCCCTGGCCTGGCTGGCCGCCCTTGGGCTGCTGCTGGCCGCCGGGGCCGCCCTGCGGGTGGGCGGTCTGCTCGCCCCGGCCCTGGCGGTGCTGGTGGCCGAGTACACCGTGGTGGTCGTCCGCGGCGGCGACCGGGTCGACGCCGCCGCCCCCCTGGTCGGCGCCGGCCTGCTGCTCTACGCCGAGCTGGCCTCCTGGGCCCGGGAGGCCAGGCCCCGGGTCCGCGACGAGCGCCCCGTCGTCACCGCCAGGGCGGCGGTGGTGGCGGCCAGCACCCTGGCCGCCCTCGCCCTGGGGGCGCTGATCCTGCTGGCCGCCGCCGTGCCCGCCGGGGGCGGCCTGGACCGCCTGGCCGTGGGGGTGGCCGCCGCCACCGCGACCCTCGCCCTGGTGGTCGTCCTGGCCCGCCGGACCTCGACCCGCGAGCCCCCCGGCTGACCTCCCGGCCCTGGTCGGGGCCGTTGTCACAGGGTCGCTGTGACCTTCGGCACAACCGCTATCTCGGTGCTGGCTGGCTCCTTATGATCCTCTTGCGACGGACAAACGAGTCGGGCCGATCGACGGGCCGCGGCGAAGAGGTGGACGGTGTTCCTACCCAGCATCATGCGGCCGCTCCCGGGGGAGACCGGCGGCGCCGGGCCCAGGGTCCAGCGCATCGCCGAGGAGCCGTTCTCGGTGGTCCGGGGACCGGCCGGCAGCTACCGGGCCGAGAGCCTGGCCAGCCTGATCGCCGGCTGGGGGCGCTGGCAGGACTGCGTCTGGCTGCGCACCCCCAACCCCCGGCCGCTGGCCCTGGCCGGCCCGCTGCTGCAGGCGTGCCGCTACCGCTTCGCCGGCGACGAGGCCCAGGGCCCCGCCGGCGGCGCCGACCAGCTCGGCCAGGCCCTGCGGCTGGCCCCGCCCGGGGGCATCGTCGTCCTGGAGCTGCAGGGGTGGGCCGCCGCCGGGCTGGCCCGGCTGGGCGAGGCCGTCCGCCCGGCCGCCCGCGACCGCGGCCTGCGGGTGATCGCCGTCACCCAGCCCCGCCTGCCGGCGATGTCCCTGGCCGGCTCGGCCCTGGTGGTCCCGAGCGCCGAGCTGGGCCGGCTGCCGGGACGCGACGACGCCGGGCTCCCCGGCCGCAGCTATGACCGGCTGCTGGAGCTGGCCGGCCGCCGCGTCGCCGTGGTCCACGACGTCCTCGACGCCGCCAGGACCTGCTCGGCCGAGGTCGTCGCCGACGCCCTCGGCCGCTCCCCGACCCTGCGGGCGGCGCTCGACCGGCTCACCGCCGGCCTGCTGGAGCGGGCCACCCCAGGCCAGCGGGCGGCCCTCGAGGTCTGCGTCGCCACCGGCTACTGGCACCCGCAGCTGGCCACCGAGGGGGCGCCGGCCTCGATGCTGCGGCCCTGGGTGGTGCCGCTGGAGCTCGACTGGGGCTGGCTGCGGCCGATCTGGTCGCGGCCGCTGCGGCGCCAGCTGGCCGCCCCGGCCGGCCACCGCCGCCACCTCCAGGCCCGCCCCGCCACCGTGGCCCCGCCCCCGCCGTGCGCCCCCGCGGCCGCGCCGGCCCCGGCGGCCCGCGGGCTGGTCGAGGCCCGGCTGCTGGGCGCCTTCCAGCTCCGCGTCGACGGCCGGCCGGTGACCGGCTGGCCCGGCCAGCGCGGCCCCAGCGTGCTGCGGTTCCTGCTCTCGCGGCCGCGGTACCGCTGCTCCCGCGACGAGCTGCTGGCCGAGTTCTGGCCCGAGGTGGCCCCCGACGTGGCCCGCAACCGGCTCCAGGTGGCGGTCAGTGGCCTGCGCCGGGTCCTGGAGGAGGTGACCAGGACCAACCTGATCGAGTTCGCCGACGGCGGCTACCGGATCAACCCCGAGCTGCTGGTCGAGGTGGACGTCGAGCGGTTCGAGGGCGCCCTGTCGGCGGCCCGGCGGGCCGAGCGGTCGGGCGCCGCCGACGCCGCCCTGGCCGCCTACCGGGAGGCGGCCGAGCTGTACCAGGGCGACTTCGCCTCGGACGCGCCGTACGAGCAGTGGGCGCTGCTGCCCCGCGAGCGCCTGCGGCTGTCGTACCTGGACGCGCTGGACCGGATGAGCCGCATCCAGCTGCAGCTGGGCCGGCTCGACGACTGCATCGCCACCGGCCTGCGGATGCTGGCCGCCGACCCCTGCCGGGAGGACGCCCACCGCCTGCTGATGCGCTGCTACGCCCGCCAGGGGCGCACCTACCAGGCGCTGCGCCAGTTCGAGTTCTGCACCCGGATGCTCAAGGGGACCCTGGAGGTCGAGCCGTCGCCCGAGACGGTCGAGGCCTACCGGTCGATCCGGGCCGGCGCGGCCGTCGGGTAGCTCAGGCCAGGACCAGCGGCGGGGCCTCGACCCGCGGCCGGGCCAGCCGCACGGCCAGCTCCAGGCGCAGCCGCTGCAGCCCCGGCGGCAGCTCGACCGCCTCGAAGCGGACCGGCAGCCGGGCCGGCAGCCGGGCCGGGGGGCGGCCGCGGCCGGCGTCGCTGCCCAGGACGGCCCAGGGGGCGGCCGAGTCGTCGGCCTCGCCGTAGGGGCGGCCGGCGAGGGTCGCCCGGTACTCGAACGACGCCGGGTCGCCCATCCGGTTGGTCTGCACCACCAGCTCGATGGTGCGCCGCGACCCGCCGATGGCCCGGCCGGCGTCCAGCACGACCAGGTGCTCGGCGGGGACCGGGGCGGGGGCCGGCTCGGGGGCCGGCTCGGCGTCCTCGGCCGGCCGGGGCGGCCGCGCGAGGGCGGCCTGGCTCTCGATCAGGCGGATGACCGCCGCGGGCGACCAGCCCGCCAGCGGCTGCTCGGTCTGGGTGCGGACGTGGGTGACGGTGGACCGGACCGGCTGGCCGTCGCCGGCCAGCGCGACCCTGACCACGAACGCCTCGCTGCGCTCGCCGTCGCCGCGGCGCTCGGCGATCTGCCCGGCCAGCTCCCGGAAATGGTCGCCGCTGCACGCCCCGAGCTTGCCCAGGGTCTCGACGACCTCGGACAGCGCCTCCCAGGTGTAGACACCGGCGCCATGGAGCCGGGCCTCGGTCGCGGGACCGATCCCCTTGAGCTCCCGGAAGCTGGCCAGGCTCTGGTGCATCAGGCAGGGACCTCGGCCTGGATGATCGGGCCCTCGCTGAAGCCGATCAGGTCGAAGCCGGGGGTGCCGGCCAGGTTGCTGTTGAGGAACACGGCCGCGACCAGCTTGTAGATGCCACCCACGTCGGTGCCGGGCTGGTGCTCCTGCAGCTTGCCGGCGGGAACGGTCACGGTGGCCTCGTACTTGGTGCAGTTGGCCTTGGCCTGGTTGACGGTGCAGGGCAGGGTGGCCGTGCTGGCCACCAGCGTGGTGCCGAGGCGGACCTCGTCGCCGCCGCCCAGGGACTCGGCGTACACCGAGACGTCCCAGTCGCCGGCGAGGGCGGCCAGCCAGATCGGCACGAGCTGGCCGAAGACCTCCCACTCCACCTTGAGGGTGAAGTCCAGTGAGGGGTCGATGACGTGGTTGCCGGTCCCGCCCACGAAGGGCTGGGGGTCGATGACGGCGAGGCTGGTGACCTCACCCTCCATCAACCCCGGGATCTGGGGGTCGAACTGGTTCATGCGGTGCCTCCCTGACGGGCTGGCGTGGCCCTTGTCCGGGCCCGGTCGGCCTCACCGTAGGCGGCGGCGCTGAACGGGCGCCCCGGCGGGCGCTGAGCGGCCAAGCTCAGCCTTTGCTAAGCGCGAACCCGCAGGTCAGCGCCCGAGGCTGGTGGAGAGGTCGAGGCCGGCGGTGCCGCCGACGTGGAAGGCGTAGAAGTCGCCCTGCTCGAGCACGGTCAGGCGACCGCGCCGGCTGACGACCAGCCGCCGTCCACAACCCTCCACCGGGCAGGCGAACAGCACGTCAACGCCGTCGTCGGCCTCGATCGTCAGGGGGTGCGTAGGGTCCATGGTCGGTGGATCCCACCCGGGCGGCTCCGGCAAACCGGGTCGGCTAGGCGGCCTGGTCGGGGCGGTCGCGGGTCGGCGGGGGGCCGCCGGGGGGGCGGCGGTCGGCGCCGGGCATACGGGACTGGGCCTGGGCCTTGAGGTCGCCGGCGCGCCGGCGGACCCAGGCGAGCACGCGCTTGGCCCACTGGAACTCGGCCGACAGCACCACCAGCCCGAGCAGGATCACGGCGATCCCGGGTCCGGGCAGCACCAGCATGGCGGCCCCCGCGACCAGCAGGATCATCCCGACCAGGAACACTCCGCCGCGCCGGACCGCCCGGGTCAGCACCTGCAACAACGGTTCCACCCGGGCCTACCCCCTTCGCCGTCCCCGACAGGGTACCAGGGGGTGCCGTCGCCGAGCGGGTTCCCGGTATGCTCCGGACAGGTCCAGGCTCGAGTTCGCGACGACGCGAAGGAGGCCGGAGCATGGCTGGCGGGGACTACTGGAACCCCAAGACCGAGACCCTGGGGCGCGAGGAGCTGGCCGCCCTGCAGCTGGCCAAGCTGCGCCGGCTGTGCGACTGGGCGGCCGCCCGCAGCCCCTTCTACCAGCGGTCCTTCAAGGACGCGGGGTTCAACCCCTCCCAGCTCAGGTCGCTGGACGACCTGCGCCGGCTGCCGATGCTGACCCGCGAGCAGTGGATGGCCTCCCAGGGCGAGCGGCCGCCGTTCGGGCTGCTGCCGGTGGCCGGGCGGGAGGCGGCCATCCGCTGGCACACCACCTCCGGCACCACCGGCCGCGAGCCCATCCGGGTGCTGGACACGGCCAAGGACTGGGCCTGGCAGTCCGAGATGTGGTGCTACGGCCTGTGGGGCTTCGGGGTGCGCCCGGCCGACACCGCCTATGTCGCCTTCGGCTACGGCTCGTTCATCGGCTTCTGGGGCCTCCACTACGGCATGGAGAAGCTGGGGGCCCTGAACGTCCCCGGCGGCGCCCAGACCACCGAGGGCCGGGTCAAGCAGATCGTGGACTTCGGGGCCACGGTGGTCGCCTCCACCCCCACCTACGCCCTGCGCCTGGCCCAGGAGGCCGAACGGCTCGGCGTCGACCTGGCCGCCAGCCCGGTGGAGCGGCTGATCCTCTCCGGCGAGCCGGCCGGGTCGATCCCCCAGACCAAGGCCCTGATCGAGCGGCTCTGGGGGGCCAAGGCGGGCGACACCGCCGGCATGACCGAGATCGGCACCATCATGATCTTCGAGTGCAGCCGCCAGCCGGGCGGCACCCACATCATCGAGGACCACTACATCGAGGAGGTGGTCGACCCGGCCTCGGGCGAGCCGGTGGGCTACGGCGAGGCGGGGGAGCGGGTGGTGACCTCCTTCGGCCGCGGCATCATCCCGCTGCTGCGCTACCGCACCGCCGACCTGGTCGCCAAGGTGCCGGCGTCGCGCTGCGACTGCGGGCGCGGCTTCGACCTCTACGAGGGCGGCATCCTCGGCCGGGTCGACGACATGAAGCTGGTCAGGGGGACCAACGTGTACCCGCGGGCGGTCGAGGGGATCGTGCGCGAGCTCGACCATGTCGAGGAGTTCCAGCTGCGCCTGACCCGCGAGGGCCACTTCGACCGGGTCGCCCTGCGGGTCGAGCCCGCCCCCGGGACCTCCGGCGCCGAATGGGACGACATGGCCGGCCGGCTGGCCAAGGCGCTGGCCGAGGCCCACGAGGGGCTGCGGTTCGAGGTCGAGCGGGCCGCCGAGGGCGAGCTGCCCCGCTTCGAGCTCAAGGCGCGGCGGACCGTGGACGAGCGCGACACCCCGATCGGAGGCTGATCATGGGCATGGATCTGCTCGGCCGGCCCACCACCGAGGTCGAGGACGAGCTGCTGGAGCTGTACCGGCGCTGCAAGGCGTTGCTGGGACGCGACGACCTGGCCCCCTGCGCCCGCGCCGGGGCCAGGGCGGCCGCGGTCGGGCTGTGGAACGCCGTCAACGACCTCGGCCTGGAGCACGAGCAGCTGCTGGACCAGGGCGCCTGAGCCATGCCGGTCTCCGAGGGCAACTCCAAGTTGGTCTACGACGCCCTGGTCGCCGCCGGCGTCGAGGTGGTCTCGGCCCTGCCCGAGACCTGGCTGGTCCACCTCATCCGGCTGGCCGAGGACGACCCGGCCATGATCCTGGTCCGCCTGGCCAAGGAGGAGGAGGGGGTCGGCGTCTCGGCCGGGGCCCACCTGGCCGGGCGCAGGTCGGCCATGCTGTGCCAGAACCACGGCCTGCTCCAGTCGGTCAACGGCATCGTGTCGCTCGCCCAGCTGTACAAGATCCCGCTGCTGCTGCTGGTCAGCGACCGCGGCCACCTGGGCGAGGCCGACCCCTGGCAGACCCAGGGAGGCCGCGCCACCCGGCCGGTGCTGGACGCGCTCGGGATCGTCACCGACGAGCTGCGCGACCCCGCGACGGTCCAGCTCCAGGTGGCCAGGGCTATGACCCTGGCCCAGGCGTCGCTGTCCCCGGTGGCCCTGCTGCTCACCCGCGACCTGATGTGGGAGGCGCTTGGATGAGACGGGCCGACTGCCTGGAGGCGATCTACGACGAGCTGGCCGGCTGCGCGGTCGTCACCATCATGGGGGCGGTGGCGGTCGAGCTCTACAACCTGGGGCACCGGCCCAACTTCTTCTACCTGGAGCACGCCATGGGGCTGGCCTCCTCGGTGGGGCTGGGCATCGCCCTGTCCCAGCCGCGCCGCACGGTGGTGGTGCTGGACGGCGACGGGTCGGTGCTGATGAACCTGGGCGGGCTCACCACCCTGGCCCGCTACGCCCCGCCCAACCTCACCCACATCGTGTTCGACAACCAGAGCCTGCTCAGCGTCGGCGGGTTCCCGACCGCCACCGCCACCGGCTCCGACCTGGCCGGCATCGCCCGGGCGGCCGGCATCGTCGGGGCCAGGACCGTGACCGAGCTGGAGGAGTTCCGCGCCGCCACGGTGGCCGCCATCGACGGCGACCAGCTGGCCTGCCTGGTCGCCAAGGTCGAGGCGGTCGGCCCCAAGAGCTTCCACATGGACCTGCACATGCTGGAGAACCGCTTCGAGTTCCAGCGCTACCTACGACCCGACCCTCCGGGGGACCACCCCGGCGGTCCCCCGGACCCCCCCGACCCTCCGGGGGACCACC
>Ga0307278_10000608_pt1 | contig 17882 bp, 24 predicted proteins | sample ER_DNA_117_FD_194482 | JGI IMG/M metagenome (GOLD analysis project Ga0307278, IMG submission 194482) | Bulk soil microbial communities from the East River watershed near Crested Butte, Colorado, United States - ER_DNA_117 | ecosystem: Environmental > Terrestrial > Soil > Floodplain | place...
CCCTCCTCGAGGTGGGATTGCAGCCGTCAGACAGCCGCATTCTCCCTGCTCAGGAGGGCACTTGCATGCTCAGAAGGGCACTCGACCCAGCCCCCTCATGAATAGCCCGGGTTAGCACGCCGTCCGACGGCCTGCCGGAAGCAGTCAGACCTCTGACGCCTTGCATGCCATGGCCGCGCCACCCCCTCACGCCCCTCTCTCCCACGATGCTCGGCACCACAGGACCCCAGCTCAGCACCCCATAGCACCCCGAGGCGTCGTGGTCCCGCGGGTGGCATCGCGAGGCATGGCCTCTGGCAACTTTCTGGCAAGTCCTTGCCCAGCTTCCCTCGCTACCGCCTGTGACCTGTGGCTGAAGCAGCTGAAGTAAGGCCAGGAGGCCTCCGCGTCTCTGTCCGAAAGGTGGCCATTCCAGACCTCGCAATGGGATGATGATCGACATGGACCTCAACGCCGCGCTGGAGCAGTTCGACACGGTAGACGCTAACCTTCGACGACTTGAGAAGGTCTGGAAAGAGATGAGAAGTCTCATACCTGGGGGGATTGTTCTCGGGGTTTCGGATGATCGGCGGTACGAGAATCTAAGAAGATCCTTCCATGCCATATCGCGCAGTTTGCCAAGAATTGATGGATGGCGGTTTACAGGCGAGCCGCTCGCACCGGACGAGATTGCGCAACATCAGTGGGATGCGAACGAGGTACACGAGCCAGCGGCTGACATACTCGCGCACCACGAGATCTATGGGTCAGATGTAGCGCTTGATGAATACCGCTTTCGCTTCGATTCTGCCCGTCGAAATCTCGTTCGCGAGCGCGTCCGGGAGCTAGTCCGAGAGATCGATCGGCTTCTACCCGAGCTCGTCGAGCGCGTGGCGTGTAACCATGACGGAGTTAGCGATCCCGACTGGTCAACATTACATGACGCGATTGCAGAGGTCGAACGGCTTGCGGGCAACCTTACACCTCGGAGCGGCCGTTGGGGCGACATGAAACGGCATCTCTCGTTCGCTCAGGGCCGGGATCTACATGACATTGCCAATCTAGACTGGCCCTCCGTGCGAGCGGACCTGGAGATGAGCCTGTACTCGGAGCTAGAGCCGTTACCAGTGGAAGTCGACGATTTGGCCGCGTTGGTGAAGGCCAGGCCGACGGGCCGGGTTAGTACCAAGCTTGCTTGGGATAGGCTGGACGATGAGGATTTCGAGCGACTACTCTTCAACGTCGTTTCTTCGGCGCCTGGCTACGAAAACCCGAAGTGGCTCACACGTACCCGTGCGCCCGATCGGGGACGTGACATCTCAGCGGACCGCGTACTGCCCGACTCACTGAGCGGTGTCGCACGGCACCGCGTGGTCATTCAGGCTAAGCATTGGCTAACCAAGTCCATTCCTCCGGATGAGGTCTCTCGGGCGATAGCGTCGATGCCTCTCCTGGAACCGCCGCCAGTCGATGTGTTAATCATTGCGACGAGTGGCCGGTTCACCTCGGACGCCGTTACCTGGATCGAGAAGCACAACAACGATCGCAAGCGTCCCACCATTGAACCTTGGCCCGAGAGCCACCTTGAATTGCTGCTTGCCGAGCGACCTCACCTCGCCCGCGAGTTCCGGCTCCACACCCAATAGCTAGCTTGGGACGTTAATGGCGCTCCAAGGAGCTGCCCGAGTTCGCTGATCGTCCATGAGCTGTCAAGGTCGTGCATCTGGTGACACCCTCGCACTACAGCGAAAGGCTCTGGTCAACCGAATGGACCCTACCGGAATCATCTCTCCAAGTTAGCCGGACCTCGGGTGGCACTTCGGGGTAGAACCTGTAGCGGAACTCTCGCCCACCAAGTAAGTGCTGTATTGGCCCATCCTCAGTTTCCAAGAAAGCGCCGGCTGTAGCCGCCCTATCAGGCTCACCCTGCTCGTTGAGAAAGACTACCTCGACCTCATGGGCGCTGTCGTCTCCTCGATTCTCCAGTACGAGCCAGTAGTCGGTGACTGCGGTAATGGTGCCCGAGCCGACCTGACGCCGTTCAGAGTCGATTCTTGCACATACCGCAGCAGGCCGGCGTGTGGATACGCCGAACTCTTCAAGAAATACTCGGCCAGTGCTAGCAAAGAGGCGCCCTATCTCGGCGCGGCCAAGCGTTACGTTTCTAGGCCCAGAGCGACCCCAGGCTTGCCCGTCCACGAAGTGGGGGACTCGCTCGCTGCGCTCGACGCGAAGGACGAGCGCGCCTTCGCCTCGATCGTTCATCAAAATCTCAATGATGTCCCCGATCACAAGGGGTTCATCAATGAGTTCGCGCGCGATGGACGCGATCCGCTCGGCTTTACCAGCTAGATCGAACGGATGTAGCTTTTCACCCCGACTGAACCGTTCGCCGATACCGAACGCAATAGTGCCTCCGCCGGCGTTTGCCATAGCGGCAAGGTCCTTGGCAAGCTCGCTGTTCTTTTCTCGTGGTGGAAGTGCTCGCTTAAACTCGAGCTGTGCAGTTTCGCGCACGCGCTCATCAACGAGCCTTTGTAACCCTTCCCTCGTCGATAGGTCCACTCTGCTCCCCAGGGCACAAGGTTCGTAGTCGTCCTACGATCCGTCTGAACGCTTATAGCGGGAGTATCTAGTGACTGGATTACAGGAGCTTTCTTGTACATTGTCGAGATGTGCTATTCCTGCGATACGGCAGTGCGGTAATGAGAATGCCATTGTGGTTCTCCAGTGTCAAGCCGCTCGAGGGCCGGAGAATTGACCCGCCCAGCTCGAAGCGACTCCGCTAATTGAGCAGTAGCTACTCTGGATTTCTCTAGACCTTCGTACACTAGGTAGCCACAGGGAAGGACTAGCAACGCCAAGCTGGGATGAAGCCGCGTCGCTAGAATCAGGACCAACGCGAACAAAGGCAATGCAACCGACAGGCGAAACTCTGCTTCAGCCCTCAGCCGGTCCCATCGTTCATAAACCTCCGGCTCCTTGCCAACGAGGCGAGCAGGAATCAGTACGAGATCTTCACGGAGTTCTTCGATTGCGCCCTCAATGACGATCAGATCTCGCAGCATGGATCCAAGCTGGGACCGATTCTGTTCAAAGATCCTAATGATCCTCTCTCGCTCGTCTTGAAACGAACTTGCCCGATCAGGTTCCTTCTCCTCCCTCTCCGCTAACACGTTCCAGAAGGACTCATCAAGCTTGTATCCAAGTAGGACTTCCGATATGTGTCGCAATGAGGCTGGAGACAACCGCTTTGCGACTGCTTTACGGAAAGACTCCTCCGCCCAATAGCGGCGAATAAGCGCATCGGTCACGATGTCCCTTAGAACATCATATGGCCATATCCTTGCTGCTCTTTCAGGTGATTTAAACTGAATGGAGACCACGACTCGGGCTAGTAGAAACGCCACCCGCTCATTGAGAATCCCTACAATATAGGCTGCAAAGGTTACTGCTACAAGCGCGCCTGATTTTCCGAGTCCTTCACCCAGCCGATATATGTCTCTCCAAGCGCCCGTAGCAGTATCAGCGGGTGGTACTAGAGAGGCAAGAATAAGCCAGCCAACTAGCAACCAAACGTATCCTGACGCAAGTGGGGCCCTCAGTTCGCGCAGTCCTGGAAGCAGATTTATGAGCATGACTCTCGATCCACGAAGAGACCCACGAAGGAAGTTAGCTCGTGTCTCCAGCGCGCCGTGGTGTCCGGGAACCACGACAGGCACCGGCTGCACGCCATGGCGCCGGGGCTCGTGGTCCAGACCGTCGAACGGGCCGGAGACATGCAAAGGATGCAATCACCTCAGCCATCGCCGGCCAAGTTACCCTTGGCGACATGTGGATGTCCCGGCGCCTTCGACTGTGATCGCTCGTGCTAGCTTAGGGGGAACACGTGTTCGATTGAGGAGGATGCGGATGGCTGCCCGCTGCTCCTTCTGCGGCTCGACCTCTGGCCCGTTCGGCGAGGTGCAAGGCGTGTTCGCGGTGCTCATGTGTGCTGAGTGCCAGGCCACCCGCGGCCATGGCGCCGGCCCCTACCCCACCATGACCCGGGCCGAGCTGCGCGCCGGGCTGGATCTGCTGCCGACCTGGGTGCTCGAACAGAAGGCAAGCGCGAACCGCCAAGTGATCGCCGTCATGCGCCAGCGATTGGCCGCCGGCGAAGTGATGGCCCGCATGTACCAGGAGCCCGGGCTGGCGTGGCTGGAGCGGCAAGCCGAGGTCGCCGAGGACCTGGTCGCCGAGCGACAGGCAGGCGCCGACCGCCACGACTGACTCGCCGCGCCTTGGAGTTCGGTGCTGGAGTGGCTTGGCCGCGTGGCGCCAACTGTCGAGGGGAGGCACCAACCGGATTAGGCCCTGCGTGCTTCCTCCTGCTCTGATGAGGCTCGTCGGGACTGGTTGCTCGGTTGGTCCTGGGTCGACGCTGTCGACGGCTGGCTCGACCTGAGCGGCTTTGGGTAGGACTCGACGAAGGCCTTCCACCACTGCCGGGGCGGTACCTGCTGGCAGGCCTCGGCCAGCTGGCGCGCCGAGGGCGACTGCAACGCCGCAGCTGAGGTCTCGATCCAGGGCGGCACATCTTCATGGCCTTGGGCTTGGTACTCGCGGGCTTGGATCAGGCACTCCAGCTTGTCGGCGTCCTTGGCAAGCCGGGCCTCCACGCTCTGGCGCGCTTCATACTCGTCGACGAGTTCGCGGACAGCCTGGCCTACCTCAGCCGGGAAGCCGACCACCTGGTCGGCGGTCACTTCAGGATTCGGGGCAGTCACCACATAACCCTTGCCGACCGAGGGCACGTCCCCAATGCGGGTCTCCTGAGTGTCGTGGAACAGACACAGCGCCGCCGTCTTGGTTGGGTCGGCGCCCTCCATGACCGCCAACAGGAAACCAATGATCGCGGTCCGGAACGAATGCTCGGCAATGCTCTCGGGGTTGTCGACGCCAGCGATCAACCAGCCGGCCCGCTTGTACCGCTTGAGCAGGCCCATCTCGTACAGGAAGTTCGTCAGGCCCTCCACATCGGGCTCGGGCATCGGCACGGCCTCTCTCACGTGACAGCTCTCGGTAGCGACTTCTCCAGCAGCCGGACGCCATAGTGAACCTGTTCCAGCTCTCTGTGCGACTGCACCGACAAGTCACCCTCGGCGAGCAAAACCTCCACACTTCCTACCAGGGACTGAGCAAGTTGTGGATCATCCTCAAGGAGTCGGCCGCGCCGCTCCAGCAGCGCCCATAGCGAATGCGCATACAGGTCAGCTAGCGGTTCGGTGGCGACCAGGTTGGCCGCAAAGCGCCGCAGGAGTGCGGCGCCCGACCATGGGCCAAGGTCACCGGCCATGAACTCATCATTGCTATGGGTCTCAGGGGTTTCACCGATCCAGTACGCCCAGTAGTTGAGATTGGCTGCCTGGCAGGCATCGGAGCTGAGCGCGGTGCGGACGAAGTCGCGAAGCGGCTCCTTGTCGCCCCGGCGAGCACGAGCCACCACCAGCGAACGGGCGACCGTCCACGACGGCGACCAAGTCTCCAACCGACGCAGTCGGCGCTCTTCGCGCTGCTCCAGTTCACGAAGCCACACTGTCGCCTCGCTGTTCGGGTTCCACGACAGCGAGTAATAGACGTTGCGGCGAAGCAGCGCCCCGCTCGCCTCGTTCAGCCTACGGTCGGTTCGTGACCGCTCTGCCGTCATGCGTAAGTGCTGGAAGAAGCGCGTCCGCTCCTCCTGGGTCAAGGCGGGAGCCAGCGCGACCGGACCACGGCGTGCCGGCAGTGCTTGCTGCCCGAGCGCGATGGGAGCCTGGCCAGTGAACGGCCAGGCCAACAGGTAGGCGAACGACCGCTTGGGCACCCAGCACGCAAGTGGGTGGGTGGCCGGTCGACTCCCGGCGGGCTCCGTCGCGAGCGTATAGGCCAGCACATAGTCGGCCTCAGCCGCGTCGTCCAAAGCGGCGAGGAGCCTTGAGTCGCCGCCGAGCTGGCGGAGCCGATGCCGAAGCTCGACAAGCGTGGCGACGCGAGTACCCGTCAGCGATCGCCGGCCGCTCTCCCAGCCTTGGACCGTGTTTCTGTCCACGCCTAGCTGCTCGGAGAGACGTTCTTGGCTCAGGCCGGCGGACTGGCGGATCAGCTTGAGCAGGTAGCCAGTGATGATCCCGGCTCGAGGTCGAGCGACGGAATCGCCGCCACCAGTACGCACGGCGGCCGCGCCGCCGGCGGGTCGAGAGGCCCGATGTGCCATCTCAGTGCCCTTCTGCTGCTCGTTGTCGTGCTGTGTGGTTCGCCGGAACTCGTACTCCCGGTCAGTGGGACAGCAGACCTCCTGATCCTAACGTGCCGCTACGACGGACCAAGGCGGCCGAACAGGTCGTCCAGCGCACCAGGCCGAGGGAGCCATGACCAGTTGAGACCCGCGCAGGCCGCGAGAGCCAGATTCTGAGGAGTCGAGGCCGGGGGCGGTGACGCGCCCCCGGACACCCCAGAGCATCGAATGAGGTCCCGATGCACCAGCAGTCTGCTCGGCGTGCGCCGAGCGCCGCAACCTTCCTGCGGTCGGCCGAAGTGGCCGCCATCTTGCAGGTCTCCCCCAAGACCATCAGCCGCTGGGCCCAGCAAGGCCTACTGCCCTACCAGCGCACCCTGGGCGGCCACCGCCGCTATCCCGAGCAAGTCATCCGCGAGCTGGCCGCCTCCCTGACCCAGGAGGTGCGCGCCTCGTGACCGCGTCCCATCTTGTCCCCTCCCCCACCGCGGCTGTGGCCGGATCGGTGCTAGACGGTGACCCCCGCATCCTGATCCCGCTGCCTGAGGTGGCCGAGCGGCTGGGGATCTCCCGCTGGCAGGCCTACAAGCTGGCCCGCTCCGGCCGCCTGCCCACCACCCGCCTCGGCGCCCGCGACCTGCACGTCCCCGCCGCAGTCTTGCGCCGCATCGAGCAAGAAGGCCTCCCCCCTACCCCGGACGGGGGTGTGGGCGCGTGAGCCGCCGCCATGACCAGCTCGCCGCCCACATCCGCCGGCTCGGCAACCACGCCCTCAACGAGCTGCTCCTGCAACTCCCCAAGCACCGCTTCGCCGCCCTGGTCGAGGCCGCGCTGTCCCGACCGGTGCTACCCGCCGGACTGGTGCTTCGGTTCGAGCCGGCCCCAGGCGTCGACGGCTGGACGGTGCTGGCCTGCGCGCCCCGCCGCCAGCTCGGCACCCTCACCCGCCACCACGACCCCCGTGGCCGGATCGGCTGGCGGGCCTGGACCCGCGCCGGCCACCAGGTCCAGGTTGCCGGCGTCTGCTGGTGGCGGCGTCGGCTGGCTGCCGGCACCGCGCTGGCCTGGGTCACCCCGGCCAGTGGGGCCCGCTGCCTGGCCCTGGCCGCCTACGTCCGCGCCCTCGCGGATCGCCAGCTGCAGGAGCTGCTGGCCGGGCTGCCCCGCGACCGTTACGACCGACTGGTGGAGGCCGCCTACCCGCCCCAGGGAACGGCCGCATGACCGCCCCCAAGGGCAAGCGGTGCCCCCGCTGCGGGCAGGTCAAGCCACCGAGCGCGTTCTACCGCCGCCGCGGCGGCAGTAGACGCACCTCCCCCTACTGCCAGCCCTGCACCCGGGCTGCCTCCCGCGAGCACCAGCGTCGCCGCCGGAACGACCCGGCGTCGGCCGAACTGCTGCGGGCGGTCGACCGGGCCCGCCAGCGGCGCCGCCGCGCCCTGCGCGGCCAGCCCCTGCCAGGCGGTGACGCCGCATGAAGGAGATGACCCCCACCGAGCTGCGTCTGGTCGAGGAGTACGTGTGGACGCTGGACTTGGTGTCGCGTTGCGCGATGGGCGTCGACCGTGGCGACTGGTTCTACCTGTTCGACAAGGCCGGCGAGCGCGCCGCTGCCGCCCAGCGGCTGCGTGAGCTCGCGCATGAGGCCTATCAGGCGTCCACCCAGGGTCACGGCCCTCGACCCGAGGTCGTCGGCGCCGCTGTGACCTGGCACGGCCGGCACTACCGCGCCGCCCGGCTGCTGCACCCCGGACCGGAGGGGCGACGGTGATCGCCCGACTGCCGCGGCGCCCTCCCGAGGGTGGCGGCCTGGCCGTGCTGGTGGTGGTGACGGTCTTGGCGTGGCTGGCCGCCCCGCAGGTCCACCGTGTGCGGCCGGTGGTCGACCAGCTCCGCCGGGGCGACCTGCCGGCCATCCGCCTCCCCCGGCTTCCCGCTTCCCCGCCGGCCGCCCGTGGCGACGGCGGCCGGGCGGCGCGGGCGGTGACCTTCGCGCTTCGGCAACGTGGCAAGACCTACCGGTGGGGCGCCCAAGGCCCAGGCGCCTACGACTGCTCCGGGCTGACCTGGGCGGCCTGGCGGGCGGCCGGCGTCACCATCCCGCGCACCGCCGCCGGCCAGCTCGCCGACCTCCCCCGCGTCCGCGGCCGGCTGCAGCCCGGCGACCTGGTCGTCTACCACAGCGATGGCCCGTCCCGCCGGCACGTGGCGATGGTGGTCGACGGCGGCCGGATGGTCGAGGCCCTCCGCCACGGCGTCCCCGTCCGGATCACGCCGCTGCGGGGCGGCTGGCTGGGCGCGGTGCGGCCGGAGGGTGCCAGATGATCGCCCTGCGGCTCGCCCACGGGCTCGGGCTGCGCGGCACCGTGGTCATGGCCTGCCTGCTGGTGCTTGGGGTCACCGCCTACGGCATCGCCGGCGACCTCGGGCTGCTGGACCCGCCCGCCCATGCTCGAGCGCGGCCGGCCCGGCAGGCACCGCCAAGCCGCGCCGCCAAGGCCGACATCCCCGCCGCCTACCTCGCGCTGTACCGGCGGGCCGCCCCCCGCTGCCCGGGCCTGTCCTGGAGCGTGCTGGCCGCCATCGGCAAGGTCGAGTCCGACCACGGCCGCGCCCCGCTGCCCGGCGTCCGCGCCGGCTGGAACCACGCCGGCGCCGCCGGGCCGATGCAGTTCGGCATCGGCAAGGGCCGCGCCGGCAACGCCTGGGCCCGCTTCGGCCGCGACTTCGACCGCGACGGGCGCAGCAGCGTCTACGACCCCGGCGACGCCATCCCGGCCGCCGCGCGCTACCTGTGCGACGCCGGCGCCCCCCGCCGCCTGGACGCCGCGCTGTACGCCTACAACCCCTCCTCGCGCTACGTCGCCAAGGTCAAGGCCATCGCCCGCCGCTACCGCGCCCGCGGGGGTGGGCGGCGATGAGCCGCCAGGTCGCCGTCTACCTCGACAAGGGGTTGGGCTGGACGCTGCCGGTGTTCGTGGCCTGCTGCGGCGACTGCGGCACCGAGCTGGCCCGCCACACCAAGCAGCACGCGGCCGAGCGGACCGCCCGCCGCGCCCGCTGCCCGGCGTGCGGCATCCGGGGTGCCCGGCGGCTGCCCGGCACCACCAGCCTGGCCACCGACCTGGAGCTGGCCAGGAGCCGGCGGGCGCTGGCCGGCCGCCAGCGCTGGCCCCTTGACCGCCGACCCGCACCCGCCTCCGACGCGCCGGAAGGAGGTGAGTCCCGCATGCCCAACCGCACCCTGTGGCAGGTCGACATGGGCGACGGCACCTGGGCCGTGTGCTGCATGGCCTGCCGGCTGGCGCTGTACCGCGGCCCAAAGCCTCAAGCCGAACGCGTGTTCCGCGGCCACCGCTGCGAGCCGGTCGTCCCGCTCGGCCGCCGCCGCCGGCGCTGACCCCGACTGCCCCCACCAGGGGGCCGGTGTGGCGGCGCGAGCCCGGACCCGCCCATGGACGGACGCGCCGCCCACCGCCAACCACAAGGAGCACCCCTGTGAGCCCGATCACCCGACCGCCCCACCGCCTGGGAGGTGGCTGCTGATGGCCCGCCGCCACACCGCCGGCTGGGGCCAACCATTCCCCGGCTGGGACCCGCTGCCCGACCCCAGCCCCCTCCCCTTCCGCGCGGCCGGGTCGCTTCGCCGCTGGTGGTGGCCGACCACGGCCACAGTCGGCTTCCTGGCCGTCGTCGGCTACACCCTCGGCCACGACCCCCAGCCCGGCCTCGCCAACCGCAGCTGGCTCACCATCGCCCTGGCGGCCGTGGTGGTGCTGCTGCTCACCGCCCACCGTGCCGCTCGCGGCCGGCCACCGCGGGCGCCACTAGCCCGCGCCCTGGCCGAGTACGCCGTGGTGGCGCTGCTGGCCGTGCTCCTAGCGACCGCCGGCGCCGCCCAGCAGCCAGCCGAGCGCCTCGAGAACGGCGCCGGACGCCGCCAGCCGACCGAGCGACCCGCCGACCGCAGCCCGCCGGCCGAGCACGCCGACGCCGACGCCACCGATCGCCGCTCCGGAATCGTGCGCGTGGCGACTGGCCTGTGGGGCTGGCTAGCCCAGCAGTGGCACACCGCCAGCGAGCAGGCCGACCAGCGCACCCCGCCGTCGTCGACCACCACACCCAAGGAGGCCACATGACCCTGCGGTTCGCGGACCTCAACCCGCTCGGCCGCGCCATCATCGTCGCCGTGGCCGGCCTCACCCTCGGCGTGGCAGCGGTCGCGTTCGCGACCAGCTACGGCGCGCTGTACGCCTTCATCAAGGACACCGGCCTCTACAGCGACACCGGCCGCTACGCCGACCGGCTCAACCAGGCCTGGCCGCTGCTTTTGGACGCCGCCTTCATCATCGCCCAGCTCGCCGCGATCCTGGCCGGCATCCTGCGCGGCAGCCGCGGCTGGCCGATCCTCACCATGCTCCTCACCGGCGCCCTGACCGTCTGGTTCAACCTCCAGCATGCCGGTGCCGACCCGGGCCGCCGCCTGGCCGCCGCGCTGCCGCCGATCCTGATGATGCTGGCGTTTGAGATCGATGTGCAGATCGTGCGGTGGGTGATGCGCTACCTCGGCCGGCCCATGGAGGCGGTCGCTCCCCCACCCCCTGGGGCCATGCTGGCTGGCCCCGACCCGCGGGCGGTCTGGCGGGCCGATGGGCTTGGCGGGAACGTTCCGTACCCCGGCCCGCCTGCGGGGTGGCCGCCGGGCGTGGATGGGTCGGTCCCTGCAGGCCACCACCTTCCGGAAAACCGACCGAACGGACAAGCCGGTCTGCCGGTTGGGGACGGTGGCGATCCCGCCGGGGTGACCAAGCGGGCGCGCATCGAGGCCTACCTGGAGCGGCTGGGTTCCGAACAGCTCCGCAACCTGACCGTGCGGGAGATCACCAGCGACCTGGCTAACGAGGGTCTGGAGGTGACCGAGCGCTACGTCAAGCAGGTCCTGGACCAGCAGCGGCCCCCATCCCAGCCGCGGCGGCGGGGGAGCGGCACTCACCGGCCGCGCCGCTGAGGCACACCACCAGGAGGCATGACGTGATCTACGTCGAGCACCACGACGGCCCGGAGCAGACCGACGCCGGCCGGATCGACTGGCGGCCCGGCTGGTACGCCATCTGCGACGACTGCGGCTGGTCAGCCGGCCCCTTTGACGAGAACACCGCGAACCAGTCGGCCGATGCGCACGCCCTGGCCATGGGCGAGGCAACCCCACAGGAGCTGGAGCGGAGCCAGCGGCCCGCGGAGCCGGGTGAACGCTGCACGTGTGGCCGGCAAGCCATCGTCGTCTACCTCGGCAGCGTGCTGGGGGCGACCGGCTACTGCGGCATCCCCGACGGCGGCGACCGCAGCGGGCCGTGCCCGTTCTGCGGCGGCCCCCGCCACCAGGAGTGGGAAGGCCGCTGCCCGGACTACCGCCTGCGACTCGACCAGCCGTGACCACGATCCACGACCCGGCCCGAGCCGTCCCCCGCGAGCTGGGAACGGGTGACCGACCTCACCGCCGTCCGGGCGGTCCTGGCAGGACACCGTGAGCGGGGCTGAGCCGCGCCCGCAGGCCACCAGGGGCCGCCTGCGCCCGGTGCCCACGCCCGACCCGCAGCCACCGCACAACGTGGAGGCCGAGGAGGCGGTGCTGGGGGCGGTCCTGGCTGCGGGGCGGCTGCTGGTCGAGGTCGCCGCCTTGGTCGAGGAGGCCGACTTCTACCGGCCCGCCCACCGGGCAATCTGGCGGGCGATCCTTGCCTTGGCCGACCGCGGCGAGCCCACCGACCCCGTGACCGTCCTGGGCGAGCTGGACCACGCCGGCGAGCTGGCCGAGGTCGGCGGCGGCCCGTTCCTGCACACCCTGGTCCAGGCCGTCCCCACCGTCGCTCATGCTGGTCACTACGCCCGCCTGATCGCCGAGGCCGCCCGCCGCCGCCGGGTGATCGACCTGGGCATCCGCCTGGCCCACTCCGACGCCGACCCGGCCGTGCTGGCCCACCTGGTCGGCGAGCTAGCCGACACCACCACCGCCAGCGTGGGGGAGCGTGGCTGGGAGCCGCCCATCCCGTTCGGGATCGCCAGTGGCTTGCCCGCCTTCCCGGTCGAGGTGCTGCCGGGCTGGCTGGGGGAGTATGTGGCCGCCGTCGCCACCGCCACCCAGACCCCGCCGGACCTGGCCGGCATGCTCGCCCTGGCCGTGCTGGCCACCGTCGCCGCCGGCGCCGTGGAGGTCCAGCCCCGCCCTGGCTGGCAGGAGCCGCTGTGCGTGTTCGTGGCCGTCGGGATGGACGCCGGCGCCCGCAAGAGCGGCGTGTTCACCGCCATGACCCGGCCGCTGGCCGACTTCGAACGCCAGCAGGCCGCCGCCGCCCTCCCTGGCATCACCGAGACCGCCACGCTGCGCCGCATCGCTGAGCAGGCCGCCGCCTACGCCGAGGCCGCGGCCAGCAAGGCCCCCGCCGGCCAGGCCGAGGAACGGCTGGCGGAAGTTCCTCTACAGCCTCCCCCCAAGCCTGGTCGGTCGCCGCCAGCCCGGCGCCCCGCCCGTCCCCCCGGTGGTGGCCGAGCGCTACGCCCTGGAACTGCAGGCCCTGGCCGGCAGCCTCACCACCCCGGCCGGGCAGGACCCAACGGTGCTCACCCTAGACCCAGCGGCGGGCGAGCTGCTGCTGGGGTTCGAGCGCGACCTGGAACCCCGGCTGGCCGCCGGCAGCGGCGACCTGGCGCAGCTGGCCGGCTGGGCCGCCAAGCTGGCCGGCGCTACCTGCCGACTCGCCGCCCTCCTACACCTGGCCAGCCACCTCCGCGACGGCTGGACCCGCCCAATCGGCGCCGACACCCTCACCGGCGCCCTCCGGCTGGCCGGCTACCTGGTCGAGCACGCCCGGGCGGTGTTCGACCTGATGGGCGCCGACCCCCGCCTCGATGACGCCCGCTGGCTGCTGGACTGGATCGGCCGCACCGGCCGGACCCAGTTCAGCCGCCGCGACGCCCACGTGGCCGCCCCCCGCGGCCGCTTCCGCAAGGCCACCGACCTTGACCCGGCCCTCACCCTGCTCGAGGAGCATGGCTACCTCCGCCGGGTCGTCCCCGAACCTTCCCGGGACCCACACGGCCGCGGGCGGCCCGCCTCGCCCCGCTTCCTCGTCAACCCGCTCCAGCCGACCACAGAAACCACAGAAACCACAGAAACCCCTCCGCCAAGGGTTTTCGTGGATTCTGTGGATTCTGTGGACACCCGCGGGACCCCTGACTGATGGGGGCTCGGCTCGCCATGGCCGAGCCCGGGAGGTTGACCACGACCGCTCCTCCCGCTCTCTGCCGGCTGTCACGTTATCCAACGAGAACGGCCCCAGCTGTTCTCGGCCGTGTCAGGAGTCGCGCCCAGCTCCCAACGACCGCCAGTGGGCCCCCCTCGGGCGCGGCGAGGACCGATCTCACCGCCCCCGGCCTCCCTGACCGGGTGGATCCACCGGAGCGACCATGGCGTCAGTAGGCATCCGCCGGCGCGTCAGCCGACGCACGGCTCGGGTGAGCTACCAGGTTTGGTGGTTGCTCGACGACGGCTCCCAGGGTGCCGAAACGGTTGCCAGCAAGGACCAAGCGCGTGCCTTGGCGGCCGAGAAGCGGCTGCAGTTCGCCCATGACACCTGGCAGGGACGACGTCGGGGCCAACTGCCGTTCAGCACCTGGGCTGACCAGTGGTGGGCCGACTGGTCAGCCGATCCCCACCGCAGCCCGCATACCCTCGTCATGGCGGAAAGCCGGCTGCGGAACCACCTGCGTCCGTGCTTTGGCGATCGCGCCATCGGCAAGATCGGCCCGGCCGAGGTCCGCCGATGGCAGACACGGCTTGCCGCCACCACCGGGCACGCCACTGTGCAGCAGTGCCGCTCGCTGCTGCTGCGCATCTTCCAGTACGCCGTGGACGAAGGCGCGATCGCCAGCAACCCGGTGCGCAAGGTCCCCGTGCCCAAGCGCCGCGCCGACCCCGACACGGTGCTCGGCCAGGCCAGGCGCCGCGCGCTGACTCCCGAAGAAGCCGGCCAGCTGCTCGCCCGCTTCCCCCTGTCCTGGTGGGACCACGTGCTCACTCTGCTCGGCACCGGCCTGCGGTTCGGAGAGTTGGCCGGGTTGCGCCGCCGCCGCCTCCACCTCGACCGCAACCCACCATGTCTCCAGGTGGTCGATATCCGCTACCAGGCGGGCCGCTTCGGCAGCGGCTTCAAGCCGCGGCCCAAGAGCGACGCCGGCATCCGCGAGATCCCGCTCGCCCCTGAGGCCGTTGCGGCCATCCGTCGACAGCTCCCACCCGGCAGCGACCAGGACGACCTGGTCTTCACCGGCCCCGGTGGCGGCGTCGTGGCAAGAGGCACCCGGACGGTGCTTTGCCATAACTTCCGACGCACCTACCACAGCGCCGTCGCCAAGCTCGCCGATCCGGCGACCGAGTTGCGCCCGACCGCTGCCCGTGTGCTCAAGGCCCTCCGCGCGTACGGCCCCCGGGCCGCCGACGAGCTCGTCGTCGCACTGGCCGAGCAGGGCCGAGCCATCCGAATCGCCACCGTCGAGGCTGCCCTTGGTGAGCTCGCCGCGGCCGGCCTGGCCGCTGCGGACGGTATGAGGCAGGCCTGCCGCTGGTCACCGCTAGCGCCCCTCGGGGATCCGCTGCTGGGTGCGGTGGACCTTCGCGGGGCCCACGACTTTCGCCACACCTTTGCGACCTGGCTCGAGGACGCCGGGATCCCGGCGCGGGTGATCGATGAGCTGATGGGCCACGAGGCCAGCACCCGCGGCGCCCAGCACCTGGGCAGCGCCATGGGCGCCCACTACCGCCATACCACCCCAGAGATGGCCGCCCGGGTCGTTACGGCAGTCCAGGCCCGACTGGCAGTCGTGGTCCGTACCGCCGAGGAGACCGTGGAAGCCCAGCCGAACCGGGTGCCACGTCGCGTGTTTTGACGACTGCGGATCGTGGTTTCTGGCAAATCTCTGGCAAACGGCGGTTCCCGGCCCTCCTGGCGTGCAACAGGCCGGGTGCTGGACCCCGCCTGAGCTGTGGCTTTGGTGTGGAGCCCCCCGCCGGAATCGAACCGGCGACCCCATCCTTACCATGGATGTGCTCTGCCGACTGAGCTAGGGGGGCGTGTGGATGCGTTTGCCCTGGCAGTGAGCCTGTTGCTGAGCCTCCTGTAACGACAGAGACGTTCTCTGGGGCCGACTCGTGCGGAACCTATGAGGAACTCGTGCGGAGTGCGGGTCACGAGTCATGAGGCCGTCGCTAACAAGGAGGCATAGTACATGGCCTGGATCGTGACTGTCCCGCCATCCCCTCGTCACCCCCACGAGCGCTATCAGGTCTGCTACCAGGAGGGCAAGCGCCACCGCTCGGCTGGGATCTTCCTGACCAAGCGGCGCGCTGAGGCCGAGCGGCGGGCGCTCGAGCGCGGCCGCCGTGACGACCTGGTCGTAGCGGCCGAGGTCGACCTGGAGCGTGCCCGGACCCTGCTCGGCGAGTACGTGGCCGCCAAGTGGTGGCCGGCCTGGAAGGACCAGCATCCCACCTCTGAGTACGGCACCCGCAAGAAGGTCGAGAAGCGCATCCTGCCGGCCTTCGGGAACATCCCGCTCGGCGACCTGGACCCAAGCACCATCGGGGCCTGGAAGGCGGCGATGGTCGCCGAGCGACTGTCGCCACAAACGGTGAATACCTACCTGTCACTGCTTGGCACCATCCTCAACGCCGCCGTCGACGACGACTACCTGCCCCGCTCGCCGCTGGTGCGCAAGAGCGGCGCGGGCCGGGCTGCCGCCACCCGCAACCAGCCGGTGCCTAGGCGGGAGGTGTGGCTGCTGCGCGAGCAGCTGGATCGGCTGGCCGAGGCGATCGACCGGCGCTACCGGGCGCTGGTGCTGGTGGCAGCACTGACCGGGATGCGCTGGGGGGAGCTAGTGGCGCTGCGCTGGGACGACCCCAGGTTCGACCTGCCGCTTGATGACGGCGCGGTCGCCGGGCCGGGACGGCTGCGGATCGCCCGCGCGATCAGCGACCCGCGCCGGACCGGGCGTGGAGTGGAGAAGGGCCCCAAGACCGAGGCCGGCAAGCGCGTGATCGCCCTGGACCAGGAGACGGTCCAGGCGTTCCTCGCCCACCGGGAGCTGGTCGGCGGCGGCTCCTATGACCGCATCTTCACCAGCCCCGGCGGCTCTCGGGGCCCTGCCGGGACGGTGGCGCGCAACAACTTCGCCCGCGTCTGGAAGCGGGCGCTGGCCAAGGCGGAGCTGGCGCACCTGTGGCCGGAGTACGGCGGGCTGCACTTCCACGACCTGCGGCACACGCACGCGACCTGGCTGATCGCCCAGCGGGTGCCGATGATCGCCATCGCCGGCCGCCTGGGACACGCCAACGCGGTCGTGACCATGATGGTGTACGCCCACGTCGACAAGCTGGTCGACCGGGGGCTGCTGACCACCGGGGAGCTGGGCCTCACGCCGCCCGCGCCAGTGGTAACGCTGACGCCCCAGGCCGGCTGATCCCGGTGCTTGGCCGGCCCGCCGCCAACGGCACGCATCGACGCTGGCCTGTCGCTGAACTCAGGCGCCCATACCTGCTGCGAACCGGCGGTGGCTAGCCGGCCTCGGCAGGCTGCTAGTCGACCGCCACTGGCTCCTTGAGGGTCTCCAGCAGCGCGCGGACCTCCCGGTCGGGGTAGCGTCGGTGGCCGCCGAGGGTGCGCAGGTAGGGCAGCTTGCCTTCCTTGGCCCAGCGGCTGACGGTCTTTGGTGATACGTGGAGGAGTTCGGCGACCTGTGCGGTGTGGAGGTAGGCGGGCTCGGTGGTCTTGGGCATCGGATTCTCTCCGTTTCTACGTGTCGTCCCTATGGGGGACAACTCTATGCTGCGAGGAAATGGATCGCATCGGTCGTTATCTCTAGGCCGGGCGAGCCGGTGTATTCCTGCCTTCAAGACGGACTGCGACGACATCGTCGAATTGTCGGGCCAGGCGTGAGGGCGCGTCCTCAGCCGCGCCCTGCAACGTGGTGGACGCACAAGCGCCGCTGAGGGCAGTCGGTCGAATCGTAAGCCTGGCGACTGCATCACAGCATGCGTCGCTCGCCCCTTGCTCACCGAGGTGGGTGGGTGCTCGATGCTTCACCTCAGGCTCGGATGGGTGGTGCATCGACGTCGCCTCGTGCACTGACTATCGCGAGGCGCTGGGACGGCGCACATCGCCGTCCGGGATGGCGGCCCGCTCGATTCTGGCGGTCGCCCACTTGAGGCTGGCGCCGACCTCATCGGCCTCGATCTCGGCCACTGATCGTCGCTCGCCGTCGGGGGTCTCCCAGGAGCGCTGCCGGAGCCGGCCGACCACCATCATCCGGTCGCCCTTGCGAAGCGACTCACTCAGGTGGGTGGCCTGGTCCCGCCAGACGTGCACGCGGAAGAACGAGGTCTCGCCGTCCCGCCAGGTTCCTCCCTCCTGGAGACGCTGGGTGACCGCGACGCGGAGGTTGGCCACCGCGGTGCCGTTGCCCAAGGCGCACAGGTTCGCGCCAACGTGTGCAAGGTCGCGCCTAACGCTCATTGGTTCTGGCCGTGTCGAGTCGTGCCAGCCGAGCATGGTCAACGGTGTCGGTCAGGTAGCGGATGGCGGCCTCGTGG
>Ga0307278_10000609_pt1 | contig 17877 bp, 18 predicted proteins | sample ER_DNA_117_FD_194482 | JGI IMG/M metagenome (GOLD analysis project Ga0307278, IMG submission 194482) | Bulk soil microbial communities from the East River watershed near Crested Butte, Colorado, United States - ER_DNA_117 | ecosystem: Environmental > Terrestrial > Soil > Floodplain | place...
CCGAGGTCGCCGCCGAGCTGCGCAAGGCCGGCTGCGACCACGTGGTGCTGTCGACCGGTGGCGACTGGCTGACCACCTTCGCCGGGTTCCTGCGCCGGCGCGGCAACATCGGGCCGAACCTGCGCGGGGGAGCGCCGGCATGAGCGTCCAGTGGCCGACCATGCTGTGGGCGCTGCTCCTGGTCCCGCTCGCCCTGTTCGGCTACTACCTCGCCCAGCGCCGCCGGGTCCGCTACGCGGTCCGCTTCACCAACCTCGACCTGCTGTCCAACGTGGTCAGCCGCTCGCCGGGCTGGCGCCGCCACCTGCCGGCCCTGTTCTACCTGCTGGCCCTCTCCACGCTGCTGGTCAGCCTGGCGCGGCCCCAGTCGGTCGTGCTCGTGCCCAAGGAGCAGGCCACGGTGGTGCTGGTGATGGACGTGTCGGGCTCGATGAACGCGACCGACGTCGAGCCCACCCGCCTGCTCGCCGCCCAGCAGGCCGCCAGCTCCTTCCTGGACAACATGCCGGCCAAGTTCAAGGTGGGCCTGGTGTCGTTCTCCGCCAGCGCCCAGACCCTGACCCGCCCCACCACCGACCGCTCGTCGGTGCGCGACGCGATCGGCTCGCTGCGCGCCGAGGGCGGCACGGCCATGGGCGACGCCATCGAGCGGGGCCTCGAGGCCAAGCGGCCGCCGCCGCCGCCGCCCGCCGACCGGCCGCGGGACAAGGCTCCGGCGACGACCAGCCCGCCGACCACGGCGGCGCCGGAGAGCAGCGGCAAGGAGCCGCCCGTGGTGATGCTGCTGCTGTCCGACGGCGCCAACACGGTGGGCAAGACCCAGCCGCTCGAGGCCGCCGAGCACGCCAAGCAGATGAACGTGCCGGTGTTCACCATCGCCCTGGGCACCGAGGAGGGCGTCGTCGAGGTGCCCGACGAGTCCGGCCAGCCGCGCCGCATCCCGGTCCCGCCCGACAAGGCGACCCTGCGCCGCGTCGCCGAGGTGACCGGGGGCAAGTTCTTCACCGCGCCGAGCAACCGCGACCTCAAGGCCGTCTACCGCGACCTCGGCTCGCGCATCGGCTTCGTCAAGGAGCGGCAGGAGGTCACCGTGGTCTTCGCCGCCGCCGCCCTGCTGTTCGTGGTCGCCGGCGGCGCCCTGTCGCTGCTGTGGTTCAACCGCTTCCCATAGCCGCCACCGCTCAGCCGGCGGGCTCGGCCGAGGCGGCCGGCTCCTCGGCGCGGGCCTCGAGCTCGTCGGCACGCTCGGACACGTCGGCGAGTCGGCCCTCGAAGCGGTCCAGGCGCCTGGCCGCCTCGTCCCAGCGCGCCCTGGCGTTGCCGAGGTGCTTGCCGACCACCTCGAAGTCCTCGCGCAGGCGGCCCAGCTCGCCCTGCAGGGTGCTGAGGGCGTCGACCACCTGCCTGGCGTTGGCCTCCACGCGCAGGCCGCGCAGGCCCAGGCCGATCGAGATCAGGTAGGCGTACAGCGTGGTCGGCGAGACCGGGAACACGCGGCGGCCGACGGCATAGCGGAACGAGGACGCCCCCGGCTCGTCCTCGCGCAGGAACTCGTAGTAGACCGCCTCGGACGGCAGGTAACACAGGGCGAAGTCGAAGGTGCCCTCGTCGGGGCAGATGTACTTGTCGGCGATCGCGTCCACGTGGCGGCGCGCGTCGCGCGCGAACGCCCGCCGGTGCAGCGTCCGGGCGGCGTCGCCCTCGCCGACCGCGGCCATGCGGGCGAACGCCTCCAGGGGGAACTTCGCGTCCACCGGGACCATGGCGTCGCCGAGCAGCAGCACCGCGTCGACCCGGGCGCCCGAGCGGAAGCTGTGCTGCGTCTGGTAGGCGAAGGCCGGCAGCCCTTGCGCCAGGAGCTGTTCGAGCAGCACCTCGCCGAGCGCGCCGCGGGCCTGCGGCGGGCGCAGCAGGTCCTCCAGCCGGCCGAGGTCGCGGGCGTGGTCGAGCACCTGCTCGGCCAGGCCGGCCACGGTCGCGACCCGCTCGCGCACGTCGGCGGCGGCGTCGGCGGCCTGCGCCTGGGCGTGCTGCACGGAGTCCAGGCCGAGCCAGAGGCGCTGGTCGAGGGCGGCGAGGCGGCGGTCGAGGTCACTGGACATGCCCTCCAGGCGGCGCTCCAGGAGCACGCCGGCCGCCAGCCCCTCCCCGCGCGACCGCCGGCCCGCCCAGAGGCCGGCGGCGACACCGGCCATCGCCGCCACGGCCACCGCCAGCACCGCCCACTCCACCGGCACGCCTCCCCCGTCGCGTCCTGGGCGCACCGTAACAACGCGGTACGACAGCGCCGGGACGGGCGGGAGGCCTGCTACGCTCGGGCCGCTTCGAGCGCGGGCGGTCGCTCCCTGGCCGCCGGACCATGTGCGCCGCCGGCCGACGAGAGAGGAGCAGGCATGGAGGTCAAGCTCGGCGTGATCTACAGCCCGAAGGAGCTGGTCATCGAGACCGACCAGGCCGCCGACGAGATCATGGGGCGGGTCGACTCGGCGGTGGCCGGCAAGTCCCAGGTGCTGTGGCTGACCGACACCAAGGGCCGCCGCGTCGGCATCCCGACCGAGAAGCTGGCCTACGTCGAGGTCGGCGAGGAGCACCCCGACCGGCGGGTCGGCTTCAGCTCGATGTGAGGCGCTACTGGTAGTCGCGCTGGTAGGTGATGCCGTGGCGGCCGAGCTCCATGACCGACGCCCCGGGCGTGCCCGACCAGCGCCGCCCGCCCTGGGTGTAGGCGCTGGTCCACTCGGTGAGCAGCACCTCCCCGTCCGAGACCTGGCGTTTGACCGTGACCTCCACCGGCCCCCGGTTGGCGAAGTACGAGGCCAGGTGGTTGCGGATCTCGTCGCGGCCCTTGTGCACGACGTTGTCCGGGCCGTAGAAGACCCCGTCGGGCGCGTACAGCGCGGCCGCCTCGTCCGCGTCGGCCTTGGCGTGGGCCGTACGGAGCGCCTCGAACACCTCGGCCGGACTGGCCACCGCGTCGACCTCCTTATTCAAACGCGAGGTGGCGCACCGCCACCTCGCTTGTTGACTGTCGCGCCGAGCCTACCCCACCAGGAGCTCCGGAGGTCGCGGCCGACCTGCACTCGGGACGCGTGGCGCTGGGTCTGCTACAGTGAGTGGTTGATGGCGCCCGCCTGCCCGTTCGCGGCGCGGGCTGTGGCGCGCAAGGCCATTCCCAACACCGGAGGCTCATTGAGTCTGACCGCAACCACCACTCCCACGACCGTTCCGGAACGCAGCTTTGCCGACCTCGGCGTCGCCCCCACGACGCTCACCTCACTGGCCAGGATCGGCATCGAGCATCCCTTCCCCATCCAGACCCTCTGCCTGCCCCTGGCGCTCGCCGGCGTCGACCTGATCGGCCAGGCGCGCACCGGCACCGGCAAGACCCTCGCCTTCGGCGTCCCGATCGTCCAGGGCATCGAGAAGGACGAGCCGAACGTCCAGGCCCTCGTGGTCGTCCCCACCCGTGAGCTCTGCCTGCAGGTGGCCGGCGACCTCGAAGCGGCCGGCAGGGACACCGGCGTGCGGGTGGTCTCGGTCGTCGGCGGGCGGCCCCTCGGGCCCCAGATCGTCGCCCTCTCCGAGGGCGCCCAGGTCGTCGTCGGCACCCCGGGACGCCTGCTCGACCACCTGCGCCAGCGCAACCTCGACCTCTCCGGGGTCCGCCTGCTGGTGCTCGACGAGGCCGACGAGATGCTCGACCTCGGCTTCCTGCCCGACGTCGAGGCGATCATCCGGGCCACCCCGGAGCACCGCCAGACGATGCTGTTCTCGGCCACCATGCCGGCGGCCGTGGTCGCCCTCGCCCGGCGCTACGCCAAGCGGCCCACCTTCCTGCACGCCGAGGCCGGCCAGGACGCCACCGTCCCGGCCACCAAGCAGTACTTCTTCCAGGTGCACCCGCTGGACCGCTTCCAGGTCCTCTGCCGCATCCTCGACGCGCCCGCGCGCGACCGGGTGGCGGTGTTCCGGCGCACCAAGCGGGGTGTCGACCGCACCATCAAGGGCCTGCTCGATGCCGGCTACAAGGCGGGCGCGCTGCACGGCGACCTGCCGCAGGTGACCCGCGAGAAGATCATGCGCGCCTTCCGCAAGGGCAAGCTGGACGTGCTGGTCTGCACGGACGTCGCCGCCCGCGGGCTGGACATCGCCGGCCTGTCGCACGTGATCAACTACGACACGCCCGAGGACGAGCGTGCCTACATCCACCGCATCGGCCGCACCGGCCGCGCGGGCGCCGCCGGCGTGGCGGTCACGTTCGTGGCCTGGAACGAGACGGACCAGGCCGAGCTGATCCGCCGCCGCCTCGACCAGGCCGGCGAGCCGATGCCCGAGGTCTACTCCACCAGCCAGCTCCTGGTCGACATGTTCGACCTGCCGAGCAAGGAGGAGGCGGCCGCGAGCCGCTCGCCACGGCGCGAGCGGCAGCCGGCCGCCGAGGCCGGCGCGCCGCAGCGAGCCGGCGAGCGCGCGGCCAAGCCTGCGGCCCGCCGGCGCCGCCGGCGGCACGTCGCCGCTCCCAAGCCCGCATCCCACTCCTCGTCGAGCCCGTCGGCCGCGGCCGGCGCCTGACCTCGAGACCGCCCTCCCGGCATCGAGTCCGGGGGGGCGCCCTTCGTCTCCCGAGTGCCATCGACAGCCCCACTGACCAGCGTCGTCGCCGATTGACGGGAATCAGCCAAGCTGCGGTGTAGTTCTCTGGGTGAGGAGGGGCGTGTCCGGCTCGACCGAGTTCAGGAAGGATCGCGGTTTGGGTCAGACGACCAGCTTCGAGGAAACCGCTGTTCCATACATGAACGCGTGCTACGACGCGGCGCTGCGGCTGACCGCTGACCCCGCATCCGCGCAGGATCTCACTCAGGAGACCTTCCTGCGGGCGTGGCGGGCGTTCGCCTCCTTCGAGCCGGGCACCAACTGCAAGGCATGGCTCCTCCGCATCCAGTACAACCTGTTCTGCACGGAGTACCGCCGCTGGCGGCGCATGCCGCTGGTCCCGCTCGACGGGCGCGACGGCGCGCCCGCCCTGGACGTCCCCAGTGGCGAGCCAGGGCCCGAGGAGCAGGCGGTGCGCATGGCCGACCAGCGGGCCGTCCGCCACGCCGTCGCCCAGCTCCCCGAGGAGTTCCGGGTGACCGTCACGCTGGTCGACATCCATGGCCTTACCTGCGCGGAGGCGGCCGACGCGCTGGGCGTGCCCAGGGGGACGGTACTGTCGCGGCTGCACCGCGCCAGGCGCCGGCTCGAGGCGATCCTGCTCCGTGAGCTGGGAAGGGTACGCGCCGATGACCTGTGAGGAGTTCGAGGCGCAGCTCACCGCGTTCAGCCTCGGTGAGCTGGAGCCCGACGACGCCATGCGGGCGCGCGCGCACGTGGCCCGCTGCGACTCCTGCGCGGCCGCCACCCTGCGCGACCGGCAGCTCACCGCGCTGCTGCGGGCCTCGATGGTGGAGATGCCGCCAGCCGGCCAGGCCGCGGTGCTCGCCGCCGTCCGCTCGGACACGACCATGGCCACCAAGCCGGCAGCCCCGCGCCAGGCCCGGCCGCGGCCCGGCGTGCGCATGCGCAGGCACCGCAACCGCCGCAGCCGGCGCCACTGGCTCGCCCTGGCGGCGGCGGCCGCGCTGGCCATGACCGTGCTCGCCCTCGCCGTGGTGCTGGTGCCGGCGCCCGACCGGTCCAGCGCGATCGCCGCCGGCTGGAACCTCTACCGCATCGAGGCGGCCGTCTCGCAGAAGCAGCCGAGCGCCGAGACCGCCAAGCGGCTCAGCACCGTGCTCGGCGCGGCGGCGCACCCGCCCGACCTGCGCGGCTTCGGCCTGCAGCCGGTCGGCTGGGACGGGCGCATGCTCGCCGGCCACCTGGCGTCGGTGGCCGAGTACCGCGACGCCGCCGGCCGGCGCGTGACCCTGATGCGCTGGCGCGGCGAGCTGCCCCAGCCGACCAGGGGTGCCCCGGAGCTGGCGTCCTACGAGGGCATGCAGACCACGCAGTGGGGCAGCACCGGAAGTGTCTGGTTCAAGACGGGCGACGTGGTCTCCTGCCTGGTCGGGACGGTCGCGGAGCACACCCTGACGGAGGTCGCCCACCACCTCGGCGCCGCGTAGCGCCGAGCCGCCCACCCGGGCGGGCCACGGCCACAGGCCGGGCCCGGCCGGCCTGGCCAAGGCGGCAGGCCAGGCCGGCCGGGCCTTCTCCTTGCCCGGCGACGGCCCCTGGCCAGGAAAGTGGTTGCCGTCCTCAACATTTTCCAGCGGCCAGGAACAAGCCGTCCGGGCGGCGCGTTGGAATGCGGGATTCAACCATCGAGACGGAGACGAGCATGCCCGAGCTTTCTGTGGAGACTCTCCCGCTGCTCCCCCTGACCAGCGGCGTGGTGCTACCCGGGATGGTGGTCACCGCGACCCTGGAGACACCCGAGGCGCGGGCGGCCGCCACCGCGGCGTCCGAGGCCGGCCAGTCGCTCCTGCTGGTCCCCAAGGTCGACCAGCGCTACGCGCGGATCGGCACCGTCGCCAAGATCGAGAACGCCGGCGAGCTGCCCGGCGGCCAGCTCGCCGTGATCGTGCGCGGCCTGCACCGGGCGCGCATCGGCAACGGCGTGGCCGGCACCGGCCCGGCCACCTGGGTCGAGGTCGAGCGGGTGCCCGAGACGCCCCCGACGGCGCGCGCCATCGAGCTGGCCAGAGAGTACCGCGCCGTGGTCGAGAACATCCTCGAGGCGCGCGGCGCCGCCCAGATCGCCGAGATGCTGCGCGGCATCACCGACCCCGGCCAGATGGCCGACACCGCCGCCTACTCCCCCGACCTGTCGTTCGAGCAGAAGGTGGAGCTGCTGGAGACGGTCGACGTCGAGGAGCGCCTGGAGAAGGCGATCACCTGGTCGCGCGAGACGCTGGCGGACGTGAGCCTGAAGGACCGCATCCGCAAGGACGTGACCGAGGGCATGGAGAAGACCCAGCGCGAGTACCTGCTGCGCCAGCAGCTCGCCGCGATCCGCAAGGAGCTCGGCGAGGGCGACGACGAGGACCTGATCGAGTCCTACCGGAGCAAGATCGCCGAGGCGCGCATGCCCGAGAAGGTCCGCGCCCACGTCGAGCGCGAGCTCGACCGGCTGGAGCGCACCAGCGAGCAGAGCCCGGAGCACGGCTGGATCCGCACCTGGCTCGACACCATGATCGAGCTCCCCTGGGGCGAGCGCTCCGAGGACAGCCTCGACATCGCCGAGGCGCGCCGCATCCTCGACGCCGACCACACCGGCCTGGCGGACGTCAAGGACCGTATCGTCGAGTTCCTCGCGGTGCGCCAGCTGCGCGCGGAGCGCGGCCTGGCCGTCAAGGGCGGCCGCGGCGCCGGCGCGATCATCGCCCTGGTGGGCCCGCCCGGGGTGGGCAAGACCTCCCTGGGCGAGTCGGTGGCGCGCGCCCTGGGGCGCTCGTTCGTCCGGGTCGCGCTCGGCGGCATCCACGACGAGGCCGAGATCCGCGGGCACCGGCGCACCTACGTCGGCGCCCAGCCGGGCCGCATCGCCCGGGCGCTCAAGGAGGCCGGCACCATGAACCCGGTCTTCCTGCTCGACGAGGTCGACAAGGTCGGCGCCGACTGGCGCGGCGACCCCTCCTCGGCGCTGCTCGAGGTGCTCGACCCCGCCCAGAACCACTCCTTCAGGGACCACTACCTGGAGGTGGAGCTGGACCTGTCGGACGTGCTGTTCATCGCGACCGGCAACGTCGTCGAGACGATTCCCGGCCCGCTGCTGGACCGCATGGAGGTCGTGCGGCTCGACGGCTACACCGAGGACGAGAAGCTCGCCATCGCCCGCGACCACCTGCTCGGGCGCCAGTTCGACCAGGCCGGCCTGCGGCCGGACGAGGTGGAGGTGAGCGACGCCGTGCTGCGCACGGTGGTCGGCGACTACACCCGCGAGGCCGGCGTCCGCAACCTCGAGCGCGAGATCGGCAAGCTGCTGCGCAAGGTCGCCACCGCGCTGGCGGCCGGCGAGGCCACCGCCCCGGTGGCGATCGACGCCGGCGACGTGCGCGGCTACCTCGGCCGGCAGCGGTTCTTCTTCGAGGCGGCCGAGCGCACCTCCGTGCCGGGGGTCGCCACCGGCCTCTCGGTCACCGGCGCCGGCGGCGACGTGCTGTTCATCGAGGCCAGCGTGATGGAGGGCGAGCCCGGGCTGACCCTCACCGGCCAGCTCGGCGACGTGATGAAGGAGTCGGCCACCATCGCCCTCTCCTACGTCCGGGCGCACGCCGCCGCCCTCGGGATCGACCCCGGCGAGGTCGCCAAGCGCCACTACCACCTGCACGTCCCGGCGGGCGCGGTGCCCAAGGACGGGCCCAGCGCCGGCGTGACCATGACCACCGCCCTGGTGAGCCTGCTCACCGGCCGCCCGGTGCGGGCCGAGGTGGGCATGACCGGCGAGGTCACCCTGCAGGGCCGGGTCCTGCCGATCGGCGGGGTCAAGCAGAAGGTGCTCGCCGCGCACCGGGCCGGCCTCAAGGAGGTCGTGCTGCCCGCCCGCAACGGCGGCGACCTCGAGGACGTGCCGGAGGCCGTGCGCCAGGAGGTCGCCTTCCACCTGGTCGACGAGATCGGCGAAGTGCTGGAGCACGCGCTGGCCGGGCGCGACGAAGCGGCCGGCCAGGCGGCGTAGGGAGCTTCCCTTCAAGGCCCCTCGGGAGTCCCGAGGGGCCTTGTGCTACTCCTGGCCGCGCGCCGCCTGGATCACGCGGCGCATGCTCGATCGGCGCCAGGGGGCACGGGTCGGGCGGTCGCCGAACAGTGCGGAGGCGGCGTCGGCCAGCTGGGTGGGCTTCCAGCGGCCGGCCGTCTCCACCTTGGCGACGACGTGCCAGCCCTCGTACAGCTCGACCAGCCCGCCGGTGATGCCCACCACCTGCCCGGAGACGTCGGCGGCCGCGTCCGACAGCAGCCAGGCGACCACCGGGGCGACGTTGGCCGGGTCGAGCGGGTCGAAGCCGCCCGCGAAGCTGAGGTCGCCGAACGCCCCCTCGGTCATCGGGGTGCGCGCGCCCGGGGCGATGGCGTTGACCCGGATGCCGTACTTGGCCAGCTCGAGCGCGGTGATCACGGTGAAGGCGGCCACCCCCGCCTTGGCGGCGCCGTAGTTGGACTGCCCCAGGTTGCCGAGCAGGCCCGAGGTCGAGGTGGTGTTGACGATCGCCCCCTGGCGCCCCTCCCGCTTCCACCAGGCGGCGGCGTGCCTGGTGGTCGCGTAGGTCGCGCCCAGGTTGACGCGCACGACCTGGTCGAACTCGTCCGGTCCGAGGTTGAAGACCATCCGGTCACGGACGATGCCGGCGTTGTTGACCAGCCCGTCCAGGCCGCCGAAGCGCTCGACCGCCAGCTCCACCAGCCGCCCGGCGGCGTCGAAGTCGGCCACGTCCTCCTCCGCGGCGACCGCGCTGCCGCCCTCGGCCTGGACCGCGGCGGCCACCTCGCCGGCACCGCGCAGGTCGTCCACGACCACGCTGGCGCCCTCGCGCGCCAGGGCCAGCGCCTCCTCGCGCCCGATGCCCTGGCCGGCGCCGGTGACGATGACCACCTTGCCGTCGAGTGCTCCCACCTCGCTCGCCTCCGCCTCGCTCGCCTTCCGTCGGCTGTCGGCAGGGATCATGCCCGACCTGACCGCAACCACGCCCGTGGGCGATCTCCGCCGAGTGCATGCCGATCCTCGACCTTGCCTGGCTATCGTCGGCGGCATGAAGACCGTGCTGGTCGTCGAGGACGAGGCCGCGATCGCGGCGGCGGTCGCCGCGCGGCTGCGCAGCGAGGGCTTCCGCGTGGAGGTTGCGGGCACCGGCCCCGACGGGGTGGAGCGCTGCCGGCGCCTGCGGCCCGCGCTGGTGGTGCTCGACCTGATGCTGCCAGGCCTCGACGGGCTCGAGGTGCTCCGCCGGGTGCAGCGCGACCGGCCGGTGCCGGTGCTGGTACTGACCGCCAGGGACTCCGAGACCGACCTGCTGGTCGGCCTGGGGCTCGGCGCCGACGACTACATGACCAAGCCGTTCAGCGCGCGCGAGCTGGTCGCCCGCGTCCACGCCATCCTGCGGCGGGTCGAGCGCGGCGACGCCGGCTCGCCTTCACCGTCCTCGCCGAGGTGGCCGTCGCCCTCACCCTGGTGATCGTGGTGGTCGCGATCCGGCGGCTGAACCTCTACGAGGACGCCTTCGGGCTGAGCATGCTGCGGCTCTACAGCGAGCTGTTCAGCTACTGGATCGGCGTGGTGTTCCTGCTGCTCGGCACGAGCCTCGCCGGGGTCGGGGAGGGGCGGGCCTGGCTGCTCGGCGCCGTGGCGGGGACCGGCCTGGCGCTGCTGCTGGCGCTCAACCTGGTCAACCCCGAGGCGGTCGTCGCCCGCGACCAGCTCGCCGCCGCCCACCAGGCCGAGCGGCCCGACACCTCCTACCTGGCGGGGCTCTCCGCCGACGCGGTGCCGGCGATCGTGGCCGGGCTCTCCGGCCTGGACGCCGGCGTCCGGGCCGAGCTGCTCGGGCCGGTCTGCCGTGCGCACGACGGCCCGCCGCGGCACACCGGCTGGGCGGCCTGGAACCTGAGCGCCGAGCGCGCCCGCGACGCCCTGGCCGGCGCCTGCCCGGGATAGCCCGCGACGGGTGGTGGTCCCTGGCCGGGTCCCGGAGGGACAGGAAAGGGACGCCGGGACCCGGTCAGGGGCGCGGCGTCGCGACCTGCTCCCAACGGGCTCGGCCGCACCTCCCCCGAGGATGCCGCCTCCTAGTTGAGAGACCCCCCGGAGGTCGCGACGCCGCTTCTACTGCTCCAGGCGCCTGATCCGCCCGCATGGATACGGCCTTCCCAGTAGTTTTCCCGAGGGACCGGCGCACACACGTAGCGTAGCGGATCGCCACGCAAAGTGTTGGATGCTCGACATGAGCAAAACGCTTTCAACGCTTTTGTCCGGTTCAGCAGAGCATGCACCGGCCCGTGGACACTGGGTTCTACGACTGAAATGCGCGCTACTAGGTAGAACAGCCTATTCAGCACGTTCCCAGCAAGCCGGTAGTGTCCCGTCGGGGACAACAGTTAAGTCCTGTTTGGGACCTTCACTGTAAAGGGGTGTCACGACCATGAGCCGGACGAGCAGGCCGACGTACCTGCGCACCTCCGAGGTCGCAGGGTTGCTGCACGTCTCCCCCAAGACGGTGTCCCGCTGGGCGCAGGAGGGCAAGCTGCCGTTCCTGCGCACCCTCGGCGGCCACCGCCGCTACCCGGACAACGAGATCCGGGCGCTCGCCGACGAACTGCGCATGTGGCCCGTTCAGGAGCCGCAGGCCGAGTCGCAGTAACCCGGTCCACTCCGGGCACGAAGGGAGCCACGCACGACAGAGGGGTCGCCGCCGGACCGTGAGGGCGGCGGCCACGGTGCGTGGCCTCTTCCTATCCGCCTGGTCGCCTACATCCCGGGCGAGTCGATGTGCTTCTCGAGCAGGATGCGCGTGCCCGACAGGCCCGAGTCAACCACCACCCGGTCCATCAGCACGTGCATGATGTAGAGGCCGCGGCCGCGGTTCTGGGAGGGGTGGACGCGGCGTGACATGGCCGCGCCGGAGCCGTCGAACCCGGGCCCGCGGTCCAGGACCGAGAAGGTGAACACGCGGTCCTGCAGGGACCAGCGCACCACCATGGCCGAGTCGTGCTTGCCCCAGGAGCCGTGCACCACCGCGTTGGTGACCGCCTCACCGGTGGCCAGCAGGATCCCGTCGACGACGTCCTCAGGGACCTGCCAGCGCCTCAGGTCCCTGGACAGCAGCGCCCGCACCGTCGGAACCGACTCGCTCCTGCACGGCAGCAGCAAGTGCGCGGTCGGGCGCTTCTCGTTCGTCGACGTCGGTTCCTGCAAGTCGCCTCCCCCGAAGCTCGGGCCGCGTCGTGCCCACCCCGGTGATACAACGAGTCACGCTGATCAGTCCAACCGAGCGCCGGACGCCGCCACCTCCGCCTGCCCCTCGGGGCAGCGGCTGAGCAGGTCGCAGCCCTTGCACCAGGGGCCGGTGCGGGGCGCGAACTCGGTGTCGTCGCGCAGCGCCCTGGCCGAGGCGAGCACGTCCGCCATGCGCTCATCGAGCACTTCGGGAGGTCGTTCCGTGACCACCTGGGTCCCGGCGGCGACGTAGTCGAGCACCAGACGGTCGACCGGCCGCCCCAGGCGGCGCTCGGCCAGCGAGGCGTACACGGTGAGCGCCAGGTCCGAGTCGGCGGCGTTCTGGCTGCCCGGCCGCTTGGCCGTCTTGTAGTCGACGATCACGACCGTGCTCCCCTCACCGGGATCGATCCGGTCGAGACGCCCCTTGAGCACCACGTCGCCGTAGACGGCCTGCAACGCCGCCTCGGTGGCGTACGGCACCACGGTGGTGTCGGAGCGGTCGTACCAGCCCCGCAGCACCTCGAGCCCGCGGGCCTTCTCGCGGGCGCGCTCCTCCTTGCTGCCGTAGCCCTCGCGGACCCAGAAGCGCCGGAACAGCTCGAGCAGCCCGTCGCGCGACCGCGCCGAGACCGGCAGCCGGAAGAACTCCCGCAGGGCCGCGTGGATGCTGGTGCCGAACGACTGCCCGGCGCCGATGCGGGACATACGCCAGAGCCCGTCGACGTGGAGGAAGCGGTACAGGCGGGGGCAGAGCCGGTAGCGCGCCAGCGCCGACGGCGACAGCACCGCCGCCCTGCCCACGTCCACGCCAGGCAGGGCCTGCTGCTCGACACGGTCCATGCCCCGAGAGTACGCCAGCTATCGGACAACCACGCCAAAGCTCATGAGCGGAGGCCTGGAGGCGCCGCCCGGGCCAGCAGCGCGGCGACCGTCGCCTCGGCGGTGCGGCAGACGCCCATCCGGTAGCCGAACAGCGCCCCGTGGCAGTCGGAGGCGCCGGTCGCCTCCAGGCCGAGCTCGGCGGCGAGCGCCCGCCAGCGGGCGCGGTCGGCGGGCGGCTGGTCAGGGTGGTCGACCTCCAGCCCGGCCATGCCCTCGGCGGCCATGGCGCGGATCACCGGCTCGGGCACGGCCGCGGCGCCGGCGTGCAGCGAGGGGTGGGCGAGCACGGCCACCCCACCGGCGCCGCGGATCAGCGCCACCGCCTCGACCGGCGTGACGGCCTGCTTGGGCACGTGGGCGCGGCCGCCGGCACCGATCCACTCGGGCGTGAAGGCGTCGGCGACGGTCTCGACCACGCCCGCCTCGACCAGTGCCCTGGCGACGTGCGGGCGGCCGACCGAGCCGGCCCCGGCCAGCTCCTTCACCCGCTCCCACTCGACCGGGACGCCCAGCTCGCGCAGGCGCTCGACCATGCGCCGGGCGCGGCCGACGCGGCCCTCGCGGATCCAGGCCAGCTTGGCGGCGAACGCCGGCTCGGCCGGGTCGAAGCCGTAGCCGAGCACGTGCACCGGCGCGCCCTCGTGCTCGGCGGAGAGCTCGCAGCCGGTCAGGACGACCAGGCCGCGGTCGCCGCCGGCGGTCCGGGCGCGCTCCACGCCCTCGGTGGTGTCGTGGTCGGTGAGCGCGATGCCGGCCAGGTCCCGCTCGGCCGCGAGCGCCACCACCTCCTCGGGCTCCAGCGTCCCGTCGGAATAGGTGGAGTGCGTGTGCAGGTCGAAGCCGGCCATCGCCGGTGACGATAGCTGGGGGGGTCCGGGGGGCTCAAGAGCGAGGCCAGAGCCCCAGCAGCGAGCGACCACGCAGAGCCGAGCGGTAGCCCCCCGGTCAACAGAGGGTCCGGGGGGCTCAAGAGCGAGGCCGCAACCCAAGCGGCGGGTGGCCACGCAAAGCCAAGCGGTAGCCCCCCGGTCAACCATGGCGGCGGCCTTGGGAACGAAACCATAACGACGATCCAGACGGGCCGGTGCTGCTCCGATAGACCTGGGAGACTGATCGCGTACATCCGGCTGAGGAGGCTCGCGTCGTGTCGCTGACCATGCTCGCCCTGGTGGCGCTCTTCCCCGTTGGTCTGCTCGGGCTGCTGCTGCTCACCTCCGGCCTGGAAGGACGCGTCGTCAGGCCCGGCTCCGATCTGGTCGAGGCGGCCCTTACCGGCCTCGACGAGCCCGACTCGGAGTAGCCGCTGGTCCGGCGGCGACACGCCGGAAGATCCGCTCGTAGCGCTCGGCCATCCGGGCCACGTCGAAGTGGTCGACCACGCGCTGGCGGCAGGCCTTTGGCTCCAGCGCGTCGGCCCGCTCGATCGCCGCGGGCAGCTCGTCCACACGGTCGCAGACGAAGCCGGTGACCCCGTCCTCGACGACCTCGGGCACGGCGCCGGCGCGCAGCGCGACCACCGGCGTGCCGCAGGCCATCGCCTCGACCATGACCAGCCCGAAGGGCTCGTTCCACTGCACCGGGAAGACCAGGCAGCGGGCACGGCCGAGCAGGTCGGCCTTCTGCTCCGCGTCGGCCTCCCCCACCCACTCCGCGTCCGGGCCGAGCAGGGGGCGGACGCGCGCCTCGAAGAAGTCCCGCTCGATCTTCTCGGTGCACTTGCCGGCGACCACGATCCGCCGGCCGGCGGCCCGCGCCGCCTCGATCGCGAGGTGGGGCGCCTTCTCCGGGCTCATGCGCCCGAGGAACAGGCAGAAGTCGTCCTTGGACGACTCGAACGGGTAGGCGTCGGCCTGGGTGGCGTTGTGGACCGTGCCCGCCCAAGGCAGGCCCGGCGCCAGCTGGCGCTGGAAGTCGGCCACCGCCACCAGCGAGATGCCAGGGCCGATGTGCCGGTAGTAGTCGAGCATCTCGCCGTCGACGGGCCCGTGGGCGGTGACCACCGTGGGGGCGGGATGGCGGGTGGCGGCGAGCACGGAGGCGGCGCAGTGGTCGTGGATCACGTCGAGCGGCGCCTCGTCCTGCAGCTCCTCGAGCAGGTCGGCGGCGAGCAGCGCGTGGGTGACCTCCGGCAGCACCTGGCCGATGCGCTCGCTCGGCGGGTCGGCGAAGGTGGTCAGGAAGCGCCCGGCGATCGCGCGCGGCCCGGCACCGATGACGGTGACGTCGTGGCCCCTGGCGTGGAGGCCCTCGGCGAGCCAGTAGACCATCGACTCGATGCCGCCGTAGCCCCGCGGGGGGATCGCGTACCAGGGAGGGGCGACGATCGCGATGCGCAGTGACGAGCCTTCGTCGAGCTCGGACACGAACACCTCCTGATTCAGACGGGATGCTCAAACCTAACAAGCAAGACGCGGAGGTGCGCTGATCCGGCAACTCCCGGCGGATCGCCTGGAGCGGCACGACCGCGCCCCGCGGCCGCTCCGGAAGCCGCGCAACGCTACGGCAACGCAAGCCCGGTCCCGTGCGGGTGGGCGCCGACGGCGGGTGCTACCTGCGCGGGTGGGCGCCGCGCTCGAGGAGGACCGAGCCAGGTCAGCCCTCGGCGCGGACCAGGCGGAGGCGCGCGCGGCGGCCGAGCCGGAACGGCACGATCGTCACGTTGACGCCGTCGAGGCTGCCCAGCGCCCTGAACAGGCCGGCGGACGAGTCGTCGTGCAGCAGCCGGCGCCAGAAGCCGGTGAAGCTCCGCTTCGGGATGACGACGGTGACCTCGGTGTCGTCGCGGACCAGCTCCTCGATCGCCGTCCGGGCGGTGGCCAGCAGGTTGCGGCCGGGAGCGTCGACCACGTCGAGCGGGACCGGGATGCGCACCCGCGCCCACAGGGCGCCCAGCTCGCGGGCGCGGTCGGGGTCGACGGCGATGTGCAGCGCGACCAGGTGCAGGGGGTTGAGCTGCCTGGCGTACTGCAGCGCGGCGAGGGCGGCCTGGTCGAGGTCCTCGATCAGCACCACGACCTCGTGGCGCGGCTTCGGCGGGGCCAGCCGCTGGGTCGCCTCGACCTTCAGCTCGGCGACCTCGGAGCTGTAGGCGCGCTGGGTGCGGCGCAGCAGCATGACCAGCACTGGGACGGCGACCACCACCATCCAGGCGCCGTGGGTGAACTTCGTCAGGGTGATGATCACCAGCACGACCAGGGTGACGCTGGCGCCGAAGACGTTGACGGCGAGGCCCTTGCGCCAGCCTTGCTGCCGCACGCGCAGGTGGTGCCTTGTCATGCCGGCCTGGGCGAGGGTGAACGAGGTGACCACCCCGATGGCGTACAGGGGGATCAGCAGGTGCACCTCGGCGCGGAACGCGACCACCAGGAACAGCGCCCCGCCGGCGAGCGCGATGACGCCGTTGGAGTAGACCAGCCGGTGGCCGCGCTTGCGCAGCTGGCGCGGCATGAAGCCGTCCTTGGCCGCGAACGAGGCCAGCACCGGGAAGCCGTTGAACGCCGTGTTGGCCGCCAGGACCAGGATGCACAGGGTGGCGACCTGGACGAACAGGAACAGCGCCCTGCCGGTGCCCCCGCCGAGCACGTGCGCGGTGACCTGGGCGACCAGGGTCGGGTGGCCTTTGTCGAACGGGCGCGCGCCGAGCCGGATCGCCAGGTAGGTGATCCCCAGGAACAGGAACGCCATCACCAGCGCCATGGCGGTCAGGGTGCGCTGGGCGTTGCGGGCCTCCGGCTTGCGGAAGGCCGGCACCCCGTCGGCGATCGCCTCCACCCCGGTCAGGGCGGTGGTGCCGGCCGCGAAGGCGTGCAGGAGCAGGAACAGCGAGACCGCGCCGAGCGCGGTGCCCGCGCCGGCGAGCTCGGCGACCTCCGCCGGCTGGTAGGCGATCGGCCCGAGGTCGCCGGTGAGCACCCGGAAGACGCCGTAGCAGACGACCCCACCCAGGCTGAGGATGTAGACGTAGGTGGGGACGGCGAAGATGCGGCCGGACTCGCGGACGCCGCGCAGGTTCCCCCATGCCAGCAGGATCACGAAGCCGGCCGAGATCTCGACCCGGTGGAACCGCAGGGGGTGGATGGCCGAGGCCAGCGCGGCCGTGCCCGCCGAGACGCTCACCGCCACGGTGAGCACGTAGTCGACCAGCAGCGCGGAGGCGCACACCGAGGCGAGCAGGTTGCCGAGGTTGTCCCTGGTCACCATGTAGGCGCCGCCACCCTGGGGATAGGCGGCGATCACCTGCCGGTAGGAGAGCACCAGCACGAGCAGCAGCACCGCCACGGCGGCGGCCAGGGGCAGCGCCAGGCCGACCGCGCCCGCGCCGCCCGCGACCAGGACCAGGAGCATCTCCTCGGTGGCGTAGGCGGTGGACGAGATCGGGTCGGACGAGAAGACGGCCAGCGCCACCCGCTTGCTGATGCGCTCGTGGACGAGCTGCGCCGTCCTCAGCGGCGGGCCGAGCAGCAGCAGCTTGGCCCGGTAGCCGGGCGACTGGTAGCGCCTCGACGTGCCCGCCTGGGGTGCCAGCAGTCGCAGGCCGGTCGCTGTCTCCCTCTCCGTGGTCACGGCGGGTTCCTCCCAGGGCTCCCCTTCCGCCAGCGCGCGTCGCACGGCGCGGCGGGGCGCCAGCCGGCCGCGGCGGGGCGGTATGGCGACGACCGCCGCGCCCGCGGGCGCTGACGGGTGGTGATGTGCAGCTTGGTCGGCGTGCTACCGGGCCGGTGGACCCCGCGGCTCGGCGGTGAGGTCCCGGCCGGTGCCGCCGGCGCTGGCGTGGGTGACCAGGCGGGCCAGCGCGCGCAGCGCTCCCCCGCCGACGGTCGCGCCGAGCTGGCCGTGGGCTGCCGGTGCGGTCCGGCCACGGTCGTCGCGCCGGACCGACAGCAGCAGGTTGAACGGGAGGCGGCCGCTGAGCACGCCCTGCTCGGAGCCTGGCAGGCCGACCAGGCCGGCGCGCGGCGCGACCATCGCGGCGACGGCGTGCGTCCCCGGCGGGCTCACCAGGCACAGCAGCAGGAGCGGGACGGTCAGGGCCATCGAGACCGTGGCCGGGGGCCGCCGCAGGACCGTCCGCATGATGGCGTGAA
>Ga0307278_10000610_pt1 | contig 17863 bp, 16 predicted proteins | sample ER_DNA_117_FD_194482 | JGI IMG/M metagenome (GOLD analysis project Ga0307278, IMG submission 194482) | Bulk soil microbial communities from the East River watershed near Crested Butte, Colorado, United States - ER_DNA_117 | ecosystem: Environmental > Terrestrial > Soil > Floodplain | place...
AACCCGAGCCACGTCTTGAAGGCCCTCAGGCCGTCGGGCGCGCCGAAGAACATGTCGTAGAGGAGGTAGCGCACGTCGGGACGCGTGGCCTTGATGTGCTCGACGGTCCGGGCGGTGAGCAGGAACATGACGCCGTTGTCGAGGTGGTCGCCGTGCCCCATCACCCGGCCGATCCCCGCGACCTCGCCGAGATAGTCGAGGCGGCCGTAGGCGACCACGAGCCCGTCGTGGAGCACGCCGACGTACGCGACATCGGGACTCCGTGCCGGACCCGCATCGGGATCGAGGTACTCGGGGTCGATCGGGCGCCCCCGGCGCTCGGGCAGCGATGCGTGGATCTCCAGCGACGAGCTTGTACCGCGGGTGGCGCCGGCGGGACGCCGCAGTACGGCGTCCTCGCGCTGGCTGCCTCGCAACAGCACCACGCTCACGCCCGGCATCGTGGCGGCGGTCCGCAGGTCGCCGAGCAGCGCCGCAGCCGGGTCGCACGCGCGCCGGGCATCACTTGGGGAAGATCGTCGCCGGCGGTCGCTTCCGGCCGAGCAGCGACCGCAGGACGCGCCAGTAGGAGATGAGGTCGGAGACGCGCGGCACCGCGAGCTCCCGCATCGAGCTGCCGAGCATCCGCGCGCAGATGGCGACGAGGGCGAACGCGGCCAGCGCGTAGGTGATCGTCGTCGAGGCGGCCGCTCCGACCAGGCCGAAGGCGGCGGCGCCCGCTGCGGCGAGCGCGCCGTTGACGATCAGCATCGCGGTGACCACGAGCACGAACTCGTTCTGGCGCTCGACGCGGGTGAGCAGGAAGTGGCGCAGCACCTCGACGACGCAGATGCACGCGCTGGCCAACACGAGCAAGCTGTAGGGCTCCCAGATGTCGGCGTACGCGTCGCCGAACACGAAGCCCGAGGCAACCGCCACGACCGGGATCGACATCCCGCCGCCGACGACGACGACGATCACGCTGTGGCGGACGGCCGTGCTCAGGCGACCGGCGACCTGGTCGTCGGGCGCGGTCATGATCGACCGATAGCTGGCGGTCAGCAGCGAGCGCGAGAGCAGCAGCAGGTTCGCCGCCAGCGCTACGGGGATCGAATACACGCCGGCCGCGCTGGCCGACAGGACGACGGCGACGACGAGCACGTCGATCCGGGCGCAGAGCAGGGACGTCCCGTTGGCGAGTGCGACCCTGGCCGAGCGGCGCATGATGCTCGCCGCGGCGTGGCGGGCGCGGAGGAAGAGATGGCTCCCGTTGCCCAGCGCTGCCACGAACTGGACCGCGGCGGTGACGAAGGCGCCGGCGGTCCATGCGCCCACCAGGGTGGTGACGGTCGGCTCGAGCAGCACGGCGGCGGCGACGGTGGCGATCAGCGGGAAGAGCGCCATCGCGATGTCGGTCGCGCTGACGACGAGGATGTTCCCGTGCGCCTGGGCGATCGCCATCTCGAAGCCGGAGTAGGTCACGAGCACCGTGAGCGCCGCCGTGAGCACGAGAGCCGCGAGGGTCACGCCGCTGGCGGCGAGGGCGATGGCGACGCTCAGCGGCAGCAGCACCAAGGCCGACCCGGCGGCGATCGCCGTCGTCGCGCCGTGCAGGGTCCGCTCGCCGTGGCGGTGGTGGATCAGATCCGCGGCGAGCACGGTCGTCCCGCCGGTGATGACCATCGCGCCGATCCCCACCCACGTCGTGAGGATCGCGTAGATCCCGCGGTCGTGGGTGTCCAGTACGTTGGTGGTGAGGACGGCGAGGCCGAAGGTCGCCGCGCCGCTGGTCAGGCGGGCGAGCAGGTTGAGGGCGCTCGCCCTCGCCAGTGCGGCCCCGGACGGAGCGTGCGCGACCGTCTCCTCCGTCTTCACGCTAACGGCGATTCCCCCCTCCGGACCCATGTTCGGTCATCGTATGGACGGTATGCACGCCACGCCAGCAGGTCCGGTGACGCGATGACGGCGCGCGCCCTGCGCATGCCGGCCGCGATGGGGGGTGCTCTAGGGCCCGTGGGCGCCACGCTCGCCGCGGGCGCGGTGGCGGTCTCGGCGGCCGCCGCGGTCGCGCTGGGCCCACTGGCGCTCGGCCTCCCTGTGGCGCTGGTGGCGGGCATCGTGCTGCTGCGCGAGCCGATGGCGCTGCTCACGCTGTACGTGTGGGTCGGCCTCTACAAGAACGAATCCGTCGTGGCGTCCTCGCCCGTGGACGTGACGCTGCTCCTCGGTCTGCTGCTCGTCGTCCTGTGCGGCTACCGGTGGGCGAGTGGGCGGGTGAAGTCCGTGCCGCTGGGCCTGGCTGCCCCCCTCGTCGCCATCAGCGCCGCCCTCGTCATCAGCCTGACGTGGACGCCGTCGGGCGCCTACGGGGACGAGAAGGCCGTCAAGTTCGTCACGCTCACGCTGCTGGCGACCCTGGCCCCGTTCTTCCTTGTCGAGACCGAGCGCGACCTGCGCCGCTACTTCTCGTGGACGGTCGTGCTCGCGATGGTCACCGCGGCCTTCACGGTCATCAACCCGCCGGCCGACGACGGCCGCCTGACCATCGGCTCGGAGGGCAACACCATCGGGATCTCCCGCGTGCTGTGCACCGCGGCGCTCATCCTGCTCGTCGGCGCGCTCACCGACCTGATCGCGCGGCGCGGCTGGGCCGTCGCGGGAGCCATCGGGCTGGTCGCCGTGGCCGCTGCGATCGGCTCGCGCGGACCACTGCTGGGCCTGGTCTTCGCGCTCGTGGCCACCGGAGCCGTCTGGCTGGCGCGCGTGCCGCGCAAGCTCGCGCCGGTGCTGCTCGCCGTGGTGGCCGCCGCGGCCGTGCTGCCGTTCATCTCGCTGCCGCAGGACTCCTCGCAGCGGCTGACGCGAGCGGTCCGCGACCCGGTGGCCTCGTTCCGGACGGATCCGCGCTACGACACGTTCAGCGAGGCCGTCACGCTCATCGAGCACCACCCGCTCGTAGGCGTCGGCGCGGGCGGCTTCCAGAGCGTGGGCACGCTCGCCGCCCCGCCGGAGGACTACCCGCACAACATAGTGCTCGAGGTGTGGTCGGAGCTGGGGGTCCTGCCGCTCGCGATCCTCCTCGCGTCGATCGTGACCCTGCTCGCCGGTCTGTGGCGCGGCGCCTGGCGCCACGCGCACGACGCCTCGGGCCGGCTGCTGTACGTGCTCATCGGGTTCCTGCTCTTCAACCTGTTCGAGACACTGCTCACCGGCGACCTCAACGATAACCGCGCGTTCTGGGGTGTGTTCGGCCTCTCGTGGCTGGTGGTCCAGCACGGCGTCCCCGAGCCGGCGATCCGGCCCACCGACCGTAGGTGACGCTCGACGGCGCCCGATTGACGTTGAGCGGCGAACCGCCGCGCGCCGGCCGCTTATGCTGTCGCTGGGCATGAGCGGATATCTCGGCATGGACCTACCGAGGTTCCTCGCTCTCGTGAGAGCGCGGAAGTGGCTCATCGCGGGGATCGTGATCGCGGCCACCCTGCTGGCCTTCGCCGTGTCCGTCGCCCAGCCGAGCCGCTACCGCGCCAACGCGGACCTCCTCTTCGGCCAGACGACCAACGCCAACTCGATCATCTCGGGTGGCACCGCAGACACGACCGACACGCCGGAGCGCGTGGCCGCGACGAACGTCGCCCTCGCCTCGCTGGACACCGTGGCCGTCAACGTCAAGCGCCGGTTCCGTGGCCCGGCGACCGTCGACGACCTGCGCAACGCGGTCTCGATCCACGCGCAGGGAACGTCCGACGTGGTGACCGTCACGGCCGAGTGGGACTCGCCGTCGCAGGCCGCCGCCATCGCCAACGCCTTCGCGACGGAGATCGTCGCCTTCCGCAGGCAGGCCGCCCAGGCCGACATCCAGCGCGGCATCGCCGCCCTGCAGGCACAGATCGCGGCTCAGCCCCCGACGGCGGTGGCGGCCACCACGGACCTCCAGGGCAGGGTCTCGACGCTCCAGGCGCTCAAGGCGGCCCAGACCGGCAACGTCCGGCTCGTCGAGCGCGCCGAACCGCCCAAGAGCCGCAGCTCGCCGCGGCCGCTGCGCAACGCGGTCATCGCCGGCGTCCTCGCCGCGATCGTCGCCCTGTTCGTCGTGGTACTGCTCGCGCGCCTCGAAGACCGCATCAGCGACGAGGACGAGCTTGCCGAGCTGATGGGAGCACCCGTGCTGACCCGCGTACCCGGCGTAGGGCGGGCGCGGCGCCTCACCCACATCTGGGGCCCCGACCAGAACCCGGGCTTCCTCGAGGCCTTCGAGTTCCTGCGGCTCAACCTCCAGCTCATGGGACATGGCGGCGGGCTCGTGATCGCGGTGACGAGCCCGGCCGCCGCGGACGGCAAGTCCACGGTCGTCGCCTGGCTGGCCCGGTCGCTCGCACTCAGCGGCGATGAGGTCGTCGCGGTCGACCTCGACCTGCGCAAACCGGAGCTGCACGCGTACCTCAACGCGACCCGCGAGCCCGGGGCAGGCGTCCTCGATGCGCTGCTCGCCACCGACCCCGGGGAACACGGCGGCGATGGGCGCTTCCCGGTCGACGGGCATCCCGACCCCGCGCCCGACCCGGAGACCGCGGCCGTCGACAACGGCGAGCGTGCCACCCGGGGACGGCGGGTCTACACCGACGACGACGTCACTGCGGGCCTCGTGGAGGTCGCCCGCTGCGCGGGCAACACTCGCCGGGCGGCCCGCGTGCTCAAGCGCGAGGGCCGCGACATCTCGGAGTCGACGCTGCGACGGTGGAAGGACCTGCACGCCGAGCTCTACGCGGAGATCCGTAGCGCGCGCATCCGCGGCACCTCGGTCGCGGCGCACCTGCGGCTGCTCGCCGGCGACCATCACCTCCTGCCGTCGGGGCTCCTCGCGCGCGGGCGGTTGCGCCAGCTCTTCGATCAGCTGCGCGAGGACAGCGACTACGTGCTCGTCGATACGGTCCCCGTCTCCACCGTCGCCGACGCCTCGGTCGTCGCCGCCGCGGCCGACGCCGTGGTCCTCGTCGTCGACCTCGAGCGCGTGCGCCGACGCGACCTCGCGAGCGCCAAGAAGCAGCTCACCAATGCCCGGGCGAACCTGCTCGGGATCGTGGTCAACCGAGCCCCGGTGGACTTCCCGCTCTACCACGTGCCCGAGGAGTCCCTCCTGCTCGAGCGCGACCCCGCCGGATAGGGACGCCGCGAGGAGCGGTCCGCATGCCGTCACCGACCAGGTCCGTCGTCATGGGTGACATCGACCTGGTGCGCGCGCTGGGCCTCGCCGGGATCACGAGCGCCTACGTGGGTCCGCCCGATGCCTCCGCACGCTTCTCGCGCCACGTCAGCACCGTCGTGCGCTGGACGGACCAGTGGAGCGGCCAGGGCGCACTCGTGGCCGCACTGCTCGAGCTCGCCCGCGCCGAGGCCGGCCCGCTGGTCCTCTTCCCCCAGACCGATGCTGCGCTGCTGCTGGTCTCACGCCATCGCGAGCAGCTCGGCGGGGCCTTGCGCTTCGTGCTGGCCGAGGCCGAGCTGATCGAGCAGCTGGTCGACAAGGGGCGCTTCCACCGGCTCGCAGCGCGCCTGGGCCTGCCCGTCCCGTCCGCCGTCTCGCTGAGAGCCGAGCCGGGAGCAGCCCCGCCGGCGCTCGACCTGCCGTTCCCGGTCCTCGTCAAGCCCTTCACGCGCGCCGGCGACTGGGACGCCGCCGGCGGCCTGGGCAAGGCCCTCGAGGTTCGCGGCGAGGCCGACTGGGCGGCGCTGTGGGAGCGCTTCTCCGCGCTGCGGATGCAGCTCATCGTGCAGCGCCTCGTGCCGGGGCCGGAGACGGCCATCGAGAGCTACCACGCCTACGTGGACGCCGAGGGGGCGGTCGTCGGCGAGTTCACGGGCCGCAAGATCCGTACCTTCCCGCCGCGCTTCGGCTTCAGTACGGCGGTCGAGATCACCGAGCTGCCGGACGTCGCGGAGCTCGGGCGCGACGTGCTGGCGCGGCTGGGTCTGACCGGTGTCGCGAAGGTCGACTTCAAGCGTGACGCCGGCGGCGCGTTGCATCTGCTGGAGGTCAACCCGCGGTACACGCTGTGGCATTACCCCGCCGCCCTCGCCGGGGTGAACGTCCCGGCCCTCGTGCACGCCGACCTGACCGGGCTTCCGCGTCCCGCAGGCCGGCGCGCGACGCGCTCGGTGGCGTGGTGCACGCCGCTCACCGACCTGCGCGCGGCGCGCGCGCAGGGCATCTCCCCGCTGACGTGGCTGCGCTGGGCGGGACGCTGCCAGGCAGTCTCCGGCCTGTCGCGCGACGACCCGCTGCCGTTCGTGCGGGGCGCGATGTGGCATGCGCTGTCGCGCCGCCTGCCGCGCCCGTGGCCGGCATGACGCGCCTCGGGGTGATCTCCGACGTCCACGCCAACCTGCACGCGCTCGACGCGGTGCTGGATTTCCTCTCCACCCAGGAGCTCGACGGCTATCTCTGCGCGGGCGACCTGGTCGGCTACGGCCCGTTCCCGAACGAGTGCGTGGGGCGCGTCCTCGCGCTCCCCGGGCTCTGCGTGGCCGGCAACCACGACCTCATCGCGCTCGGCCGTCTGGGCGACGAGCGCTGCGCCCCGCTGGCGCGCGCGAGCCTGCGCTGGACCCGCACGGCCCTCGACGACGAGGCACGCGCCCTGCTCGGCGGCCTGCCCCTCGGCGTCGAGCGCGACGGCGTGGCCGTCCGCCACGGCTCCATCGACGATCCGGCGGAGTACGTGCTCACCGCGGACCGGGCACAGGGCTGCCTGGACGAGCTCGCCCGCGTCGCCCCCGGCGCCGGCGTCCTCGTCCTCGGCCACACGCACCGGCCGATGGCGGTCGGGCGCCGGCGCGGGCTGCTGCTGCACGAGGCGGCCGGAGAGGTGGCGCTGCAGGCGGGCGAGCCGGTGGTGCTCAACGCCGGAGCCGTCGGTCAGTCGCGCGGCCGCGATCCGCGTGCGCGCGCGATGGTCCTCGACCTCACCGAGCGCGTGGCGAGCTTCCACGCACTGGATTACGACGTCCAGGCCTGTCGGCGGGCGCTGCGCGACCGCGGCCTGCCGGAAGGCTCCTGTCACCTTCCCCCGTCGCGCTGGGAGGAGGCCGTCGTCGCGGTGAGGGGCCGCGTCGGGCGCGTGCGAACGGGCCCGACGAGGCGATGACGGTCGTGACCACGAGGGCCAGTGCCAGCGCGGCAATCACCGCCGCGCCGGCGACGGCGGTCTGGCGATCGCCCGCGGTGAGCGGCTCGTCCTGCGAGGCCACGGCGGCGATCACCGCGGCGCCGGCCACCCCGAACGTGCCGAGCGCCAGCAGCCAGGTCAGCCCGGGTGGACGGGCGGGCTCGGGATCGGCGGTCTCGACCCGTTGGAGAACCGCGAGCGCCAGCGAGGCCCAGAGGCCAGCGACGAGGAAGCCGGCGAGCACGTCCGAGGGGTAGTGCCAGGCCAGCGCGAGCGTCGCGGCGGCGAGGGCCAGGGTGCCGGCGGTGCCGAGGAGCCCCACCGCGACCCGCCAGGCCGGGGGCGCCACCATGACGGCGCACAGGACGAGCGTCAGCGCCGCCGTTGCGTGGCCGCTGGGCCAGCTCGCGGGATCGACCTGGCCGAAGCCGAGCCACTCGGCGTAGCGCTGCTCGGCGAGCGCGTGCTTGAGCACCTGGGTCGCGAGCCCGGTGCCGAGAAGCACGATCCCGACCGCGGCCGCTCGCGCCACGCGCCGCCGCGCGAGCGCGACGCCGATGCAGGCGAGCCCGACCGCCGCGTATGGGACCGGGTCGGCCAGCCGTGCGGTGAGCTCGATCTCGGAGTCCAGCCACGACCGGTAAAGGCCGGCGAACCCGTGCAGGGCGGCCACGTCGCGCTCGTGGCCGGCCTTCAGTCCGAGGGCCGCGAGCCCTACGCCCACGAGGCCGATGCCGCACGCAGCGGCCGCGCCGAGCGCCAGCCTGACGCGCCGGTCGCGGGGGGCTCTACGCATGCCGGCGCGCCAGCCGTCCGAGCGCGTCGCGTGCCGAGCGGGCGGCGAGCGCGGACCTGGCCTTGAGTCCGGCCTTGGAGATGCAGAAGTAGGGCGTCTGCCGGCCGCCGAAGCCGCGGACGAAGTGCTCGATGGGCTCGATCATCGAGCCCTCGAAGTCGAAGACCGTCGCGACCTGCGCGGCGTGGCGGATCGCCTCCCAGTACAGCAGCGTGTTGGCGCCGAAGGCCTGGAGCTCGGGTTCGCGCGCGTTGATGAGCGCATACAGCGTTCGATGGTCCCAGACGGCGTAGAGCATCGCGTGGGTTCGCCCGCGCGCGTCGACGGCGGCGAGGATGCGGCGCGCGTCGCGCGCCGCGCAGGCCGCGTCGAGCCGCCGCACGACGACGGCCGGGACCGGCGGGCGCCGGCCCTGGCGGGCGTAGGTCCGCGCGTCGAGCGCGATCAGCTGCTCGACCGGGAGGTCGTCGCGGATCTCGACGGTGTCCCGGGCCTTGCGTATCGCGCGCCGCACGTGGTCCTGGAAGTCGCTGCGCACGCGGTCGAGGTCGAGGAGGTCCTCGATGCGGTAGCTGTAGCGGACGGTCGCTTCGAAGCCGGCCCAGTAGAACGGCAGCCAGTTGGTCAGGGCGGGCGTGAAGCACTGGCGGAAGAGGTCGAAGGGCGGCAGCTGCTCGATGAGCGAGCCGAGGAGCCGCTTCTCGGCCTCCAGGCGGCGCGGGTACTTGCCCTCGCCGGGGACGAGCCACGGGCCGAGGGTCTGGGTCAGCGGCGGCTGGACGATCGCCTCGACGCCCATCGCGCGGCGGCGCATGTAGGGCAGGCGGGCGACGACCTCGTCGCCGCGTCGGACCGCGACCGCGCTCCATGAGCCCGGCGCGACGGCGTCCAACCACCACGGCTGCTCGAAGACCGAGTTGACGCACGGGATCGAGCCGGTGCCCGGCTCGGCACCGCTCAAAGATGGGCGCGCGACCGTCTGATGCTCCGCCACGTCTTGTCCATTCCCAGCACCACGTCCTGGAGCAGCCACCACGCGGCGACGGGATGCCCCGCGACGTCCGCGACGCCGTATGGCGCGCCGCCGTGACCATACGGGACGTAGACGCGGATCGGTACCCCCAGACGGCGCGCAGCGAGCGCCGGGCCGCGGAACGGCAGCCCGAAAAACAGCTCGGCCGAGCACGGCGTGCCCGACGCGGTGAGGCGCCGCAGCGACTCAGCCAGGAGGGGGGCGTCGTGGGTTGCGACCGCGACGCCTTGGCGGTGACCGCGCAGCGCGTCGACGACCCGCAGGAAGCCGGCGGCCGGATCGATCCCGTCGTCGCCCGGTTCGGCCCACTGGCCCTTGACGACCCGCACCAGCAGCCCGAGGCGCTCCGCCAGCGCCGCGTCGTGCACGCTGCGCCGCCAGCGCCCAGGCAGCGTCGTGCCCCGCTGGCCTTCATGAGGGGCATCCATCAACCTCAAGCTGAGGCTTACAGTCTCGGGTGCGAGGGCGTCGATGTGCAGGACGCGTGACGAGCGCGCCGCCGCGGCGTCGAGCTCCGCCAGCAGCTCCCCGTCGAAGCCGAGCGCGGACAGCTTCACCGACACCTGGCAGTCGACGGCCTCGTCTGCCAGCCGCTCGAAGGCGGCCAGATGGGTGTCCGCGACCGCGCGAGGACGCTGGTCCGCCTCCGCGGTGTAGCCGATCGTGGCGGCCAGCCCGTATCCGGCCAGCCGCCGGACGACGGCGAGCGCCTCGTCCAGATCCGCCCCGGCGCGATAGGCGGCCACCCGGCGGCGCCGGAGCGGATCGAGGACGGCGGCGGTCAACCGGGCAGCGCGATCAGTCAGCTGCCCTCCCCCCGGCCGCACGGCGGGTGAGCGTGCCCGGAGCCGAGCGCGCCCGCCAGTAGCGCAGGGCGGTCTGCACCGTCGACGGCCACCACCTCTCGGTTCCGAAGAGCGTGCGGACACCCTCGTCGTTGAGCTGGTCGGCGATCTCCTGGACCTCGAGCCCGGACCCGTGGAGCTCCGCGATCCGCTCCAGGACCTCCGCGCGGTCCTGGACCGGGAGACGCGTCGCCGCGTCGCCTCCCGGGCGGACGTCGAGCGCGGTACGGCGCGTCCGGCTGGCGATCCACTGTCCGGCCCATCCATTGAGCGTGACCAGCGCCGTGGCGACCCGGTGACCCTCGGGCGTCGACGTGTCGAGCCCGAGATCGAGGGCGATCAGCGCGGCGTCGGAGTCGCGGAACCACTGGACGAACTTCGCGAAGTCCGCCGAGCGGCTGAGCGTCCGCGCGTCGTTGACCACGAGCCCCCGCGCCTCGCCGCGCGCAATCCGCTCGAGCGCCGTGGCGAGCACCGGGCGCTCGAGGATCCCAGCGCCGTCGCCGCCGTCGTCGTGGACGATCTCGACGAGCTGCCAGCCGAAGCGCTCGCACGCCCGCTGGATGTCGCGCTCGGGCGTGCGGCCCGAGGCACGGCTGACCCGCGGACCCGTGACGCAGCAGCCGATCACCGCGGCGCCGGGCTGCAGTCCCGACCGCCGCGGCGCAGCCGGCGCGGTCGTGACGAGCTGCGGCGCCGCCGGCTCGGGCTGCGCGCTCGGCGCCTGCGTCGGCGCCGGGACGGCGCGCAGCCGATAGGCCGCGAGCCGCCGGTCGTAGCGCCGGCGCAGCATGGCGAACGCCATGGCGACGAGCGCGAGCCCGAGGACGGCCGCCCCCCCGGCGACGGCCGCCGCGTTCCCCTGCTTGCGGGCGCTCAGCCGCACCGGCTCGGGCGAGCTCGCCGCACGCGGCGTCACCGCGGTGGTGAGGGCCACCGGACGCAGCGTCGCGGCCGGCCGGTGCGACGTTCGCCGCGACGCGGCGGTGGTGCGCAACGCCCTGCGCGTCGCGCGGCCCACGATGCCGTCGACTTTGAGATGGTGCGCCCGCTGGACGCGGCGCACGGCCGCCTTGGTGTGCGGCCCGAACCGGCCGTCGACGCCGGACCGCCCGACGTCATAGCCACGACGGACCAGGAGCCGCTGCAGCTGCTGCACGCGGACGCTCGGCGCGGCGCGCATCCCCACGCCCTCCGCGAGCAGCGCACGCGACGGCGTGCTCGCCGCCTGTGCTCCCGGAGCCGCGACCCCGGCGGTGGCGATCACCACGGCGACCGCTGTTACTGGACCAACCCCCCTGAAGACCTTCAACGTATGACTCCCTTCGAGAAAAGCGGTTCTGCTGGGCCGTGACGCGCCTAGGGCGCACCACGCCGGACGGCGCCCGAGGGGCGGGGCGCTAACCGGGCCGCTGCAGAAGGGAGACGAAGGCGGTCGGCGCGAAGACGACCGAGGGAAGGACGTGCCGCCGGAGCGGGCGGGCCGCGCAGATGACGAGGCTTACGAGCAGCGCGCACCAGAGGACGAACGCAACCCCGCCGCTCGGGCCGGTCGCGACGGCCGCGAAGGAGCTCGGGCTCGCGGGGCCGAGCGGCGCGAACGGCCCGTGCTGCTCGCCGGTCCCGCCGGTCGGCGGGGGGTCGACCTTGGCGGACGCGTGGGTGTGCCCGTGGCGCGACGACGGGCCGCCGGGCGCGACGCTTCGCGCCGGCGTGAGGAGGTAGTTCACGACGCCGGCCGGAGCGTCGAGTGGCACAGAGCGCGGCGGCAGGAGGAGGGTCTCGTTGGCACCGCGGAAGAGCGCTGCAGGAACATGCACGGTGCGGGGAGGGGCGGAGGCGCGGGCCCACGGTACGCCCGCCGGGTGAGCCGGTGCGATGACGGCGGCCGGTGCCGCGAAGGGCATCGAGGACCGTGGTGCGCCCGCCGGCGGGGCCGGCACGCTCGCCACCGTGACCGGCGGGGCGGCGGACGCGGATTCCGGCGGAGGGCCGGCCGCCGCGGTGCGGGGCGTGGTCGATGTCGCGTCAGCGCCGTTGGTGGTGCCCGTCGCGGGCGACGTCGTCGCGGGGACCGTGGCGTCCTTGCTCGATGTGTTCGTCGTCGCGCCCTTGGCGTCGCCGGTCACGGCCGAGTCGCCCGTCGTGCCGGTGTTGGTGGTGGCGGCGGCGGTCGAGTCCGTGGACTTCTTGGGGGTGGTGGCCGCGGTCGAGTTCGGCGCCTTCTTGGAGGTGGTGGTGGTGGTCTTGCCGTTGCCGTTCGTGACGGCCGTGGAGTTCGTCGTCGTCGCGGTGGCCTTCGGCGCTGGCGCTGGCGCAGGCGCGGGCGGCGGCGAGGGCGCCGGCGCGGGGTCGGGCACGATGATCGCCGGCGGCGGGGCGACGGGCGGCTGGTCGGGCCCGGGCGGGGTGGTGGCCGCCGTTGCGCCGCCCGTGACGTCGGAGACCGTGGTGAGGACGGTCGTCGCGGTCGTGCTCGCTGTTGCGGTCGCCGTGGCCGCCGCGCTCGTTGCCGTCGAAGCGGCCGCCGTGTCCGCGGCGAACGCGTTCGTGCTGCTCGCCGATACGGCGACCGCGAGCGCGAGAGGCGTGGCCGCGAGCAGCCGTCGCCGCAGACGTCGAACCCTGCGCGCCGCTGCGGTCCCACATGCCGGCAAGACGACCCTCGTGACGTTGGCTGACGAAACGGCCAAGGCCGACGGTAGCCGGAATGAGGCTGCCCGGCCACCCGCTCGTCGAGCCAAGAACACACCACTAGACGGTGTTTTTATACCGCTTGTCCTGTGTATCGACGGTCAGCTATCCAGTTGGCCGGCGCCGCGCCGGCCAACCGGTCAGCGCTCGCGAGTCGTCAGCGCGCCGGTGACGCGGTTGACCGCGACGGGCCGTCCGAGCACGAGGGTGCGGAAGGTCGCGACCAGGATCCGCAGGTCGCGCCGCGTGCTCAGGCGCGATGCGTACATGCGGTCGAGCGCGACCTTCTGCGGAAGCAGCGTGCGTACGTAGTGACCCTGGGCGTCCTGCGGGTCGAGGATCGATCCCTCCCGCGCGAACGCAAGCTGCGTATAGCCGGTGAGCCCGGGGCGGACGCCAACGATGACGGCGTACTCCTCCGCGTAGCGGGCGACGAAGTCGGGCGACTCGGGGCGTGGGCCGACGAGGCTCATCTCGCCGCGCAGGACGTGCCAGAGCTGAGGCAGCTCGTCGAGCTTGGTGCGCGCCAGCCACGCCCCCACACGCGTGAGGCGCGCGTCGCCGGCGAGGGTCAGCCCAGCGCCGCCGGCGGCTCTGTGCATCTTGCGGAACTTGAGCATGCGCAGCGGTCGGCCTTCGAAGCCCACGCGGTTGGCGCGATAGAAGACCGGTCCGGGCGAGTCGACCACCACGAGCAGGGCGATCGCCGCGAGCAGCGGCGACAGCACTACCAGCGCGAGGGCGGAGACGACCACGTCGATCGCGCGCTTGACCGCCGCGCGCAGAGCATCGACGCCACGCCAGCGCCTCGCGGTGGCGCGCCGCGCGAGCCGGGTGCCGTCCGCGAGCAGCCGCTGGTGCTCGCTCTGGACCGCGCCGCTCATCGCCGCCGAGGCTACGACACGAACGCCGGGCCGTGCAATGCGAATGGCTCAGATCACGTAGTCGCCGACGCGGTAGCGCCGCACGTTGCGCTCGATCCATTCGATCGTGCGCGCGAGACCGTCGCGGAGATCGACCCGCGGCTCCCACCCGAGGATCTGGCGCGCCAGGGCCGGGCTCGCCAGCAGGCGCTGCACCTCGCTGTTGGGGGGCCGCACCCGCGCAGGATCGGTCTGCACCACGAGCTCGCGATCGAGGAGCTCGCCCACGAGCTCGACCAGCTCTCCGACCGAGACGTCGCGGTGCGTGCCCAGGTGAATGGTGCGCCCGATCGCCCCCTCGCTCGAGGCCGCGGCCACGAAGCCCGCGGTCGTGTCCTGCACGAACGTGAGGTCGCGGCGGGGATGCAGCGCGCCGAGGCGCAGGGTCGAGCCCTCGAGCGCCTGCCCGATGATCGTCGGGATGATCGCGCGCGCCGACTGGCGCGGACCGTAGGTGTTGAAGGGCCGCAGGATCGTGACCGGGAGGTCGAACGAGCGGTGGAAGCTGTCCATCAGCTTGTCGGCGGCGATTTTGCTCGCGGCGTACGGCGACTGCGGCTCCAGTGGATGGCTCTCGGTGATGGGGACGGTCTGCGCCGTCCCGTAAACCTCGCTCGTCGAGGTGTGCACGATGCGCTCGACGCCGTGGCGAAGCGCGGCCTGGGCGACGTTCAGTGTGCCGAGCGCGTTGACCTCCACGAAGTCGCGCGGGTTGACGTAGGAGTACGGGATGGCGATCTGCGCCCCCAGATGCAGCACGACCTCGGTGCCCTCGACGGCGGCTGCGACGGATTCGACGTCCCGCAGCTCGCCGGGCACGACCTCCACCTCGCCGGACACCTCCGGGTCCAGCCAGTCGATCGTGCCCCGGTCGTTGCGCGAGTTGTAGCGGCACATGGCGCGCACTCGGGCGCCGTCGCGTACCAGATGCTCGACGAGGTGACCGCCGATGAACCCGCCCGCGCCGGTCACGAGGACCGCCTTGCCTGCCAGGGTCGTCATCGTCCACAAGCATCCCATGACGTCGTCGGCGAGCGTGCTCGGTACCGTTGCCGCATGTCTCGGTGGATCGTCCCGCTTGCCGATGTCGTGGTGTCGGAGGACGACATCGCGGCGGTTGCCGACGTCTACCGCTCGGGGTGGTTGAGCATGGGTCCGCAGACCGAGGCCCTCGAGCGGGAGTTCGCGCAGTACGCCGGCGCGCGGCATGCGCTGGCCGTCGCCAACGGCACCGCCGGCCTGCACCTCGTCTGCGCCGCCGCGGGCCTCGGGCCGGGCGACGAGGTCGTCGTGCCGTCGATGACCTTCGTGGCCACGGTCAACGCGATCGCCTACACCGGCGCGACGCCGGTGTTCGCCGACGTTCGCGGGCTGACCGAGCCCTGGCTCGTCCCGGACACGGTCGAGGCTGTGGCGACGGCGCGTGCGCGCGCGATCATGGCGATGGCCTACGGCGGGCATCCGGGCGAGACGGCGGCACTGGCGCGCCTCGCGAGCGAGCGCGGGCTCGCCCTGCTCGAGGACGCCGCCCACGCGGCGGGCTCGCGCGTCGCCGGTCGGCACCTGGGCACCTTCGGCCTGGCCGGGGCCTTCAGCTTCTTCTCCAACAAGAACCTGGCCATCGGCGAGGGCGGGATGGTGATCACCGACGACGACAGTGTCGCGGCCCGCATGCGGCTCATGCGCTCGCACGGGATGACGACGTTGACGTGGGACCGCCACCGCGGCCACGCGTCGGACTACGACGTCGTCGCGGTCGGCTTCAACTACCGCATCGACGAGCCGCGCGCCGCGCTCGCACGGCGCCGGCTGGCCCGCCTCGACGCAGACAACGCCCGTCGCGCGGAACTCGACGCGCGCTACCGGGAGCTGCTCGGCGAGACGAGCGGGCTCACGCTCGCGCTCGCGCCTACGCCCGGCGCGCGCTCGGCCCACCACCTCTTCACCGTGGTGCTCGACGTCGGCATCGAGCGGGCGGCCTTCCGCCAGGCGCTGGCCGCGCGGGGCGTCCAGACGAGCGTGCACTACCCGCCCGCGCACCGCCTCACGGCTCACGCGCGCGCGGTCGACCTGCCGATCACCGAGGCCTACGGCGAACGCGCCGTGACGCTGCCGCTGTTCGCCACCATGACGACCGGTCAGCAGGACGCCGTCGTGGACGCCGTGCGCGCTGCGGTCAGCCCAGCGCGCGCCGTCACAGGCGCACGATCGCCCGGTACCTGAAGACGCTCGTGGTCTTGTTGGCCGCGACGACCACGACCTTGAGCGTGAGCGTGACCCGCGTGCGGCCACCGGCGCGCAGCCGGGCCAATTGCCTGCGGGCGACGTTGACGCGGACGACGTAGGTGCCGGCCTGATGCGTAACCCGGGTGGTGCCGACGACGCGCTTGCCCGAGAGCAGCTGTGCCTTGATGACCGAGCGCCGGGTGATGCGCACGGTCGCCGAGGCGTACCGCCGCCCTGAGCGGACGCGCAGGAGCGCGGGCTTCTTGGGCACCACGACCTTAGAGGCCTCGGAGCCAGGCACGAACGGAGCGACCCCGGAGCCCGGGGCGGGCGGAGCGCCGCCCGAGGCCGGCACCCGACGGTTCGTGAACGCGCATGTCTGCTCGACGTTCGCGCTGCCGTGGACCATCGTCACCCGGCCGTTGGGCACGTCGACCGCGAAGTCGGCGGGACTCGGGCCCACGCACTGGATGTCGCCCACCTGCCAGCCCGTCGGGACGAGGGCCTGGACCGTGTACGTGTTGGGCTGCACCCCGAAGCTCTTGTACTCGCCGTCGACGAGCAGGAAGTCCGGGACGACCTGCGCCTCCGTGGCCGACGACAGGCGATAGGCGATCTTGGTCGGATCCCCTGCCGGCTCGTTGTGGTTGATCACCCGCAGGGTGGCGTGCGCCGCCGGCGCTGCGGCCCACATGATCGCGAGCACGCACACCGACAGCGCCCCCATCCCTGCCGGCCGGCGTCGCTGCCGACCGTCCATCGCCCCAGTGGTCATGCGTGCACCCTCGCTCCGGAAGGGCGCGCTGTCAACGTCGGCAGCGAACCCGACCCACCCATCGGGGCAGGTCGACTCGATCAGCCGACGGTCGCCACCAGAGGGCGCTCGAACGAGCGCCCGTAGCGCTCGCCCACGTTGCCCTGCTCGCCGGGGAGCATCACGAGCGTCCAGCGCCACCGGCCATCGGCGCGGTCACACCGTCCGGCGCCAATCCAGTTAGTCCAGATTTCTGACTGCGTTAGAGCGGGGCCAACGGCCCATCCACCCCCAGCAGGAGGCCTCCATGCGCAGGAGCACGTCCCTCCGCCTCGCCGCGTCCGCGGCGGCGCTCTCCGTCATCGTCGGCGCTGGTGCCTACGGCACCTACTCGGCGTTCACGGACACCACCGACAACACCGGCAACACCTTCGCTGCCGGCACGATCGACATCACCGACGACGACGCCGGTACGTCGATGTTCACGCTCTCGGGGATGCTCCCCGGCTCGACCGCGACCCGCTGCATCAACGTCTCCAATGTCGGCACCTCGGCCTTCGCCAACGTCGCGCTCTCGGGCGCGGTCGGCGGCACGGGGCTGGCCACGTCGCTGACCGTAGTGGTCGACCGTGGCACGGGTGCCACCGGCGGCGCCGCGTTCAACTGCACTGGCTTCGCGGTCGTGACGGCGAACATCATCACCGGGGCGTTGAGCGCGTTTCCCACGTCGGCTGCGCCGGTCAACGACGCTACCGGCTGGGCGCCGGCCGCGGTCAAGAGCTACCGCTTCACGGTGACCCTGCCGTCCACCGCGCCGCAATCGGCCCAGGGCCTGAACGCGACCCTCGCCGTGACCTGGACCGCTTCCTCGTAGGGCTGCCATGCCCTCCGTCGAGGCCTACTGGGCTGCCTTGCAGGGCGCGCCCGCGGCGCCCCGGCGCCGCTCGCGGGCCGGGCCGATGCTGAGCTGGGCCGCGACCGCGCTCGTGGTCGCGCTGGCGCTCACATACGGCGCCCTGCGGCTGGCCGACTGGCAGCCGCTGACCATCGTCACCGGCTCGATGCGCCCCACGTACTCCCCGGGCGACCTGATCGTCGTGAGCCCCCAGCGGGCGAGCGCGGTGCGCCCGGGCGAGGTGATCACCTTCGCGCACCCGCGTCGTCGCGGGCGCACGCTGACCCATCGCGTGGTGCAGGTGCAATCGGGGCCGCCGGTGGCGCCCGGCTGGCTGGCCATCACCACCAAGGGCGACGCCAATCCCGCGCCCGAGCGCTGGACCATCCGCGCTGACGGCACCGTCGGGGACGTGCGCGCGCACGCGCCCGGAATCGGCCGGCTGGCCGCGCCCTTGCACGCCGACATGCCGAGGGGCGTGGTCATCGCGGCACTGACGCTGCTGGCCGCGAGCCTCGCTCTGTGGGGGATCTGGAGGCGCTAGCCATCCTG
>Ga0307278_10000611_pt1 | contig 17853 bp, 25 predicted proteins | sample ER_DNA_117_FD_194482 | JGI IMG/M metagenome (GOLD analysis project Ga0307278, IMG submission 194482) | Bulk soil microbial communities from the East River watershed near Crested Butte, Colorado, United States - ER_DNA_117 | ecosystem: Environmental > Terrestrial > Soil > Floodplain | place...
GGACAAGTCGGTCGAGTCCACCCAGGTCGAGTTCAACACCGTCCGCACCGGCCGCGCCTCGGCAGCGCTGCTCGATCGCATCCAGGTCGACTACTACGGGCAGCCGACTCCGCTCAAGCAGCTGGCCACGATCAACGTCCCCGAGCCGCGCCTGCTCACCGTCCAGCCGTTCGACCCGAGCTCGCTGAAGGCGATCGAGCGTGCGATTCAGGAATCGGAGCTCGGCCTCACCCCCTCGAACGACGGCAAGGTGATCCGGCTGCCGATTCCGCAGCTGACCGAAGAGCGCCGCAAGGAGCTGGTCAAGATCGTCCGGCAGATCGCGGAAGACGGCAGGATCGCGATTCGCAACGTCCGCCGCGATGTCGACAAGCACCTGAAAGAGCTCAAGACCCAGGGCCAGGTCGGTGAGGACGACGAGCGGCGCGCGGAGGATCGCGTCCAGAAGCTCACGGACGGCCATACGAGCAAGATCGACGATCTGCTCCGGCGCAAGGAAACCGAGATCACGGAAGTCTAGGAGGGTTTGGTGGAACGTCGCGTGGCGGCACCGCCCTTATCGGCTGCGCTAACGGCCGTCTCCCGCCAGGCCCGCGCGTAGGATCACCTGCTCCTCTTGCGGTTTCTGAGCAAGATCCTTCGACGAAGGCGCCGGCCGCTTGGGCCCGGCGAAACCCCTCGCTCGGTGGCGATCATCCTGGACGGCAATGGTCGCTGGGCCACGAAGCGCGGGCTGCCGGTCGAAGCGGGGCACCGAGAGGGCACGAGGGCGCTGCGGCGCACGGTGGAAGCCGCGATCGACCTCGGGATCGAATCGCTCACCGTCTATGCATTCTCGACTGAGAACTGGCTGCGCCCACCGGCCGAGGTCGATTCGCTGATGGACATCTTCCGGGAGACGATTGACCGTGAGCTCCCCGATCTCGCGAAGCAGGGTGTTCGCACGCGCTTCATCGGCCGTCGCGACCGCGCCTCCGATGAGCTGCGGGAGCGCATGGCCGCGCTCGAGCACGAAACGGCGAACCGGAACCGGCTCAACCTCTGGATTGCATTCGACTACGGGGGCCGCGCGGAGCTTGCCGACGCAGCACGAGCGCTGATCGCCTCGGGAGTACGGGCGGAGGAGGTCGACGAGGACGTGCTCGCGGTGTACCTCTATGCGCCCGACATGCCGGATCCGGACCTGCTGATCAGGACGTCCGGAGAGCTCAGGATCTCGAACTTCCTGCTCTGGCAGCTCGCGTACTCCGAGCTCGTCTTCGTCGACACGCTCTGGCCCGACTTCGGTGAGAGCGATTTGCGGCGGGCGGTCGTCGCCTACGCGGGCAGGCGGCGGAGGTTCGGAGGGCGATGAGCTCTTTCTGGTCGCGGATCCTCGTTTCCGCGCTCGGCGTGCCGATCGTGCTGTGGCTCGTCTACCTCGGCGGCTGGTCGATGTTCGCGCTCGCCGCCGCCGCGGCTCTCGTCGCGCTGCACGAGCTCTACTGGATGACGCGGACACTCCGGCCGGTCGTCCTCGCGGGGTATCTCGGTGCGCTTGCCGCCCTCCTCGGGGCGACGCTGGGTGGGCCGGCCTGGGCGCTCGGCGGCCTCTTCAGCACCCTTGCGCTCGCGTTCGTCTTCAAGGGCGTCTCCGGGACGAGACAGTCGACGACGGTCTCGGTGTCGCTGACAGCGCTCGGAGCCGGCTGGATCGGCCTCGGGCTCGCCCACGCAGTCCTCTTGCGCGACCTCGCAGAGCACGGGCTGCTCGCTGCGTACACCGTGCTGCTCGCGGTCTGGGCGGGAGACGCCGCCGCCTACCTCGTCGGCTTCCTCTTCGGCCGCCACAAGCTGGCGCCCTCTGTCTCGCCGGGCAAGACCTGGGAGGGGCTCGTGGCGGGCACCGCGGCCACGATCGCAGTCACCTTCATCGCGCTCTACAAGACCGGTTTCTTGTCCATTCCGGAGTCACTCGTGCTCGGCATCGTCATCGCCGCCGCGGCGCCGCTGGGAGACCTCTTCGAGTCGGCGGTCAAGCGCGACATGGGTGTGAAGGACTCCGGCCGGCTCCTAGGTGGGCACGGAGGCATGCTCGACCGGATCGACGCGCTCCTCTTCTCCTGGGTCGCGGCCTACTACGTCATCGCCGCTTTCGGCCAGGTCTGATCCTTGAGTCTCGACGACTTATGGGGTGCGACCCAATGTGGTCTGGAGCGATTTTGTGACGAAACCGACACACGAGGCCCGCCGTACACTTTGGTCGTGAAACGGATCGCCGTCCTGGGCGCAACAGGGTCGATCGGGCGCCAAGCGCTCGAGATCGTCGACGCCCACCCCGGCCTGGACGTGTGTGCGCTCGCCTCGGGCTCGAACGACCTCGCCGCCCTCGCGGCAGCGCGCGGGGTCGAGCACGCGCAGGTCGGAGGTGAGCTCACAGCCCTGCTGGAGCGAGCCGAGCCGGACGTCGTCCTGAACGCCGTCGTCGGTTTCGCCGGCCTGCCCGCGACGATGTGGGCGCTCGAGCGGGGCATCACGCTCGCACTTGCCAACAAGGAGAGCCTCGTCGCGGCGGGCGACCTCGCTCTCGCCGCCCGGAAGCGGGGCGGAGGCGTACTGCTTCCGGTCGACAGCGAGCACTCCGCGCTTTACCAGTGCCTCGAAGGTCGCGCGCCGGAGACGGTTCAGGCCCTGGTCCTCACCGCCTCGGGCGGCCCGTTCCGGGGCCGAACGAGGGCGGAGCTCGAGGCGGTCACGCGTGCTGACGCGCTCGCCCATCCAACCTGGCGCATGGGGCCGAAGATCACCATCGACTCGGCGACGCTCGCGAACAAGGGACTCGAGCTGCTCGAGGCGCATTTCCTCTTCGCAGTCCCATACGACCGGATCGAGGTCGTCGTCCATCCGAGCTCAGTCGTCCACGGGCTCGTGCGCTTCCGGGACGGGGCAGCGATTGCACACCTCGGCCATCCGGATATGCGGGTGCCGATCTCTTTCGCGCTCACCTATCCGGAGCGGTCGGCGACCGAAGTCGAGCCGCTGGACCTGGCGGCCGGGCTGACCCTCGAGTTCGAGCCTCCGGATCTCGAGACCTTTCCCCTGCTCGCCCTGGCGCGCGGGGCGGGAGAGTCCGGCGGCACACACCCCTGCGCCTATAACGCCGCCAACGAGACGGCAGTGCAGGCCTTTCTCGCGGGCCGGCTATCGTTCCTTCGCATCGCCGAGGTCGTTGAGGAGACGCTCGCCGCCGTCGACGGCGCGCCTGCCAACGATCTGGACGAGCTCCGGGAGGCGGACGCTGAGGCTCGCCGTCTCGCCGAGCGCGCGATCGGAGCTGTGCTCACGTGAACTTCCTGATCGCCGTTCTCGGCCTGGGCCTGCTCATCTTCGTGCACGAGGCCGGGCACTTCTTCACCGCTCGCGCCGTCGGGATGAGCCCGCGGCGGTTCTACATCGGCTTCCCGCCGCCGCTCGTGCGCGTGCGCCGGAAGGGGATCGAATACGGCATCGGTGCGATCCCGCTCGGCGGCTACGTGAAGATCCCGGGCATGCACCGGCCGGCGCCGTCGGACGTGGACGCGTACTTCGGCCTTGCACTGGAGCAGGCCCCGCAGCTGATCGGCCCTCTCGAGCACGTGAAGCGGCGACTTGCCGAGGACGATCTCGAGGGCGCACGGGGTCTGATCGCACCGCTCGAGGAAGCGGTGCAGCGAGCAGAGCTCACCCCACAAGCCGAGAAGGCGGCCCGGCGCGGGCTCGACGAGCTCAGGGATGGGCTTGGTACGGATGCCTACTGGCGTCAGCGAACATGGAGGCGAGTCGCAGTCATCTTTGCCGGGCCGGGCACGAACGTCCTGTTCGCGGTCATCCTCTTCACGACGCTCTTCGTCATCAGCAGCGGCGGTTACCGGCTCGGCTTCTCACTCAAGCCCGACGCCCCTGTCGTCGAGGAAGTCCGAGCGGACCGGCCCGCCGGGCAGATCGGTCTCAAACCAGGCGACCGCATCATTGCGATCAACGGTCACCGGGTCGAGAACGGCGAGGACGTGCCGCGGCTGATCGAAGCATCGAATGGCCACAAAGTCACGGTGGAGGTCCGCAGAGCAGGGATGACCCTGGCGCTCGGGCCGGTGAAGCCGCATCGAGAGCCGAAGCTTTCGGTGCCCAGGGCGAGCTGGGAGTCGCTTCGCCTGACCGGCCTCGTGACCAGGGAGATCGGAGCGTCGCTCGGTCGACTCGTGCACGGCCAGGGGCGGAAGGACGTCTCGAGCCCGGTCGGCATCGTCGAGGGCTCGTCGGAGGCGCTCGACCGCGGCGTCGAGACGTATCTCTGGGTGCTCGGCCTGTTGAGCCTGTCGCTCGCGCTGCTCAATCTCCTGCCGCTCCTGCCGCTCGACGGCGGCCACATCGCCTTCTCGATCGTCGAAGGGGTCCGCGGCCGGGCCGTCGGTCGCGAGGTCTACGAGCGCGTCTCGGCGATTGGCATCGCGCTCGTGATCCTGCTGTTCTTCATCGGGCTCTCGAACGACGTCGGTAGGTTGGGGGAGTAGCCGGTGGCGAGCGACAAGTCGATCAAGGTCGGCAACGTCACGATCGGTGGCGGTGCCCCAGTCGTCGTCCAGTCGATGACCCTGACTCCCACGCACGACGTGCCGGCGACGACGGCCCAGATCGCCGCGCTTGCCTCCGCGGGTTGCGAGCTCGTGCGCTGCGCGGTCCCGAAGATCGAGGACGCCGAGGCGCTGCGGAAGATCGTCCGCCTGTCGCCGATTCCCGTGATCGCCGACATCCACTTCAACGCCAGCCTTGCGCTGCGCGCGATCGACGCCGGAGTCGCGGCGGTGCGGATCAACCCGGGCAACATCGGCGGCCCCGAGAAGGTCGAGCAGGTTGTCGAAGCAGCGCGTTCAGCCGGCATTCCAATGCGGATCGGGGCCAACTCCGGCTCGCTCCCCAAGCATCTACACGAGCTCGCGCATCAAGATCAGGCCGAAGCGCTCGTCGCGGCGGCGCTCGAGGAGGTCGAGCTGCTCGAGGGGCTCGACTACCGCGCCTTCAAGATCTCGGTCAAGTCGACGCACGTGCCGACGATGATCCGCGCCTACCGGCTGCTCGCGGAGCGCGTCCCATATCCACTCCATCTGGGCGTCACGGAAGCCGGAACGTCCTTCGCGGGGTCGATCAAGAGCGCGGTTGGGATCGGCGCTCTGCTTGCGGACGGGATCGGCGACACGCTGCGGGTCTCGCTGACGGCCGACCCGGTCAAAGAGGTCGAGGTCGCCTGGGAGATCCTGAAGGCGCTCGGCCTCCGTGAGCGAGGGCCGGTCATGATCGCCTGCCCCTCGTGCGGCCGGGACAACGTCGGCGTGGAGAACCTCGCGATCGAGGTCGAGGGGAGGCTCAAGGACTATCCGCAGGCGTTCGAGGTCGCGGTCATGGGCTGTGCCGTCAACGGCCCGGGTGAGGCCGGCGACGCCGACTTCGGGATTGCCGGCGGGCGCGACGTCGGGTTCATCTACGCGCACGGCCGTGTGTTGAAGAAGGTCTCGTCCGACGCGCTCGTCGACGAGCTCTTCGAGGAGATCGACCACTGGATCGAGGGCGGCATGCGCCGACCAAAACGGCTGAAGATGGCAAAACCGGCGGCCCTCGCAATGGCCGAGGCTTCCGAAATCCCCTTGGATTGAGTGCGTCCCCTGGTGACATTGCCGAGCTTCTGGGTCGCGAGGACGCCGCGTGATCCCGGGCCAGAAGCCGGTGAATGTTGCCCGGGGAGGCACTAAGGTTCGAGGATGCTGAGGCGGGCTTCCCAGCTCTTCCTGCCGACGCTCCGAGACGACCCCGCGGACGCCGACGCCGTGAGCCACAAGCTGCTCGTCCGCGGCGCTTTCATCCGTCAGGTGAGCGCCGGCCTCTGGACCTTCCTGCCCCTCGGCTGGCGCACGCATGAGCGGATCGCCCAGATCATCCGCGAGGAGATGGACGCGATCGGCGCGCAGGAAGTGCTGATGCCGGTGTTGACGCCCGCGGAGCTCTGGCAGGCGACCGGGCGCTATGAGATCCCGGAGGTCTTCAAAGTTCGCGACCGCAACGACCGCGAGTTCGTGCTGCCGCTCACGCACGAGGAGACGATCACGTTCCACGCGCGCGAGATCCAGTCATACCGCGACCTGCCGCAGATGCTCTACCACTTCCAGACCAAAGACCGCGACGAGCCGCGTCCGCGTGCTGGGCTCATCCGCGTGCGCGAGTTCATCATGAAGGACTCGTATTCGTTCGATCGCGACGCGGAGGGCCTCGATCGCAGCTTCCAGCTCCACAAGGGCGCATACGATCGGATCTTCGAGCGCTGTGAGTTGGAGGTGCACGCCGTGCAGGCCGAGTCGGGGATGATGGGCGGAAGCGAGAGCATGGACTACCTCGCTCCCGCAGCCACCGGCGAGAACACGCTCGTGACGTGCGAGCGGGGTGATTACGCAGCCGATCTCGAGATCGCGCAGGGCGTCCCGCGGCGTGCCGAGTTCCCGCCGCCTCTGGACGAGCCCGAGGAGGTCGAGACTCCGAACGCGGCGACGATCCAGGACGTCTCGAAGCTGCTCGGCGTCGACGAGGCGGCGACGTCGAAGGCAATGCCCGTCGTCGCCGACGGCAAGGTCGTGCTCGGTCTCGTGCGCGGCGACGACCGGCTCGACGAGGTGAAAATGATCGAGGCCCTCGGCCAGGCGTACCGGCCTGCGACCGAAGAGGAGATCCGCGGGGCCTTCGGCGCCGATGCAGGCTCGATCGGGCCGGTGGGCGTTTCGGTGGAGGTCGTTGCCGACGAGGCGCTCCGCGAAGGACAGTTCGTGGCCGGCGCCAACCGCACCGGCTACCACCTGCGCGGAGTCGAGGCGGGGCGGGATTTCCAGCCGCGTTTCGCGAACATCCGCCAGGTGCGGGAGGGCGACGCCTGCCCGCGCTGCGGCGGGCGCCTCCAATTGCGCACGGCGATCGAGGTCGGTCACATCTTCAAGCTCGACACCTACTACTCCGCGCCGCTCGACGCAACGTTTCTCGACGAGGACGGGACCGAGAAGCCGCTGGTCATGGGCAGCTACGGCATCGGTCCTGGAAGGACGCTGGCGGCGATCGTCGAGCAGCACTACGACGAGCACGGCATTACGTGGCCGCGCTCGGTCGCACCGTACGACGTCCATGTCGTGGCTCTGCCCGGCCTCGAGGAACGCGCCGACGAGGTGGCCGCGAAGCTCGACGAGGCCGGCGACGCCGTGCTCCTGGACGACCGCGAGCAGAGGGCGGGGGAGAAGTTCGCGGACGCGGATCTGATCGGGCTGCCGGTACGCGTGACCGTCGGAAAGAAGACGCTCGAGGACGACGCGGTCGACGTTCGCGACCGCGCGTCGGGCGATGAACGGCGCGTGCCGATCGCCGACCTGGGAAGCTTGCGCTGATGGCGCGGCGACGGCGCTTCAGCGAGGACGGCTTCGGCGAGACGCTGGAGCGCCTGATGACCGAAAACGGCGTCACCTATCGGGCTCTCGCTGCGACGACGCGGCTCTCCGCTGGATACCTCAACCACCTCGTCCACGGCAATCGGCCGGTGCCCTCGACCGACATCGTCCGCAAGCTCGCGTCGGCACTCGACGTCGAGCCCGAGCACTTCCGCGAGTACCGGCTGCGCGTGATCACGGAGCGGCTGGAGGAGATGCCGGATCTCATCGACCGGCTCTACAAGCGCCTCGGCGAAGGCGGCTAGAATCGCCCAGACGGGGCGTGGCGCAGCCTGGTTAGCGCGCTTGTCTGGGGGACCTGAGGCATCGCTTGCGATGCCGTTAAGAGGCCGGGCGTCTCCGACGCGTGGCCGCTACTCTTGTCCCCCACGGGGCGTGGCGCAGCCTGGTTAGCGCGCTTGTCTGGGGGACAAGAGGTCCCCGGTTCAAATCCGGGCGCCCCGACTCTTAGCCGCCTAGCCATGCGGCTTCCGCCTCGGCGGGCTCTCGCGGCGGTGCCCATTCAGTGCCTAAACGTCCGCATCGAGGTTCAACTCGACCATTTCTTGGGGGTCCCATCCTTCGACTTCCTCTAGACGACGGACGAGATCGAGGCATCTCTCCATCATTCGTTCTTCCTGGATTGCAAAGAGTTCGCTGACCTCGCGGATGCCCTCGAGTGCGATCGGTGATCGACCCTCGGTAGGAACGGCTCTTCGTACAACCTCCCCGCTCTCTAGAACAAAGCCGGTCGGAAAGACAACGACTGCTCGATGGGGAGAGAGATCGTTGTGAGCTAGCAGCGTCTTGCGGTGGTCGAGTAGCCGAGCGTGATGCTTTTCGAGATCGGGGCGCTGATCAAATTTCGACCACTTCTCTTCAAGTGCTCCATACGCGTAGCTCGTCGTGAAGGGACGTGCATAGGAAACGACCATGCCCGTCAGAAGACCCCAAGCCCGGTAGCTGATGTCCTGTTCGGACACTTGAAGCAGCTCCTCGGCAAGAGCCGCAGCGCAGAGGATGTCGACCCGGGCATGAACGAGCCGTATGACCTGCCGCTTTAGGTGCTCAGGACTCGGCTCGGGCATTAATCTCCTCCATCCTCGCAGCGAACTTATCGAGCGCATGACGCGTTCGATCAAGCGCGTCCGGGAGCAAGTGGCCGTATGTTCTCTCGATCTGCAGAGCGCTCGAGCCCATGAAGCGCGAGAGCTCGAACAGCGAGACGCCAGCGGCGATCGACAACGACGCGTAGGTATGCCGCAGGCTGTACGGGACGCGCTTCGGAATCCCCGCGGCCACAAGCGCCGGATACCAGTCCCGCCAGCGCCACGCGTGGAGCTCGGTGTGACCGCCTCGCGGCGCCGGAAAGAGCAGCGGGGTGTCGAGCCGCGGGGCATGGTCGGCGAGCGCCTCTGCCGCTCTCGCCGGCAGCGGGACGGCGCGGAGCGACCGTGTCGTCTTGCCGTACGGCTTCACCTGGCCGTCGACGTATTCGCGGCGGACGTGGACGACGCCGGCCCGGGCATCGACGTCGCGTCGCTCGAGCGCGGTCCACTCGCACGGCCGCAGGCCGGTCAGACCCGCGAAGAGCGGGATTGCCGCGTATGCGGGCCCGAGTTCGTCGGCGACGGCCGCGAGCTCGCCGAGCGTGAAGGTCGGGACCTCGGACCGCTTCGGCTCCGGGTTCGGCACGAGCGCCGCAGGGTTCTCGTCGAGCAACTTCGCCCGGACCGCGTAGTGGAGGGCCTGGCGGAACGCCTTGTGGATCCCGAACGCCGAGCGAGCGGGTAGCCGCTTCCGCCAAGCGCCGATCTCGTGCGGCTGCAGGCGGTCGATGCGGACGTCACGCCAGCCGCCGACCTTGTCGAGCCGGGGCCCGTCGAGGGCGTAGCGCAGCCGCTTCCGCAGCGCTGCGATCGTCGAGGCCTCGGCCGAGTGCTGGCCGATGAACTCCTCGACGAGCTCGCCGAGCGTCGGCACCTCACGACGGCGCAGAGCGGCAGGGTCGCCGCGCCGAAGCGCAGCGACCCCATCTACCTTCGAGTCGACGAACTCACGAGCAGCCGAGCGCGTCTCGAAGCCGCCCTGCGAGCGACGCTCGCCCGCCTCGTCGTACCAGCGGGCTTGCCAGCGTCGGCCGCGCTTGCCGACCTGGCCGCGCTGGACGCTAGGCATCGTCGTCGTGCGGTTGTACGAGTTCGAGCCTCGGTCGCGGCTCTGAGTCAGCGGTGAGGGCGTCGAGCCTCTTGGTCAACGCGTCGAAGCGGTCGACCTCCGTTGCGAGTTTCTCGAGGACGCGGTCCAAGCGAGCGGCCGCCAGGCTCTGCGTGGTCGTGGTCACGACTCTCCTTTCAGCGCAGAGGCCCCGGAGCACGTCGATTACGGCGACGGCCCCGAGGCCGTGCGCATCTTCCCAAGTGCTCGACAGGGTGCGTGCCGTAATCACGCATGGACCGATCCTACGGCGATCTCCGGTCGTTGGGAAGGGGCCGGCCCGCAGCGGCCGGTCTCGAGCATGGCGTCGACCTCCGACCAGCGGAAGCGAACCGGGGCGCCGACGCGGCCGCCGTAGAGCCTGAAGCCGGGGAGGTCGCCGGCCTCGAAGCGGTCGAGCACGGTCCCGGTGGAGAGACCGAGCAGATCGGCGAGCTCCCGCGCGGTCAGGAGGCGCTCAGTCATGCCGCCGGCGGCTCCTCATCGTCGTCGCCGATGCCGGGGTAGCGGCGCTCGAGCTCGCGCTGCTCTTGGCAGACTTGGTCGAGCTCGGCGGTCGCGCCGCCACGCTTGAGGCGGAGAAGGCGGATCGCACTCACTCGCTCTTCCGGGGTCGACTCGGCGAGGACTCGCTCGAGGACTGGCTCGGGCGTGCCGAGGTCGACGAGCTGCCGGACGACGATCGAGAAGGTCACGGCGCGCCCTTCGGCGAGGCCCAGTTCGCGCCGTCGGCTCGCCGCGTGTAGATCTGCTCGGCGTCATCGCCGATCGTCCTCCACGAGTACGACGCGCCGGGCTCGACGCCCTTCTCGCGCATCTGCATCACGATTCGCGGATCCGGGCCCATGCCGCGCGGAATCAGGGTGTACTGGCGGGGCTGATTCCGCGGGAGGTTGAGAGTCAACAAGCCACGCTGCGAGACCGACGCCCCGGGAAGCTTCCCCTCCCCGATCTGATCTCGAAGCGTCCGCTCCGGGATGCCAAGCTCGCGAGCTGCCTCGGAGATCGGCACGCGGCGCTCGTCGGTCAGTTCGAGCGCAGCCTTGCGACGCCAGTAGGCGAGGATCCGGCGCCGAAGCCCGCCGGCCGTTCGGCGCGGAGGTGTCAGGCCGCGGGAGCGCCACTCGCGCTCGAAGGCCGCGACGAGGTCCTCGTCGGGGACCGCTGCAAGTGCCGCTCGCAGTGACTCGCCGGGCGCGATCTCGACCCAGCGCGGGCGGCCGTCATGCTCGACCAGGTTCATCGTGTTCGCCTCCGTTTTCGTTGTCCGCCGGGGCAACCGCCATTGCAGGGCCAGAACCTTCGTAGTGGCGGGGCTGATGCGGGATGCCCCCCGGCCGGCCGTGGCCGGGCGTCCCCCCGTACGGGGGACGCCCTCTCGACGCACCGGGGCGGGCGGTTGCTCTCCCGAGCCCGCTACCTATCCTCGGACAGGTTTCGATTTTTCCGAGGGGGGTCGCATAGGCGAGGGGGGTCACGTGACCGCCTCCATCGCCGCGCCACTCTTCGCGTCGTGCTCCTCGAACACACGACGCGCCTCGTCGCGGTCATCGAAATCGCCGACGAGCACCATCGTGTCGTCCTCGCCAAGGGCGTAGACCTTCCACGACCTCGGCCTCGCGGGCTCTTCGAGCTGCGTGCTGACGCCATGCGTGCCTCGCACCTCCGTCACTCGTGGGCCCGGCGGCGAGCCCGAGGCGATCCCCGAGTCGGCGTACGCCGCAGCGTTGACGACGTCAGGCTCCTGAGCGCGCTTCAGCCATGCACTCACGAGCTCGGGGTCTGCGGTCAGCGCTCGCGCTCGCTGCGTCAGAGTGAACCCGAGCTCATCGATCAGTCGTTCGCGCTCATCGACGACGACGTCGTCTTCTTCTCGGTCCTTCTCGGTATGACCGGACGCTCTAGGCGTCCGCATAGGAGGGGGTGAATCGTCCGCATTAACCTGGACGCTCTTAGGCGTCCGGATTGGCTCTCCATCGTGGACGCTCAAGACGTCCGCATAGGCGTCCGGTAGCGCTACCTCCGACATCTCCCCGCCAAAAGCGGGGTTGCCCGGCCGCGGCGTCCAGCGAATGATCTCGAGCTCGTGCAGCTTCCTCAGCCGGTCGCGTGTCCGCCGTGGAGAGAGACCCGCCGCAGAGGCGATCGTCTCGGAAGTGAGACCGTCGGCCAGTCGCGACCAGCCGGCGGTGTAGGCGACGACGACCGAGAGCACCTTCCAGTCGTTCGCGCTCAGGTCCGCTGCTCGAGCGCGCTCGAAGACGTCTCTCATTGCTGCACCAGCCATCGCGTAGGCAACGCGCGGCCCGGCCACGTCACGCCGCTCTCCGAAGCGCCGCGAGACTGAGGAGATCGTCATCTAGGCCGAGTATCGGCGGGTGGTCGAGAAACACCCGGGCGGCGGCGCCGAGTGCTCCGCAATCGGCACGCGCCCAGTAGTCGAGGTACTCGGGATCCAGCGCCGCGACCTCGGCGATCGACTCGCCGCGGTGCTTGCCGGTCGGGAAGACGACCTCGCCCGCCGTCTCGGCGATGGTCACGCTCTGCTCCTGGAGCTTGGTATACACCGTTCTAACCCGCCTATTTCGGCCTGCGACGGTCGGGATGGGCTGAGACCCTTCCGAGCCCTTTCCAGCCAGGGAGACGCGCTCACGCGGCGCAGAGCTCCGCGAGCTCGCGCGATGGCCAAACGACGAACGACAACGCCAGCGCCGGATCGAGCTCGCCGTCGCGAATGAGCTCGCACGCTTCCTCGACTAGCTGGGATCGACGCTGCGCGCGGTCTGCTCGGCGGCGTCGGTACGCGGCCTGCTTGCACGCGTTCTTGCAGATTCTGGCGTTCGAGCGACGCCGCGGCCGGAACGTTTCCCCGCAGACCTCGCAGGCTCGGGGGGCCGGTCGGCTATCGGTAACTGGGTCCCGCCCTAGCGGCGGATCGGGTTCCCCAGGAGGGTCGTCGCGGCTCGAGGCGGTCGACGTGGATCGCCGAGCTGGCCGCGGCCGCGACTCGCGCGCCCGGGTCTGAGGCATTGTCGTTGTCGGGGCGGCCCGTCGCTGCTCGCGCCTCCACGTATTCCAACGAGCCACGCTTAGCCTGAAATTGCGCATGTTGCGCCGCTGACGTCTCTCCCAGGCACCACTTCGCATCTCCGCGATGAGCCACTCGGCGGGTTCCTCGCCGCTCGCGGCGAGCGACAGACGGAGTTCGCGCTCCATGTCGCGCCAGCGAGTTTGTGACGCGCTCAATGGCTCAGGTGGGCCCCAGTAGTCCTCGAGCTCGGCCTCAGCGCGTCGGCGGCGCTCCTCGGAGGTCAGCGTCTGGGAACCCATCGCCTCACGGCTCTCTGATCAGCGGATGCGATCCGCATAAGGCCGAAAGCGTATCGCCAGCCTATGTCGACATCGCCCCCCAGAACGCCAGACGCCCACCGGAATAGGCGGGCGTCAGACGCGCATTTTCGACCAGAGCCGCTCGACGACTCGCCTCTGAGTCTAGCGAGAGCCCATTTCAGCGCTCTGCCAGACGGCGCTATCGGTAACGCGAAGTCGTTGAGGCGCGACGCGACCTACGCCTCCTCCTCGGTTTTCTGAATCCGGGAGCTGCGAGCAGCCGCCATCATCGGCCGAGAAACGGGTTGTGGCCTTGCGAGCACCGCTCGCGCACGAGCGCGTCCCATTCCGCCTCGCTCAGCGGGCAGTCGACCAAATTCCAAAACTCGCGGAGTTGCAGGCAGCACTGGTTTGCCATCAACTTCGCGAGCCCGTCGTCGATCTCTCCGCTCGAGTGCGAAATCCGGGTCACGAGATGAGTCACACCCGCCAGCGTCTTGCGAAACATGGTGTGATGCGCCTGGTCGCGCTCCATGCCCTTGTCGAGCAACGCCTGTGCGACGACGCCGGCCGGGCGAGTCAAGTGACCTAGTCGGAGAGACGCTGACGGAGGTAGACGAGCTGGGCGTTGAGCTCGGGGGTCAGAGCTTCCTGAGCGCTCAGCACCTCGAAGTGTTCCTGTAAAGCGCGCTGGAAATCCTCACGCGCGGCTGATAGATCGGGGCCAGATCCGAAGATCCCCGTCTCTAGGTCCTGGACGGTCCAGTAGCCCTCATGCTCCTCAACCACATCAGCCGACCAGGCGGTACGTGTCTCCCCAGAGCGGGTCGCCGCGATCTGCGAGACGCTCGTCGAGCTGGGTGGGTCACTGTAGGTCGTGGTCACGATTGGTCACCTCCGGGCCTCTTCAGCTCGTCCGGGACGTCGGCCGAAAGCACATTGGTCGAGTGGACGATGTAGACGGGATTCCCGGCAGCGTCGTAATGGCCTTCGAGCCGCACGACCTCTGTCACGACCAACTTCATCTTGAGCAACGCCCCATCGTCAAGAAGGTACTCATTCCAGTGCTCGCCGTGGCTCTGGAACCCGACGACCTCGCCTTCAGCAGCGGTGCCATCCGGGAGCGGAACTTTTCGAGTCCTAGGCATGTCACCTCGCACCGTATATCGGCAGGGGCGTCCTGTCACCAAAGACCGATCTGAGGCGAGTCGCCCAGCAATTTCCTGATGAGCAAACGCGAGCAGCGCGAGGTCTAGCGGCACGCCTGTCCGTCAGAAATGACAAGCCGTGTACGGGAGTTGTTCACACGCTCGCTCTATGCTTTCGAGCCGATGCCGGATGACGAGCAGCATCCCGCCGACAAGATCCTCGGCGCCGACTGGATGGCGCCGGGACGGAAGTGGCTCGAGGAGGCGTGGGACGCGCACGAACAGCACGAGCTGCTCGCCGAGCGCGGCAGCGAGCGGGACGCGAACGGCTTGCTGAGATGGCAGCTCGTGAAGGTGCACACCGAAGACGACTGGTTCGAGTACTGGCAGCGGCCGGTTGACCCGCTGGACGAGCGCGAGCCGATCTGCGTTTGTCGCTGGCCGGTGGCGCGCGAGGAGAAGGCGGAGGCTGACGCGCAGGCGATTGTCGAGGAGCACCTCGACTAGCTGAGCGGCTGGGCAGAACCGCGGATGGAAGACCGCCCTGAGCACCCAGCCGCTCGTTTTGGGCCCAGGCTCTACTTACGCTTCTGACCCCGCTTCTCGCCGGGCGCCGCGGTGGCCTGCACGAGGTCGACGCATTCGCCCGCCGGCTCGAAGAGCTGCTCGCGGCCGCGGACGAGCGGATGGTCGGCGCGAACGCGCGTCACCCCGGCCGACACGACGAATTTAATCCCGTCGATCTCGCAGCTGAAGCTCTCCCTCGCCACCAGGAGCTCGTCGTCGGTCACGCCGCCTTCTTCTTCGACACGTACCAGTCGGTCAGGCTGCGCACGCCGGCGGTCGCACCTTCGTAGGCCGGGAAGGTGACCGGCCCGAAGTCGATCAGCTCGACCTCGCGCAGCGTGTGCTCGGGCAGGCGCTCGGGGTTGTACTCCGATCGCTTCGGGAAGTGGTCGACGTCGAAGCGCACGGGCTCGCCGCGGAACGAGGCCCCGTAGCTCCCCGCGCGTAGCCCGGGCAGGAGCTCGGCGTTGTAGGCGGTGTCGAAGAGCGGGACCTCGTAGTAGGCCCCGAGCGCGTCCTCGCGCAGCGTCTCGATCGGGCCGAGCACCTTGCGTCCGATCTGGGGGTCGAGGCCGTGTTCGAAGAGCACCTTCATCCGCGCCCGATCGCGGACGAAGGTCGGCAGGAAGGCCCCCGGCGCGACGCGCTCCATGAAGTGTCCCTCGATGAACGAGTCGATCTCCGTCCAGCGATTGAAGACGGCGAAGCGACCCGTGAGCAAAGGCGGCCCCTCCCGCGCGGCCTCGCGGACCACGCAGGAGGGAACCGCTCGGAGGATCTCGCTCACTTCGCCTTTGCTGTCCGCTTGGGCGGCACCGGCCGGAAGAACTGCGCCTGCGCCGCGACGATCGGGTGCCCGGCCTCGAGACGGTCTCCCTCAGAGACCGTGACCTCGACCGGTCGATCCTCGTCGTCGACATGCCAGGTGACGAACGTCGTCGTGGCCACGACCTCCGCGGCCCGGCGGCGGCCCATCAGATCGTCTCCAAGTAGCGCAGCGCCTCCGGGACGACGACTTTCGAGCCCGTCCTCCAAAAACAGAAGAGACCGCGCTGTCCAGTCGGGAAGCGGTTGGTCGCTCCGAAGAGGTGCGGGATGATCTCGACCGACATGCCGACCCGATCGGCGATCGTGAACGCCGCCTGGAAGTCGCCGGCGATGATCAGCTTCGAGCCGGCGGTCGAGACGTTGGCCATCGTCGACCACTCGATTTTCGGCCGCCCGAGCATCGCGCCCTCACGGCTGGTCAGCATCTGCGGCTCGGTGGTGCTTCCGACCGGCGTCAACCGATAGGTGCGATCCCACTGCGACTGATGCGCCGCCCAGGTGAGGTTCGCCAGGAAGCGCGCGGGTACGGCTCCCTTCAGGCTGTAGTGGTCGGCGACCGCCGGGAAGCCGGCCGCGGCATCCTGGATCCGCTGCGACGTCGTCAGGCCCGTCAGCACGCCGGCCGGCGAGTCGGTGCCGGTGCCGGTCAGGAACTGCGTCGCGTCGAGCACGTCGCGCCCGTCCGAGATCAACCGCGTGAGCTCCTGCTGGAGCCCGCCCCAGTCCATGCCGAGCTCGATCGAGAAGGGGATGAACGCGCGACCCATCGCGCAGTCGATCACCGGCTGGGCGAGTGTCGGCGTGTCGTCGCTGACTTCCTGGGCCTCCGGGTCGTAGGAGGCGGTGACGCCGGTTGAGCTGACGCCCTTCCACTGGTCGGTCGAGACGGTGATCACACGGGCGACCGTGCGAATCGGGTTCAGCACGCCCGAGCTCGTGAGCAAGATGCTCGGATCGAGCGTGAACGGAACGCCGAAGCCTCCCGCCGAGCCCGTGCCGATCGACATCGCGCGCATCGTCTCGGCCTGCGTCACCCGCTGGACGGCCGCGACCTCCTGCGGCGTGAAGCGCAGGTGACCGTGAACCGGGTCGACGATCATCTTCCCGAACGCGTCGAAGTAGTGCGGATCGCCGACGGCCTCGAGGTAGGCGGCGTCGAGCCCGCGCCGCGAGTCGGGCCCGCGGACAAGCGCGTCGAGCGTGTCGGCCGCCTCGGAGCGAAGCACGTTGTCGTTCTTGTGACGCTCGATCGTGCGCAGCGCGCCGTCGAGGACCGGGTTCGCCTGCTGCTGCTGGCGAGTGCCGCTCGACGGATCCTCGCCGGGCCTGTGCGGCTGGAACGGGTCGGTGGTCGACTCGAAGTTGCCGGGATTGCCTCGCCTGACGATCTCCTCGGCCCGTTCTTGCCGCCGCTGGATCTCGGCGAGCTGGCCCTCGAGCTCGGCCTTCTGGGAGTCGAGGTTCTCGACCGCGCTGTTGATCCTGCTGACCCGCTCGGTCAGCCCGTCGTCGTCAGGTGCCGCGCGCTGGCGGCTGTGCAAGTTCTCGACCTCGACGAGGCATTTCGCCCGCCGACGCTCGATCTCGCGCAGCTCGGCGCGGATCTCTTCTGGGTGGTTCATGGTTGCCTCCGAAGCTTCGGTTTGAGGTTCCTCGCGCCGTGACTCCCGAGGCTCCACCAGAGCGGCGGGCCGGCGAGCGGGGTATGTCAACCCGAGGCCCCCAGGGGCGGCGAGTCGCTTTTCATAGTAGCGGCCGGTCGTCCCACGCACGCTCCTCGCGGGCTTCTCTGATCACGTCGCGGATCGTGGCGACCGTGGCCGCGCGGTCGAGCTGGCCGCCGCGGAGGAGCTCGTTCTGGAAGGCGAGCAGGCGCGGCATCGGCCGCACGTCCGCGAGCCCGCGAGCGTCGGTGTGTGCACGAAACTCGCGGAGGAACTTCCGGGACGCCTCGGCGAAACGGCGCCCATCGTCCGCATCCGCGGCCGCCGTGACGCGGTCAAGCGCCTGAAGCATGGAGGCCTCGCTCATCTGTGCCCAATCCGTGCCCAAACCCCCGCGAACGGGCTCACGGAGGGAAGGCTGTCCGCGTCCCGCTCAGACGGCCGAAACCGCTCAGCGACGCCACGTCCCGCCACTTCCGCGGACCTCCCGCCATTGGGGCTGAGGGGACAAGAGGTCCCCGGTTCAAATCCGGGCGCCCCGACCTAAGAAGGTCCTGCAAATCCGCAGTTTCCGGGGTGTTAGCTACTTGCGCCTGGCCCGGCCTTCTCGCCGGTCAGCTGACGCTCCGG
>Ga0307278_10000612_pt1 | contig 17837 bp, 23 predicted proteins | sample ER_DNA_117_FD_194482 | JGI IMG/M metagenome (GOLD analysis project Ga0307278, IMG submission 194482) | Bulk soil microbial communities from the East River watershed near Crested Butte, Colorado, United States - ER_DNA_117 | ecosystem: Environmental > Terrestrial > Soil > Floodplain | place...
TCGCCGGTGTGCTGCTTCATTTCCTCCTGGGTTTTGAAGACCCAGTACCAGCTGTAGAAGCCGAACGTGACGATGACCAGCAGAATCCCGAAGCCAATCCCGCGCGGTTGGCCAAGAGGGCCGGTGTTGCCGGACGTCCTCACTGGCTGCTCCATCGCGCTGATAGCACCGTTAGCGACGGTCATCCTTCTCGTGCCCGTTGCCCGGCCGGATCCGGGCGAAGAAGATGTCCGTTGGGCCGTCTTTCGCTTGCGGCGCCGCCAGTGTGAAGGCGGCGGCGAACCCGCGACGGAGCCCGGCTAGGCCCTGGTACTCGCCTACGTAGTTGTGCCCTGGAAGGGGTGCGGTTTGGAGGTCGGTCGGGCCGGCGACGTGCGTCTGCCGCCATGACCTGCCGCGGTTGTGGGAATGGGCGAACCAGACATCGGCCGTGAGGGCGCCATCGCCGGGCCGGTCGTTGCGGAGGTCGTACCAGATCACGCCCACGGCGCCACGCTTGTTGACGGCGATTGCCGGCTCGAACGCGTAGGCGCTCACGCCAGGCAGCACTGAGCTGCTCCAGGTGAGACCGCCATCGCGGGACTTGGCCAGGCCGATTCCGCCGGAGGTCTCCGAGCTGTTGTTCTCGAACGCAAGGTACGCGGTGCCGTCGGGGGCGACAGCGGCGCTGGGGAAGTGCGGTTGTGGGAGGTGTCCGAACTCGGGATGGACGAACTCCGTAAGGGGCAGGTGCGGGCCGAGCTGCACGGGCGGAAGCCAGGTTCGTCCCTCGTCGAGCGATCGTGCGGCGTAGTGAGCCCCAAACCCGGCCTCCAAGTCGGTTCGTGCGAAGAGGGTCAGCAAGGTTCCATTGGGCAGGACGAGAAGCCGGGGAGCCTGATCCCACGCAAATGGACCCGGCTGGTCGATCAGGACAGGGGGCGACCAAGTTGTGCCGCTGTCGGTCGTGCGCGAGAACTCGAGGGTGTTCGTCCTCGGGAATTCCTCGGTGCTGAAGTTGGCCCAGACCATGTAGGCGTGCCCGTCAAGCGTGGGACTGCCGGTGATCGCATCGGTCTCATTGCCTTGGAGAGGCGGAGCGACCGTTGCGACGCTCGACCAAGTGCGCCCGCCGTCCCCCGAGTGACTAGCGACGACCGCGGTCGTCGGGGGAGCGGTCGAGAGGTCAGCCGCTAGACCGCCGAAATAGACGGTGCCGTCGCCGCCGGCCGAGACCCACGGATCGGAGCCGGCGTCTGCCGTCCCACCGGTGCAGACCGTCAAGCCGGGAATCGTCGTGCGAGTCCACGTCGTACCGCCATCCAGCGAGGAAGCGACGAGATCGCTGCGGGTAGAGTCTGGACCGACGTCCTGCTTCCAAGCCGCGATGATGTTCCGCGGGTTCGCCGGGTTGACAGTGATGACCGTCTCGAGCTCATGGCCGGTGATGTTCGTGTCGTCGAACAAGGCACCGGGGCAACCGGCGGCGAACGGACTCGGCCCCGAGATCGCCTGCAGGCGCTTGACCTTGTACGGGCTTGCGCCCGCCGCTGCCACGAGCAGCACACTCACCAGCAGCGCCAATCCCACGGCAACAAACGACCGAACGCGCATCGTTCAACCTCCCCAACGAGCCGAACGAGGCCGCAGGCTCTCCAGCTCTAATTCGGTGTGCGGCCTCGTCGAGGCTACACGGCCTTACCGCTTTCTGCAGCGTGCTTCGCTGCGGCACTGGAGGAGCCACTCGCCGAGGTTTCCGCCGCCTGGTGTCCTGCCTTCGCCCTAGCTGTCAGGAAATTTCTCTCCCCGTTAGACGCGCCGAGCTCTGAAAGGAGCTCTCCCAGCGCAGCGTCCAGGAGCGGCGGCTCTTATGATTTCACTGTGGGTCGCGTCGTAGGTGTGGAGCCGATCTTCGTGGTCTCGGATGTAGCGCGGGCGGTTGTCCATTACGAGCAGCTGGGCTTCAGTACCTCGCATCATGACGAGGGATATGCATTCGCCCATCGCAACGAATTGACGGTCCATCTCGCGGGACCCGGCGTCGATCCTGAGCGGGTCGGCCGCGGATCCATCTACATGCACGTGGATGACGCAGACGCGCTTGCCGAGGAGTGGAGAGGCGCCGGTATCAACTTCGTCGAACCCCGGGACTTTGAGTGGGGCAAGCATGAGGGGTCGCACGAAGATCCCGACGGGAACCTCATTCGGTTCGGATCGCCGCTTCGGCGTTAGAACCTGAGGGTCAGCCAGGATCGCAGAGCAGTAGCGGAACGCTTGCGGAAGGGCGGCGGCGGGCCAGAGAGAGGAACGCCCGGTTGCGGCGTACTCTTCCAAAGGAATGAGGTCGGCGACCGGCACGGCAGCGGTGTGGTTTCTGATCGGTGTCGCGGGCGCGCTGACCTTGACGTCGCTGGCCATCTTTACGCTCCCGCTCGCGATCGTCCTGACGGTGGTGGTGCTGCGCAAGGGTGTGCCCGACCGCTGGCTTTGCTCGGCGGCGCTCATCGGGGCGGCAGTCGTATTCCTCTTCTTCGGCGTCCGCCAATGGGGCGTCCCCGACTGCTCCGGTGGGAACAGCGACACCGGCTCGCTCACCATCCACCCCGGGGAACGCGCCGAGTCCAGGTGTGGCGGACTCCCAGCGATTCCCGTGATCGTCCTCGCCCTTCTCGCGGGCTCGCTCGGGGTCGGCGGCCTGGTCTCCCGCTCCATCTTCGCAACGACGCGCGCTTCCGGCGGCGGCCCGGCACACTGATACGTTGCCCCGCGACGGTCACTGTGCGGTTCGGGTTCTGGGAGGCCGTCCCCGTTTTCGCTCTTGCACCATCGCCGAAACGGCGACGTAATGAAGGAGGGGAAGAGAGGCGCGAAGGCGGAGCCGGAACGCTTGCGGAAGGGCGGCGGCGCACTAACTAGCCCTCCGGTGAGCTTGCGGCGAAAACCCGCCAACTTCCCGGTACGCCTCGAAGCGCATGCGTGTGTTCGGGGCCGAGCGGGCTCGATGGGGGCGCGGATTGCGTCGACGCCGAAGCCGTCGAGGCGAGCGCGGTAGGCCGCCTCGAACTCGGCCCGGTCCTCGATCGAGCGCAGGCCGTGGGCGCGAGCATGCCGACGTCGCCGGCGAGCTCGTACCCGAGCCGGAACCTTGGAGCTCCCGACGTCGTGCGGACTGGGGCCAGGCCGGACTCGACGACCTTCTGGCTCGCGGAGTAGCGCGACGTCGCGACGGTCAGCGTGCCTGGCAAGGTCATCCGCGTGAGCTCCGGTCGCTCTTGAGCCGTTCGAGGGAAGGACGCATGCTCGTCGCCCACTGCTCGAGCGCTGGCTTTGGTTGCTCGATGCACGTCTCGAGGATCTCGAGGAGGAGGTCGAGCTCTTCAGTTGCCGTTTCGCAGCGATAGACGACGTACTCGATCGCGGTGTTGACGCCGAGCGGATGCGGCTGCGGTTCGCCAAGCAGCGCCTCGGGGTGAACGGCCCCGTCGCGGAGCGCGAAGAGCGTGTCGAGCTCCTTCTCCCAGCGCTGGGCCGCAATCCTGAACCCGTGCTTCAGGGTCTCTCGCAGCTGTCGCGGGCGAGGCGGGCTCAAGCGTGGGTTGGTCTTCCACTTCGCGGCGATCGCGGGAGGAAGCGCCACGTCGCGAAGCTCCCCGTAGAGGGCGTCGAGGGCATGCGAGGCCGCCGCGATCGCGACCATCGACGCACGCAGCTCCAGTTCGAGTGGAAGGCCCTGCCCGGGGACCGCCTCATCGCGGATTCGCTCGGCCTCCCGGCGCGCCTCCCAGGCCTTCCGCTCGTGCTCGATCGCGACGTCGCTCCAGTGCAGGAGCATGTGTGTTTGCACCGCGACCGAGACGCTGCCGGCGAGCGCTATTCCGCTCGCGGCCGACACTGAGACGGTGACATCGCGACCTTTGTCGCGGCCGAGCTCTCGAAGTCGTCGAAGGCGGGTCACATTCGGGTCACAGCTCGATGAGCGCCTCCACGGCCCGAATCGCGAAGGTGGCCTTTTGGAGGAGTTTTGCGATGGGCCGTGCAGGGATCGAACCTGCGACCTTGGGATTAAGAGACAAGCGGCTTTTGGGCGTTCATGCGCCTTCGCATGCACTGCGCGCCCGAATGCGCGCCAGTCGTAGACGCGGGAACGAGCCCAGGGCGCCCGAGGGGTAGGGGCGCGAGTCTCATTCGCGAGAGGAGTTCCACGCCTCTGAGTCCAGGCGACATTTCTTGCAATCGCGCGAGCTTGTGCTTCGCGGACGGCGAAGTAAAGGTCAACGGAGGCCTCAGACGGCACCTCGCGTAATCACACATCTTGGGCGCTTGCGTTACGGCTCATCCCAAGGTGTCTCCTGCGGCTCGCCGGGCGGCTCGCTCGCCGGAGCATCCGGCCATGGCTCCTCGCGTGGCTCGCCGGGCGGCTCGCCTGGCTCCTGATCGCCGTCGTCGGGCCATGGACTCTCTCTCGGCTCTCCGGGAGGTTCCCGCTCCAGTCTGACGTAGAGGCTCATTCGTTCACCTCCTCCCTACGCTTCGACTTCGATCCGAACCCGAAGATCCAGACGCGACGGAAGGAGGGCTGTGGTGCGGAGTCGCGGGTCGAAGCGGACACTTGATCGGACTCCTCTTCCGCCCAGAGATCGTCGCCCAGCTCGGTCGCGTAGAGAAAGAAGCGGTTCAGGCGGCGCGCAAGGGTGCGCTCGTCTCTAAAGCTCTTAGGCCGGCGCACTCCGAGGCGCTCGTATACCTCGAGTCTGTGCAGGTCGATGCTCGCCCGCATTTCGACGCCCCAGCGCCACGCTGCGTTGATGGAGAAGCGGTAGACAACGTAGGCGAGCGCGAATGGGATGGCATAGAGCGCTCCATACGCCGCCCCCACTGGCCCGTGCGCGATCTCGTCCGCAACGAGAACGGTGCCCACGCCTGCCGCGCCAAGGGCCGAGTTCAGGAAGAAGGCAACATCGCTCTTGGCGCTCTCGTGCAGCTGGACCTCCTGGTCTGAAAGCAGGGGCTCCACCCGCGCCCAGAAGGGGATCGCGTCCAGCTTCCAGCGGATGTACGAGTAGTCCTCGGCAGCGCGCATCGCATTGCCAAAACGAGTCGGGAGAAGCCGTGAGGCCTCGCTAGGAAAGAACCGGTCGAGCGTGCGCCAAGCCTCAAGTCCGCGCCGCTTCGTCTCCTTCTCCGCACGTGGTGTCGCGCCCGCTTTCCGGCGACACAACTTCTCGTAGGAACGGGTCTGCAGCCAGATAAGAGGGCGGGCCAGAAAACCCAGGCCAGGACGCATCAGTGGGTAGCCCTCGAACAAACGGATGACGTTGTAGTGGAGCCCAAGAAGGAAGAGACCCGCGACGAGCGCGGTTCCGCCGAGGATGAGAACTTGTACGCCATCGCCGTAATGCTCGAATCCGTCCGGAAGGAGCTCCTCGGTAGCAAGCTGCGAGAGCGCGATCAACGCAAAGAACGCCGGAAGGAAGAAGCCGACGATGAAGAATCGGCTGAAGACGCCTGCGATGTCACCTAGGCCCACAGCGCTCTCTTGCCAGTAGTCGATGGCGAGCTCGACGGACGCTACTCTCCGAACGAGCGAGAAACAAGCGGTGATTTCGGCGCGGCGCCGCGCAGGCAGTTGTTTCCCGACACTCGGCCGGACGTCAGCCAAATTTCGTTTTTTCCCACAGCACCGTCCAGAGCACACCTACGATGAGGAGCATGCAATCCGGCTCGCAAACACCCCTGGGTGACCATTGGCGCTGTTCAGAAGGCGCTCCAGAGCGTGGCCACAGCGTCTCTGGGCTCGACCGAGCTACAAGAGGCCTTGTTTCCGGCGCCCTCGAGCTTTAGAGCGTCGCCACAGCGCCACCGACCACCTCCCACCACAATGCACCCGCTGAAGAATGGTCATCCGGCCCACCTCTTCACGATCGAGGATCGCCGTAAAGCGGCCGCAGTCACGAACGAGATCAGGCGCCAGAAGCGCGCCCTCTTCGAGCAGCTCAGGCTCAACCAGGAGCTCGAGCAGATGTTCGCCAGGGATGCAGCACGCCGACAGCGCAAGGCCGCGAAGCAGCGGCGCCGGCGCGAGGAGGAGAAGGCGCTCGCGTCGATCGAGCGCCCGCTCCCGTATGAGCCCGTCTACCGCGTCGATGCGCCCGCGCCAACGGCACCCGTCGCGCCCGGGCGTGCTCTGCCGGCGAACGAGCAGCAGGCCCTCGACATGGGACTGACCGGGCCCGTGGATATTGGACGGCGGCGGCCCTTCGACGCCAAGCGCTACTCGTGGTGACCCGCGGATTCCGCATCGCCAGCGCGAGCTGTCAAGCTCGTCGGTGCGACCCGATGAATAGACCGTGGGGCCGAAACCGGTAGGAAACCGGAACGCTTGCGGAAGGGCGCCGACGGGACTGTGGATCAGGAGCCAACGCCTCGCCCGTCACCGCGACACCGCTCATTGCCAGGGGGCGGCCCTAATCGACAATCGTCAGCTCGTCGCCAACGCGGATCGTGCCTGGCTGTTCGACAGTCGCGAAAACGCCGAGGCATACGTCGTTCAGCTTCGTCACGGCAGCGAGGATGGCGGGGTCCTGCGACAGCTCGTCCTGGCTGTTCGTGGTCATTACGCAGCGCTCTGCGCGCTCCCGGATTCGCACGACTGCGCCGCCAAGCGCAAATCTCTGACCAACCCAACCGTCCTCGACAAGCCTGCTGCCGGCGACATCGAGCAGAATGTTGGGCCGGAAGCGTCGCCGGTCAACCTCCGAGCCGGGGAGCCGCGCCTGAAGCCAGCTAAGCGATGCCGTCGTCAGCAGATGGAGCGGTGCCGCGTCGTGATAAGAGAAGCTGGATTCTTCGACCAAGCGCAGGTCATCTCCGTATCGCGCGCTGACGAACCTGTCTAAACGCGGGTCGCCAACGTGCAGTTCGCGCCCGTCGGGTAGGGTCACGAGCGCCCGCTCGCCCTCTATGCGGGCGCGTAGGTCGAAGAGGCCCGGGAGCAGGCGGAAACGCCTCGTGGTCTTGCCGCTCCCGAACTTGCCGTGGCGATCGGTGACGGCGAACCGGCGGTCACCTTGTAGCCCGCGCGCCTCGACTTCGATCGCCTCGAGACGTTCGCCCAAAAGCGACTTCACGGGGTAGCGCCACAACTCGAGAACAATCGCGCTCACGAGCGCACGTTAGACAGGGCCGCGACGAAAAGGAGCGGCTAAGACGTAGGCGGAAAGCACTCTGCCTTTCCTCGCGGGGAAGCGCCACGGAGCCGGCTCGACCCCCGGCGGATATTCGGAGACGAGGGCGCCGTGCTCCTCAAGTAGCCCGTTCCCGGTGCTCGAGGACCTCGACGCCTTGCCCGGTATCGCGCCGGTCACCTACTGACCAGCGATTTATCCGTGACTCGGCACCTTGGTTGGGTAGATTTTCGTTCTCGATGCCTTCCGTCCCCGAGGGGTTCGATTGGGACCTTGAGACTCCCGGTTCGCGCTTCACCTTGCGGCCCGCACTTGGACTTCCGACACCCGAGAATCAATGGCTCGCTGAGGGAGCGTCTGATGAGGAATGGCAAGACCTCGTTGAGCGCAGCTACGGGGATTGGCTCTTCGAGGAAGACCCCGAACTCGGAAGCCCAAACCTCGTCCAAGGGGGAATCGGGCGCGGAGCCGAGGGCATCATGCCTGTCGTCGAGTGGCTGCTGGAACCCGCAGCGAAGGGCGTCGTCTCCTTAATCGCGGCGGCAGCGGCCAAGCGAGTATGGGAGAGGGTTCGATCTGGGGACGAAGGAGACCTACCGGCCCCTGCTGACGAAGCGAGCAAGCCTGAAACACGCTCAGTTCTCGTTAATCGTGGAACTGCCGTTCTGCTCGCGGCCGCTGCCGTGGCCGAGGTGTTTGGCGAGGAAGGCGACCTCCTGCTGGAAGCGGCCGAGGAACCGTCGGCGATCGCGGGTCGACCCACGCACGAATTAAACTATGTCGGCCTGGAGCCGTGGGTCGTTCTTCTTAGAAGCCAAGATGGACTTAGTCGCTTCGTCGTGGTTGTTGAGGCTCATGGCGACATTCTGGGCTGCATGGAGACCCCGATGAACGAGTGGGAAAAGCACTACTTCGACCCCACCGAGGATTACCCGTAAGGCATGACGAGTCGTTCATGAAGGATGCGCACGAGGGCGCTCATGACGATGCCGGACGGGGTGGCCGGCATCGCTCACGTTAGGCCCGACGTGCTCGTAGGTGCGTAGAACCGCCATGTCAGTGCGTAGTCAACGCTGGTCCTTACGATCGCCATCGCGAGAACGACATACGACAGGTTGCCCGAGGAGACCGTAAAGAACGGAATCAGCAGGCCTAGGGCCGCGCATAGGTTGATGGTGCGCCACATCCGCTGACTGGCCAGGTCAGATCCGTTGGCTAGGAACTTCGTCGTCAGGAAGACCCACACCACGTCTAGCGCGAGAAGCGCAAAGAACAGCCACGCAAACACTTCAGGCCGCGCGACAGAGACGGCGAGCGCCAAGAACACGCAGCTCTCTAGAAAAAGAACGAGGAAATCAACGAGGACGAAGCCGCGAGCCTGGCGGGCACCTGCTCCGGCGTACTGCTCATCCAGGTGACGGAGCGCGCCGTGATAGAAGGGGATGAGCGTAACCAGCAACGCGGCGCTGAGTAAGAACGGTTGGACAGTCACCTTTCCACCTGGGGCGGGGATGAGTCGCGCGACGACGAGCGATAGCGCGATTGCCACGACAACCGTGTAGAGCTCTTGGAGGTGCTCCACGGACCGCCCTTGCTTTTTCTGTTCCCGGCCATTCGCGTTTCCGTCCATGCGGGAGTATTGGACGCGCGGACGTTCCTCCCTCCCGAACCGTGTTGCCGCAGCAGTCACAGTCTGGCCTGGGAGCCAGCTCAGCGATCCGGCGTGCCTCTTACAATCTCAGTCGTGGCGTATAAGGACCGGCCACTCGTCTATGTCGCTGGCCCGTACACGAAGCCGGACCCTGTAGAGAACACCCATACGACGATCAGGCTCGCGTCCGAGCTCGTGGATGAGGGCCTGGTCACTCCAGTCGTCCCGCACCTCACGCTGATGTGGCACCTGGTAATGCCGCGGCCGCTCGAGTTCTGGTACGAGTACGACGTCGCGACCCTCGCACGATGCGACGCTGTGTACCGGATGCAAGGCGAGTCGCACGGCGCTGACAGGGAGGTCGAGTTTGCCGAGCAGAACGGCATCCCCGTCTTCACGGATCGTGAAGAACTCCGTAAGTGGGCGAAGAGCCGAGCGACCGCGTCACAGACTTAGGGGTTTCGTCCTTTGTAAGCCCGCCGCCGCCCCTCTGCAAGCCTCGTGTTCTCATGCGGCGGGGTCACTTCGGCCACCACTCGCCGTCTTGGTGCAGCCACGGTGATGGTGCCCGCGGCGGCACGAAGCGCTCGAGCGAATCGTCATTCGCGAGCACCTCGGCTTCGACCGCGTCGAGGAGTTCGTGCAGCGCGGGAGCAGATACGTGCGGCAACAGCTGAGCGCCGGTCTTGTTGCTCCAGCGGAGCCAACTGTATGGCCCGCTCTTGGGATTGCGAGCGGCGAACGCCTTGCCCGAACGGCGGGGCGGGCTTGCGACGCGCGGCATCCTGTTGAACACGGGCAGGTTGTCGAGCCAACGCTCGTGAAGGTCTCGACCCTCGATCAGCTCGTCGCGTACCGTCGAGTCGATCGAAACACTGGTTGGAGCGAGTTCGAGCGCCTGTATCAGGTGCCGCGCAGCCACAAGGGTGAAGTGATGCTCAATCTCCGCAGACCAGATATCCCTGCTCTCGGATAGACCGTCATCACGCACGGCGGCGGCAACATACGGTTCCCACCGATCCAGCTGTCGTCGCGTCGCGACGGTCCACAGCAGCCGCTGGCGATTGATCATCCCGTCGCTGAAGTAGTCGCCGTTCACCGATAGAGACTTGCACAACGCGCTTCGTGGGCCGAGGGCCGCTGGTATCTCCGCTCGGGCGAACGTGATCGAACGTCACCTTGCCAGGATGCCCTTCGACGTGGACGGAGCGCGAGAGAAGAACGTCTCGGGCGCGCTCGCCTGCGGCTCGCGTTGAGGACGACTACGGGTAGGGCTTGATCTCGTCCGGTGCGGCGGGCTATAGCAACGCCAACCATTCCTTCCACACCCACACACCCCCCTAACTTCGCCGGGGTTCGAGACGCAAGCCCGGGACGCAGGAGGGGCCGAGGTACGGAGAGGGGGTCTGGGATCGGGGGGAAGCAGCGCTGCCCTAACGCTGGCGACTAGCCAAGAGGTACACGCAGGACGCGCACTAACAAGCTGAGCCTCCTGCAAACGAGAGTCTTCCTCCGCCTCGGCCTCCGCTTCGCTCCGGCCTCGGCAAGCACCCGTCCTTACCCCTTCCTGCCTCTGTCCAGGTGGGGCCGCAGACCCTCCCCAAGCAGGGCTTAGTGCAGCTGGCCCGTCAGAATGACAACCAGCATCCCTGCGGCGCACCCGACGACCACGAGCCAGGTCGCCTGCCAGAAGGAATGGCGCTGGGTCCAGAACCCGTCACCGGGAGGGACGCGAGGCGGTTCCGGCCTTTCGCTACGCGGCGCACGCATCCAGTCGCGGTCATCGACGCCCATCGTGGGTTTTATCGGTGGGGGAAGCGTTGAGGAGAATCCCCGGATTAGGGGCTTCGCCCCGGCCTCGGCGCGTTCGAGCCTAGCGCGGCCCGTCGCTCCGGCAAGGGCTAAAGCCCTCGGCTTCGCCGCCCTTCGGGTGCCTCCGCTCCGGTGCCGCGCTCAAACCCGCTCTTGCGCCGAGGGCCGTGCTAAACCCTTGTTCTAAATAGTGCGCGCCGTTTCCGTTTAGCTCGACCCACACGGAGGCACGTCTTGGAGGCCGCCAATCTCGACAAGCTGAAGCATTGCCTGGACAGGTATGACAAGTCCGTACCCGGTCCGCCTTTCAATCGCGTAGACGACCCCGAGAACGCGCCCACGACTATCGAGCAGGGGACCGCCCGAGTTGCCATGTTCGATGCGCGCGGTTATGCGAAGAACGTCGATGCTGAGATCTCGATCAAAGACAGTTCCCAGGGCGACGCCCCGCGACAGCGTCAGTCGGCCTCCAAGCGGGTAGCCCACAGCCGTAACTGGGTCTCGACGGCGGGGGGCGGGACCGAACTCGGCGACCTCGGGCAAACGGCCTTGGACCCGCACGACGCCGAGGTCGCCGAGGGCGCCCACCGCCGCACCCGTCACGTGCAGCGTGCGGCCATTCCAAGTGTTCACCTCGAGGACCAAAGCCTCCGCCACAACGTGTCGGTTGGTAATAAGAAGACCCGGCGTCAAGCCAAAGCCTGACCCGAGCGCAATATTGGCGCACTCGATGTTTCGGACTCTGAGCGTCAGGCGCTTGGCCTCGCGAGCAAGAGAATCCCGAGCGAGCGTCGGTACCTGAACTGCCTCTGCGGCGGTGACTGCGGGCGACAGATCGTCAATCGTTGGCGTGGGAGCTTGAGCAGGCGGCGCGTCCGCCGGAGCGGCAGCACAACCCGCGACAAGGCAGACGACGAAAAAGAGGATGACCCCGGGCTTACTCAGAGTCACTCCGCGTAGTTGCTCTTGTAGTCGTCGAACTGCCCCTCAGCCGCATTGCACGTCGCGACGATTCGATCCGCGTTTGCTGTGATCCAGCCATAGTCCTCGTAGACCACGGCCTGCAGCAGGTCTGACAGGCCGCCACTGCATTCGGAATACGTCTGAGCGACCGTTTGTAGCGTGGCAGCCTGCAAAACAAGTCCGGCACGCTGATCCTCGACCTGCGCTTTCTCATTGGCGAGTTTGCGCTGCCGACGCTCGAGTCCGCGTACATCGCCCTCTGAGCGAGTGACCGCACGCTGAAGTTCCTGAACCTTCCCCGCGAGGTCATTTGCTAGAGAAGTGCGTTGGTTGAGTTGTCCTTCTAGGTCGCCGATGTCCCCCTCCAGCGCGTTGGCGCGGGTTTCCCATCGGTCCGCTCGCTCCCGATTGACAAAGGCGAGATAAGAGGCGCCCGCCGCAGTCACAAGCAGAAGGACGGCGAGCGTTATGACCGCAGCGATGAGAAGCTTTCGGCTCCTTCCGCTTGGCGAGCGAGAAGATGAGCTATCGCCTGGGAAAACAAGCTGGTCCGGGGAGACCTCATTCTCGTCTGCGCTCACTGACTGAAGTTATCGGCCTTGGCGCTACGAGTCCATGGGTCCAGCGGCTTAGCCGTTACACGCACACCCCACCCCCACGTGGCAGTCGTAATCGCGACTGATGCAAGTATCGCCGCACGCCTTTCCCTTGTCACAGACCTTGCAGCAACCCGAAAGGGAGCTTCCGCACGACGACGCCACAACGGGCGTCGAGCCTCCGAGCGCAAGGGGTAGCGCGACGAGCGCCGCCAGCACAACGCTTCGCGCCCGCCTCAACGCTCCCGCCCCCGCTCGCCTAGCGCCCGCTCGATCCGTTCGAGCCGCGCGCCGATCTCGCGAAGCTCCGCCCGCATTTCGTCCGGCCTCTCGTCCTGCTTCACGAAGGTCGCAGCGACAGTAGCCGTCAGGAGCGCGAAGAAGCCGATACCGACGAGCATCACGACGGCAGCCACGATGCGGCCCGCGACGGACTTCGGCACCACGTCGCCGTAACCGACCCTAGTGACCGTGACGAGCGCCCACCAGATGCCGTCCCAGATCGACCCAACGTCCTCCGAGTCCACCCTCGCAACGGCAGAGCCGGCCACGACGACAAAGAGGAGGACGAGAACGACCACATACCGAAGCCCTGACGGACTGAACAGCGTCCGAGCGGCGACGACAGCGCGAGCGCCGAGAAGGCCGACACGGACGAAACGGAGGAGGCGGAGAAGCCGCAGCACCCGCGTGCCTTGCAGGACGGCAGGTGTGACCGGCACGCTCACCACGACGATGGCCGCATCGAGCCAGTGAGCACGGAGCGTCCGTAGTCGGTTGCTCGCCACTGCGAGGACGAAGGCAAGCTCGGCGGCGAAGCCGACCCAGATCACGACGTTTAGGACGAACGCCACCGCTTGGAGCGAGTCGGACGAGGTTTCCTCCAAGACGATGGCCGGGATGACGAGCAGCGCGAGGGCGAGGATCAGTGGCTCGGCCCGATGATGGATTCGCCCGCTCGGCTCCTCCGTGTAGAAGTCGCGCACAGCCGGTAGTTCGCTCCCCCGATAGCCCCCCTCTCGCCGCCGCCTTCCGCAAGCCTTCCCGCTTCCGCTTCGATTCGCTCTTCGCAGGGGAAGGCGTATCGTGAGTTGTGTGCAAGGCAGGATCGTGCGCTACGCCTTGGCGAGTCTGTGCGTGTTCGGTGGGTGCGCCGTCAGTTCTGCCTGTGACTCTGAAGACTCTGGGCAAGGCGGACAGGACAACGGGACAGTGCTGCTGACCGGAGAGGGTCATCCCATCGACACTCCGATCCGAGGATGCGAGTCCGCGGTCTTCGGCACGCTCGCTTCCAACTGGCGGCAATACGCGACCATTGCAGGGCCGCTTGCTTGGCTTGGCATCTCCGGCTATGCGACTGACCCACCTCCCACCTTTGCCATTCAGAACGGGCGCTATCTCTTCAAGAAGGCGCTTGCGGTGGTCGAGCGAGGGGCGCTCGTGAAGATCGTCGTCCCGGAGTCTGAGTGGACGCGCCTCTCGCTCTCCTACGGCGTCTCAGGTAGGCCAGACAACCTCTACAAAATCTCCGAGGGCAAGTCGACCTGGGCGCTCAGGGCGTGCGAGGACACGGAGACACAGTTCAACGGCGGCTTCATCGTTGGGGGCGCTCAGTGCGCGGCGCTCGACGTCTTCGTGGAAGGGAAGAATCAGCCGATCCGAGTCTTCATTCCGTTCGGGACAGGCAAGCGACCCTGCCCCTAGCCGGACGCCGCCCTCCCGCAAGCGTTCCGGTCTCACGATCGCCAGAGCGCCGCTCACAACTGCCCACTACATCCCACTTCATGCACCTGCTGAAAAACGGTCATCCGGCCCACACCTTTACGCTCGAAGATCGCCGCAAGGCAGCCGCGGTCACGAACGAGATCAAGCGGGAGAAGCGCGCCCTCTTCGAGCAGTTGCGGATTAACCGTGAGATGGAGCAGATGTTCGCCAAGGATGCAGCCCGGCGCGAGCGGCGCGCTCAGAAGCAGAAGCGGCGGCGCGATGAACAGAGGGCGCTCTACTGGGTCGAGCGCGGCTACGGGGCGAGATCCTCCTGACCTTCGCGGCCTGGCACGCGGACGTTGAGAATGCCCGCGTCCGGCTGGCCAATCGGCGCTAGGCGAGGCACACCTTCTCGCCTGCCGGAGCTGGCCATTGATGGTAGACGCGCGACAGGCGCGCACCCTCCATTTGCAGGCACTTTAGGGAGCGCCTAGATCTCAGAAACCGGGGCAGTAACGTCGGACCACAAAAGTAAGATCGGCCTCGTGAAAGAGAAGCCGGCGATGATGCCGCCGGCCTCACGGCCGACGTTAGCAGCGCAACGCGACGCGACGGGTCGAGCACATGACGCGGCCGGCCGCTTCATGCGGACGAGCGACCCCGCGCCGCACATCACGGCCCGGCGTACCGAAGTCGCGAGGCTGTATCCCGAGAAAACGTGCGCCGAGATCGGCGCGGAGCTCGGCTGGGCCGCTCCGACCATCTGGCAGGACGTCAAGGCGCTCGGTCTTGATCGGCGGCGGCCCGGCGCCCGCCGGAAGTATCCCGAGCCGGAAGAGCGTGCCTGCGTGGGCTGCGGCAGTCTCTTCACCCCTCCGAGCTGGGCTCCCGACCAGCGCTTCCACTCGATACCGTGCGCCCGGGCAACGCCGACCGAGCGGGTACGACACCGGGCGCGCGAGCTCCGGACGGAATGGCGCCGGCGCGCCGAAGCGGAGATTGCGAAGCTGAATGCGGCCGGCTTCCTAACTGCGCACCAGTTCGCCGCCGAACGCAAGGTGACGGAGAGCACGGTCAGCCAGTGGATCGCACGCGGGCTTCTGAAGGCCGAGCGTCGCGTCATCGCGCGTGAGCCGCATCGCATCATCGCTCCGGAAGAGCGCGAGCGCTTCAACGCCGAGGAATGGCCGCGCATCTGCAAGCGCATGGGCCCGGGGTTCCCAGAGAACTGGGGCGGTGAGCGCCGCCGGACATGGTCACGTCGCCTGAGAGCACCTCTTGTCGGCCAGCTCGGCGGGCACCGGCCGGGGTACACCGACGCGCAAGCGCAGCTCGTCCGTCAGCTCAAGACGAAGTTCCCGACACTTGGCCGCGCCACGCTCGCACACATGGTCACCGAGATCACGAAGAGACCGATAACCGAGAAGCAGGTCCGCAGCATCCTCTCAAACCCGCATAAATAGACGCGTTCTTGGGTTACGGCCAGATTTCGGCCCTAACCCGTGTGTTTTCGCTCCTCGAAGCGAAGCATGCATGCAGGCAAGGAAAAGGAGGTTAAGCCTGCATGCATGCTCGTCTCTCAGACGAAGAATGGTTCTCTCAAAACGGATTCTACGTCGGTATGGGCGGTGCCCCGTACACCGGAGAGGAACTCGATGACTTCCGCCTCGTCATCGTGCCCCTCGAACGGAGCGCCGGCAAACCGCTCAACGGTCCAGGGCTCAGGAAGTGCCTGAAGGCGTTCAAGGAGAACGGCCCCGCCTTCCGTCGGCTCGCCGATCAGGCTCTTGCGCGCGCTGATCGAAATCCCCTTGGTCTTCTCATTCGCATGGTCGACGATCGCGATCACCGTCTCGAAGTCGATGTCCAGCAGGACTCGCCGCCTGTAAACCGTGTCTGCACCCACGACACCTGCGCGGCCGATGGTCTCGACTACTGCCAGTACGACGTCCCCGCCGGGCCCATGACGAAGGTTGGCGGCCCCTTGGCAGCAGAGCTCGCGAAAGCACTCCGAGAGGTCGAGGCCGCTTGACCACACCAGTGCCGGAAGCTTCGACTCGCCTGGCCCTCGGCGCCGAGGAAGCAGCCGAAGCGCTCGGCGTCAGCCGCGACACCTTCGACGAGCACGTAGCGCCTGAGCTACGGAAGGTACGCGCGGGGCGGCGCGTCCTCTATCCCGTCCGCGAGCTCGAACGTTGGCTCGAGCAGTCGGCGACGAGGGTGGACGTCCGCGCATGACCGCGGTCTACGTATCCGCAGCAACCCTCGATTTGCAGGACGTTGCGCCCGCTGCGCGCCGCTCAGCGCTTCGGGCCGGGCCGGAGCGGAAGGCGGGAGGTCAGCCCTCTCAAGCTTGGCGCGAGAACGGATCTGCGAGGTCGTCGGGAGGCTCTTTGAGCGTAACCACGCCAGGTATGTCGGGCGCGTCCTCTCCCTCCACGTAATGCCAGCGGATGCCAGTCTTCGGGTCCCTGCCCGACATCGCTATTTGGTTCTCGCAGTGCCAGGCGCGGATGGGCCAGGCCAGCCAACTGAGCGGACGTCTCATCGGTCTGCAGGTCCGCGTAGCGCTTTGACGAGCTTCCGCCCGAGATCTCGAAGCAGGCGACTAGGCCAGCGGATGCCGTTATCGAGCGCGGATGGCACGCGGGGCAGCCTAGGCGGTGCGGAGCAGCCGGTGCGCCGTGTCTCGGCTGACGCCGGCTGCCTTCGCCATCGCGGAGACATCGACGCCGCCCCTTCGTCCCTGGGTGAGCAGCTTCTGGAGCTCGCGCCGAGCGGCCGTGAGGTCGCGGTCGGCCTTCTCCCGGCGCTTTCGATTCTCTCGCAACTTCGCCTCGATCGCAGCCCGCTCCATGTCCGCCAGTCTGACACTCGCGCAGGACGTGTCAGACGACCTTGCACTCTCTGTCCGGGTAGGTCTATAGTGTCAGAGTATCTTACACTGAGGAGGCAGCGTGGCCATGTCCACCACAACGCTCGCCAACCTTCGCGTGCGCGATCCGGACGACGAAGAGGAGGCCTGACTGATGGCCGAGGGAATCCGCATCCGTCATTCCCGCTGGTGCCGCTCGGTCGTCACCGGCGAACGGTGTAACTGTAAGCCCTCCTACGAGGCGTCGGTCTACTCCCGCCGCGACGGGGCGAAAATCCGCAAGACCTTCGCGACCGAGGGCGAAGCGAAGGCGTGGCGCCATGACGCCGTCGGCGAGGTTCGCCGGGGAAGGCTGAAGGCACCGACGCGCGTCACGCTCCGGGAGGCCTGGAACGCCTGGATCGAGGGGGCGAAGTCGGGTCTCGTCCGCACCCGCTCCGGGGACCCGTACAAGCCAAGCTGCCTACGCAGCTACGAGCAGGCGATGCGAGACAGGGTCCTACCCGATCTGGGCGCGGCTCGTCTCTCGGAGATTCGCCGCGTCGACGTGCAGGACCTCGTCGACCGTCTCCAGGCGCAGGCGCTCGACCCGAGCACGATCAGGAACACGATCGCGCCGCTTCGCGTCGTCTACCGGCGTGCGTTCAGCCGCGGCGAGGTTGCGATTAACCCAGCGATCGGCCTCGAGCTACCGGCCGTCCGCGGCCAGCGTGACCGCATCGCCTCGCCGGACGAGGCCACGAGGATCCTGGCGGCTCTTCCCGAAGGCGACCGAGCGCTGTGGGCGACGGCCATGTATGCCGGTCTTCGACTCGGCGAGCTGCAGGGCCTACGCTGGGATGAGGTCGACCTCGCGCGCGGCGTCATTCGGGTCGAGCGGGCGTGGGACGCGAAGGAAGGCCCGATCGCACCGAAGAGTAAGGCGGGGCGTCGCAAGGTTCCGATCGCGGCCGTGCTCCGTGACTTCCTCGACGAGCACCGCCTGCGGACGAGCTGGACCGAGGGATTCGTCTTCGGGCGCTCGCCCGAGACCCCGTTCGATGCCCGAGCGCTCTCACGTCGAGCGGAGA
>Ga0307278_10000613_pt1 | contig 17789 bp, 14 predicted proteins | sample ER_DNA_117_FD_194482 | JGI IMG/M metagenome (GOLD analysis project Ga0307278, IMG submission 194482) | Bulk soil microbial communities from the East River watershed near Crested Butte, Colorado, United States - ER_DNA_117 | ecosystem: Environmental > Terrestrial > Soil > Floodplain | place...
GGTGGTGGCGACACTCGGCGGGTCCAGGAAGTGGAGGTGGTCCACGACCGTGTCAGTCACGGAGGAGCTGTGCCCGGAGATGTAGTCCTGGAACTGAACATTCCGCCGACCGTCGGTGTCCATACTCACCGTGTCCGCCCGGACGTCGGCCCTGGCTCTGCCCCACTGGTAGCGGAACGTCCCGCTGCGATTGAAGCGGGCTGACACCTGGAAGCGGACGGTGAAGTTGTAGCCGCCGAACTTCGATGGCGTGCACGATGCCGAGGCGCCGCCCGACGGGCCGGCGGCGAACGCCAAGGGCACTTCGGTGGTCGTGGTGCCCACGGTGGTGGTGCTGGTCGCCGGGCCGGTGGTCGGCGACGAGGAGCCCCCACCGCCCGTGCCGCCGCCACCCGACCCCGCCTGGCCGCCCCCGCCGGCACCACTCACAGCGCCCGAACCGCTGCCGTTGTCGCCGGCGTCCGGCCCGCTCCCGCCGGTGGTCACCTGGGTGCCGGCCGCTCCCGCCGCCGTGCCGATACCGCCGCCGTCGCCGCCCTTGCCGCCGCGGTCGAGTGCCACGCCGGCACCGACCGCCACGGCGAGCAGCACCACCGCCCCGGCGACCAGCAGCGCCAGCCGGGCGCGCCGCCGCCTCGCGGACGGTGCGGTGCCCCCATCCATCCCGTCCTCCCCCACGTCAAGTGGGCGGAGCGTATCGCCGGGCCCGCGGTGAGGAACCCGGGAATTCCCTACGCTCGGCGTGCCGCCAGCGTGGCCATGTGCCGTGCCAGCTCCGCCTTGGAGCGGACACCGAGCTTGCGGTAGGCCTTGGCCAGGTTGGCTTCGACGGTCTTTGGGCTGATGAACAGCCGCGCGGCGATCTCGCGGTTGGTGAGCCCCTCGGCGGCCAGGTCGGTGATCCTGTGCTCGGTCGCGGTCAGCTCGCCGGCCGTCGGGTGGACCGGCCGCGCCCGTGCCAGCTCGGCGCGCGCCTGCGCCGCCCACAGCGGCGCGCCGATCCGCTCGAACTCCGCCAGCGCCTCGGCCAGGGCGGTTGCGGCGAGCTGCTTCTCCCTGCGCCGGCGGCGCAGCCGCCCCAGCGCGAGACGCGACAGCTCCCGCAGGACCGAGAGGACCGCCGCCGGCACCGCCCGCCGGTCCAGCACCGGCTCCTCGGCCTCCGCCCACAGCGCGGCGTCGAGCGCGTGGCGCTGGGGGGCCGGCAGGGGGTCGAGGAGCTCACGGCCGACCGGCGCGAACAGGTCGGCGAGGGCGGCGAAGGAGTGCCCGGCCTCCGGTCCGACTGGTCGGGAGGCGAGCGCCAGGTACCCACGCCGCCGCGCCGCCTCGGTCGCTGCCCGCCAGAGCGTCGTCTTGCCGATGCCCGGGTCGCCCTCGATCGCCAGCACCGCCAAACCGCGTGGCAACCGGTCGAGGAACACGCCGACCGACGCAAGCTCCCCGTCCCGCCCGATGATCCCGCCCGCCATGAGTGAATGCTAGCCGCTCGGCGGATCCGGATCGACGGGCGCTATCAACCCATCCGCGAGGCGCTGTGGTCCGGGGATACCGCCACCAGCGAGGACAGGAGCTCAGCCGGGGGCAGTTTGGCGACGTGCCGCTACCTGCTCTCAGGATCTCGGGCGGTTGTCTGCTCATCGACCCGGAGCTCGTGGACGTGCAAGCGGTTGACCTCCAGATCCTCGATCGTGAGGTGGCGGACGATCGCCCGCCCGACCGCCAACCGGCCAACTGCCAAGGCGCCCACGGCACCCGCCCCAATGGCCGCCGCGCCGACCGCAGCCGCGCCAAGGCGAACCAGTCGAAGCTGGAGCGCTGCACGCTCCTGGCCCGGGGAAAGCATCGGCACACGAGGGGAAGAGCGTCGACGACGGTTCATGACACGGTCCTCCTCTGCCCAACCACAGCATCTTGTTCACCGAGAGACGCGGCGTCCGGTGTGGGCCTGGACGGTGGCCAGGGCGGTTCTCACTAGTGGACTACCTCGAAGTGGCCCATCATCCCGGCGGCGTGGTGCTCGAGGATGTGGCAGTGGTACATCCACCTGCCTGGCCGGTCGTCGGGAAGCCAGGCGATGCGGATGCGGCCCTTGGTGGGCACGTTCATCGTGTCCTCCCATGACAGTGACTCGGTGGGCACGCCGTTCTCCTGCAGGACTTGGAAGGAGAAACCGTGCAGGTGGAAGGGGTGGTCCATCTTCGTCTCGTTGACGATGTCCCACACCTGCAGCTCGCCCACCCGCACCGGCTCGTCGTGGTGGTGCGCCTCGTCGTCGACGAGCCAGTCCACGCCGTGGCGGAGGCTGAGGCGTGCCCCGAGCCGGACGACGCGGTTCGGCGCGGCCTCCCTGGAGGCCAGCGGCTGGATGTGGCGCAGGACCGGTGGGATCTCAGCGTGTGATGGGGCTGCGGGGCCGACGTGTAGGGTGGCGAACCGATCGGTCTTGGGCTTCCCGGCCCCGCGGTCGTAGGGCAGCGACCCGACGGCGAGCGTCTCGCCCTCGGCGAAGGGGCCGACGGCAAGGTCGACGCGGTCGCCGGGGGTCAGCAGCACCTCGGTGGCGTCGACCGGTGCGGGCAGCAGGCCGCCGTCGGTGCCGATGATCTTGAACGGGCGCCCGCCGATCGACAGCCGCACGTAGCGGGCGCTGGCCGAGTTCACCAGGCGCCAGCGCTGGATTTGGCCAGCGGCCATCTCCAGGTCCGGCTCGGCCACGCCGTTGACCAGCCGCGTCTTGCCCTGCCGCCCTCCGGCACGCTGGAGCGGTCCGCCGAAGCGAGCGATCCGGCCTCGTCGGTCCAGCTTCAGGTCGTCGAGGATCAGCACCTGTTCGCCGTCCAGTCGCGGCTCGTCAGAGCCGCGGACGACGAGCGCGGCGTACAGGCCTCGCTCGAGCTGCTCAGGCTCGTTGTGGTGCGGGTGGTACCAGAAGGTGCCGGCGTCGGGCAGCACAAAGCGGTACTCGAACGACTGGCCGGGCTGCACCGGGTTCTGCACCAGCTGCGTGCCGTCCATGTCGGCCGGGACGCGCAGGCCGTGCCAGTGGATGCTGGTTGGCTCCGGCAGGCGGTTGGTCAACCGCACGACGAGGGTGTCACCGACGCGGCCCTCGATCGTCGGCCCAGGAACCATCCCGTTGAACCCGTAGCCGCGCACGACGTGACCGGGTCTGATCTCCCAATCGGTCTCCCGGGGCTCGAGCTCGACGAAGACCGTGGTCCCGGTGGGTTCGAGCCTCTCCGGACCGGCGCCGGGCGAGCCTGCCTGATCTGGGTCGGTCGTGACGGTGCGGTCTTGCATGGGTGCCTCCTGTGCCTGGTGGTCACCTTCCAGGTGACGATCGCGTGACCAGCGAGGCTTCGCACCGGCGATTCCGCCGGGATCGATCAGCCAAGGGACCTGTGGCGCCTGGAGCGCCGCACCAGGCGGGCTCTGCCGTCGGCGCCGACGCAGGTTACGGCTTGGTCTCCATGCTGAGGGGCGCCGGGATCGGGCCAGCCGCGGTCGGACTGGGCGTCGGCCGCTCCCGGAACAGCCAGGTCGCGCTGGCGACGCCGGCCAGCGCGGCGGCCGCCGAGATGCCAAGCACCGTCGAGTAGCCGACGGCGCCGGCCAGGCCCAGGCCGGCGGCTCCTGCGGCCTGGGACCAGAGATGGACGAAGCTGTCCTGGACGGTGTAGTCGGTGCCGGCGGAGCCGGGCCGGCTCCAGTCCATGTTGATCGTGTAGATCGTCGTGCCGGCGGCCGCGTAGGCGACGTTGAGCAGCCCCACCGCGGCGAGCACGGAGAACGGGCTGGCAACGCCTCGGGCGAGAGGGAACAGCGCTGCGAGCGCCGCGACCTGGACGAAGCCGAAGACGACCAGGGCGCGACGGCGGCCGAGCGCGTTCAGGAACGCCCCGCTGGCGAGGGCGGCGAGCATCGCGATCATCCCGCCACCGAGGAGTGACACGGCGCCGATCCGGTCCAGCGGCCAGCCGGCGTCGACGAGCATGGGCCCCATGAGCGGATACGCCGTAACGATGCCGAGATAGGACAGCGGCAGCACCACGAACGCCCACCGGGGGACGCCGGGTTGGCGGAAGAAGCTGCCCAGTGCCTGGAACGAAACGGGGAGCCTCCTGACCGCGGGGCCGACCTCGGGTTCCCGATGGCGCAGCAGCAACGGGACCGGCAACGCGGTGAGCGCCGCGAGGACGGCGATTGCGGCGGCCCAGCCCACGCGGTCGTAGATGACCAGGATGCCGCCGCCTCCCAGCAGCAGGCCGAAGTAGCCGCCGGCTTTCTGGATGCCGTTTCCGACGCCGCGCTCCGCCGGCGTGAGCAGCACGACGGCGGTGGCGTCGACCGCAATGTCCTGTGTCGCGGAGAGCACAGCGATGGCGCCGACGAGGGCGACCACCAGCGACAGGTCCTCGACGGCGTCGAGCGGGAGGAGGGCGAGGACGGAGACGGCCAGCAGCGTCTGCAGCACCAGGAGCCAGCCGCGGTAGTGGCCGAGTCGCCGCCAGCTGTAGCGGTCGACCAGCGGTGCCCAGGCGAACTTCGCCACCCAGGCGAGCGCGAGGAGCTGGATGAGCGCGATCTGCTCGAGCGGCACGCCCCGCTTCCGGAGCACCGCGGTCAGCCCGTAGAGGAGGAATGCCAATGGGATGAACTGGCTGCCATACAGGACGGCGAGCAGGCGGTAGCGGGCGACCTTGGTCACGAGCGCCTCCTCTGAGGCCGGTCCGACCGCCTCGTCACCCACCCGATCGGAACGCCGACGCCCGAGCGATGTGCTCGATCTACCTCGCGACGATTGTGGCCCGTGCAGGCGGGCGGCGGAACCCCGGGATCGCGATCCGGATCCTGCTGGCCCGGGCGGCTGCCTGTCAGGAGGCCGTGTGCGGCACAATCAGGCGGGGACGAAAGGGGGGACGGGAGGGCCGAAGGGCCCACCCCGGACGCGCATGCTCCACGGCAGGGACGCAGAGCGCTCGGTCATCGCGGCGCTTCTGGACGGCGCGGAGGCCTTCCGCAGCGGCGTGCTCGTCCTGCGCGGCCGGGCAGGTGCCGGGAAGTCGGCATTGCTGGAGGACGCGGTCGAGCGCGCCGCGGGCATGCAGGTCCTAAAGGCGCGTGGGATCGAGTCCGAAGCGGAGCTCGCCTTCGCCGCACTCCACCAGCTCCTGCGCCCGGCACTTCACCGGGTCGACGGTCTTCCCCCGCCCCAAGTGCAGGCGCTGCGCGCGGCGTTCGGGTTCGAGCGCGGCGCGGGCGACAACCGCTTCCTCGTCTCCGTCGCCGTTCTGAGCCTGCTCGCGGAGGCGGCCGAGAAGGCCCCCGTGCTCTGCGTCGTCGACGACGCGCACTGGCTCGACCAAGCCTCGGCGAACGCTCTGGTGTTCGTGGCTCGGCGACTGGAGGCCGAACGGGTGGCGCTGCTGTTCGCCACCCGAGATGGGGACGTCCGGCGCTTCGACGCGTCCGGGCTCCCTGAGCTCGCGATCGGAGGCTTGGACCCGGCCGCGGTCGGCGCCCTGCTCGCCGACCGCGCCGGTGTGACGGTCGACCAGCAAGTGCGCGACCAGCTCGTCGAGCAAACCGGCGGCAACCCGCTGGCGCTGATCGAGCTGCCGTCGGTCCTGACGCCGGGACAGCTCGCAGGGAAGGAGCCACTGCCGCTACGGCTCCCGTTGACCGAGGGCGTCGATCGCGCATTCCTCGAGCGGGTCCGCCGTCTGCCCAGCGACGCACAGACCTTCCTGCTCGTGGCTGCCGCCGAGGACACGGGGCGGCTGGCTACCGTGATCGCGGCGGCCGCGGCGCTTGGAGCCGGCCCGGCGGCACTGGACGTCGCCGAGCGAGCCGGGCTGATCCGCGTGCGCACCGGCGAGCTCGACTTTCGCCATCCTCTGGTCCGGTCGGCGGTCTACCAGGGGGCGACCACGACCGAGCGGCAGCAGGTGCATCGGGCCCTTGCCGGGGCGCTCGACCGCCAAGCCGACGGTGATCGACGGGCATGGCACGGTGCGCTGGCGGCAGTCGAGCCCGACGAGGCCGTCGTCCAAGAACTCGAGGAAACCGCCCGGCGAGCCCGGGCTCGCGGCGGCCTCGAAGCGGCATGCGCGGCGTTCGAGCGTGCGGCCGAGCTCACTGCGGCGCAGGAGCCGCGCGCCCGCCGGCTGACAGCTGCCGCGGACAACGCCTGGCTGGCCGGGCAGCTCACGCGGGCGTCGGGGTTGCTCCACGTCGCCCGGTCGCTCACCTCCGACCCGTTGCTGCTCGCCGACATCGACCGGTTGCGGAGCTGGATCGAGTTCAGCGCGGGTTCCGCGCTCGCCGCCCGGCAGATCCTCGTGCAGGCGGCGCGGGACGTCGCCCCATCCGACCCGCGGCGAGCACTCGAAATGCTGGTCGCCGCCGTGGAGGCGGCATGGGTCGCATCCGACACCGCGGCCGGCGCCGAGATCGCCCAGCTCGCGGCGGAGCTGCAGCCCGGTGAGGAACCGCGCGCACGGTTCTTCGGGCGCACGCTCACCGGGTTCAGCCAGCTCCTCGACGGGGACGTCGAGCATGCGGTCCACGCGCTGCGCGACGCCATCAAGCTCGCCGAGAGCCTGGACGAGACAGACCTGAGCTCGCACGCCGACCACGCCGCCCTCTATGTCGGCGACGATGCCACCGCGTACCGACTCAACGCCCAGGCGGTGGCTCGGGCGCGTGCCACCGGCGCCGTCGGCGACCTGATCTTCTCGCTCCAACGACTGGCCCTTGCCGAGATCGTCACCGGACGCTGGGCGGCCGCAGGCGCCAGCGCCGCCGAGGCACTCCGGCTCGCTCGCGAGACCGGCCAGCCAGAGCTCTCCGCCCTCCCACTGGCCTGGCTCGCCCTCCTGGCCGCGCTACGAGGCGACGAGGCCGCCTTCCGGTCCCGGGTGGCCGAGACCGCGGAGGTCACCGCCGCCCATCGCATCGGCGTCCTCGAAGGCCAAGTCCACGACGCGATCCACTGGGCCAACGGCATCCACGAAGCAGGGGCCGGACGCCGAGCCTCGGCCATGACACGGTTCGACGCGATGTCGCATCCTGCGCTGGCTCGCGGGGCGGCCGCGCTCGACCGTATCGAGGCGGCCGTGCACGCCGACCGGCGAGACACCGCGCTGGAATGGCTGCGGCACCTCGAAGCCTTCGCCGCACAGGCCGCGGTCCCATGGGCACGGGCGGGAGCGGCGCACTGCCGCGGCCTGCTCTCGGACGGCGACGCGGCACAACAGCAGTTCGAGCAGGCGCTCAGGCACCATCGACGTGCGCAACGTCCGTTCGAGCGAGCGCGCACGGAGCTGGCCTACGGCGAGTTCCTGCGCCGCGGCCGGCGCCGGGTCGACGCCCGTACCCATCTGCGGGCCGCACTCGACGTGTTCGAGCAACTGGGCGCCGCCCCCTGGACGGAGCGGGCACGCCTGGAGCTGCGCGCCTCGGGCCAGACCGCGCGCAAGCGTGACCCGTCGACGCTCCTGCAGCTCACCCCGCAGGAGCTTCAGGTGGCGCGGTTCGTCGCCAAGGGCCTTCCCACCCGGGACGTTGCCGCGCAGCTGTTCCTCAGCCCCCGCACGATCGACTTCCACCTGCGCAACGTCTTCGCCAAACTCGGCATCAGCTCGCGGGCCCAGCTTGCGCACCTGCCGCTCGACCGGTAGCGCCACGTCAGGGGCGCTCGTCGCGCTGATACCGTGGCTGCACTGTTTCGAGCTCGGTCAGAGGCGGTGAATCGCCCCCGGGGCCTTCGACGCCGTGTCGGCCGGCTAGCGCTGAACCCGGCGGTTTCGCCGGTGTGACCAACAGAGCCTTTCCCTAGCTTCGAGGCGATGCGAGCCCGATGCACCGTCTCGAAGCTACGGAGGGCAGCCATGGCAGTCACCGAAGACAAGCTGGCCACGCAGGTGGCCTACGACCTGGAGGGGACCCGGCTCGAGGCATGCTCGTGCGGCGTGCTCTGCCCATGCTGGATCGGGGCGGATCCCGACGGTGGGGCCTGCGACGCGCTCGTCGCCTTCCATTTCGAGCGGGGCACGATCCGCGACGTCGACGTGAGCGGGCTGTCGCTCGTCAGCGTGATCGAGATCCCCGGCAACGCCCTCACCGTCGACAGCTGGCGGATGGTGGTCTTCATCGACGAGCGCGCCAGCGGCGCGCAGTTCGATGCCATCGTCGCGGCCTACTCGGGCCAGCTCGGGGGGCCACTGGCCGACCTGGCCGCACTGATCAACCAGGTGGTGGACGTCAGGCGGGCGCCCATCGTCTACGCAGTCGGTGACGGTACCGGCACACTGCGGGTCGGCGACGCCGTCACCGTCGAGCTGACACCGGTCACGGGGCCGCACGGCAAGCTGACCACGCTGCGCGACTCGATGCTCTCCACCGTGCCCGGCTCGCCCGCCTACGTGGCCAAGGCCAGTATCCACACGGTCGAGCTGCCCGAGTACGGGATGGTGTGGTCGTCCAGCGACCACAACGCGATCCACGGCGCCTACAAGGTCAGCCACATGGGGCGACCGTGAACGCTACCGCGCGCACCGGGCACCTTCCGGTCGCCGTCCCGGCCGCCATCGCCGGCGCATGGCTGCTGGCGATCGTGGCGCAGACGAGCGGGGATGCGGCCCTGTTCGACCATGGTGCGTTGGCGCACAGCAGGCTGCCGCCCTGGGTCGCGATCGGTCTGGTCCTGGTCGCCTGGCAGGTCATGGTCGCCGCCACCATGCTGCCCTCCAGCCTGCCGATGGTCCGGCTGTTCACAGCCGCCTCGGCCAACCAGGACCGCAGCGGCGTAGTGCTGGCGGCGTTCATCAGCGGCTACGCGCTGGTGTGGACGGCGTTCGGCGCCCTGGCCCTCGCTGGTGATTTGGCGCTGCACCAGCTCGTCCACCGGATGCCCTGGCTCGAGGTCCGTCCTTGGCTGCCCGCCGCCGGCGCGCTGGCCCTTGCCGGCGCGTTCCAGTTCTCGGCACTGAAGGACCGCTGCCTCGACGTCTGCCGGCACCCGGGCGTGTACCTGCTGCACCACTACCGGCGCGGCGTCGGCAAGGCGTTCCACTTAGGCCGTGGGCACGGGCTGTTCTGCCTCGGCTGCTGCTGGGCGCTGATGCTGCTGATGCTGGCCGTGGGGATGGCGAACCTGGCCTGGATGGCGGTGCTGGCTGGGCTGATGGCCTACGAGAAGGTGGGCAGGCACGGCAGGCGGCTTGCGCCCGTCGCCGGGCTCGTGCTCCTCGCGCTGGCCGTCCTGGTCCTCGCCCACCCCGCCTGGCTCCCGCCCGGTCTGGTCGATTCCTCCTGAAGATCCCGTCCGACCCGCTGCCGATCGGAGGTCATGATGCCCCCGCTTCCATGGCGAAGCCGCTCCGAAGCCCATCCGGACCAGGACTACCTCGTGATGGCGTCGCGGTTGCCGCTGCGCTCGTACCGGACCATCCCCACGTTCCTGCGCTTCACGCTGTCGGTCGCGCGGCAGCTCGAGCGGACCGACGGGCTGGTCGGTTACACGCTGCTCGCGCAGCCCACCAGGAAGACGTTCTGGACCCTTTCGGCATGGACCGACCAGCGCCATCTCGACGCGTTCGCGGAAGCGATGCCGCATCTGGCCGTGATCCGCAAGCTGCGCCCGCGCATGGGTCCGACCAAGTTCAGCTTCTGGACGGTGCCCGGGTCCAAGCTCCCGATCGCCTGGGACGACGCCAAGCAGCGGCTGGCACAGGCGACCCCGGGGAGGCAGCCATGAGCATCCAGTGCCGCCAGCCGGTGTCCTGCTGACCCTGCTACCCACGGTGGTGTGAGGAAGAAGCTGTCATGCGCGTCGAGTCGTCGGTCACATCGGTCTCGTGGATCCCTCGGGAGGCGGTCGAGGGCATCACCCAGCTGCCGTGGGAGTTCGGGATCACCCATTACGACCTGCCGCCGCCGGATGTGATCGAGGACGTGGAGAGGCTGCTTGCCTCGGACGCGGCCCGGTTCGCCAACGAGCTGCGGGCTTGGGTCGAGGTCTGGGACGGCCGGATCACCGGGTACGGCCACGGGGGGCGGGGTCACGTCGGCGCCACCCGGATGCGGCTCGGCGGGATGCGGATCCAGTTCTGTGCGGTCTCGTTCCCGGACCTGCGGGCCGAGCCCGAGGTTGGCGACGGTTGGGTACGGTTCGTGCAGACCGCGGGAGGGCGGCCGGGCATGCCGGTGCCGCGTCGCGTCCGCGGCCGGCCGTACGTGCGCATCGTCGGCCCGACGGTGTGGTCCACCCTGGCGCTGACCATCCGGGCCGACGGGTCCAGCGACTTCGAGTTGCTGGGGGCCAGTCCGTTCCCGCGCCACTGGCTCTACGACCACACCCGCCGGCTGGTCGCCAAGACGGGGCTGATCGACTTCCGCACCTGGTACCTGGAGGCCTCCCCGGAACACAGCCCGTGGGGCGGCGAGGACTCCCCAGCGGTCGTCACCGCCGTCGAGAGCGCCGTGGAGCGGCAGTTGTCGCTGCTCATGATCGACGCCGACCCGCCGTTTCGGCGGCTTCGGCCCGGAGAGACGCTGGTCGAGCAAGAAGCGCCAGGCGACAAGCTGTTCCTGCTGTTCGACGGCGTTCTGGCAGTCGAGGCGTACGGCCAGACGGTCACCGAGATCGGCCCGGGGGCGATCCTTGGCGAGATGGCGGCGCTGCACGGCGGCAGGCGGACCGCCACGCTGCGGGCGCTGACACCCTGCCGGGTAGCGGTGGTCGCGGGTGATCGCCTCGACCGCAAGGCACTCGCGGACCTGGCCAGGGCGCGCACACCGAACCCCAGGCATGCGACGACGTCATGAGCGGGCTGTCAGAGCAGGAGCTCGCAGAGCGCGCTGGAACCACGGTCGAGCAGGTGCGACGGCTCGTCGAGCTGGGCATCCTCACCCCCACCGCCGACGGCTACCAGCCATCCGACATCCAGCGAATGGGCATCCTCCAAGCGCTTGACCAGGCCGGCATCTCCCCCGAGCAGATCAGCCAGTTGATTGCCGCCGGCGCCTACTCGATGGGCTGGACCGACCTGCTGTTCCCTGATCCCACCCCGCGGGTCGGCGCCACCCTCGAACAGGCCGTCGCCGAGCTCGAGCTGCCCACCAGCCTGGTTGCGGGCCTGTACGCCGCCTGGGAGCTTGCCAGGCCGGAACCGGGCGCGGCGCTCCGGTCCGACGACGCGGAGCTGCTGCGCCTCGCGGTACTGGGATACTCGGCCTTCGGGCACGACCAGAGCGTGGCGCTCGGCGTGGCCAGGCAGCTCGGGGAGAGTCTCCGCCGCCTGGCCGAATCACAGATACGGCTGTTCCGCGCCCAGGTTCAGGAGCCCATGGCCGCCGAGCAGGGCTCGGCGCGGCGAGGATCCGGGGACGACATCGCCGCGATCGCCGCACCCCTGCTTGGGGCGCTGGAACGGACCGTGCTGCTGCTGTACCGCCGGCATCTCGAGCGCCACGTGCTCGACGCGATCGTGCTCGACGCCGAGACCAGCCTCGAGCGGGCGGGCCTCGCACAGCGCCGCCCGGAGCGCCCGCCCGCGATCGCCTTCCTCGACCTCACCGGCTACACCACCCTCACCGACCGGCAGGGCGACCGGGCAGCCGCCGAGCTGGTCACCCGCCTGATCGAGATCGTCCACACGGTCTCGCACCAGCACGGCGGACGTCCCGTCAAGCTGCTCGGGGACGGGGTGATGTTCTACTTCCCCGACCCCGCCCAGGCGGTGCTGTGCGGGCTGGAGCTCGTCGAGCGGATCCCCCGGGAAGGGCTACCGCGCGCCCGCATGGGCGTCAACGCCGGCCCGGTGGTCTTCCAGGACGGCGACTATTACGGCAGCACCGTCAACGTGGCCGCGAGGATCACCGACTATGCCCGACCGGGCGAGGTCCTGGTCAGCGACGACGTCGTCAGCGAGGCCAACGGCAACGGTGACGTGCGCTACCAGCCGATCGGCCCGATCGCGCTCAAGGGCGTCACCACCCCCGTCACCCTCCACACCGCCGGTTGGAGTGGCTGATCGTCCTCGGGTCGTCACGAACCTCGATGGAGCGCACGGTTACCAGGCTGGGACGAGGACCTCGCACGGCAGTAGGCTTGTCAGAATCGCGCTTCGACGGACTCCGTGCCGGCGCCCGGAAGGGAGCAGCGGGACGGAGTTGAGGTTCGACGGGGGGTCTGATGGTGGCGCGGCCGCTGATCCCATCCAGGATGCCCGGGGACGGCCTGCTGCCGCCGCTGGCCTTCAAGGGCCGGTGGCGGCGGTATCAGGAACTCGCGCTGGAGGCGTTCGAGCGTGATCGGCAAGCCGGCAGGCGCTCCACGCATGTGCTTGCCCCGCCCGGCGCCGGCAAGACCGTGCTGGGGATGGAGATCGTCCGCCGCCTCGGCACGCGAGCGCTCGTGCTCTGCCCCAACTCGGCCGTGCAGGCGCAGTGGCTCAGGATGGCCGAGCTGTTCGGCGCGCCCGATGGGATCGCGGCACCAGACCCGGACGCCCCGATCGCGTGCCTGACCTACCAAGCCCTCTGTCAGATCCAGGATCCTGACGTGGCGCTTGGTGACGCCGCCGAGCGACGTTGGACCGCCGACCGTGCCCGTGCCTTGGGCGTCCCGCCCGTCGAGGTCGAGCGGGAGGCGGGGAACTGGCACGGCGCCGCGGCGCCTGGATCCGGGCGACCCGGAGAAGATCGCCTCCAACTGGGACGTTGTCTGCGTCGCGCCCGACCTTCCAGAGGGCACCGCCGACTACGACCGGTTCGTCCGCAAGCACCTCAAGCTGTACGCGCCGTCGGAGGACGGACTGATTGAAGCCGGGCCGACCCACGCTCATCCGGCGCTCGGGCCGTTCGTACCGCCGCCTGCGGCACAGTTCGCCACGCTCAACCGCGCCGCGGCTGCCCGGGCGAGCGACTACGAGCTGGCCCGGTCGCGCTGGCAGATCGGGACGCCCTACCAGAGCGAGGACCGTGAGACGCTGGTGGTGCGCCACCGAAGGCTCGATCCCACGGTGACACCGGCATCACCGTCCGAACGACCGCCGGGCTACCCCTACGAGCAGGTGGGCCCGCTTGCTCTGGGAGTCTCAGGAGCGGCGGTTGGAGGAATGCTCGCGGCCTTCTCCGGCGAGCCGACGGCCGCAGCCGCGCTCGCCGCCTTGCTGCCTGCGGGGCTTGCCTGGGCGGCAGCCCGCCTCGGACGGGTCAGGGCCGAGCTCGCGGACACGTTGCCGCTGGACCGCGCCGCCCGAGCCGTTCTCGACGCCTACCACGAACTTGGCGAGATGAGCACCGAGGCGGCCGCCTCCCTGGCGATCGAGCCGCGCGCGTCAGGCTATCTGCGCTGCCTGCTTCGAGAGGCGACCGAGCAGGAGAGCGCCCGCTTCACGCGCGCGCTCGACGACCTGCTGTCCCGGCCCGACGCGCCGCGCTATCTGGTGCTGCGGCTGCTGCCAGGGCGTGCCGGGCGGGGGCGCCTGCTCCTCAGACTCCTGAGCGGGCGGGCGGTCTTCCCGGTCCAGTGGGAGGCCGTTCCGTCCGACCTAGGGAGGCGGAAGGACCGGGCCGAAGCGTTCGCCCGCGCCTGGCGACGCTGGTTGGGTCCCAGCGAGCTGATGTTCACCCACCGGACCGAGGCGGGCCATGCGGCGCTCGCCCGGGCCCATGCGCAGTCGATCGACTACGAGACCAGCAAGCGCCAAGTCTGGGTATAGCGCCGCGCGCGGACCATCGACAGCCAGGCTGTTAGGCCGATGCCGTTGCGGCGGCGATCGTTGCGTACCCGTCCTCCACCAGCGGGGTCGATTTGGCAACCTGCCGCTACCTGCTCTCAGGATCTCGGGCGGTTGTCTGCTCATCGACCCCCCCGAACGGCTCGGGCCGCCTGGACGACGGCTCGGCCCGCGGCGGGAGCACGGGGGTGCGGCCCTCAGGGTCGTCGGGGCTGCGGTGGCGCGGGCGGACCGGCTCCACCAGCTGGTCAGCGCGCAGGCGCAGGCTGCGCCGCTCACCCGACCAGGGCGCAGGTACCGCCACCAGCCGGTCGGCGAGCAGGTAGGCGGCGGTCTCGTAGTTCACCCGCCAGCCGCGGAAGTGGCGCCAGGCCTCCTCCCGGGACCGCTCCATCGGGAACCCGACGGCCTGCAGCCGGTCGAGCCCGTCGGCGAATTCCTCGTAGGTGAGCACGATCGGCGCGTCGGGCCGCGGGTCGGCGGGCAACTCGACCCGGTAGACGCCGGCCAGGGCCCGCAACCCGAGGAAGCCCGTGCGGAGGCAGTGCCGGGCCGCCGACGGCGCCCGGCTCGGGACGAGCGCCAGGTACAGGGCGGCGGCGTCCAGCACCGCGAGCAGGCTGACCACCCACGAGCGCAGCGGGTACGGCGAGCGGAAGGACAGCAGCCACGGGTAGTTCACGTGGCTCTCGGTGAGGTCGGCGGCCCACCGCTCCCAGTCGTTGAAGAACGGCCCGAGCGAGTCCAGGCCCCCGATGAGCTGTTCGCGGGCGAGCAGCTCGACGCCCCAGGCGGGTTCCCCGGCGCGGCTCTCGAGCATGTTGACCAGGGTCTCCCGGCGGTTGTAGGCGCCGTAGATCGTAGGCAGGTAGCCGATCTGGAGGGCGATGACGACCAGGCCGGTGGCCGCGGCGACGAACGTCACCACGGTGGCGCCCTGCCGGGGCGAGGAGGCCACGCCGAGGGTGAACAGCGACGAGCCGGCCAGGCGGAGCGCGGTCGTGAAGCCGCCGCCGGTCAGCGGCAGCAACACCAGCGCGTAGCCGAGGAGGAAGAGCAGCAGCCAGGCGCCGAGCAGGGCGAGCAGCGACACCGGACCGAGCAGGCCGAGCAGGCGGTCCTTGGACTCGTAGCGCCGCATCCGGCCGGCGGCGGCCAGGAACGGCTGTTTGATCGCACGCCAGACCGCGAAGGAGATCAGGGAACGTACGCCCTTGGGTAGCACGATCGTGCCGACGACGCTGCTGAACGTCGCGCCGACGATCACCAGGCCACACACGAACCCGGCCCACCTGCCTAGTCCGGCCATGCGTCCTCCGGAGTCACGCGTCCTGCGGTGTCACGAGGACCAGGGTACGGGCCACCCAGGGCCAAGCGGCACCCCGACCGGCGGGTAGCCGGGCCGCGCACGTCCAGGTCCAGGGGCACGTTCCACCACCAAATGAGCCCTTCCTTGCCGTGGATCTCGCAGCCACCGCTGTGCGGACCTGCGTTCTCGCAGGTCATTGCTGACCGTGGACCGCCAAGTAAAGTGCTCTAACCGTCGAGGTGCAATGATGCGTTCAGCTGCTCGCAGCCTGCTTGGCGCTGGTCTTGCCAGTAGGCCGGACGAGCGGCCAGGCCCATCCCAGGAGCCTCGCAGGGCCAGAGCACGGACCACGGTGGTGTCGGGTCATGACGGAACGTCCAGCCCATGGACGGGCGTGCGCGGCCGCGCTCCTCACCGTGGCCGCCCTGTCCACGGCCGCCTGCGACCGCGGCACGGCGCCGACGACGGCGCCGGCCGCAGTCACCAGCAGCAGCCAGCCAAGCCCCACGCCGGCTGCGACCGTCCGGCGCCCGGTGACCCTCGCGTTCGCCGGCGACGTGCACTTCATGAAGGTGCCGGGCGCGCGCCTGGCCAGAAACCCGGACACCGCGCTCGGGCCGGTCGCCGCCGTGCTGCGCCGTGCCGACGTGGCCATGGTCAACCTCGAGACCACGGTCACGACCCGCGGGACGCCGCAGCCCAAGCACTACGTGTTCCGCGCCCCGCCAACCGCCTTCCGGGCGCTGCGGGCGGCCGGGGTGGACGTCGCCACCATGGGCAACAACCACGGCATGGACTACGGCCTGGTCGGGCTGCGCGACTCCCTTGCCGCAGCCGCGGCGGCGCGCTTCCCGGTCGTCGGCATCGGGCGGGACGCCACACGAGCCTACGCACCCTGGCTGGTGAGCGTCCGCGGGCAGCGCGTCGCCATCCTCGGCGCCACCCAGGTCCTGGAGCCGGGCCTGCGGGCGGCGTGGACGGCCGGCAGCCGCAAACCCGGCCTGGCGTCGGCCTACGACCAGGCGCGCCTGGCCGCGGCCGTGCGGGGTGCCCGCCGCACGGCCGACACCGTGGTCGTCTACGTGCACTGGGGGGAGGAGGGCAACCCCTGCCCGACCGGCCTGCAGCGCCGGCTGGCGCACCTGCTCGCGCGGGCGGGGGCCGACGTCGTGGTCGGCACCCATGCGCACACCCTGCAGGGCAGCGGCTGGCTCGGCAGGACCTACGTCGCCTACGGGCTCGGCAACTTCTACTGGTGGAACTGGTTCTCAGAGCCCAACCGGACGACCGGCGTGCTGACCCTCACGCTAGGCACCCAGGCGGTGCAGCGGATCGCTTGGACACCAGCGGTCATCCGCCAAGGCGCTCCTGTCCCACTCACGGGTCCGGCCGCCACCAAGGCCCGCGCGCGGTTCGCCGCTGCCCGCGGCTGCACCGACCTCGCCGCCACCACCCGGTGAACAGCTCGGTACCAGCGCCGCAGGATTCCGCCGGTGGCTCCCTCCGCGAGGTGATGAGCCGGCTGGGGCACTCCACCACGGTCGCGGCCGTGCGCTACCAGCACGTCATGGTCGGCCGGGACGCCGCTATCGCCCGCGAGCTGAACCGGCTGATCGAGAGTGGTTGGTTGGAGCGCAGAGGGGCCACAGTCTTGTGGTGCCGGCTACGTGACCTTCCGGTAGGTCAGGTCGAAGTCATGCTCCCAGGTCGAACCGTCCTGCGACGTCTCCCAACGGCCGCTGATGGTGCCGCCGTCGGCGCTGAACCGCCCGGTGAAACGCTGCCAGAAGTCCAGCGGCGTGAAGTCCGGCGCGTCCCGCAACAGCGTCCAGGCGCCGTCGCGGAAGGTCATCCCATACACGCGGGCGACGCCTCGCGAGTCGAAGTAGTGCTGGGTGTACGCCGTACCGTCGCGATCCACGCCGATGATCGCGATGCTGTCGGGGGCGTCGGGAACGTCGGGGACCTCCGAGCGCTCCACCAGGAACTGTCCGCCCAGCACCCATTCGAATACGGTGCGCCCGGTCACGCCGGGGGCAAGCGACGCCTCGGTGCTCCATTCGCCGATGAATGCGTCCAGCCCCTCCAGCATTGGGTGTCGAGCGGCCTCGTCCTTGGGCATGACTCCTCCTGTCGGAGCGGTCATGTCGGACCCTATCAAGGCGACCGCGAGGCTCGCTGAGCCACGAGGAGATCATCAAGGAAGCCCTCGCCCTGCTGGAATCCTTGTGGTGCTAGCAAGCCGAGGTCAGCGGCCCTGCACCGCTTGCTTTTCTTGCCTCGCCGGTAGCTCGGTGACAGGGTGCCCCTCATCGCAAGGACCGCCCGCGTAGGGGTAATCGGGTCCTGGTCAGAACCCTGGGCATGTCACCGCTGCTCGAGCGCAAACATTACCGGACGCGGGCCGTCGCTCTGCGCGGAACGGGTCGTCACGCCGGACGACCGGATCGTCACCTGCGCTGGTCAGCGGCTGCGGCTCGTCGCCTCGACGGCCTGAAGGACGAGCTGGGTCGCGGCCTCGGGCTGCGACACGAAGGAGACGTGAGAGGACGGCACCTCCACGATCGTCGCGTTCGCGCGCTCGGCCATGAACCGCTGGAGCGCCGGCGGGATCGCCTTGTCCTCGGTGCCGAGCAGGTACCAGCACGGCAGCGTCTTCCACGCCGGCGGGCCCGACGGCGCGGCTGCGAACGCGGCTGCGGCGTACGGCCGCTGCGCCGCGGCCATCA
>Ga0307278_10000614_pt1 | contig 17772 bp, 11 predicted proteins | sample ER_DNA_117_FD_194482 | JGI IMG/M metagenome (GOLD analysis project Ga0307278, IMG submission 194482) | Bulk soil microbial communities from the East River watershed near Crested Butte, Colorado, United States - ER_DNA_117 | ecosystem: Environmental > Terrestrial > Soil > Floodplain | place...
CTCGGCCAGCTGCTCGGCCGGGACTCCAGCCTGGTCGTGGCCGGGGCGACCCTGGCGGTGGCCGGGCTGTTCCAGCCGGCGCGCCGCCGCATCCAAGCCGTGGTGGACCGGCGCTTTGACCGGCGCCGCTACGACGCCGCCCAGACGATCCAGGCGTTCAGCGCCCGGCTGCGCCAGCAGGTCGACCTGGACACCCTGACCGGCGAGCTGCTGGCGGTGGTCGATCAGACGATGCAGCCGACCCAGGCGTCGCTGTGGCTGCGGCCCTCGCACGCGGCGTCCAGCGCGACTGGCGGCCCCGCAGCGCACTAGGATCGTCAAGCCTGACCGAGAGGCGGTTGAAGCAGACGAGCGCGCAGGCCCAGCACGAAGGCAAACCACCGCCCCGAGTCGCGCTCCCAGCGCACGCCGCGAAAGCCGATCGGCATCTTGTGCCGCTTCTAGGACCTCCATGGCTGTGAGCGCTCAGCCCCCGATCCCCAGCATCCCCGCCAGCTCCTTGCACCGCGGGCACACCGGGAACCGCCGCGGATCACGAACGGGACTGAAGCGGTGGCCGCACAGGTGCACGTTTCTTGGTCACCGCCCAGAGACGCCACCACCCCGAAGACGTCGGCGTCGCGGAGCGGTGAGTCGCCCTGGGGCGGTGCGGCTCGCGCGCCGTGGGGTGCCCGCGCAGGCCTTCCCGACGGCCGGGCGCGGGTCAGGGTGTAGTCAGCTAAGGTTGCGCGGTGCCTCTTCCGGATGAGCTGCGCCTGTGCGGGCTGCGGAAGGTCTACGGCGACGTGGTCGCCCTGGACGGGCTCGACCTGGACGTCGCCGCCGGGCAGTGCGTGGCGCTGATCGGCCACAACGGCTCGGGCAAGACCACCGCGGTGCGGCTGGCTGCCGGGCAGCTGCAGCCGACCGCCGGCACGGTCACGGTGGCCGGGATCGACGTGACCGGCAAGGCGGACGTGCCCGAGGCGCGGGCGCGGCTGTCGTTCGTGCCGGACACGCCGGTGCTGTACGGCGACCTGACCGTGGGCGAGCACCTCGAGCTGGTCGCGCTGGCGCACGGGATCGCCGACCACGGCGCTGAGCGGATCGCCGCGTTGCTGGCGGAGCTGGGCCTGGCCGGACGGCGGGACTTCCTGCCCGGACAGCTGTCCCGCGGACTGCGACAGAAGACCCAGCTGGCCTGCGCGCTGCTGCGGCCCTTCCAGGTGCTGCTGCTGGATGAGCCGGTGGTCGGCTTGGACCCGCCATCCCAGCAGACGCTGCGCCGGCTGCTGCGCCGCGCCGCCGTCAGGGGCGCTGCGGTGGTGTTGACCACCCACCAGCTCGGCTTCGCCGACGGCCTGGCGGACCGAGCCGTCATCCTCGACCAAGGTCAGGTCGCCGACGCCGGCCCGTTCCAGCGGGTGGTGGCGGGGGCGGAGGCCGCCCGGCTGGGGCTCCGGTGAGCGCGGTCCCGGCCCGGCTGGCGCTCGCGTACCGGCGCCGGCGGCGCCGCGCCCACCGGCCGCCCGGGCAGCTCAGCGACCAGTTGGCACTGGCCTACGTCGTGGTCCTGTACGCGCTGATCCTGGGCTGGAGTACCTTCCGGACCGTCCGGCAGACGAGCGCCGCGCCGGCGGAAGCCGCCCGGCTGGCCGAGCTGGTGGCCCGCCTCGGCCCGGCCGCGCTGCTGGTCGGCCTGGTTGCCGCGTTGCGCTACGCCACCTGGCAGGGGCCGGTCGTGTTCGGCGCCGCGGACGTGCAGCTGCTGCTGGCCGCGCCGCTGCCACGTGCCGCCCTGGTGCGGCCACGCCTGGCGTGGGGGCTGGTGGCGGGCGCCGCGCTCGGCGGACTGGTGGGACTGGGCGCGTTCCTGCTGCTGTGGGCGGAGCTGGCCGTGCCAGCCGGGCCGCTGCTGGCCGCGGGCGTGCTCGGCCCCGCGGCGGTCGGGCTCCTGGCAGCGGCGCTCGGCTGGCTGGTGGAGGAGTCGCCGGCGCGCGCCCGGGCGGTGCTGCGGCTGTCCCCGTTCGCGCTGCTGCTCGCCCCTGCGCTCTGGGTGACTCCGGACGTGGCGCTGTGGTCGGGGCCGTGGGGCTGGGCCGTCGGACCGATCGTCGCCGCGGCTGGCGGGCGGGTGCCGGGTTGGCCGTTCCAGGCCGTATTGCTTGCCCTGGCCGCCGCTGCGGCCCTGACGGTGGCCTGGCGCCACGCGGGTGCCGCCCCTACCGAGGAGCTCGCCCGACGGGCCGCCCTCCGCGGCGGGGTGGCGGCCAGCGTCTACCTGCTGGACGTCCGCGGCGTGGCCTTGCTGCGCCACCAGGCCACACGGGCGCTGCTTGGCATCCGGCGCGTACGGCTGCGGCCGCCGCGTGTGCGCTGGCTGGCGATCCCCTGGCGGGACGTGCTGGCGACTCTGCGCGCCCCCGGCCGGCTCGGCTGGGCCACGGCGCTGGCCGGCGCGGCGGTGCTTTCGGCGGCGGCAGCACCCGACCGGCGCGCCCTGGTGGCGGCCGCCGTCCTGGCTGGCTACCTGGCGGCCGGGCGGCTGGTCGAGCCGGTCCGCATGGAGGCCGACCAACCCGACGCCCATCGCCAGCTCACCTGGCGCTACGGCAGCCTCGTCCTCCAGCACTGCCTGCTGCCAACCGCCATGCTCGCCGCGCTCGGGATGCTGGGCGTGGTGGCAGCTCGGCTGACCGGCCTGCTGCCCACCGCCGCCCGCGGCTTCGCGCTCGCCGGCACACTGCCAGCCGCCGCCGTCCTCGTGCTCGCCGCGGCGATCGCTGGCCGCCGGGGCCGCGTCCCGGTCGAGCTGCTCGCGCTCGGCGACGCCGGCGCGATCGCACTGCTGGGGTGGATCATGACCGGCCCGCTGCTGGCCGAGACCTTGCTCGGCCTCGCGATCGCGCTCCTGCGCACGGCGCCCACACCGCAGGCGGCCATCCCGACAGCCGCACTGTGGCTGGCCCTTGCGGTGCTCGCGGAGCAGGCGTGGCTGCGCACACGCAAGCCACCATCCTGACCGCCCGGCCTCACCCCCCGATCCCCAGCATCCCCGCCAGCTCCTTGCACCGCGGGCACACCGGAAACCGCCGCGGATCCCTCACCGGCTGCAAGCGGTGACCACACAGGTGCACGTTTCTTACTGTCCTCCCAGGACAACGTTCGAGACGCGGGCGTTAGGATTCCCGGCCACGACCCGGTCGGCTGGCCCGACGGGGTGTGGCTGGTGGAGCTGGCCGCCCTGCGGGACCCCGGGCTGGTGCCTGGGGTGGTGATCGCCACGCTCGGGCTGGGCGAGGAGCCGGGCCGCCTGCCGCCGGCGCCGGTCGAGCGGCTGGTCGAGGTCGCCCGCGACAAGAACCTGCTGCTCCTGCTGGATAGCTGCGAGCACCTGGCCGCCGCGTGCTCGGCACTTGCCGAGCGGCTGCTGCGGGCCGCTCCCGGCGTGAAGGTGCTGGCCACCAGGCGGGAGGTGCTGGGGTGGCCGGCGAGGCGCGCTGGCCGATCCCGCCGCTGGCCGCCCCCAGACCCGAGGAGGCCGGCGGCTCGCCGGAGGCGCTGGCGCGCTGGGACGCCGTGCGGCTGTTCGCCGAGCGGGCGGCGCTGGCCGACCCGGGCTTCCGGCTGGACGGCGAGAGCGGCCCGGCGGTCGCCGAGCTGTGCCGGCGCCTGGACGGCATGCCGCTGGCGATCGAGCTGGCGGCCGCCCGGGCCCACGCGCTTGCCGCCGGCGAGCTGCTGGAGCGGCTCGCCGACCGCTTCGCGCTGCTGGCCGGCGGCGGCCGCACCGCCGACCCGCGCCAGCGGACGCTGCGGGCGACGGTCGACTGGAGCTTCCACTTGCTTGGGGAGGAAGGCCGGCGGCTGTTTCGCCGGCTGGCGGTGTTCGCCGGGCGTTCACGGTGGCGGCGGCCGAGGCGGTGTGCGGCGGCGACGGCCTGCGATCCCAGGACGTCCTCGACGGGCTGTTCCGGCTGGCGGACCGGTCGCTGGTGGTGGCGGCCGGCGGGCGGCCGGCCCGCTTCCGGCTGCTGGAGACGCTGCGCGCCTACGGCCAGGAACGGCTGACGGAAGCCGGCGAGGCCGACGCCGTTGCCGGCCGCCACACCGCCTGGTTCCTGGACCTGGCCGAGCGGGCCGCCCGGCACCGCAGCAGCCTCCGCTGGTTGCGCCTGCTGGACGCCGACTACGACAACCTCCGCGCCGCGCTGGACGCGGCCATCGCCCACGGCGACCACCAGACCGCGCTGCGCCTCGGCGGCGCGCTCGGCTGGTACTGGTTCATGTTCCACCACGCGGAGGGCAGGCAGCGCCTGGCCGGCGTGCTCGCCCTGGCCGCCGACCAGCCACCCAGCCCGCGGCTGGCCCTGGCCCTGCAGGCGGCGGCGATGGTCGAGGCGTTGCTGACGCCGACCGGTGCCGCCGTCGACGCCGGCCGCCGCAGCCTGGAGCTGTTCGAGCGGTTCGGCGACCGGCAGGCGGCCGCCACGTCCAGGCTGATCCTCGGCCTCGCCGAGCTGCAGTCCGGCCAAGCCGGCGCGGCGCGGCTGGCCGAGGAGGCCGGGGCCGCCTTCGCCGAGGCAGGTGACGCCTGGGGCGAGGCGGCCGCCGGGCTCGTCCGGTTCGTCGCCGACGCCGACCACCTGGGCCCCGACCGGGCCGAGGCCGCCGGGCGGCGCGTGCTGCAGCGCTTCCGCGCGCTCGGCGACCACTGGGGGATCGCTCTGACGCTGTTCGGCCTCGGCGAGGTCGGCAGGGCGCGCGGCGACGTCGCCGGGGCGGCACGCCGCTTCGAGGAGGCGCTGGCGGCCGCCCGCGAGGCCGGACCGACCTGGATGGTGGGCGCGTCCCTGACCTACCTCGGCAGCCTCGCCGCCCTCCAGGGCGACGACGACCGCGCCACCACCCTGTACGCCGAGGCCGTGGAGGTGTCCCGGCGCACCGGGATGCGCCGCGGGCTCGCGTTCGCCCGTAACGAGATGGGCAGCGTCGCCCGCGCCCGCGGCGACCTGGAGCGCGCCCGGCAGTTGCACCAGGAGGCGCTCCCGGTCGTGCGGGAGATCCTGGGGTGGAGCGTTCCCCACACCCTCGGCCAACTCGGCTGCGCCGAGGCGCGGCTCGGCGACCTCGACGGCGCCGGAACGCACCTGCGCGAGGCGGCCACGCTGGTCCTGGCAACCCCGCAGCCGGCGACCGCGGCGCTGATCCTGGTCGGGCTCGCGTTCGTCGCGCTCGGCCGCGGCCGCGCCGAGCAGGCCGCGGTCCTGCTGGGCGCGGCCGCGGCGACCCGCGAGCGTATCGGGGCGACCCCGACCGGCGCCGAGTGGGCCGAGGCCGAGCTGGCCCTCGACGCCGCCCGCTCACGGCTCGACGCGGGCACCGCCCAGGCCGCGCTCGCCAGCGGCCGCGGCCTGGCCACCGAGCAGGCGCTGCGGGTCGCGCTCGGCCCTGGCTGAACCCAGTCGGAGAGGCCGGAACAGCTCGGCCTGGTCGGACCCCAGCACGCTCCCGCAGTCCCCCAAGGCTCCCCCCGATCCCTGGTACGTGCAGTGCCCGACTCAGGCCGAGGACTGTGGCCAGCCACAACCACGGAGTGAAGCCACCTCCGATGCTTCGGGCTGCAGTCCGGCCGAAGCTTCCCGCAGGGCAAACCGATGGAAACGGGCTGCCGGTGCGGGCAAGGACCGTGAGCCAGGCCGCGGCCCAGGCTGGCGAGTTGAGGAGCATCCATGCGCCACCTGATCAAATGGTTCATGGCCGTCACCGTGTGTACCGGCATGGCGGTCCCCGCAGCGCCTGCCCAGGCGAAGGTTCCCGGCCCAAACGGCAGGATCGCCTTCGCACGCTTCGACGCGACGCTGGGCACCACGGTGACCTATACCGTGGACCCGGACGGGAGCCACCTGCACCAGCTGTTCTCCAGGTCATCCGAGTGGCCCCACTGGTCGCCGGACGGCACCCAGGTCTCGATCTTCTGCTGCGACGACGGTATGGCCGCGCACATCGTCGACGCCAACACCGGCAGCTTCCGAGAGCTCACGCCGCCGGATCCCGCCGTCGAAACCCATTGCGGCTTCTGGTCGGCGGATGGCCGGCGACTTGCCTGCGAGAGCTTCGGCCTGACCGATCCGCGCCGCACCGGCATCTACACGATCCGCTCTTCCGACGGCGGCGGCCTGACGCAGGTCACGTCGACCCCCTTTGGCGACGACATCCCGGGGGACTTCGCACCCGACGGCAAGCGGTTGGTATTCGTACGTACGGGTCCCGACGGTCAGCGGAGCATCGACGTGGTGAAGCTCAACGGGACCGGGCTGCGGCAGATCACGCCGCCGGGGATGATCCTCGACGAAGGGTTCGGCGGGAGCTGGTCGCCGAGGGGGAACAAGATCCTGTTCGTCGCTCGTACCGCCCCCGACCACCGTCGTGCGATCTGGGTCGTCGACCCGGACGGTGGCGGGCTGCACCAGCTTCCGATCGCGCCCTCCTGCGGCGGCGCATTCTCGAATCCGAGGTCGGTCGACTGCTTCGACCCTGGCTGGTCGCCGGATGGGACGAAGATCGTCTTCACCCGCGGCAGCGCGAACGGAGCGCAGTCCAGCATCTACACCGCGAACGTGGACGGGAGCGGCCTGTTCCAGGTCACTCGCGGTCCCGCCGACCGGGAACCAGACTGGGGGCCGCACCCGCTGGCAGCCTAGCGGCCGGTCGCGACGATTGGTGCTGGCCACAGTGCGTGCCACGAGTGCCATGTGGGACGATGACGGCATGCGTCCAACCGTGCTCATCGTCGACGACCACGACGGGTTTCGGGCCTCGGCCCGGGCGTTGCTCCAGGCCGAGGGCTTCGACGTCGTCGGTGAGGCGGCTGACGGGGTGGCTGCGATGGAGGCGGTCGCCGTCCTCCGTCCCGAGGTCGTCCTGCTCGACATCCAACTGCCGGACCTCGACGGCCTCGCCGTGGCCGAGCAGCTCGCCACCGTCCCGGACGCACCCGCGGTCGTGCTCATCTCGAGCCGTGACGCGGCAGCCTACGGACCCCGCCTCCGTGCGACGCCTGCCCGTGGGTTCATCCCCAAGAGCGGACTGTCCGGTGAGGCCCTGGCCGCGTTGATCGGCTGAGGCGACGGTGCTGTGGCGTGGCTTGGTCTGGTTGGCCGGCGTCGTGGTCGGTCTCACCGCCGAGTGGGTCGGCTTCGGATGGGGCGATCCGCGCCACTGGATCCCCGACCTGGCCGTCGGCTGGACCTTCCTCGGTTGCGGGCTCGTCGCTTGGGCTCGGCGGCCGGAGAGCCGCACCGGGCCGCTCCTGGCAGCGACCGGCTGTACCTGGTTCCTGGGGAATTTCGCCAGCTTCGGTGAGGCGGTGGTGGCCTGGGCGGCGGCACACCTGGTGTACCTGCACCGCGGGGTCCTCGTGCAGCTGGTGCTCACCTACCCATCCGGGCGGCCACGGTCGCGGCCTGTCCGAGGAGCCGTCACGGCCGGCTATGCGGTGGCGGTCATCACGCCGCTCTGGCGGAATCCGGGCGCCACGGTCCTGCTGGCCGGACTGCTGGTGGCGGTCTGCGCCCGCGACGCTGTCCGGGCGGTCGGTCGGGCCCGGCGGGCCCGCCTGGTCGCGGTTTGGGCCGCTGCCGGGCTGGGCCTGGTGGTGGCGGGGACCGCAGCGGCTCGGCTGCTGCTGCCGCCGGAGCAGGTCAGCGGCCCGTCGCTGCTCGTGTACGAGCTGGCGCTGTGTGTCCTTGCCGGCGGTCTTCTGGCGGATCTGCTGGTAGCTCCGTGGCAGCGGGCGGTCGTTACCGACCTGGTCGTCGAACTCGGCGAGGCCCGCTCTGGCACGCTCCGCGGGGAGCTGTCCCGGGCCCTCGGCGACCCGTCCTTGGAGATCGGCTACTGGCTCCCCGACCGGGGCGCATACGTCGACGCCGGGGGCCGCGCGCTCGCCCTGCCCGATCCCGGTTCGGGACGCTCGGTGACGGTCGTGGAGCACGACCGTCAGCCGGTCGCCGTCCTGCTCCATGACCCGGCCGTGCTGGAAGACCCGGGGCTGCTGGAGGCGGTCACCGCCGCGGCCCAGCTCGCCGTCTCCAACGCCCGGCTCCAGGGCGAGGTACAGGCCCGGGTCGAGGAGCTGGCCGCCTCGCGTCGACGGATCCTAGAAGCACGCGACGAGGAACGTCGGCGGCTGGAGCGTCGGCTTCACGAGGGGGCGGAGCAGCGGCTCGGGGCGCTGGCGGTGGCCCTGCGCCGCAGCCGGCAATCGGCCTCCGACGAGCGCACGAGGCAAAAGATCGCGCGGGCGGAGGATCAGCTCACTCGAACGCTGGAGGAACTGCGGCGGCTGGCGCACGGCCTGCATCCGCGCATCCTGTCCGAGCATGGGCTCAAGGATGCGCTGGCCGCGCTGGCATCGGATTTCCCCATCCCGGTCGGTATCGACGTCGCGGGCAGTCAGCCTCCCCTGCGGGTCGCAGTGGTCGCCTACTTCGTCTGCGCCGAGGCCCTCGCCAACGTCGCCAAGCACGCCGCCGCCGCACGCGTCACCGTTGCCGTGACCGTCGGCGAGGAGCGGATTCGGGTCGAGGTCTCCGACGACGGTGTCGGCGGTGCGGATCCTGCTCGGGGGTCGGGCCTTCGCGGGCTCACCGACCGGGTCGAGACCATCGGTGGGACGCTGCAGGTGGAGAGCGCTCTCGGGCACGGGACGCGCCTCGCCGCCGAGATCCCGCTCGGCGGCGAGGCGCGGTGAGCCCAGACGGCGAGCGTCAACCGATCTTCGTCCAGGGCTTGTACGAGCACTGGAAGGCGTCGCCCTTGTCCATGGGCGGAACCGCCGTGAGGTGGATGTTGCCCTTGCCGTCCACCGAGAAGGTGAAGGTCACGCTGTAGCCGAACTCGGGCGAGGCGAAGGTGATCCGGTCACCGCCGACTGAGTAGGTGGCGCCTTGGCCGAAGCAGCCGCCGTTCACCTGGCCGTCGTGCAGTCTCACCGTGGTGACCTGTGGGAACGCGTCGAGTTCCGGGTCGCCGGCCTTGCGGGCGTCCTCCTTGGTGAGCACGTAGCGGTAGGTGCCGTTGAGGCCCGCGGCCGTCGTCCCCGTGCTCGCGGCGGGTTGCCCGGGCGCCTTGCCGGTGCAGCCGGCCGGGATGGCCAGCGGCGCTTCCGCCGGCGTGGACTGCTTCAGCGCCCGGATCTGCGCGATGAAGGCCTTCGTCGTCGGGTCCTGCTCGAAGCTCGCGTAGACCGGGGCGAAGGCCTTGCGCAACGATGCCAGGTCGGCCTGGGAGGCGTTGGCGAAGCGTGCCCCCGACTGGCACGCGTTCATGACGCTCTGGGCGTCGTGGTTGGCGAGGGCGGCCGAGCGGCCCGTGGCGTCGGTGGCCGCTTGCCGCAGCCACCCTCGCTGCTGCTCGGTCAGCGCGGCGAGGCGGCCCGGATTGGCGAACAGGACGTCCAGCTGCGGCCACAGGTTGACGTTCGCGGTCACGTACGGGGCGGGCTTCGCCAAGACGTTGCGCTCGTAGAGGAGGAGGTTCATCTCGAACCCCTGGAGCGTGCCGCCCTCGAGCGCCTCGTTGCGCGAGCGTCGGAAGACCTCCATCGGGGTCGCGCCGAGCGACCGGATCGCCTGGGCCTGGCCCTCCGACTTCAAGGTGCCGAAAGAGACCCCGCGCCAGTCCCTCACGCCGAGCATGGGCTGCTTGACGGCGATCGGCTTGCGCAGGCCGTCGGCGAGGACGCCGAGGCCGCGCACGCCGACCTTGTCCAAGCCCTGCATCATCTGGCCGGGGAGGTCGCTGGCGACAACGGCCTGCTCGAGGGCGTAGTTGTCGATCAGCATCGGCGCCTGCAGCGCCTTGAAGCTGGTGACGCCCACCGTGTCGAACACCCGTGTTCCCGACCAGCCGAGGTCGGCCTTGCCGGCGGCCACGGCCCGCACGACCTGCTGCTCGGCGTCGGCGGCGTAGTCACCCCAGGAACTCGTGGCCGTGATGCGAACGTTGCCGCCAGAACGCTCCTTGACCTGCGACACGAAGTACCCGACCGCAGGCAGATCGTTCAGGTCGCCGTAGGCGTTGGCCATACGCAGCGTCACCGGCTCGCCGGTGCCGCCGGCCTTGTCGCCAGCCGTTCCGCCGCTGCAGCCCCCCGCCACGACGGCCGCGACCGTGGCAAGGGCAACAGTCGCGAGCCGGGCTCGTCCACTCATCCAGCGCATGGTCCCACTCCTTTCTCGGAGGGTCGAGGTGACGCTAGGAGCCGGCGGAGCCGGACACATCGTGGCTGGCCCTACAGACGTACTGTGGCCAGCACGGAGGCGCGTGGCGTATGGCATGCCACAATCGGGCGATGACGGCCGTCTTGATCCAACGGGCGAACCTGGCGCGACTCGCCGCCGGGCCGGCCGCGCTCGCCGTCGGCGTGGGCGCGCTCGTCATCGCGCAGGGCCCCGGCAGGCTGACCACCTACGCCGGACGTTCCAGCCTGCTCGCCACGCTCACCGTCGCCGCCGGTCTCGGGCTGATCGTGGCTGGCGTGGTCACCTCCTTCGGCCGCCCGGCAATGCAGATCGGCAACCTGGCCACCCTCGCCGGCCTGGTCTGGTTCGCACCCGTCTGGGTCGGCTGGGACAAGGGACCCCCGCTGGTCCGGAGCCTCGGCATGCTCGTAGCCGGATTCGCGTTCCCGCTGCTGCTGCACCTGGTGGTCGCCTACCCGAGCGGCCGGCTGCGCGGGCCGCCCGCCCGGGCGCTGGTCGCCACCGTCTACCTGGAAGCCACGCTCGCCGCGCTCGGCCAGGCGTTCGTTCGGGACCCCTTCTTCGACCCCAACTGCTGGGCGAACTGCACCGACAACGTGTTTCTGCTGCGCTCGCTCCCGCGTCTCGCCCACGGGATCGACGTGACCGATCGCTGGTTCACCGCGGCGGCCGCGGCCGTTCTGCTGGCGGTCTGCGCCCGGCGGCTGTTGTGGGACTCGGGGCCGGCTCGCCGCACGCTGCTGCCGGTCGCCCTGCCAGCGGCCCTGCTTGCGGGTGCCGTCTTCGCGCACGCCATCGCCTTGCAGCGGACGCCGCTCGAAGCGCCGTCCGACCCGGCCTTCCGAACGATCTTCGCCCTGGGCTGCGCCGCCATGATCCTGCTCGCCGCAGGGCTGGTGTGGGCGGCCGTCCGCACACGGGTGCAGCGCCGCGCCGTGGCCCGGATCACGACCAGCCTGGGCCAGGCACCGCCACCCGGGTCCCTCCAGGCGGCACTGGCCGAAGCCGTCGGCGATCCCGAGCTCCAGATCGCCTACTGGCTGCCCGACTCCCAGAACTACGTGGACGCCAACGGTCGCCCGGTCGCCCAGCCCGTCGCCGCACCCGGGCGCACGGTGACCCCCCTGGTTCGGGACGGCCGCAAGATCGCGGTCGTCTCCCACACCGCGGCGCTGCCCGACCTGGAGCGCGAGATCGGCGCCGCCGTCCGTCTCGCGCTCGAGAACGAACGGTTGCAGGCCGAGGTCCTGGCCCAGCTCCACGACCTGCGAGCCTCCCGCGTCCGCATCGTCGAGACCGGCCACGCCGAGCGCCGCCGGCTGGAACGCGACCTGCACGACGGCGCCCAGCAGCGCCTGCTGGCCCTCTCCTACGACATCCGGCTCGCCCGCGCCCAGGCCCAAGCCGACAGCGACAGCCAGACCGGATCGCTGCTCACCGCCGCAACCGAACAGGCGCAGGCGGCCTTGAGGGAGCTGAGGGAACTCGCCCACGGGATCTACCCGGCGATCCTCGCCGAGGCGGGCCTTGCGGCGGCCCTGGCGACGTTGGCCGACGCAGCCCCCATGCCGATGGAGATCCGCGGCCCGATCGAGGGACGCTACCCGACTGCCGTCGAGACCGCCGCCTACCTCCTGGTGGCCGAGGCCGTTGACGACGCCGCCGGACGAGGCGCCAGCCACGCCGTCGTCAGCGCCGTTCGAGAAGGTGGATGGCTCGTGGTCACGGTGGAGGACGACGGCACCAGGCGCACCTCGGCGATGGTTCAGCTGGCCGACCAGGTCGGCGCCCTGGGTGGAAGGCTGACGGTCGAGCCGACGCGGCTCCGATCGGAGCTCCCGTGCGCGTAGTCGTCGCCGACGACGTCATGCTCACCCGCCAGGGGATCGTCCGCCTCCTGCGCGACGCGGGCATCGACGTGGTCGCAGAGGTCGAAGACGCCCAGGGCCTGCTCCGCCACGTGCACCTGGCCCGCCCCGACGTGGCCCTGGTCGACATCCGGATGCCGCCAACCCACACCGACGAGGGCCTGGTCGCCGCCCAGGCGATCCGGGCCGAGCATCCGCAAGTCGGCATCCTTCTCCTCTCCCAGTACGTCGAGCCCAGCTACGCCATGCGGCTCATCCAGGAGCACCCTGAACGGGTCGGCTACCTGCTCAAGGAGCGCGTCTTCGACATCGCCACCGTGGTGGACGCCCTGCGCCGCATCATGGACGGAGAGACGGTGATCGACCCGACGATCGTCTCGCGCCTGGTGGGACGCCGCCGCCGCGAGGACCCGCTCGCCAAGCTGAGCGAACGGGAACGCGAGGTCCTCGGGCTGATCGCCGAGGGCATGTCCAACCGGGCCATCGCCGCCCGGCTGTTCGTCACCGAGCGCACCGTCGAGGCGCACACCACCCAGATCTTCCTGAAGCTCCGCCTGCCCGCATCAGCCGACCAGCATCGCCGCGTACTCGCCGTGCTCGCCTTCCTCCGCGCCTGACCGTTTCGAGCGCGGTCGAACCGCCATAGCTCAACCCCCGATCCCCAGCATCCCCGCCAGCTCCCTGCACCGCGGGCACACAGGGAACCGCTGCGGATCGCGAACCGGGCTGAAGCGGTGGCCGCACAAGTGCACGTTTCCTGCTGTCCGCCCGCGGGCCCGACCTGCGCGGGACGTGCGTCCACCTCGCACGTCCGGGTTTCCCCGAGCATGGCTTACTGGCTACGGTGTGATCATGTGGACGCGCGAGGATGCGGGCGGGCCCGGCGCCCTGGGGCGGGTGCGGGCAGCCTGGCGGGTCGCGCTCGGTGGCCTGTGGCTGGCCGTGCGCGCCCTAGCCGCCCGGGCAGGGCTGACGCTGGCGCTGACCGGCCTGACCGCGTTCGCGGTCGGCATGGCAGCGGCGGGGGCCATATACCTGCGGGCGGCCGGCGAGTCCCTGCTGCAGGACCGGCTCGCAGCGACCTCGCCGTTCAGCGCCGGGCTGCTGGTCGAGCAGGAGGTCACGAGTAGCACCGATGTGGAGCGGCTGCGTGACCTGCTGCGGCACGATCCCAGGCTGACCGTGCCGGCGCTGGCACCGCCGTTGTTCGGGCTGGAGAGCGCGGGCTTTCTGACGTATTCACGGCCCGGGGACAGTGGCGGTCCGAGGGCGCGGATCGCCGCCCGCGACGGCCTCTGCGGGCACCTACGGCTGCGCGCCGGCCGCTGCCCGGCGGCCGGCGCGCAGGGCCAGCCGTTGCAGGCCGCGGTGAGCCCGCGCATGGCGCGGCGGCTCGGCCTGCGGCCGGGGAGCCGCCTGGCGGCCACCATGGGGCGGGGCGAGCCGGTCGCTCCCGGCCTTGTGGTGACGGGGATCTACGAGCCGACCCCCGCCGATCCCTGGTGGGGGCTGCGCGCGTACTTTCCCCCGACGCCCGAGCCCGGGGCCGGCAGCGACCCACCCATCGACGCGGTCCTGGTGGACCACACGGCGCTGCTGCGGGAGCTCGACCGCTCGCTCGCCAGGAGCCTGTCGGTGACGGCGGAGCGCGCGCTCGACCCAGGTCGTGTGCGCCTGGGCAACGCCGCCACCCTGGCCGCGGCGGTCACGCAGTTCCGCCGCGAGGCCTGGGCCTCCGCTGGCAGCACGCACGTCGAGAGCCTGCTGCCCTCCCTGGTCGACCAGGCCGAGCTGGATCGAGGGGCGCTCAGCACCCCGGTGCTGCTCGCCACCGTGCAGCTCGACGCCCTGGCCATGCTCATGCTGCTCGTCGTCGCGCGGATGGCTGCGGACGCCCGGGCGGGCGAGGTCGCGCTCGCCAAGCTCCGCGGCGCCTCGAGCCGGCAGGCGTTCCTTCTGGCCACCTACGAGCTCGCGATGGTCAACCTCGTGGCGTTCCCACTGGCACTCGCGGCCGGCTGGGGCGCGACGACCGCGCTCGCCCACTTGCAGCTCCGCCCCGGGGTACCGGTTGCGGTCACCCTGCCGGCGCTGGGCGTCGCCGTCGGCGTCAGCATGGCCGCGCTCGCGGCGACGGCGCTCGTGGGCACGGGACAGGTGCGCCGGCGCGTGCTCGAGCTCTGGCGCCGCGGGCGCACCGCGCCGGGCACCCGGCATAGGCTTGTGCTGGAGCTGGTCCTGCTCGCGGCGGCGACCCTGGGGATGGTGAGCCTCCGCCTGGGCGGCCCGCGGCAGGGCGGCGGCTGGGACCCGGTCGCGCTGCTCGCGCCCGCCTTGGCCGTGCTCGCGGGCGGCCTGCTCGCCGCCAGGGCGCTGCCCGCGCTCGCCGCCGGGCTGGTGCGGGCGAACGCCGGCTCCCGGTCCCTGGCAGCCTACCTCGCCGCCAGGCAGGTTGCCCGCCGCAGCGGCGCGGCGCTGCGGGTCGTGGTCCTGCTGACCACCGCCTTCGGACTGGTCGCGTTCGCCGTGACCCTGCGCCAGGACCAGCAGCGCAACCACCACGACCGCGCGTGGACCGAGGTCGGCGCGGCCCGTGCCCTCCAGGTTCGCCTCCCCCCGGGCATGCGGGGTGAACGGATCGCCGCGGACGCCGACCCGGGCGGCCGGCAGCTGCTGCCGGGGCTGCGGACCGGGGCCTCGCTGGCCTTCTCGGGCCCGCCGTTCACGCTGCTCGGCGTCGACCCGGTCCGCTACCGGCGCGTCGCGTTCTGGCGCGAGGACTTCGCCGGGCAACCGCTCGGCAGGCTGCTCGCTCCGCTGCGGCCGCCCACCAGGATCCCGCCGCCAGAGCTAGGACCCGCCGAGGAGATCGAGGTCCGGCACGTGGCCGACTCGGTGGCACGCCCGGCGCCGCCCGAGCTGACCGCCGAGCTGCTCGGCGAGGACGGGCGCATCATCCAGGTGTTCCTCGGACCGGTCCGGCCGGGCCGGCACGCCTACCGTGCGGTCGTGGGCGCGGGCAGGGCGGCCTCGACCGAATCCTACCGGCTGCTGCGCTTGCGGCTCGACGAGGGCGAGGAGCTTGCGGGCGTCGCCGGCACCTACCGGTTCGAGGCGGTGCGGGCACGCCAGGGCGGCAGGTGGCGCCGGATCGGCGGGTTCGACCCCGGCCGCTGGTACGTCCGTGACCCGCAGGGACGGGCGCTGCCCGCGACGGCCGCCACCGGCAGCGGAGCGCTCGTCCTGGCGCTGCACCGCGACCCCGAGGCGAGGGTCACGGTCAACTCCGCAGCGGTCCCCGAAGAGCTGCCCGCGGTGGTCACCACCGGCCTGCTGGAGGAAACCGGCCAGGCGGTCGGCGGGCTCGTGGTCGTGAACGACGCGCAGGGCACCCTGCTCAAGCTCAAGGTGACCGGTGTCGCCCGGGCGCTGCCCGGGACCAACGGGGCGTTCGTCGCCGCGCTGGTGGACCTGGACGGGCTGCTCCTGTACGGGCGTGACACCGTCCTCGCCGGGCGCGCCCACGTCTGGGCGGCGGCCGGGCCCGAAGCGGACGCCGCGGTCGGCCGGCTGGAGGGGCTGGGCGTGCACGTCGAGCAGGACCTGACCGCCGCACAGCGCCGCGCCGACCTGGGCCACCAGGCGCCAGCGCTCGCGCTGCTGCTGCTGGTGCTGGGCGCTGCCACGGCGGCGGTACTGGCCACCGGCGGGGTGATGCTGCACCTGTACCTGGACGGGCAGCGGCGCCGGTTCGAGCTCGCCGTGCTCGACGCGCTCGGCGCGCGCCACCGGGACCTGTGGCTGCCGCTCGCGCTGGAACACGCCGTGCTCGTCGGCTGGGGGGTGCTCGCCGGCGGTGCCGTCGGGCTGGCCACCGCGCTGGTCGCCCTGCCGGCGGTGCCGCAGTTCCTGGACCCACCGAGGGTGCCGCCGGCCCTGCACCTGCCCGACTGGCCGGCGCTGACCGTCGCCGCCGGGCTGGCCCTTGCGCTCGTCGCCGCGGGCCTGTCCCTGGTCGTGGCGGGGCTGGTGCGCGCGGCCCGGCCCGCGCTGCTGCGGGAGGAGGTGCTGTGACGCCGCCGGCGCGTGGCAGCCTGGTCGCCTGCCGGGACCTGTTCCAGATCTACCGGCTGGCCGGCCACGAGGTCGTCGCCCTCCAGGGCGTCGACCTCGACATCGCCCGGGGAGAGCTGCTGGCGCTGCTGGGCCCGTCGGGAGCCGGCAAGTCCACGCTGCTGGCGCTGCTCGGGGGCCTGGAACGCCCGGCCGCGGGCCGGGTGTGGGTGGACGGCCAGGACCTCGCGCGCCTGCCGGAGGCCGCGCTCACCGCGTTCCGCCGTCGCCAGGTCGGCTTCGTGGTCCAGACCCCGGCCCGCAACCTCCTGCCGTATGCCAGTGCCGCGCAAAACCTCGAGCTGCCCATGCGCCTGGCGGGCATGCCGGTCACGCGCCGTCGCGAGCGCGCCCGCGCGCTGCTGGCGGCGACCGGCCTCGAGGCCTCCGGCGGCAGGCCGGTCCGTGCGCTGTCCGGTGGCGAGCAGCAGCGGCTCGCCGTCGCCGTGGCGGTCGCGAACGAACCGCCGCTCCTCCTGGCCGACGAGCCCACCAGCCAGCTCGACCGCGCCAACGTCGCACGGGTGCTGGAGCTGCTGCGATTCCTGCGCGACCAGGCCGGCACCACGATCGTCATGGTCACCCATGACCCCGAGGCGGCGGAAGCGATGGACCGCACCGTGAGCATCCGCGGCGGCCGGGTGGGCGCGGAGGGCCGAAGTGGCGTGGAGTACGCGGTGGTCGGCCCGACCGGATCGGTGCAGCTGCCCGCCCACGCCCTGGAGGTGCTGCCCCCCGGAGCCCGAGCCCTGGTGGAAGTCGGCGACGGACCCGTCCTACTGCACCCGGTCGAGCCTCCCGACGGGACCTCGCGATGACCCGGCAGCAGTGACCATCCAGGCCTCACTCGCCAGCCGATCGAGCAGGCGACCTCAGCCCCCGATCCCCAGCATCCCCGCCAGCTCCCCTGCACCGCGGGCACACCGGGAACCGCTGCGGATCACGAACCGGGCTGAAGCGGTGGCCGCACAAGTGCACGTTTCTTGCGTACCCGCCCATCCAGCAGTGTGGGCGGGCGGAGACCACAGCGTCCGCGTCCGAACGGTCGTGGCGCAAGTAGCCAGCCGCGTCGGCGATCGGTCGGGCCAAGACCGTCAAGTTCAGAGGGTGAACTAGCCCCTGTCGTACCTCGGTGGCAAGCTGCCGACATGAGGACCTACGGGCAGTACTGCCCCATCGCGCGGACGTCTGAGCTCCTGGCTGAGCGCTGGACGATCATCATCCTTCGCAACATCCTCGTCGGCTGTCAGACCTTCAACGAGATCGCCGACGGCGCCCCCGGCCTCTCTCGCGGGCTGCTCTCCAAGCGGCTGCGGGAGCTCGAGCGCGCCGGGATCATCGAGATCCGCCCCAAGCCCGACGGCCACGGCTCGACCTACGAACCCACCCAGGCCGGCCGGGAGCTGTCAGAGCTCATGTTGGCCCTCGAGCGCTGGGGTCGGAAGTGGGCGGAGCTGAAGCCCGAACACGCCCATCCAGGCGTGGTGCTGTGGGTGTGGGCGAGCTTCTTCCTCGACCGCGACCGCCTCCCTCCGCGCCGGGTA
>Ga0307278_10000615_pt1 | contig 17758 bp, 21 predicted proteins | sample ER_DNA_117_FD_194482 | JGI IMG/M metagenome (GOLD analysis project Ga0307278, IMG submission 194482) | Bulk soil microbial communities from the East River watershed near Crested Butte, Colorado, United States - ER_DNA_117 | ecosystem: Environmental > Terrestrial > Soil > Floodplain | place...
GACGCGGATACAGCAGTCGCGCCACAACCAAGATCCCGAGGCAAAGCAATGCCGGAATGAGCAGCACGCCGAATCCGGTCCGGTATCCGCCGTTGAAATAAAGAACCAACGCAACGAGCAACGGCCCGATCGTCGCACCCGCTTGATCGAGCGCTTCGTTTAGTCCGAACACCCAGCCCGCGCCGATTGATTTGCCAGCGTACGACAGCATCCCTTCCACTGTCGGTTTCCGGATTCCTCTCCCGGTGCGCTCTGCTATGACCAGGCCCGCCGCGAGCGGCCATTGTCCGGCAAAAGCGAGCGCGGGAACGGCGAGCAAATTGATGGCATAACCAGTGAACGCGAAAAGCCAATACCGGTGCGTCTTGTCCGCGAAATATCCCGAGATTGAGCGGAGTCCGTATCCCATCAGCTCACCGAAACCTGCGACAAAGCCCACAATCGCCGCGCTCGCGCCTAACGAACCGAGAAACGGACCGACGATCCCGCGCGCCCCTTCATAGGTGAGATCGGCGAAGAGATTTACGATGGCGATGATGAGGACAAAGCGAAACGCGGTTCTATTTTTCATTAACCCTTAATCGATCTACTCGCTACGGATAAGCGGACAAGAAAGGAGAGTTTCATAAATTCCTGCCGATTTGTCGCCAAAAGTTAGGCGGGGTCCGTGACGGAGCGTCGTAAACGGCAGTGAGCGCGCACGCCCTCCCCAGAATGGCGCACCTTGTTGGCAACGATTATACTGGGAACGAGGATGTCCAAAAAATTACGGCTTGATCAGCTTCTCGTCGAAAAGGGGTTATTCGCCAGCCGCGAAGGGGCGCAACGCGCCGTGATGGCTGGTGAAGTCAGGATTGGTACCCAAATTGCGGCGAAGCCAGCTCAGCTTCTCGAGTCGGATGCGGCGATCGCGGTGAAGCCAACGCGGAAATATGTTGGGCGGGGCGGGTTGAAACTGGAAGGCGCTCTCGATTATTTCAAAATCGAGGTGAACGGAAAGATTGCGCTGGATATCGGTGCTTCCACGGGTGGCTTTACCGATTGCCTGCTACAGCGTGGAGGTGCAAAGGTTTACGCTGTCGATGTTGGCCGTGGCCAACTGGATTGGAAACTTCGGAACGATCCGCGTGTGATTGTTCTGGAAAAATTGAACGCGCGCTTTCTCTCGCGAAAGGACATTCCAGAACTTGTCGATCTTTGCGTGATCGATGTCTCTTTCATTTCGCTGACTTTAATCTTGCCGAACGCGTTCGACTTGATAATCCCAGGCGGTGTGATTCTCGCGCTCATCAAACCGCAATTTGAATTGCAGCGTGCAGATGTTGGGAGAGGTGGACTCATCCGTGATCCGGAGTTGCAACAAAAGGCGCAAAACAAGATCGTCGTATTCGTGACCGGTCTCGGGCATGTTGTGACCGGGCTAGTCCCATCTGCTGTTAAAGGGGCGGACGGTAATCAGGAATTTTTCGCATGTCTCCGAAAACGATTGGGTTAATCGCGCATCCGGGCAAGCCGGGCATTGCCGATTTGGTCAATGCGATTGCCCAGGAATTCGGGCGCTTTTCGATTTCGGTTTTAATCGAAAAAGAAACGGCAACCATTGCTGGAAAGAAATCGGGACATTCGATGGCAGAATTGGGCGCTGCGGCGGATCTTCTGGTGGTAGCCGGAGGCGATGGAACAATTCTGCGTGTGGTTGGGCAGCTCGGTGATACAATCAAGCCAATCTTCGGCATCAACGTGGGCTCACTCGGTTTCCTGACCTGCGCGAATTCGTCCACCTATCGTGACGCAGTGGAATGCATGGCGAAAGATCGAATTAACTTTAGTCAACGAGCGCTACTCGAGGCGCGGGTAAGGCTCGGCGAGAAACAAACCGCCAAAATGATCGCGTTGAACGACGCCGTGTTGAGCCGGGGCGAGCTTTCGCGCCTGGTGCTGCTGCGGACGCGGGTCAACGGCGAACCGCTCACCGAATTCAATGCGGACGGTCTGATCGTCGCGACGCCGACCGGTTCCACCGCGTACTCGCTTTCGGCCGGTGGACCGATTCTCGATCCGGAGTCTGGCGTTTTCGTGATCACGCCGATCTGTCCGCATGTTTTGACGAACCGATCGATTATCGTCGCACAAGGATCGACAATCGAGATCGAAGCGAGCGATCCTGATTACCCCGTTTTTCTAACACTGGATGGCCGCAAGCCGATCCACGTCGAGCGAGGATCGATAGTCACGATTCGCAAGGCAAAGAAAACGCTGCCGCTGGCAGCGTTACCGGACGTCTCGTTCTTCAGTGTGGTTCGGCAGAAATTGAAATGGAGCGGCAGTAACTTGTGAAGACGAAGGGCGGCAAAGAATCTATTTGGGATGTGAAAATTGGAACTCCTGGAACAGTAAGATGAAGATCAAAGAAATCGGATTCGTCGCCATCCCAGTAACAGACATGAAGCGCGCTCGCTCTTTTTACGAAAATGTGCTCGGTTTGAAAGTCGCGGAAGAAATGATAGGCGGAAAATGGATCGAATATTGAAACCAGAAAACGAGAAAGGAGTCTGCACATGATTAAGGAAGTAGCATTTGTCGCCATAGCTGTGAGCGACGCGGAGCGCGCGCGGACGTTTTATCAGGAAACGCTTGAGCTGAAACCAAGCACGACTGCAATGGGCGGCGCCTGGGTCGAATACGATCTCGGTCCCACCACAATTGGAGTCGGTTGTCATCCCGCCTGGAAGCCTTCGCGGGATGGAACGACGGTCGCGTTTGAAGTCGAAGATATCGACGCAGCGATCGCGAAATTGAAAGAGCGCGGCGTCACGTTCGACATGGAAAAAACCGAAACACCGGTTTGTTGGATGGCGCAGTTTCGCGATCCGGACGGGAACAAACTTGTAGTGCATAAGCGAAAAGCGAAATGACGAAGCGCTAATGACGAATGCCGAAGGAATGATCAAATGACGAAGCCAAGGCAACGATGAATTCACATTCATATATTTTCTTCATTCGCGCTTCGCCATTGCATCGTCATTCGTCATTCGTCATTCGTCATTCCGCTCATGTCCGTCTTAGTCGGTAAGAGCACGCGGCTCGTCGTGCAGGGAATTACGGGCAGCGCGGGCGCGTTTCACACGCGGCAATGCATGGAATACGGCACGAATGTCGTCGCGGGAGTTACGCCGGGAAAAGGAGGACAAACGTTCGATGGCAAAGTGCCGGTATTCGATACGGTCTGGGAAGCGCGACAGAAAACCGGATGCAACGCCTCGATGGTTTTTGTGCCTGCTCCTGCGGCGGCGGATTCCATCCTCGAAGCCGTCGATGCTGGCGTAGAGCTGGTGGTGTGCATCACGGAAGGGATTCCGGTCATGGACATGATGCGTGTAAAAGCGCTGATGAAGGAAAAACCGAGCCGCTTAATCGGGCCGAATTGTCCGGGCATCATCACGCCCGGCGCTTGCAAGATCGGCATCATGCCGGGCTACATTCACAAGCCTGGCAACGTTGGCGTGATCTCGCGTTCGGGAACGCTCACGTATGAGGCAGTCTGGCAGTTGACTTCGCGCGGCTACGGCCAATCAACGTGCATCGGCATCGGCGGCGATCCTATCCACGGCCTTTCGCATCTTGATGCGGTCAAACTTTTCAATCAAGACCCAGGCACAGACGCCATGATTTTAATCGGCGAGATCGGAGGTTCGGCCGAGGAAGAGGCGGCCGAATGGATTAAAACGAATTGCAAAAAACCGGTTGCGGCGTTTATCGCCGGTATGACCGCGCCACCTGGCCGCCGTATGGGTCACGCTGGTGCAATTGTTTCTGGCGGAAAGGGAACCGCGGCAGGAAAAATCGAGGCGTTGAAGGCGGCTGGAATCGCAGTTGCCGATACGCCTGCCACCATGGCCGATACTCTCATTGCACGGATGAAAACGCCAGTGTGAGTCGCGGTTTTGGACAAAATGAACCCCACGAAACCCTCCCTTGTGAAGGGAGAGACGAAACGCTAAACAGGTCAATTGCCTATGAACATACTCGCCATCATCGCTATCACCTGGATCGGAAAGGAATATCGATTCCTCGGTCTGGATTGGAGTTATCTCATGGTCCTTGGCTTCATAGGGAACGCTCTTTTCTCGATGCGTTTCCTTGTCCAATGGGTCGCCTCGGAGCGGCAGGGCGAAAGCGTGATCCCAGTATCGTTTTGGTACTGGAGCATTGCCGGAAGCGCCCTGATGTGCATTTACTTTGTTTTCCGGCGCGATCCGGTTGGCATCCTGGCGTATCTGCCGAACTCGATGATTTACATTCGCAATCTGATGCTAATCCGAAAGCGCAAATTCGCTTTCACTGCAGCTGCGCCCTCCCAAAAACCACGCGAAACCGGATAGCTTCGATAGCGAGATTCTACTACTACGGCACAGTAATTCTCGCGAGTCTAGGCATAGCGGCCAAGGGAGATCCACCATCCCGAACGGTCGTGACGGCACTGCCATCCATGCGCCACGCCCAGCATATCCTTCTTCACTGAAGGAGCACGGCATTGGCGGCAAGGGCGAATTTGTCATGCATGTTGATCAGAAGACAGGAATCGTTCGCTCGGTAGAGATTGCAAAAAGCACTGGAGTGGCGGTGTTGGATCAATCCTGTGTTCGAGCCTTTAAGAAGTGGAGGTTTGCAGTTGACACAGTAAGCACAGTTCGCTGCCCGGTGAGGTTCGTCCCCGATGCGCCGCCATCAAGGAATTAATCCGCTGCGCCCCCAATATAGATAAGTGCTGTAGCCCATCCGTTCGCGTCACTCAGCGGGCAACCTCAATTATTGAAAGCTTGATTCTCCGGCCGGCAGATTCGCCGCTTTCCAATCCATGGCCATACGAATCCGGGCGCGGCCACTCGGGTGATCGAAAAAGATGAATTCTTCCAGTGGCGTCGGATCGAGTTTACGATAAGCACCGAGTTTTAGTGCGACTTCCGCCATACCATCAGGCTCGCGCGAAGTGTTAATCCCGAAAGCGTCAGCTTCTCGCTCGGTGACGCGTACCACAGTGTTGACGAGAGGAGTGAGCACAAAAACCAACGTACTCAAAATCAATACCAGCAGCGGAAGCCCGGCTGGCTCGGCAATGCCGCGGATGCCCCATTTATTTCCCCAGCGTCTCACAGCGGCGTCGAAGAGAGTCCGAGCGAGCGCGAACCCGACGAGAATAAAAATCCCAAAATAGGTCAGCAGTTTCGCACCGTGATTAAGCACGTAATGGCCCATCTCATGCGCCATCACCATGCGAATTTCCGGGAGCGTGCATTGCTTGAGCAAATTATCATTGAGCGCAATACGTGTGGTGCCGAGAAATCCCGAGACGTTTGCGCTTACTCGCGTGGTCTGACGCGAGGCATCGACTTCCAGAACTTGTTTTACAGGAATTTCATTTGCCTGCGCCATCGCCAGGATTGGTTCGCGAATTGCCGGGTTGTTGATCGGCTTATACGTGTTGAAAAGCGGCTCGATAAAGACCGGCGCGATAAAGACCAGCGCGGCCAAAAAGATAATCATCACGGCGGTTCCCCAGATCCACCATGTGCGCGGTGCACGCCGGAAAACGGCGTAGAGAACAATTAACAGCAGGGTTCCGGCAATTAGCATTACCCCAAGGCCGATTAACTGTTCGCGAAACCACGGCACGAAACTCTGAGTCGCCAGGCCGTATTCATGTTCGCGGTAGAAGTCTTCATACACGGTCAGAGGAAAGCTCAGCGCAGCGACGAGCAGAAAATACGGAATAGCGTAGAAGACAACTTGCAGGGGAAACTGACAGCTTCCCCTACAGCCGCGACAGGTGCGTTCCGCGAAATCGCGCAGCCGCGCGGAGATTCGCGAGGCCAAAAGAAAAATCGAAATCCCGGCGGCGAAAAGAAAGTTCCAGAGAATCAGCCAATAGCCGCCCTCGAAATATGCGTCCGACTTCTTGCGTTTATCTGCGGGGACAGTAGCTAACCACGCCTGTGTCGCCGCGGCTGGATCGAATGACTTGGCGTTTTCTGAGGCTACGGGCGAGCTGTAGCCGGGGTCGGTGACCCCGGTGGCACGACCGGGCGACTCGGCGCTCCCCGAAATGGCGGGAGAGGTAGAAGGCGCTGGATTGTCCTGCGCAGAAATCGCCGTCGAAGCGACCGCCAACCAGGCAGCAAGCACGAGTGAAATCACATGTTTGCTCACGCGCACATCCATAACGAAATCGCGCTCGAAAGGAAAGCAGCAGCGCTGTATCCCGAAAGCTCGCCACCGGACGAGTTCGTTCGATGGCGGACTTTCGGGGTGACGCCACCTGGGCCGGGATCATCGATCCCGGCTACAGCACGCAAGAACATCGATATCGTTTCATTAGGCTGGACTAGCCGACCGGGCCGATGGAAGATCGATGCATGAAAACGCTTATGTTCCTGGTTTGCTCATTTGTCATGGGAATGAGCGCCATCCTCAATCTAAGCGCCGAGACCGAGCCGGCGGATGCGGAACGTTACGGTCCATATCCAACCAATTACAAAGAGATCGTGATGAAATGGCTCGACACACAATTAATCGACGCAGGCAGCGCACGCATTGAATGGGATGGCGACCCGAAACCGGCCGATCTGGGGACAAAAGGCGAACATCTCTATGGATATCTCGTCAATTTTAAGGTAAACGCTCGAAATCGCTTCGGCAGTTACACCGGGATGCAAAGCCATGGCGCGTTGATTCATAACGGCGAAGTGATCAAGGGTCTCGGTTTCGGCTATTAACTAATGACGGAATTTAATATGAAGGAATTGAAAATGAATTCTCGATCGAAATCATCGGGCCAGATCCTGGTTATCGTGATCATCGTCCTTGCGTTAATCGGCGGCGGGTTTTGGTGGCTCTTCACCAACAAACAGGCGATGGCGACAGAGGGACGAAAATTTGGCAAAGAGGCCGTGCAGCGCATTTTTGTTCAGCACGATCTTAATTTTTTTTCCTCGCACCTCAGCCCAGAAGCGCGCCTGCAATTTCCGCCGTCAGCACAGCAAGATCTTATTAGCCGGATAGAGAAGCTAGGAGCGCCTGTGGGTCCTGTTGATGTGCAGGGGGACATTTTATTTCAGTCACAATTCTTTGAACCGCGGGGCAACTTTCACACGCGGATAAATTATCCCGCGCGGGGCGCCGAAGTTAATATCTCCGTTTCGCATCCGGTGGGGCGCTGGCAAATCGACGACGTCGCATTTGTGCCCGATCAAGAGCGATAGCAGTAATCGTCAGCGCCGTGTTTCCCCGCGTATCTGTTTAGCAGTGTTGTGGCCGCCTCGCTGTGTCGAGGCGCTCAGTGCGTCGCTACCTGCACGGCGACACAGCGCCGTGTCTACAGTCCCATGCATCTTGTCGGCTTAGCTCAATAATCGCTCCAGCGAGTCCACACAGATTTGTGACCAGCTTTCCAACGATTCGCGACGCGTCACTAACTCTTGCTTTGTTAGAAACGTCAGCCCCGTGATCATTGCCTCACGTTTTTCTACTTTTGCATCGGCGAGTTTGAACACGTGCACGATGCCCAGATGGACGCGGCCGACTTCCGTGGTGTCGTCGTTTAAAATGGCAACAATCCGATCGTCGAATTGTGTGTTGATCTTGATTTCCTCGTTTACCTCGCGCTCGACCCCAACGCGATAAGCCTGCTCATCCAAGGCGAAGAGCGATTCATCGCCCTCGTTCATGTGACCGCCAATGCCGATTGATCCTTTTGCGACGAGCCGCTGCTCGCCTGCTTTCTTCCCGCGCACATAATAAACCACGCTGTTTCCGAACGCGATGAGCGCGTAGGGAATGATTTGCTTGTAGGCGGGATTGTTCTCGGCTTCTGAACGCGGGAGAAAGAAATTGTCTCCGCGCGACAGAAATGCGTCGAGATATTTCTGCGGCTCAAAGTTGAGCCCCTGAAAACTGCCGAGCTGGTCAAACAAACTGCGTCGGATGACCAGGATATTTTCGTTAGGCGCATTCATCGTATGCAGGCGCTGTAGGGGACGCTGTTAGCGTCCCGTGTTCGCACGTTGGGGAAGCTGACAGCTTCCCAAACAGAGATTGAGCGTAGTGCGCGGCGAAGGCATGTCATCAAAACGAGTAGTTCAGACCGATCTGCGGCCCGAGAAGATTCAAGCTGGGATTTGGGTCGGTCTGACCACCATTAGAGAGATGCTGATAAAGAATTCCCGCATCCAATTTCCAATGCTCGGTCATTTTGTAGGAAATCCCTGCCGCTGTTAAGATATTAAACGTAAAATCCTGGGCCTGCGCGCCTCGAATTTCGGGATGGCTGTCGATCCAACCTAACCCGAGTCCGCCAGAAAAGTAGGGAACGAAACGGCTACCTGGTCGAACGAAGTTATAACGCAGACCGAAATTGAGTCCAAAATAATGGTTCTCGACGCCGCGGAAAATCGGTTCTGCTATGGCGCTGACGTAAAACTGATTGTAGCCGCGCAGCCAACTGTCGCTCTGCACCGCGCCCCAACGGACGCGCGCCGTTAGAAATTCCGCGCCGATTTCGTAGCTGTTCGGATTGCCGAAAACTCCGAGCAGATAAGCGGACTCAAGAGCGATCTCGAACCGCGGCGCATCAAGCGCGCTGACATTTTCATTTGTGATTTCCGTCCCGGCAAACGCTCGCGATGTTCTGAGAAAAATAACGAGAACGATGGCAGCGCGGGAAATTTTCATCGGGTCGCGCTACGATAGGAAAAGTTAATTGGATTGCAATTAGCGCCTATTGCCTTTGTAGCAGCGCTCTGCGAGCGTCGGAAAATAATGCGGCGGTCATCCGCCTGCGCTGGGCTATGGCGCGACAAGCAGACCACCGCTACAAAATTCCGCAAGATCGGCTGGCAGCGGGCTCTCCCATTCAAATTCGCCATCGATCGTCAACTTCGTTGCATGCAGCGCGTGCCGCGGCAATAACAGTTGCCGCTCAAGCTCGGGCGTCCAACCGGTTTGGATAAACAGCAGATAAAGCTGTTCGTCTGGGCCATAAATTTTATCGCCTACGATCGGATAACCAATCGAAGCGGCATGCACACGGATCTGATGAGTGCGTCCGGTAAGCGGAACGGCCCGAATCAAACTGAATTTATTTTCGCTGGAAGATCTCGATTTAATGAAGCGCCGCTCGACACGAAATTCAGTCTGCGCGGGCGCTCCGGCTGGGTGAATCATCTGCTTTAACCAAATCGAGGATTTTTCGTGTTTACCTTGTCGATCTAACGGAGCATCGACAAGTTTGGTCTCCCACTCCGGCCAGCCCGAAACAATCGCCAGATACTCTTTTCTGAGCCGGCGCTGCTGCATGAGCAATCCGAATTTTCGGGCGACCGCCGATGTTTTCGCAACGAGAACGAGACCGCTCGTCTCGCGGTCGAGCCGATTCACGATTGAAACCTGGCCGCCGCTGGCGATTTCAAATGCGAGCAGCTCACGCAATTGTTTCCAAAGTGTCGGCGCTCCATTCGGCTTCGTGGGATGAATAAGAAGAAACGGCGGCTTATCGACTACGACGTAATCGTCGGTTTCATCGATGATTGTAAATCGGAGTGATGTCGTCGAGGAAAGCATCAAATGTTACGAATCGCGAGCGTTTCTAATGATTATAGGGTAACACGTCACAACGCGATCCAAGGCCCGCCGGGGACGAAAGAATGAAGCATCTGCCGTCCCTGCCGGGACTCGTCCGTTATGGTGCTCGATTTCCCAGCGTTAAAACGCCGGGCTATTATCGAGCGTGGAACACAGGCATGTTGCCTGTGCGGCCAGCGGACATTTTGTCCGTCTTTGCGATTCACCGGAGTAAAACTCCGCTGTCCGCACAGACTGGAACTGGAAGTCTGTGTTCCGTTCTTGATTTCCCAGCGTTAAAACGCCGGGCTATTATCAATGTTGAAGGAATGCGTATTTAAAATGTGCTGCTTTCTTCGATGCTGCCTATCCGGTGCATGTCGGGCTTGTCATTTTACCTTGATTCGTTGGCTTGACCTTGCTCGCAAACCTGGTTTACCTAGACGCTTAGCCTCGAACCACAGGAGCGCGTCTTGGAACTTAAAGATCTCAAAGAAATCAAAGCCATCATCGATTTGATGAAAAAGAACGATCTCTCGGTCTTCGAGATCGAAAAGGACGGGTTCCGTCTAAAGCTTCAGAAAGCCCCCGCCGTTCAGACGGCCGCGGCTACGTCTCCGGCAGTTGCCAGCCCGTCCAAAACAGAGGAAGCCATCTCTGAAACTACCCCCAGCACACCCCAATCGGTCGAAAGCCTGCTACACAGAGAGATCGTTTCGCCGATGGTGGGGACATTCTACCGCTCCGGATCACCCGACGGCCCGCCTTTCGTCGATGTTGGAAAAACCGTCACTGAAGACACGGTCGTTTGTATCATCGAGGCGATGAAAGTAATGAACGAAATCAAAGCAGAAACCAGCGGTGTCATCGCCGAAGTCGTAGCCGAGAACGGCAAGCCTGTGCAGTTCGGCCAGGTGCTTTTCCGTGTGCGATGAGGCATTGGCAGGGCGCGACCGCCGGGCGCGCCGCATCGCGCGTCCCACATGTTTGAGAAAGTTCTGATTGCCAATCGCGGTGAGATCGCGTTGCGCGTGATCCGTGCCTGCAAAGAGCTCGGGATCCGCACGCTTGCCGTTTATTCAGAGGCGGACATCGATTCGTTGCATGTTCAACTTGCGGATGAATCGATTTGCATCGGCGCGGCTCCAAGCTCGGAAAGTTATTTGAAAATCGATCGCATCATGAGCGCAGCCGAGATTGGCGACGTCGATGCGATTCATCCTGGCTACGGATTTCTCGCGGAGAACCCGCATTTCGCAGAAGTCTGTGAGAGCTGCAACATCAAGTTCATCGGGCCCTCTTCACCCTCCATGCAGGCCATGGGCGATAAAAACGCTGCTCGCGCTTTTGCAAGGAAGGCCGGCTTGCCAGTAACGCCCGGAAGCGATGGAATCGTCGAGACGGAGGGCGATGCGATTAAAATCGCAAGGAGAATCGGTTACCCGGTGATGATTAAAGCAGCTGCTGGCGGCGGCGGCCGCGGCATGCGCACCGCGCATAACGAACCCAGCCTCCAATCGGCATTTCACAGCGCGCGACACGAGGCGGAGAAAGCTTTCGGAAATGATCAGGTTTACGTCGAGAAGCTCATCATCAATCCGCATCACATCGAATTTCAGATTGTTGCCGATAGGCACGGCCACATCGTTCATCTTGGCGAACGCGATTGCTCCATTCAGCGGCGTAACCAAAAAGTGATCGAAGAATGCCCATCGCCCCTGATGACGTCGGGGCTTCGCAGGAAAATGGGAAATGCCGCCGTGAAGCTGGCAAAATCCGTTGGCTACGAGAATGCGGGCACGATCGAGTTTCTTGTCGATCAAGATCGGCATTTTTATTTCATCGAGATGAACACCCGTATCCAGGTAGAACACACCATTACGGAAGAGGTTTACGGATGTGACCTGGTGAAAGAACAAATCCGCATCGCCGCCGGGGAAACGCTTTCGCCGCACGTCGCGCATGCAACTCCGCGGCTGCACGCCATCCAATGCCGCATCAATGCGGAGGATCCGGAGAAAGATTTCCAGCCATCGCCGGGGCGGATAGCATTTTATTATGCGCCCGGCGGCCGGGGCGTTCGAATCGACTCGCACGTTTATACCGGCTACACCGTGCCGCCACATTACGACTCGCTGATTGCGAAAATAATCACTGTTGGTGCGACGCGGATCAATGCCATCGATCGCATGCGCAGGGCGCTCGGCGAGTATTATATCACCGGCATCAAAACCACAGTGCCATTTCACGCTGCGATGATGCGAAACGGTGAGTTCCGCGACGGAAACTACGACACCGGCTTTATCGAGCGCGTGATGTCGTCGGGCAAACTTGACCTAAAGTCGCGACCGATTCGTTTGCATGAATAAAAGCATGGAACACAGGCATGTTGCCTGTGCGGCCAATCCCGAAAGCATTTGGGGGTCTTTGGGGTTCACCGGAGTAAAACTCTGCTGGCCGCAAAGACTGGAAGTCTGTGTTCCGCCACAGCGCGGTGAAGTGGTTAGTTAAAGATGAGTACGCTATCTGATTTCCATCTCTATGGCATTATCGATCTCGGCTACGTTGACATTGGCGATTGTAACGGCGTCGCGGAACAGATGATTAAAGGCGGTGTGGATCTGATCCAGTTGCGCGGGAAGGACCAGTCCATCGAGGAGCTTGTCGAACTTGCAGCCGAGCTGCACGAATTGACGGCCCAGTCTTTCACCCCACTGATCGTGAATGATCGCGCCGAAGTTGCGAGCAAAGTGCCGGTCGAAGGTGTGCACATGGGGCAGGATGATGACTCGATTGAGGTTGCGCGGCGCAAAGCAGGTCGCGCCGTTGTGGTCGGAAAATCAACGCACAGCCTCGACCAGGCTCGCGCAGCACAGCGCGAAGGAGCCGATTATATTGGATTCGGCCCGATTTTCACGACGCCGACCAAACCCGGTTATCGACCGATCGGACTCAAAGATATCAAACAGGCGCATCTCGATGTAACTCTCCCGATCTTTTGCATCGGCGGAATCAAGATCGATAACCTCGAGCAGGTGATCGCCGCCGGCGCGCGCCGCGTTGCGATTGTTTCTGGGTTGCTTAAGGCGCCAGACATCGTTGAATACGCCCGCGGCTGCAGAAAGCTTCTGACTTTAAAATCCAAAATCCGAAATCCGAAATCCGAAATCTAGTCATGTCCGTTCTCGTCGTTGGTTCGATCGCACTCGATATGGTCAAAACGCCCGTCGAGGAGCATTCCGATTTGTTAGGCGGCTCAGCGTGCTACGCGGCACTCGGCGCAAGTTTTTTCTCGCCGGTCAGGCTGGTCGGGATCGTGGGCGACGATTTTCCCGAAGCCGAATTTCAGTTTTGGAAATCGCGCAGGATCGACAGCGAAGGCGTGCAACGTGCGAACGGCAAAACATTTCGCTGGTCGGGCGAATATTCGTGGGACCTGAACACGCGCGAAACGCGCTCAATCGCGCTCAACGTATTTGAGCATTTCAAACCGATCTTACCTGAATCGTATCGCCAGACCGATTTCGTTTTGCTGGCTAACATCGCGCCGTCGTTGCAATCGCACGTGCTCGATCAAATGGAGCGCCCGCGCTTCGTCGTCGCCGACACGATGGATCTTTGGATCGAAACAACCAGATCGGATTTGGACGCGCTACTTGGGCGGGTCGATCTTCTGATCTTGAACGATAGCGAAGCCCGCGAAATGACGAAGGAAACAAGCCTTATCAAAGCGGGGCGTCGCATCCGGAAGATGGGACCGCAGTATGTTGCGATAAAAAAAGGCGAGCACGGCGCACTGCTCTTTGGCGAAGAAGACCAGTTCTTCAGCTGTGGCGCGTATCCGCTGGAAGACATCCACGATCCAACCGGGGCAGGGGACACATTTGCCGGCGGCATGGCCGGTTACCTGGCAGGCACGGTGAAAAAAGTGCACTTCAACGATCTGCGCAAAGCGATGATCTACGGGAGTGTGCTGGCCAGTTTTTGCGTAGAGAAATTCAGTCTCGAACGCTTGCGCAGCTTGTCGATGGAAGAAATCGCGCAGCGGTACGAGACGTTTAAATTGATGAGCCAGTTTGAATTGCCGGAATGACACGCCGCATTTTCTTTACTGCCGTCGTCTTTTCGGTTGCAGCTGTCGGCGTTGGTGCAGAGAAGGATTGGGTTAAGCTCGAGCATTGTCACGTCGTTCTGGATCCCGCGAACGACGGCGACAGTTTTCACGTTCGCGCGAATGAGAAAGAATACATTTTTCGGCTGTATCTCGTTGACGCACCGGAAACTGATGCAGCAGATCCGGCCCGCCTTATTGAGCAGGCGAAACACTTCGGGATCAGCGTACCGCAGGTTATCGAACTGGGAGAAGCAGCGAAATTATTCGTGCAGGGGAAGTTGGCGGAGCCGTTCACCGTGATTACCCGCATGGCGAATGCAATGGGCCGAAGCAAGATTGAACGCTTTTACGCTTTTGTGCAGACGAAGGACGGAGATCTCGGCGAGCAATTGGTTGCAAACGGCCTGGCACGAGTGCATGGCAGGAGCGCGAAGCCGCCGGGTATTGCTAGTTCCGCTGCGGAATCGCAGAAACTTAAAAGCCTCGAGAATCAAGCAAAGCAAGCCAAGCTTGGAGGCTGGGCCGCAAAAATCGAGCAATCGAACGCTCCAACCGCATCTCCAGCGACGATTCCCAGCCTCTCTCTTCCTGTTCCGAATGCGGCGCTATCACCTGCCTCACCTCCGAGCAAGAGCAGGAGTGAGAGACTGTTCCCTGCCAAGTTCAACATAAACACCGCGACGGAAAAGGAATTGAAAATGATTCCCGGCATCGGGCCGGTGATGGCTGCTCGCATTATCGCGGCGCGGCCGTTCCGCAGCGCTGATGATTTGAAAAAGGTGAACGGGATCGGCGACAAAAAATACGATCAGATCCGGCCGTATTTTCAATAACTCGGTCCCTGTTTCATCGTCGAAGAGTGCGATAATGATGACTGCGAGTGCTGTAGCAACCGGAGTAGGATATTGCCGCGCCTGACTGCAGATCGTTCACACGAGCCGCTGCGGATTCTACCGCTCTCACGCGGTCAGGATATTTCCTGAGGATGTTTGCAGCCGGGCCAAATGCGCGGCGTATGTGGCGACAATCCCGCCCAAAACGCTGCCGGCAATCACGTCGCTAACAAAATGATAATTCATCGCCACAAGGCTCACGAGCATCGCAGCACAAAGGACGGTGCCTGTGACTCGACTGCGGGGCATCGCAATCAACCACACCGTTGCAAAGCCCAAAATCCTGGCGGCGTGGCCGGACGGAAAGCTGCCGATGTCGTCGCCACGCTGAAACGGACGGAAACCGTACTTACCGTTGCCAATGAGCGATGGGTTGTTATTGGACCAAGTCTCCGGCCAGTAGCGACCACAAACATCCCCCAGCGATGTACGGAATTCATCGGCCACAATCAAGCTGAGGCATGCGACCAACAGCACTTTTTGCCAGCGCATAAATGGTCCCCACGCCCGTCGAACCATCAGCAAGGTCAACACCAGCGGCGACCAAGTCTGCAATTCCGGCGGCGGGTAGGTGAGCCAGCGGAAAACTCGGAACTTGTTGATTTGGTGGTGATAGACAAAGAATGCAACGGGTCGATCAATCCAAAGGTAACAGACCAGCACCGCAGCGACGCATAAAGCGATTGCGATTAAGGCGCCTCCCAGCAATTTGCGATAGTCAGTTTCGCGCATCGTCGAGTCGTGATCAAAGCTGACGGCAAAACTGTCGCAAGCGAAAAATACAACCGGCGTTTTTGACTTTTTTAGGGCGACAATAGGGCAACCAAAATCATAAAAAGAGCGCGCCCGTGGGGATTCGAACCTCAAACCTTCTGATCCGTAGTCAGATGCTCTATCCAGTTGAGCTACGGGCGCAAAAATCCAATTTTTACCTAGGAAAACACCGTGCAAATGCAGCAGTAACCTATTGTTTCACGTGCATGGTCGGAAATTTTCTCTCGCGCCGCAACGGCGGTCGGGAGGGCCTTACTATATTCGCTTCGAGCCGCCGTCAAACTCTGGAAAGCGCGTTCGTACTGTTCACCGCTCGTTGCGGACAAACGTTGTCGCAGCCGCGAAGGCCCGCGCATGGGCAATGGGAAACCGCCGAGAACCTAAAGCAAATCGGGCACGCAACGATCGGTGACGTTGTCGAACGATATCAATCCCACGCGGAGGACCGACCCATCCGAAACAATATTAGCGCGCTCCGGATGCTGGTCCGAACTGTTCGCGGTGGCGATCCTGACCTTCGCAGCTTTGAATTCTCACTGGCGCAAATACCCCACCGACTTTACGGTTACGTAAATTACCGTTATTGAAATGACCCCAACTGCTGCATCAACGCTCGCCTTGAAAGCGGCGCCGGCGGATCGTGCCGCTGCGCGGGACGACGCTCAGCGACAAATGAAAAAGATGAGCGACGCAATGGTCGAGGAAAAAGGTCTTCTCAATCACGCGCAAGCGGCGTTGCTGCTGGATGTGAGCACGAAGAGGGTCGGCGAGCTCGTTAAGCTCGGCAAGTTGACCGATTTCACATTTCTCGGCCGTAAGTACGTTTCAATGCGAGAAATCTGGGAGCGAAATAGGCAAGAATTGAAGGCAGGTCGTCCGCCTCGGAGCACGGGTAAACGCGTTGCGGCGCCACTCGAGGCGGCTGTGAAAACCGACAGCGGGCAGGCGTCGCTTGGCGGCGATGCAGCATCGTATTTCAAGAAAAAACGCGAAGAGGCGGAAGAGAGGCGGCGAGCAGAATTCAAAAAGAGATGGCACGAAATCATCGGGGGCGAGAAGAAATGAATGACGCTGCTGGCAGCCACAACGAAGAATGCGTGAGCTTTTTTCTTCGGGTATCGACCGCTGGACCGTGCGAAACCCATCACGCGAGCTAATCCACCGGTCTTTTTTGGGCTCGGGAGTGCGAATAATGCGGGGCGCTGGAAACTCTCTTGCGTTTCTTAAAAGTTGGTCGGGCGCTGCCACTGAAGCCAAAAGACAAGGACGGCTAATGTGGTGAAAGGAAAATCCAGTGGTGGTCGAATTCCTATAGCGGCAGCACTTAAAAAGCCAGAGTCTATTCGCAGTGCTATAGAAAAAGGTTCCCCTTCGCGTGATATGCGTAGAACGGGTTTGTCTCCGGGAGCGAGCTAATTTGCGGAGGAAGGCGGAACCGTCAAATAAAGCGCAGAAACTGAAAAAAACTCACAACCGCTTTCGAGTTCAGAATCGATTAATTCACGCAGGGCTATGGAGTTAACCTCGCGAACACCGCCTAACCCACGCTCGAAACTGACCCAACCGGATTTCTTCCGATACAGGTCACCAAACAATAAGCTCACGTCTGTTCATTCGCGAAACAGCGCAACCGGAAAAAAATAATATGAACAAGCAAAAATCGGATCGTCTTAACCTCGACCATACCGTCACGCGCCGAAAATTTATCGGCACCACCGCTGCCAGCAGCGCGGCGTTGCTGACCGGAGGATTGGCCGCACTTCTGCGCGCACCTTCCGTGTTGGCAGACGAACCATTTATTGAAGCCACGATTCCTCAGCTCCAAGCTTTGATGGCTTCCGGTCAACTGACGAGCCGGCAACTGACTCAGGGCTACATCAGACGCATCCAATCGCTTAATCCGCTCCTGCACTCAGTAATCGAATTGAATCCCAATGCAATTGCGATCGCCTCTCAGCTCGATAACGAGCGGCGCCGCGGACAAGTTCGTGGTCCGCTCCATGGCATCCCGCTTCTCGTCAAGGACAACATCGCAACTGATGACCAAATGCAAACGACGGCGGGATCGCTCGCGATTTACGGCAACCACGTGCCTGGCGATGCTGTGATTATTCAGCAATTGCGCGCAGCCGGCGCCATCATTCTTGGCAAATCGAACCTGGGCGAATGGGCAAATTTCCGGGACGATGAGGCTGAGACCTATCCTCTAGCAGTCGGTTGGAGCGCGCGCGGTGGGAGTACGATTAACGCGTACGACCTGAGCTACACATCGTGGGGCTCAAGCTCTGGTTCCGCTAATGGTGCTGCGGCGAATCTCTGCGCGGCGGCGATTGGCACGGAGACCGATGGATCAATCACAGGA
>Ga0307278_10000616_pt1 | contig 17713 bp, 12 predicted proteins | sample ER_DNA_117_FD_194482 | JGI IMG/M metagenome (GOLD analysis project Ga0307278, IMG submission 194482) | Bulk soil microbial communities from the East River watershed near Crested Butte, Colorado, United States - ER_DNA_117 | ecosystem: Environmental > Terrestrial > Soil > Floodplain | place...
CGCCGCTCTCTTCAGCTGGGGCGAGAATCTCGGGCAGCCGGATTGCGGGGTGCCGATGCCGCCTGGATTCCGCTTCCGTCCGACCCGGGAACCCGTCCTGCTCGATCTCTGGCGTTCCGAGGGCGAGCCCCCCGGCGCGCTGTTCACCACAATAGGAAACTGGCAGCAGCACGGGCAGGAGCACGAGTTTCACGGCGAGACCTACCACTGGAGCAAGCACTACGAGTTCCTGAAGTTCCTCGACCTGCCGAGCCGCACGGCGCAGCCGTTCGAGCTCTCGCTCGCCAGCTGCGACGACCAGGCAAAGCAGCTGCTCGAGGGAAACGGCTGGCGTGTGCGCCAGGCCGCCGAGCTCTCCGGCAATCTCGACGTCTACCGGAGGTACATCGTCGAATCGCGCGCGGAGCTCACGGTCGCGAAGGACCAGAACGTGCGACTGCGCAGCGGCTGGTTCAGCGACCGCTCGGCGACCTACCTGGCTGCCGGCCGGCCGGTCGTCACGCAGGAGACGGGGTTCAGCAACACGCTCCCCACCGGCGAGGGCCTCTTCGCGTTCTCGACGATGGAAGAGATCCTGGCTGCTGTCGAGGAGATCAACTCCGACTATGAGCGGCATTCCGCCGCAGCGCGCGAGATCGCGCGCGACTACTTCGACGCCGGGAAAGTCCTATCGCGCCTGCTGGGGGAGGTCGGGTTGGAGCGCGGGCCCCTCTCGATTGTCCCCGTGTCTCGCCGGCCCACGCGACTTCCGGAGCGGACGGCAGACGCCGCGCTCTCGCGGCCGGTCCCCCGGGGACCGGAAGGCGCGCCGGAGCCGGAGGCGAGCATCATCGTCGTCGCGGTCGACGGTCTTCCGTTCACGCGTCTCTGTCTCGAAAGCGTCCTCGAGCACACGGAGGCTCCATCCCTCGAGCTGATCGCTGTCGACAACGGCTCGAGCGACGGCACCCGCCAGTACCTGGAACGGCTCGCAGAGCGCGACGGCCGCGTGCGCGTGATCTACAACGACCAAAACCGTGGCTTCGCCGCCGCGGTCAACCAGGGTCTCGGGGAAGCGCGCGGCGAGACCCTCGTCCTGCTGAACAACGACGCTGTCGTCCCGCACGGCTGGTTGACCCGCCTCGAACGGCACCTCCGACACCAGCGCATCGGCGCGGTTGGCCCAGTCACGAACCGGATCGGCACCGACGCCGAGATCGACGTCGAATACACGACCTACGGCGAGTTCCTGGAGCGTGCGGGGGAAATCGCCCAGTGTCAGGCGGGCGAGCGCCGGGGCGTGGAGATGCTGGCGATGTTCTGCCTGGCGATTCGCCGCGACGTCGTCGAGCGGATCGGGCTGATCGACGAGCGCTTCGAACTCGGGATGTTCGAGGACGACGACTACGCCAGACGGCTGTCGCAGGCCGGCTACCGGCTGGCGCTCGCCGAGGACGTGCTCGTCCACCACTTCGGCGAGGCCTCGTTCGGCGACCTGTTCGCAAACGGCCAGCGCGACGCGCTGATGCGGGTGAACCGCGTTCGGTTCGAGGAGAAGTGGGGCGTTACCTGGAACGGGCACGAGCCGCGTGAGAACGGGCCCTACCAGGATCTCGTCGCCCGGATCCAGGCTCGCGCCGAGGAGGCGCTGCCCGACGGCGCGCGAGTCCTCGTTGTCTCCCGGGGCGACGAGCGGCTGCTCGAGCTCCGCGGGCGCCCGAGCACCCACTTCCCGCACCTCGAGGGAGGGGTCTACGCGGGCTACTACCCCGCGGACAGCGTCGAGGCGATCGACTGGCTCGAACGTGCTCGGCAGGAGGGTGCCGAGTACCTGCTCTTCCCGCAGACCTCGCTTTGGTGGCTCGACCACTACGACGAGTTCGCGGAGCACCTACGGGGGCGCTATGCGGAGGTGATGCGTGGCGACGACTGCCTCGTCTTCGCGCTCGAAGCCGGGTGTCCTGACCCAAGAGCTAAGGATGGAAGAGATGGATAAACGCTTCGTCTTCACGGAGCGCGAGCTCAGGATCGACGGTCTTGTGTTCCGGCTCGGGGCTGACTTTGCGTGGGACGAATGGAAGTCGGCCCCCGAGGACTGTTTCCTCATGTTCAAGGGCCGACCTCTCCTTGAGAGCTTTGACCAGTTTTTTTCCTCGAGGCCTAGTTTCCAACCTCAGAACATCTTCGAGATCGGAATCTGGGACGGCGGCAGTACGGCGTACTGGTTCGAGTACTTCAGAGCGCAGAAGATCGTCGCCGTCGATTACCTCGATCGCGAGGACAGTGAGTATTTCCAGCGCTGCGACACGATCGTTCCCCCCGGCTGGCTCGGCGGACTCATGCGCCATCTCCAAGACCTCTCGATAGGCGTCGTCGGCCCCGTAACGAACAGAATCGGGAACGAGGCACAGATCGAGACGCCGTATCAGACGTACGGGGAGCTCATCGAGTTCGCGGGCGCGCGAGCGCGCGACTTTAGAGGCCGGACCTTCGATGTTCGTATGCTGGCGATGTTCTGTCTCGCAATGCGGCGCGACGTTTATGAGCGCGTCGGGCCGCTGGACGAGCGCTACGAGGTCGGACTTCTCGAGGACGACGACTACGCGATGCGTGTTCACGCTGCGAACCTGCGGGTCGTCTGCGCTGAGGATGTTTTCGTCCACCACTTCGGCGAGGCGTCCTTCGGCACGCTCGTGCCGAGCGGCGAGTACACCCGTGTGCTGGAGGCGAATCGTCGCCGGTTCGAGGAGAAGTGGGGCGTTGCCTGGCAGCCGTACGAGCGCCGTCCGAATGCCGCCTACGACGGACTTATGGCGCGCATTCGCGCAGTCGTAGACACCACGATCCCGTCGGATGCGACCGTCCTAGTCGTCAGCCGTGGCGACGAGAAGCTGCTGGAGCTCGGCAGCCGCCGCGCATGGCACTTCCCGCAGGCGAAGAACGGCGTCTATGCCGGCCACTATCCCGCCGACAGCGCCGAGGCGATTGCACACCTCGAAGGATTGCGCGCTAAAGGCTCGGAATTTCTCGTCTTTCCGGAGACCGCTGCCTGGTGGCTCGACCACTATGCCGGCTTCCGCGAGCACCTCGAGAGCTGCTACCGCGTCATCGCCAGCGATAACGCCACGTGTCAGATCTTCGAGCTAATCAAGCAATGAGCTGATGTATCGCTTTTGGGAAACTCTGATCGAGCCGCTCCTCTCCGAACTTGAGCCGCGAGTGACCGTAGAGATCGGCGCGGGGCAGGGTGCGAATACAAGAAACCTCGCTGCCTTCTGTCACACCCGCGGTGGTGTCGTTCACGCGATCGATCCGAAACCGCAGTTCGACGTCAGCGCTCTCAAGCGTCAGTTCAAGACCGAGCTCGTGTTCCACCGTTCTCGCAGCCTCGATGTGCTTCGCCGGATCGCGAAGATCGACGCGGCGCTGATCGACGGTGATCACAACTGGTACACGGTCTTTCATGAACTCCAAACACTCGAGTTGCTGGCAGGTGCCCACACGCATCCTTTCCCGCTCGTGCTCCTGCACGATGTCGCGTGGCCGTACGGGCGACGTGATCTTTATTACAACGCGGCTGACATACCCGAGAGGTACCGCAAGCCGCACCGCCGAAGGGGCATGCGGCCGGGTTCGCACTCACTCGTTGCTTCAGGCGGCCTGAACCCGAGGTTCGACAACGCTCTCGCCGAGGGCGGTCCGCAAAACGGGGTCCTAACGGCCGTCGACGACTTTCTCGCTCAGAGCCCGATGCGGCTGACGTTCCTCGACGTGCGTGGCTTCCACGGTCTCGGGATCTTGGTCTCCGACGATCGCCTCGAGAGGAGGCCGGGTTTGCGTCGCCGCATCCAGAAGCTGAAGAGCGCGCAGGTGCTCGAGGGACACATCGAGGAGGTCGAAAGGTGGCGCATTACTAGCCAGATTTCCGCCGAGGAGCAGCGACGTCACCGCGCGCGCCTTCGGCGGGAGCGTGTGAAGGTGGAACGCGCGCTCGACGAGACGCTCGCGAAGACGGAGCGCGCGCGCCGGGAGGCGGAGGAGCGGGAACGTGAGCTTCGCGGGCAACTTTCGCGAAGCGATCGAAACCAGAAGGCGAAAGAAGCGAAGCTGCGCGCTGCGCGGGCCGAGGCCGAGGATTTGCGCACGAAGTTCGCGTGGAGCGATGAGGGACGGAAGGAGAAGGAATCCCGGCTTCGTGCATCCCACCGCCAGGCTGAGAGATTCCGGGCGAAGTTTGCGCAAAGCGAGTCGGAGGGCGCTGCGCGGTCGGCCGAACTTGCGTTCGTCAGCAGGCGTCTCGACGAACTCCAGCGCGATTGGGACGCGGCGCCCCTCCTCTTCGACACACGCGGAATGAGTGTGCTGTTCTTGCTTCCGACAGAGGGCGGCGGCGGAGGCGCCCACTCCGTCGTCCAGGAAGCCCAGGCGATGCGTACCCTCGGTGTGAACGCGCAGGTGGCAATCGAAGAGCGAAGCCGCGCCGCCTACTTCGCCGACTATCCAAGCCTTCCAACAGAGGATCTCTTCTATGTCTACGAGACGCTCGATGACGTCATCGCCTACGCGTCTCGTTTTGACTGCGTCGTGGGGACGATCTTTCACTCGATGACGCTCGTGAAGCACATTGTCGATGCTCATCCCTCAGTGCTGCCGGCTTACTACGTACAGGACTACGAGCCCTGGTTCTTCAGCGATGATCCCCCCTGGCGGCGCACCGCGCTCGAGTCGTATCAATTAGTCCCGGGCACGGTTCTGTTCGCTAAGACAACGTGGCTGTGCGACCAGGTGCGTGGCGAACATGGCGTCCACGTGCACAAGGTCTTGCCGAGCCTCGCTCGGGAGGTGTACTTCCCGACGTTCGATACGAGCAGCAAGGAATGGCCGGTCCGCGTGGTCGCAATGATCCGACCGTCCACCAAATATCGAGGCGCGCCGCGCACGATGCGTGTGCTCAAACGGCTGAAGAGTCACTTCGGCGACCGCGTAGAGATCCACATCTTTGGGTGTCCTGACGTCGAGCTTCCCTCGGAACGCGACTTCGAGCTTGTGAATGAAGGTGTTTTGATCCGGGAGCAGGTCGCCGAGCTCTACCGGGGCGCTGATGTCTTCCTCGACTTGTCCGATTGGCAAGGGTTCGGCCGCATTGGCTTGGAGGCGATGGCGTGCGGCTGCGCGATCGCGGTGCCCGCGAAAGGGGGCGCAGCCGAATTTGCTGTCGATCGCGTTAACGCTTTGATCGTCGATACCGCGGACGAGGATGTCTGCTTCGACGCGGCGCGCGAGCTCGTTGAAAATTCAGAGCTCCGTCACGTGTTTCGTGCGGCGGGTCTTGAGAAGTCTGCCGAGTACTCCGTGCGGCGCGCCGCGATCTCGGAAATCGACGTTCTTTCTCGCGCGCTTGCGGCGAGACGCGGGGCCGCCGCCGTCGAGCGGGCGGATGACGCGATGCAGCACAAACAGCAGCTCGAGCGGCGGGACCAAGAAAGTCAGCAGAATCATCACACGCTGGACGCCGTACATGAGCCGTTTTCTGAGCTGAAAACTTGGCAAGACGACCTCCAGCGAGCGGTCGTCGGCCTAAGGAAGGACGTGGAGTATCGGGATCTCAGACGCGACATCCACGCGCTTGTGCGGAAAGAGCTTCCACGGAGGGCGATTGCTGCAGTCGTGAGCAACGGCGATCCCGCTCTTCTCGAGTTTGAGGGCCGAACGGGATGGCATTTTCCGCGAGGCGCCGACGGTGCCTACGCCGGGAAAGATCCATCCGACAGCGCCGCCGCGATTGGGCACCTCGAAGAGCTCCGCCGATCAGGTGCCGGTTTTCTTGTTTTTCCGAGCACCGCCTTCTCGTGGCTCGAGCACTACGCCGAGTTTCGTGACTACGTCGACGCCCGCTACCGACGCCTTTGGACCGACGAGCGCTGCATCATCTATGCGCTCTCAGAGCGGCGGCGGCTTCCTCTGAAGAGGCGCAGTCAAGTTGCGAAGGCAGCATCAAACGCCGTCGCGGACAGTGCCAGAAGCCGATATGAGCAATACCGACGGCTGGTTGACCAGATCCGCGAGGTCGTGCTTGCGGTCGTTCCTCGTCATGCAACGGTCGCGGTCGTCAGTAAGGGCGATCAAGCTCTCCTCGACCTCGATGGACGAACGGGCTGGCATTTTCCGAGACGTCCGGACGGCGTCTACGCCGGACATTACCCACGGGACAGTGCCGCAGCCATCGACCATCTTGAAGAGCTCCGAAAGTCAGGCGTCGACTTTCTTGTCTTCCCAAGCACGTCCTTTTGGTGGCTCGAGCATTATGGCGACTTTCGCAATCACCTCGATGATCGCTACCGACGCGTATGGGCTGATGAACGATGCATGGTCTATGGCCTCAACGAGCGCGCCGCGCCGTTCCTCCGGCGCGTTCGCGCAGCACTTCTGAGCCGGCGGCTCTCTGACGTTCCGAAGATCGGCCCTGCCGAAGCGCCTCGGGCTGAGATTTTACCGGCGCACGCTCCCGACACTCGGCCGACGCTGCCCCTGGCCGATCCAGAAAGCGCTCGTTCATTCCCGGTCGATGGTGTGCGGTCGCGAGCGCCCGTCGAGCTCCACAAGGCGTCAGTCGACATCATCATCTGCGTCCATAACGCACTCGAGGACGTGAAGCGCTGCCTCGAGTCAGTCCTGCGCCATACAAACCTTCCCTACTTTCTCCTTCTGATCGACGACGGGAGCGACGAGCCGACGCGGGACTACCTGCGCGCGTTCGCCTCTGAACACCGAGCCCAGCTCCTCCGAAACGACCAAGCGCTCGGCTACACAATCGCGGCGAACCAGGGGCTGCGTCGGACTCGAGCCGACTACGTCGTTCTACTGAACAGCGACACACGGGTGACTCCGGAGTGGCTCGAACGGCTGATCGCCTGCGCGGCGGCCGAAGACGACATCGGTCTCGTCGGGCCGCTGTCGAACGCGGCGACTTGGCAGTCGATCCCGGAAATCATCAGCCACGGCGAATTCGCCGCGAACAGCCTGCCCGAAGGCCTGACAGAGGTAGATATGGCGCGCCTTGTCGCTAAGTACTCAGGCCGGCTCTACCCACGAATGGAGTTTCTGAACGGGTTCTGCCTTCTGATCAAGCGCGCAGTGATCGCACAGATCGGAGGCTTCGATGAGGAGACGTTCGGGCGTGGGTATGGCGAAGAGAATGACTACTGCCTGCGTGCGCGGAAGGCGGGCTGGCAACTCGCGCTGGCCGACGACACGTATGTCTTCCATTGCCTCGCGCGTAGCTATACGCCGGAGCGCAAGCGTGGGTTGGGCCTAGCCGCGAATGAAAGCCTGATCGCAAAGCATGGTCGCGAGATCGTCGACGCGGGCGTCGAGATCTGCCGACACGACCGAGTGCTTGAAGGGATCCGTGGTCGCGCCCGCGTGATGGTCGAGCGCGAATCGTTGCTTGCACGCGGCCGCGACCTCTGGAAGGGGAGGAAGGTCGCGTTTGTCCTGCCGATCCACCGGCCAGGCGGTGGAGCGAACATTGTCCTTCACGAAGCCGAGGCCATGTCGCGGATGGGCATCGCGGTCAGCATCATCAACGTGCGGCGCAACCGGGAAGGATATGAACGCAGCTACGGCGTTAACGGCGTCCCCGTCGTTTATGCAAATGACGAAGACGACGTTCGAAGGCTCTTGCCTCGCTTCGACGCGGTGATGGGGACTTGGTGCGAATCGGTCTATTGGCTGGACGCGGCTGAAGAAGATGGCCGCCTTCCCGTTCGCGGTTATTACATCCAGGACTTCGAACCCTTCTTCTTCGAGCGAGATTCGGCGGAGTATTGGATGGCGTGGGACTCGTACACGCTTTATCCAGATCTGATCCGGGTCGCGAAGACGGAATGGGATCGCGAAAAGGTGAAGGAAATGATCGGGGTCGAGAGCTCCGTCGGCGGCGCGACGCTCGACATTGACGTACAACGACCACGCCCGCGGCGTGATGCAGTTTGGCCCGAGCGACCGCTGCGAGTTCTCGCGATGATCCGCCCGAGCACACCTCGACGAGCTCCGAGGCTGACGATGGCGGTCCTACGCGATATGCATCGCGCGTACGGCGAGGCCATCGAGATCGTCATCTTTGGCTGCGATTCGGACGATCCCTCGTTCCGTGCTTTGCCCCACGATTTCCCGTGGCGGAACGCCGGGATCCTCAATCGCATGCAGGTCGCAGCTCTCATGAACGAAATCGAGATCTTCGTCGACTTCTCGGAATTTCAGGCGCAGGGTCTCACGGCGATGGAGGCGATGGCATGTGGCGCTGCGGTGATCGTGCCGGAACTGGGAGGCTCCGGTACCTTCGTCGCGGACGAGCGCAACGGGCTCATCGTCGATACCAGCTCACAGCGCGCCTGCCTTGAAGCCCTTGAGCGCCTCGTCGCCGATGACGACCTTCGGGCGCGCCTCCAACGGCAGGCGTTGCTCGACATCTGCGACTTCTTCCCTGAGGCGGGGGCGTTCAGGACGTTAGCCGCGCTGTTCGGAGCGACCCAGCCGGAGCACCGCAACCTTTTGCCCGAAGAGCTCCCAACCGTCAGCCGCCTAAGCGTGCCCGAGCTTCGCCTCTTTCCGGAGAAGCAAGATCGCGCGTATCAATCGAGCTATGCCTTCGATGCCGGCGATCTTGGGTTGAGTCATCGGAATGTTGGCCCTTCGCTGTCAGAGGTGCCTGGGTGGCTCCGGCCAGAGGATGCACTGAAGCTCTACGAGCTTGCGTATTTCGCCGACGGTCCGATTCTGGAGATCGGGACCTTTCACGGCAAGTCAACAGCGATCATCGCCTCCGCCCTGCGAGATGCCAACAATGCTGCGTCATTCATCTCGCTCGACATTAATTCCGAATGCCTCGACTATGCACGACGAACGCTTGAGACGCGCCGGATTCTGGACCGCGCCACCCTGTTCCACGGTACGAGCGCGGCGTTCTTCAATGCCGTACCCGACTTTCGGCCGGTCTTCGTTTTCGTCGACGGCGACCACTCGTTCACCGGCGTCTGTGCGGATCTCGTTGCGCTCGAGTCGCAAGTGCCGGCCGGCGGCTTGATCCTATTTCACGACTATCTCGACGATCGCAACGGTGATCCAGCGAGTCCTGACTATGGCGTCACGGACGCAATTGCTGGCAGCTGGCTCGAGCGAGACTGCGACTTCGCCGGCACATTTGGTTGCAGCGGGCTCTTTCGCCGTACGAGCGAGGGCGTCGCGACGCATCAGCTCGCCAAGGCGGGCGTGTCTCGTACGGAGGTGTCGTGACGTCGGTCATCGTTGCTGGGCCGCTCGCGCAGAAACCTAACCATGGCGGCCACACATGGGTCTTCCTCCAGTACCTGCTCGGGTTCCGCCGGCTTGACTTCGACGTGCTCTTCATTGACCGGCTCGGTTCGAATGATCGAAGCACGCGTTGCGTGCAAAGTGTCATGAATTTCTTTGGCCTTCCATTCTCGCTCATCGATCGCGATCGCGCTGTCGGTCTTGGACGGCAGGAGGTCCTCGCGCGAGTTCGGCGCTCCGCCCTGCTCCTCAACGTGATGGGTTTCCTCGACGATGACGAGATCCTCGCTGCGGCTCCAAAAAGGGTCTTTCTCGACATCGATCCGGGCTTCGGACAGATGTGGCGCGAGCTCGGGCTCGTCGATATCTTCGCCGGCCATGACTCGTTCGTGACGATCGGCGAGAACGTCGGCAGCGCCGATTGCGAGGTCCCGACGTGTGGTCTCGACTGGGTTACGACTCGGCAGCCGGTCGTGCTCGACCAATGGCCCGTGCGGCGGAGCAATGGCGGGGGCTGCTTCACAAGTGTCGCAAGCTGGCGTGGCGCCTATGGGCCGCTCGAATACGGCGGGAATCGTTACGGGCTGCGAGTCCACGAGTTTCGCAAGTTCGCGCGGCTGCCGAGCGTGACCGGGCAGAAGTTCGAACTGGCGCTCGACATCCATCCCGACGAATCCGCCGACCTCGAGCTCCTCTCTACAAATCGCTGGGTTCTAGCCGATCCGCGAACGGTCGCCGCCGATCCGTGGTCGTACCGGTCCTACATTCAGCGGTCCTTAGCAGAGTTCATGGTCGCCAAGAACATGTACGTGGAGACCAGGAGCGGCTGGTTCAGCGACCGCAGTATCTGTTACCTGGCCAGCGGAAAACCCGTGCTCGTGCAGGACACCGGCCTTGACGGACGTTATCCCGTGGGGGACGGCATCGTCACGTTTTCGACGCTCGACGAAGCTGTCGCCGGTGTGGAGGCAATCGCGATCGAGTACGGGCGCCATGCAGAGGCTGCGCGCGCTACCGCTGAGGACCTCTTCGATTCCGACAAGGTTCTGACGCAACTCCTCAATTCGCTACGTATTGGCTGACGCGGCCGCACCGTCGACAGCTGTGCCGGCCAGCCTCGGCTCGGAAGTCCTATCGAATTACGACTTCCTCGATTTCGGCGCCTCTGCGGGCGGCTCGCTCGAGTTCGGGCGCGGACGTCTTGGGGGGACGCGGGGGCTCGGAATTGACATAGACGCCCAGAAGCTGCAGCTGATGCGGGCCGCAGGTTACGAGTGCGTCCAGGGTGACGTGACGAAACTGGCTCTACCGGCAGACTCGGTGCGCTTCGTGGTGATGAGTCATCTACTCGAGCATCTCTCGGGATTGGCTGACATTCAGGCTGCCATCTCCTCAGCCGCCCGCGTCGCCTCCGATTTCCTCTTCATCAGGGGCCCGTACTTTGACGCGGACAACTATCTCGAAAGCCTCGGCCTTCGCCTCTACTGGTCGCACTGGACGGGGCACACGTACCACATAGGGGTAACTGAGTTGGCACTCGTGCTGACGCGCCTGGGATTGAGCGATCATCTAATCCTTCTCAGCGGCCCGATCCCGGACTCATCTCATCCGGCGGTGCACCCGCTCGCCTCTCCGATTGACCAACACGAGTACGACCCAGGCGCCCATTCGCCTAAGCCTCTCGTTCAGTTTGACCGCCCTGTCTTTCAGGAGTTGGTCTGCTTTGCGCGTCTTCGCCCGTTCTCTGGCTGGGCTCAGCTTGTTACACCGGAGAAGGAAGGGCGGCATGTCTTTGCGGAGACGCCGTAGGTGGCGCTCGCCGTCGTTGCCGGCGCGCTCGCGAATAGGCCGCAGAACGGTGGGGGCGCCTGGGTTCGGCTGAGTTGGGTCTGGGGTCTGCGCCGCCTCGGCTACGACACGTGGTTTCTCGAGCAGATCGATGGTGCCGATCCCGGCGCAGTGGCCTTCTATGAGGAGGTTATCGGTGATTTCGGCCTACGTGACCGCTCGGTGCTCCTGCAGGATCGCGCGAAAATCCCCGGCGACGTCATTGAGCTCGCGGAAGCCGCCGATCTACTCGTCAACCTGAGCGGCCATCTAAGTCTGATGCCGTTGTTCGGTCGGTTTCGCCGTAAGGCGTTCGTTGACCTCGATCCCGGGTTCACACAGTTCTGGTATGCCGCTGGTAACTCGGGAGCGCGTCTCGCCGGGCACGACGTCTATTTCACGATCGGCGAGAACATCGGCACGGACTCGTGCTCGATTCCTACGTGTGGGATCGATTGGCGTCTGATCCGGCCACCGGTCGTGCTCGAGGACTGGCCGGTCGCGAACGACGGGATGCCCGATTACTTCACCACGGTTGGAAGCTGACGCGGCCCCTACGCTCCTGTCGAGTACAACGGACAGACGTACGGCCTTAAGCTCCACGAGTTTCGGAAGTTCGTCGAGCTTCCAGAGCGCGCCGAGGGGACATTCGAGCGGCCTGGCGCTCATCTTGCATCCCAACGAACGCAACGACATCGATTTGCTGCGACGGCACGGATGGCGGCTTGCCGATCCAGTTGCGGTCGCCGCCGAGCCATCCTCGTTCCGAGACTACGTCCAACGATCTGGGGCTGAGTTTTCATGCGCCCAGAATGTCTACGTCGCGACGGAGAGCGGCTGGTTCAGCGACAGGACTGCTCGGTACTTGGCCTCGGGAAAGCCGGCGCTCGTCCAAGAGACCGGCTTCAGCCGAAAATCTGCCCACGGGCGAGGGGATCGTGCCGTTTCGAACACTGGACGAGGCCGTCGCTGGGGCGAGGAAGATCGTGCACAACTATCAAACCCATGCCAAGGCGGCGCGTTCGCTGGCCGAGTCGTACTTCGACTCCGACAACGTTCTGGGGCGCTTCCTCGAGCAGGCGCTGTGAGGATCGTTGTCAGCGGGATGGTCGCGGGCAACCCGGAGCAGGGCGGCGCGACGTGGGCAGTGCTTCAGTACGTCCTCGGCCTTCGCCGCCTGGGCCATGACGTCTTCCTCGTCGAGCCCGTGCATGAGTTTTCGCCCACGACGGTCGCGTACTTTCAAAAGGTCGCGCAGCGCTTCGGCCTCACCGCGCGCGCGGCGCTTGTTGCCTCCGGAAGACGTGAAAGCGTCGGGCTGCCGTATCGCCGCGTACGCGAGGTGGCAAGTTCGGCAGACATGCTGATCAATATCTCGGGGCTCCTGGCCGACGAGGACCTGCGGAAGGCGCCGATCGGCGTCTACGTCGATCTCGATCCGGCATTCAACCAACTCTGGCATGCGGCCGAGGAGATTGAGGTCGGGTTCGAGGGACACACACATTTCGTAACGGTGGGCTGCGCGATCGGCCGTGACGACTGCGACATCCCGACTTGCGGCTTCGAGTGGATTGCGACCCTTCAGCCGGTTGTCCTGGCCGAGTGGCCGCTTGCGAACGGTTTCGTCCACGACGCGCTGACGACAATCGGAAATTGGCGCGCGTATGGATCGATCGACCACGACGGTGTTTTCTATGGTCAGAAGGCACACGCGCTTCGCGAACTGATCGACCTACCACGCCTGACGGATGAGCGCTTCCTGCTTGCGCTTGCGATCCACCCGGATGAACCCGACTTGTCGGCACTCCACGAAAACGGGTGGGGGCTCGTAAATCCAGCCGACGTGGCCGGAACGCCGGACAAGTACCGACGCTTCATTCAGGGCTCAAAAGCGGAGTTCGGGATCGCGAACAGCGGGTACGTGCGATCTCGCTGCGGATGGTTCAGTGACCGGAGCGCGTGCTATCTGGCCTGCGGCCGGCCGGTCCTCGCTCAAGAGACGGGGTTCAGCCGTTTCCTTCCAGTGGGCGAGGGCCTCCTTGCCTTTGCGACCGCGGACGATGTGTTGGCGGCGATCGACGAGATCCGGGGCGACTACTCCCGCCACGCCGGCGCGGCGCGCGCACTGGCCGAGGAGTCGAGCAGGGGATCGTCACCAGTGCGAGCCTGATGGTGCGCTGGCCGGCGGCGGAGGAGGCGGCGGCATACGCCCAGACGCGGCCGAAACTCAGCGTCGGCCTCCACGTCGACCTCGCCGAATCGATGCACCGACTGGGCGGGTGGGCGCCTCTGTATCAGCACGTTCGTCTTGACGATGAGCGCGCCGTTGCGGCAGAGATCGAGCGGCAGCTCGAGGCTTTCCGCGCCCTTCTCAATCGAAACCCGACCCATCTCGACGCGCACCAGCACGCTCATCTCGAGGAGCCGGCAAGATCCATCATGCTCGCGCTCGCGACGGAGCTCGGCGTGCCGCTGCGCGAGTTCAGCCCGCACGTCCGCTACTGCGGCTCTTTCTACGGTCAGACGTCGGACGGGTCGCCGCTGCCCGATCACATCACCGTCGACGGCCTCATCGGGACCCTCCAGACGCTTCTCCCGGGGATTACAGAGCTCGGCTGTCACCCCGCGGCCGAGGCCGATCTTGACTCGATGTATCGTGAGGAGCGGGAGCGCGAGTTGCGGACGCTCTGTGATCCGACCGTGCGTGCGACTGTTGAAGCCGAGGGAATCGAGCTTCGCTCGTTCGCCGAAACTTCGTAAGAATGCGGAAGCCAATTGACCCGCAGGTGTCAACAAGATGCGACTGGAGCCCTTGTCGCGGAAGCCCGTCGGAATTCAGGCTGCGCCGAGCGACGCGAGCAGCTCCATGAGAACGATGTCCGAGTCGAACTGCTCTTCGGCGATTGCGCGGGCGGCAGACGCATGCCGCGCGTAGTTGCCGCATACGGATTCCACAACTGCCAGCGCGTCGTCGATCGTCCGGAACGTAAGCAGCCCTTCACCGATTGGATAGAGCCCCTCGAGACCGGTGTCCTGCGCCAGGACAGGTCGGCCACTCGCGAGGTAACAGGCAGCCCTGTCGCTGAACCAGCCGCTCCGCGTGTCGACATACATGCTCTTCGCGACCATCAGCTCGCCGAGCGAGGCCGCGACATAGGCCTGATAGCGGTCGGGGTCGGACGCGGCCACGGCGGGGTCGACTAGCCGCCAGCCGTTCCCCTCGAGCAGCGCTCTGTCGCGCTCGTCGTCAGCGTCGATGTCGAGGGCGAGCTCGAACTGACGCCCCGAGCGGCGCGGCAACTCGACGAACTTCCGAAACTCGTGCACGCGGAGCCCATAGGTCTTACCCTCGTATTCGACCGGGTCGAAGGGGCCGCGCCAGGTGACGACGCTGGTGAAGCTCGCGCCCCGCGATTCTTGTCGCGGCCAATGCTCGAGCACAACCGGCGGGCGCGTCGTGATCCAGTCGAGACCGCCGGTCGGGATCGAGCAATCTTCTCGGCCGACCCTTCGTCCGATCGTGACGAAGTCGTCGTGCCCTGTGAACAGGTCGGCGAGGCCGAGTTCGCGCCACATCTGAGGGAAGCCGGGGTCGATGTCGAGGAACACGCGACGGGGCGCGGCGGCCAGGATCTCCTCGTCATCGAGGTACGCCATGACATTGAGCAAGAGCGCGGAGTTCTGCGCCTGTCCCAGGAGCTCGTGCCGCGGAAGGCCGGCTACGGCCTGGCCGTTCGCTCGGTCGAGGAGCGAGAATGAGTCCTCTAGGCCGAAGCGCACCATGACCGAGCGAAGGTAGTTCGCATGCTTCGACTGGCCGATCGGCCCGCCGCACATTGCCTCGTCCAGCCAATCGACGAAGAGCACCTTCCAGCCGAGCCGGCGGAACCCGAGCAGGTACTGCAGGAAGACCCATGTGTGTCCGCCGCGCGCCGGTCTCTGGGCAATCGAGCCGGCGAGGACAACGATTCCCGCACCGTCTCGCCTCACGGGGATTCGTCGGAAGATTGAGGACTTTTCCATACGCCTTCCGTCTTTCCAGGGATCTGAGTCTCTATCGCGGGTTCGCCGCCGTGGAGCGGGCATAGGTCCGAGCGAGGGCAGTGGCTGCCGGGCTCGCTATTGCCCGGCAGCGCTCTTACGCCGCATCCAAAAGCTTCCTCCGCCTTGCGCGTTCGGAAAGGTATCCCTCAGCTCGCTCCAATGGCGATGACTGAGATGATTGACGCTGAGAAGAACCTCGAACTCGGCGTTAAAAGCGAGAAACGCCTGCAGCAGGTACTGCTCGCTCCAGAAACGAAGCTCCTCCTTCAGCCACTCCTCTGGGTAGTCCCTGGGGAGGAAGACATCGTGAACGTGAACGATCACGCCGGGCGCCAGTCGCGGGATCACCTCGAGGAAGAGGTAATTGACATCTCCTCCGCAGCGGACGACGTGCGATGAATCGATGAACAGAACGTCGTTGCTCCCGAGCCGTGCGAAGACGTCGAGTTCCACCTCTTCGATGCGTTTCGCAATGAGCGACGTTCGACCGGGGAATCCACCGCGCACGACCGAGTCCGGAAACGGATCGATCGAGACAAGCTCGGTGTGCCCGTTGCGTTCCGCCGCCTGGGGCTATCAGGCGCGACGATATGCCCGAACCGACCTCGACGACTAGACGCGGTCGGAAGTGCCGGATCATGCAGTAGAGGCTGAGCGCGTCCATCCCGCCGAACATTGTGTTGTTCAGATAGAAGTCGTGCTCGGACCCGGTCGGCTCGATTGGGATCCGCGCATACTCGGAGCGGTATCGCGGAAAGACGTCTCGCACCAGCTCGAGCTGTGAATCGACATTCAGGTCGACGCCGGGCAGATCCGATTCCCGCTGCCAGAGAGAGGGCGGCAGCAGCCGTGTGTCGGGGATCGGCGAGTAGAAGTGCACGGGCGTCAGGTGGAAACCCCGAGCCTCCCAAAGGGGGAAACATTGCGTATAGCGGCCTTTGCGGATCTGAAGCGCGGCGACGTCCCCCACTAGCCTGACAACATCGTCGGCATGCTCATCGGCTGCCGCGTACTCCCGAACAGCGGCGGCGAGTTCCTCCCAGGAACGCTCAGGCTCGTCGGCTCTCATCTCTCAGCGATTTCCACGACTATGCCCCGCCGCCAACCCCGGCGTCCAGCGGGCGGCGGAGATGAAAGCGTCAAGAGACAAGTCTTCCAACAAGTCGACCGCGACATGCTTGCGGGGCTGGAAGATCTCGCTCCAGAGCGCCGTGCTGCCTCTCTCCCAGATGCCCAGCTCGGAACGTTTTGTGGCGAGAAGTCCAAGGGTGCGAAGAACTGCGTGAGCTGCTCGAGCTGAGCCTGTCCCTTGTAGAGGATGAGTGCTCCCGATGCTGCCATCGGAACGCCGGGTCCCTGCGCTCGTCGAACGCGAAGGTCGTGTCGCCGACGAAGAGGCGCTCGCCCTCCCAGCGCAACCGGTCGAAGGGGCTCTCGCTCATCACAAGGGAATCGTATGGCCGAGCGTCACCGGCACTCAGGACTGCCCGCGGGAGCAGAGGGTACTTTGTCCTACCCTCTGACTGGTGATAGCGCTTGACTAGCGTCCTCGTCGCAGGCGCGCTCGCCAACAAGCCTGGTTACGGGGGGGAGGCGTGGGTGCGCCTCTCCTACGTGCTCGGATTCCGCGCACTCGGTCTCGAGACCGCCTTCGTCGAGGAGATCGAAGAGCCGACCGATGAAGCGGTCGGCTACTTCGCCGAGGTCGTCGAGCATTTCGGGTTGGCCGCCTCGGCTGCGTTGGTCGATTCCAAGGGCCAAGCGCTCTACGGCGAGCCGCCTGAGCCCGCGGATCTGCTCGTAAATGTCAGTGGAAACCTTCGCTGCGAGCGGCTCTTGAGCCGAGCCCGTCGGCGCGCCTACGTCGACATCGACCCCGGCTTCACGCAGATCTGGAACGCCCAAGGTCTCCTCTCCATCGATGGTCACGACGTCTATTTCACGATTGGCGAGAACATCGGCGGGCCAGATTGCCCGATTCCGACCGGCGGGACGGACTGGCGGCCGACGAGGCCGCCGGTGGTGCTCTCCGACTGGCCGGTCGCGGCGGACGGCGTTCACGATCGCTTCACGACGGTGGCGAGCTGGCGCGGCGGGTACGGATCGCTCGACTTCGAGGGCACCCGCTACGGGGCCAAGGCTCATGAGTTCCGCAAGTTCGTCGAGCTGCCGGACCGCACGCCGGGAACATTCGAGGTCGCGCTCGACATCCATCCTGCCGAAGAGCGCGACCTCGCTCTGCTGCGCGACCACGGCTGGGAGCTGGTCGACCCGGGGCAGGTAGCGCGTGACCCACTCAGCTTCCGCGAGTACGTCCAGGGATCGGGCGCCGAGTTCTCCGTCGCGCAGGGGATCTACGTCGAGACGGAGAGCGGATGGTTCAGCGACCGTACGGTCCGATATCTCGCGTCGGGCAAACCGGCGCTTGTCCAGGACACGGGCTTCACACGAACGGTTCCCGCCGGCGAGGGCCTTCTCGCTTTCCGCACGCTCGAGGAGGCAGCAGCAGGCGCCGGCGCGATCGCGAGCGAGTACGAGCGGCACAGCCTCG
>Ga0307278_10000617_pt1 | contig 17711 bp, 13 predicted proteins | sample ER_DNA_117_FD_194482 | JGI IMG/M metagenome (GOLD analysis project Ga0307278, IMG submission 194482) | Bulk soil microbial communities from the East River watershed near Crested Butte, Colorado, United States - ER_DNA_117 | ecosystem: Environmental > Terrestrial > Soil > Floodplain | place...
CGAGCTGAAGGCCATCGCCGTCCCGTCGACCATCCAGACGCTGATCGCGGCCCGCCTGGACCGCCTCGGCTCGAGCGAGCGCGCGGTGATCGAGGCGGCGGCGATCGAGGGCAACGAGTTCGCGCGCGACTCGGTGGCCGCGCTGGTCGGCGCAGCGATCGCCGCGGAGCTGGGCGCGCTCGTCGCCAAGGAGCTCATCCGGCCGGAAGGTCCCGGCGACGAGGTCTTCCGCTTCCACCACCAGCTCATCCGCGACGTCGCCTACGACGCGATGCCCAAGGCGCTGCGCGCCGAGCTGCACGAGCGCTTCGCCGATCGGCTCCTGGCCCACGCGTCGGCGGTCCCCGTCCCCGACGAGCTGCTCGGCTACCACCTCGAGCGTGCGGTCGTGCTCAGGCGCGAGCTGGGGGAGACCGACGCCAGCACTGCGGAGCTCGCCGCGCGGGCGTCGAGCCACCTCGGCGCCGCCGGCCGCCGCGCCGCCCAGCGCGACGACCACTCGGCGGCGAGCGGGCTCCTCGAGCACGCGATCGCGCTCGTCGAATCTGACGCCGCGGCGCGCGGCGCGCTGCTCCCGGCGCTCGGCGCGTCGCTGTTCGAGGCGGGCCGCATGAGCGACGCGGTTCGCGTGCTCGACGACGCGATCGCCACCGCCCCCGAGGCGTGGCTGGAAGCGCGCGCGCGGATCGAGCGCGAGTTCGTGCGATTGGAGACCGACATGAGCGTGGTCACCGACCACGCGCAGGTGGTGGTCGACGAGGTCCTGCCGGTGCTAGAGCGCGAGGGCGACGACCACGGCCAATGCCGGGCATGGTCGCTGCGGGCTCAGGCCGCCTGGAACGTGGGATACGTGGAGCGCGCAGACGCGGCCTGGGCCGACGCCGCTGAGTGCGCCCGGCGAGCTGCTGACGAGCGCGAGCTGTTCGCCATCCTCGGTTGGCGCGCGACGGCGGCGGTGTTCGGGCTGACTCCCGTCGACGAGGCGATCGCCCGGTGTGAGCAGGTCCGCGAGCGTGTCAGCGCGAGTCCGGTTGCGGTGGCGTGGGCGGTGAACGCGCTGGCGTACCTGCACGCGATGAGGGGTGAGTTCGACCTCGCTGAGAGGTTCCTGCAGCAGGCCAACGAAACGCTCCACGAGCTGGGCAGCCTGCACTCGACGGTGTCCCACATGGAGGCGCTCATCAGGCTGCTCGCGGACGAACCGGGGCTCGCCGAGGCGCCACTGCGGGCCGGCGCCGAGGCGCTCGCGCCGATGGGCGCCGGCGGCCTGCTGGCCACGACGACCGCCATGCTCGCCCAGGCCGTGTTCGCACAGGGGCGGGTGACAGAGGCCGATGAGCTGTGTCAGGCAGCAGCCGGCGCCGCGCCGACCGACGACATCTTCACGCACGTGATCTGGCGTGGGGTGAAGGCGAAGATCCTGGCAGCCGAGGGGCACTGCGATCAGGCCGAGGCGCTCGCCCGCGAGGCGGTCGCGCTCGTCCAGCCGACCGACTTGCTTTCCCTGCGCGGCGATGCGATGCTCGATCTCGCCGAGGTGTTGCGGGCGTGCGGGCGCACGGATGATTCCAACCACGCCGTCCGGACCGGTCTTTCGCTGTACGAGAACAAGGGCAATGCGGCCGGGGCTGCGCGTGCGCGGTCGCTGATCCGCAGCCGAGGGGGAGAGGAATAGATGTCGGTTTCGGGGAACTTCAACTCACCGCTGGAGCTCGACGGCGAGGTCTTGACGGTTACCGGCACGTCTGACGGAGCCGACGAGGGCGACGAGCTGGTCTCGCGCCACATTGCCGTCCATCAGGCTGGCAACCTCGCGCGAGGTCCCGCGACGACCGGGCTGAAGTGGACGACGGACCCGCCGCTCAACGCGGACGGGTTCGACGCCGGCCAGGCATTGGCCGTGGGCTGCGAGACCTACCTCGCCGGGAACGTCGATTCGCTGCCCAGCTTCAAGACGTTCACCTGGTCGCAGATCGTGGAGCTCAAGGGAAAAGCGCCCTGAGGACGGACGCTGCCCGCCACGGGGCGAGCTCTCCCCGCGGGCTCCAGGCGGCGGGAGAGTCGGCGCCGGGTCGCGGGCGCTTCGGGCGCATGTTCCCGCGCCTGCACCCGGTCAAGCTGAGCACCGCGGCGATCGACGCGCTGGTGGCGTCGATGCAGGACCGTCGCGGACCCGACAACCCGAGGATCCCCGCGGGCTACACGTACCTGGGGCAGTTTGTCGACCACGACATCACGTTCGACCCGACCTCGAAGCTGCGCGGCCACAACGATCCGCGCGCGCTCGCCAACTTCCGCACGCCGCGGTTCGACCTCGACTCGCTGTACGGCTCGGGTCCGAAGGACCAGCCGTTCCTGTACGACTGGAGCTCCGAGCGGCACCCGGGCGTGAAGCTGCTCGTCGGGGCCAGCTCCGGCGAGGGCTCGATCACCGCCGACCTGCCGCGCAACGAGCAGGGGCGCGCGCTGATCGGCGACGCGCGCAACGACGAGAACCTCATCGTCTCGCAGCTGCACCTGCTGTTCATCCGCTTCCACAACAAGGTCATCGACCACGTGAGCGCCGTCGAGTCCGCGCTGGGGCCGGACAGGCTCTTCGAGAAGGCACAGACGCTGGTGCGCTGGCACTACCAGTGGATGGTCGTGCACGACTTCCTGCGCAGGGTCGTCGGGGACCGCACGGTCGCGGACGCGCGCGCGGAGCGCCGCTTCTACAGGTTCCGGGGCGACCCGTTCATCCCGATCGAGTTCTCGGCCGCGGCCTACCGCTTCGGCCACAGCATGGTCCGCGCCGACTACGAGCTCAACGGGGCGCTCGGGCGGCCCGTGCCGATCTTCGCCGCCGGCGACGACCCCGCGGAGCTCGGTGACCTCGGAGGCTTTCGCAGGCTGCCGGTCCCGCTCGCCATCGACTGGAGGTTCTTCTTCGAGCTGAGCGACGACCAGCCGCAGCACAGCCGCAAGATCGACACGGCGCTGGCGACGCGGCTCTTCAGGCTCCCCGCGGGCGCCAACGGCAAGCGCGAGGCGCTCGCGCGATTGAACCTGCTGCGCGGCCGCGCGCTCGGGCTCCCTTCGGGCGCCGCGGTCGCACGTGCGATGTACGTCGAGCCCCTGGACGAGGAGCAGCTCCTGCTCGATCGTCTCCCGCGCGAGGTCACGAGGGAGCTCCTGCGCGCGCCGCCGCTCTGGTACTACCTGCTGTGCGAGGCGGAGAGCAAGCGCGGCCCGGACGGACGGCACCTCGGCCGTGTCGGGGGGCGGATCGTCGCCGAGGTCCTCCTCGGCCTCCTCGAGGCCGATCCGAGCTCCTACCTGCACGCGAAGGCGCCCTGGAAGCCGACGCTACCCGGAGCCGCCGACGGTCACTTCACGATGCCCGATCTCGTGCGGTTCACGTTGGGCGACCCTGCGTACGCGCTCCCACCCGGCCGCTAGCGCCGCCGCCGCGAGCAGCACGAGGAACGGGTCGATCGGCGTGCGGTAGCGCGGGGTCTCGACGACGAGGAAGACGACGCTGAGGAACATCAGGGCGGGCACGAGCCAGACGTAGGGCGGCGCGCGGCGGGCGCGGCACGTGAGGGCGCCGGCCAGCGCGAGGCCGGCGACGATCCAGAAGCACAGGACGCCACGGTCGGCCCACTTGTGGTTGATGGTGAGGGTGGCGGCGGTGGCACGCGAGCGCTTCAGGCCGGCGAGCTCGAGCATCCGGCGGCTGTTCCACCACCCGACCTTGGCGACGAAGAGGGGGTGCTCGCGGATGTAGTGGAAGGCGGCCGCGCGCAGCTTGCGCTCGAGGACGGGCTCTGGCGTGGTGCCGATGCGCTCCCACAGAGGCGCGTAATCCGGGATGTGCTTGAGGCCCTGCCAGGCCGCGGGGTTCTGGGTGTCGGCGCGGACGGCGTCGTTGTAGGTGCCGGCGAGCGCCGAGCCGAACTGGGTCGAGACGGGGACGAAGGCGTGCAGCTCGCGGGCGTTGCGGATCGTCCACGGCACGAGGGTCAGCAGCGCGATGGCGACCAGCGCGACCGGCGGGCCGAGCGCGGCGCGCGAGCGCCACGGCCGCCCGTCCCACACCGCCCACGCCAACGGCAGGAGCAGGACGAACGCGTTGGCCCTGGTCAGGATCGCCAGCCCGCCCACGAACCCTGCGAGCAGCGCCCAGCGGTAGCGGTGCGGCGAGCGCCGGTGGTGCAGCGCCGCGACCAGCGCGCCGAGCATGAAGGCGTCGAAGAGCGGCTCGGACATCACCGCCCCGCCGACGGTGATCAGCGGCACGTACACCGCACTCAGCGCCATGGCGACGAGCCCGATGCCCCAGCCCCACAGCTGGGCGGCCAGCACGCCGACGAGCACCACGATCGCCGTTCCCACGAACGCCTGCGCGATCCGCGCCACCCGCAGCCGGCGCGGCGCCTGCGCGCGCTCGACCCCGAACACCTTGTAGACGCCGCCGAGGAAGTACGGGTAGCCGGGCGGCCGGAAGGCGGTCGGGCGCCCGTGGGCGAGGCTCTTGGAGAAGCCCTGACCCTCGGCGATCGAGCGCGCGTGGACGTCGTAGTCGCGCGCGTCGTGGCGCAGGGCGTAGCCGGGCGTCGCGTCGACGTAGGCGATCCGGAGCGCGAGCGCACCCGCCACCAGCGCGAGCGCTGCCAGCCCGACCCAACGCACCCGCATCGCTAGCCGTCCGTGCCGCCGAGGTCGCGGGCCGAGCGCCGCAGCAGCGGCCAGCGCCCGCGGCGGCGATCGATTGCGAAGCGCCCCAGCACGACCAGCGTCTGCAGGCCGTAGCGCATGCTCGTCGGCAGGTCGACGCTCGAGGCCTCGTGGAAGTAGCGCGTCGGGATCGCCACCTCGACGATCCGCGCGTCGCGCGCGAGGACCTGCGCGAAGATCTCCTGGTCGAAGACGAAGTCGTCGGAGTTGCGCAGGAACGGGATCGAGCGCAGCAGCGACGCCGAGAACGCCCGGTAGCCCGTGTGGTACTCCGAGAGCTGCACGCCGAACACGCGGTTCTCGACGCCGGTGAGCAGCCGGTTGCCGACCCACTTCCAGCGCGGCATCCCGCCGGCGATCGCGCGGTCGCGCAGGATCCGCGAGCCGATCACCATGTCGGCGTCGCCGACGAGGATCGGCGCCACCATCTCGGGCACGAGCGCGGGGTCGTATTGGTCGTCGGCGTGGACCATGACGATCACGTCGGCGCCGTCGAGCAGCGCTCGCACGTAGCCGGTCTTCTGGCCGGCGCCGTAGCCGCGGTTGACCGGGTGGCGCACGACGTCGAAGCCGTGCTCCAGGGCGACGCGCGTGGTGTCGTCGCTGCTGCAGTCGTCGACGAGCAGCGCGCGGTCGGCGGCGTCCACGGGGATCTCCTCGGCCACCCGCGGGATCGTGACCTCGGCGTGGTAGGCCGGCAGCACGAGGGTCACCCTCGCGTCCCCGCCGCGATCGCGCACCAGCGGGCGCTCGGGGTGCTGGACCTCGAGGCGCTGCGCGATCACCACGCGCTCGTCGTGCAGCGCGAGACTCAGCGAGGCGCCGTCGGGCAGGCGTCGAGCGAGCGCATCGAGCGGCGCCCGCGCCGGCCCCAGCCGCTCGGCCAGGCCGCTGGCCCAGCGCGCGGCCGAGAACGAGCGCACGAGCGGCTCGTCGGCGCTGACGAGCAGCCCCTGCGCTGCGAGCAGCTCGCGCAGCGTCGCGCGCGGCAGCAGGCAGGCGTGCGCGGGCAGGTAGCCCCACCAGCGCGAGCCGGCCATCCGCGCGGTCCGCGAGGAGGGGTCGGGCGTCACCACGCACAGTGCGCCGCCCGGGCGCAGCAGGCGCGCGCAGCGCTCGACGGCGCCCACCGGGTCCTCGAGGTGCTCGATGACGTCCGCGAGCACGACGACGTCGAAGCTGTCCCAGCTGTCGAAGTCCTCCAGCGGCACCTCGCGCACGTCGAGCCCGAGCGCCTCGCGCGCGTGGAGCGCCGCCGAGCGCGAGAGCTCCAGCCCGACGACGTCGAAGCCGCGCCGGCGCGCCTCGTCGAGCAGCAGCCCGTGCCCGCAGCCGACGTCGAGCAGCCGACCCGACCCCACGTGCTCGCCGATGAGGTCGAGCAGGCTCGCGGCGGTCGCGCGGCGCCCCGTCTCCTCGACGAGGTAGGCGTCGTCGCGCATGTCGCGGTAGAGCTCGTGCAGCTGCGCGCCGGCGGGCAGCTCGGGCTGCTGCACGGTCCCGCACTCGATGCACGACAGCAGGTCGCCGTGGCGGCCCGGCTCGTGCGAGGACGGCGCGAACGCGTCGGCCGCGAGCGCGCCGTTGCCGTTGCCGGAGACCAGCAGGATCAGCTCGCCGTCGCAGACGCGGCAGGCAGAGGCCGCTGCCGCGCGGCCGGTGCCGCCTCGGTTGACGTTGGTCTCGGTCATGGCGCAGCGCTGGTTCCCCGGGCGCGTTCCAGGGTTCACCGCGAGGGGGCGACCCTACACGTCGCCCGTCGTCGACAGTGCCATCAGCCGGGCGTGCAGCGCGCGCTGCGTGAGCTCGGAAGCCTCGGTGCGGCGCGGGTCGGCCGTGCGGCCGGCGAGGTTGAGATCGGCCAGACGCGACGATGCGCAGCACGCGCTCTCGGCCAGCAGCGCGCCGGCGACCGCGTCGCCGCGCAGGTGGCGGTTGCCGGTGCTCGCGGCCTCGGCGGCGAGCTCGGCCACCTCCGCCGCGGCGCGCGCGACGGCCAGCGGGCTGTCGGCCGCCTCGGACAGAGCTGCATCGAGGCGCTGAGCGCGACCGGGCGCATCCTCGGGCTCGCGCAGCGCCTCGAGGACGGCCTCGTAGACGTGCAGCTCCTCCTCGGCGAGCTCCAGCGCCCGCGCGCGCAGCTCGCCCGCGCGGGCGCGCATCGTCGCCATCCGCTCGTGTCGCTCCGCGTAGCGGTCGCGGGCCAGCGTGAAGGCCGCGGCCATCTCGACGAGCCCCGCGGCCAGTGCGCAGGCCAGTGCGCACGACGAGCCGCCGCCCGGCGACGGCGACTCGGCCGCGACCTGCTCGAGGAGCTGGCCGAGCGAGCGATCGGCGAGCGCGTCCATCGCCGGAGTATCGCTAGAAGAGCCCGACGGTGCGTCCGCTCTCGTCGATGTCGACGTTGTGGGCTGCCGGCGTCTTGCCGAGGCCCGGCATCTGGGTGATGTCGCCGCAGAGGGGGACGAGCCAGCCGGCGCCGGTGTAGGCGCGAATGTCGCGGACGGCGAGGCGGAAGTCCTGCGGGGCGTTGAGTAGCTCCGGGTCTGCGGACAGCGATAGATGCGTCTTGGCCATGCATATCGGCAGATCGTCGAGGCCGTCCTTGGTGAACTGCTCGATCTTGCGCTCGGCCTCGGGGTAGAGATAGACGTCCTTCGCGCGGTAGACGCGGGTGCCGACCGCCTCGATCTTGCTGACGATGTCGTCGTCGTCGCGGTACAGCGGGGCGAACGACGACGGCTGCTCGCAGGCGTCGACGACCGCGTGGGCGAGCTCGGCGGCTCCCTCGCCGCCCCTGGCGAAGCCCTCGTTGATCTGCGCGGCGAACGCGCCCGCCTCGAGCGCGAGGCGCTGGACGAGCGCGACCTCCTCGTCGGTGTCGTCGGGGCGGCGGTTGATCGCCACGACGCACGGCAGCCCGAACTCGGCCACGATGCCCAGATGGCGGCGCAGGTTGGCCATCCCGGTCTCGAGCGCCGCGAGGTCGTCACCTTCGCCGTGGTGCTTGAGGGCGCGGACGGTGCAGACGAGGACGACGGCGCTCGGAGTCAGCCCGCCGACGCGGCAGACGATGTCGAAGAGCTTCTCCATCCCCATGTCGGATCCGAAGCCCGACTCGGTGACGACGTACTCGCCGAGCTTGAGGCCCATGAGATCGGCGATCAGAGAGGAGTTGCCGTGCGCGATGTTGGCGAACGGGCCACAGTGCATCAGGCACGGCTGGCCCTCCAACGTCTGGATGAGGTTGGGCTTGATCGCGTCCTTGAGCAGGACGGTCATCGCGCCGGCGGCCTGGAGGTCCTCGGCGGTGACGGGCTTGGCGCCGTTGTAGCTGTAGGCGACGGTGATCGCGCCGAGGCGGCGGCGCAGGTCCTGCAGATCGCGCGACACCGCGAGGATGGCCATGACCTCGGAGGCGGCGGTGATGTCGAACGCGGTCTCGCGGGGATAGCCGTTGGCGCGGCCGCCGAGGCCGATGGTCATCTGGCGGAGCGCGCGGTCGTTCATGTCCACCGCGCGGCGCCACCCGATCCGCAGTGCGTCGATCGAATGCGGGTTTCCGTGCAGGATCGACGCGTCGATCATCGCCGCGAGGAGGTTGTTGGCCGCGCCAATGGCATGGATGTCGCCGGTGAAGTGCAGGTTGAGGTCCTCCATCGGCACCACCTGGGTCAGCCCGCCGCCGGCGGCGCCGCCCTTGATCCCGAACACCGGACCCAGCGACGGCTCGCGCAGGCACAGCACCGGACGCCGGCCGATGTGCCCGAGGCCCTGCGTCAATCCGACGGCGGTCGTCGTCTTGCCCTCGCCCGCCTTCGTCGGCGTCATCCCCGCCACGCAGATCAGCTTGCCGTCCGGCAGGCCGTCCAGCCGATCGAGCACCGAGAGCGGGATCTTCGCCTTGTAGCGGCCGTAGGGCTCGATCTCGTCGGCATCCAACCCGGCCTGCTCGGCGATCGACTCGATCGGCTCGAGCAAGGCCTCCTGCGCGATCTCCAGGCTGCTCTTCATCGTCTCTCCTAGTGACTGACGGCGGCTGCCGCCAACTCCGACACCAACCTGTCCTCGTAGAAGCGCTCGAGCGCGAACGGCGCGATGAGGTCCGGCGTGCGACCCGTGTCGACGAGCTCGGCCAGCGTCTGGCCGACGATCGGCGCCGCCTTGAACCCGTAGGTGCCCCAGCCCGCGCTGACGTGGAAGTTCTCGACCTCGGTCTTGCCGAGGATCGGGCTGTAGTCGGGGCTGAGGTCGCACAGCCCGGCCCACGAGCGCAGCATCCGCGCGTGCTCGAGCTGGGGGAAGAGCTCGAGCGTGTGGCGGGTGACCTCCTGCAGGAAGTTCAGCGTGCCCTGCATGCGGTACGTCGTCCACGGCTCGATCTCGGCGCCCATGAGGAACTCGCCGCGGTCGGTCTGCGAGATGTAGACGTGCATCTGCGAGGAGACGATGACCACGTCGAGCAGCGGCTTGACCGGCTCGGTGACGCAGGCCTGCAGGATGTGCGTGGTGATCGGCAGCGGGACGCCGGCCATGTCGCTGATCAGCGTCGACCAGCCCGCCGTGCAGTTGATGACCTGCCCGGCCTTGATCGTGCCGCGGTTGGTGCGCACGGCGTCGATGCGGCCGTTGGTGCGCTCGAGGCCCAGGACCTCGGTGTACGGGTGGATCTCGGCGCCGCCGGCGTCCACGCCGCGCGCGAAGCCCCAGACGACGGCGTCGTGGCGGATGATCCCGCCCGGCGGGTGGTAGAGCGCGCCGACGATCGGATAGGTCGCGTCGTCGGAGACGACCATCGCCGGCGCCAGGCGCTTGACCTCGTCGGGGCCGATGAGCCGCGAGTCGATGCCCTGCAGGCGGTTGACCTCCGCGCGGTTGGCCATGACGAACATCGCGCGGTCGGAGTGCGCCAGCGTGAGGTGCCCGCACTGCGAGAACAGCAGGTTGAAGTTCAGCTCGCGCGACAGCCCCTCGTAGAGCTTGACGCTCGCGTCGTAGAACCGCGCGCCCTCCGGCGTCTTGTAGTTCGAGCGCAGGATCGTGGTGTTGCGCCCGGCCGCGCCCGAGCCGATATAGCCCTTCTCGAGGATGGCGACGTCGGTGATGCCGCGCTGGCGCAGGTAGTACGCGGTGGCCAGGCCGTGCGACCCGCCGCCGACGATGACCACGTCGTAGCTGGGCTTGAGCTCCTGGCGCGGGCGCCACATGCGGCGGCGGCGGAAGATGTCAAGCACGGGCGGCCTGCCGATCCAGCGCGTCCACGCCGACGGGCGCGCCGCCGAGGCCCTGCGCGGCGTCGGCGACGACGGTCCACATGTACTCGCCCAGCGCCCACCCGAAGAGCATCAGGAACCGGTCCTTGTCCTCGCGCAGGACGTAGCCGGGCGTGCGCGCGACCGACCCCGGCCGGAAGCCGTGGAGCGGCAGCGACTGCGGGCGAAGGTCGAGCGCGCAGAAGCGGGCGAAGACCTCGCGGGCGAGTGGTCCGCCGATCGCGAGGGCAGCGAGAGCGGAGGTGAGGTCGAGGCCGTCGGCCTCACGGTCACCGATCACCAGCGTGCGGTCGCGGGTGACGGGACACCACCACGCCCCGTTCGTCCTCGTCGCCTGTCCCAGCACCAGGTCGTGGGGACCGTTGACCTCGAGCTTGGCCAGGTGCGAGACGTCGGCCCACCACACCGAGGCGTCGGGCGACTCGCCGTCGAAGGCGACCGCGACGTTCCACCCGTCGCGCACCTCGAAGCGCGCGCCGGCCGCGAGCGCCTGGCGCTCCATCGGGCTGCGCGCCACCGCGTCGCCTGAGGGCTTGAGGAACTCGAGGCCGCTCATGACCGCAGGACCTCGCCGTCGGGGTCGTAGAAAGGCTTGGTCATCACCGAGGCGTTGAGACGGCGACGGTCGTCCGAGATGGTGATCGAGGCCCCGTCGGACGCCACGGCGGCCGGGACCCAGGCCATCCCGATGACCTGGCCGAGCTGGCGCGAGTGGCGCGCGCTGGTGACCAGGCCGATCGGCTCGCCCTGGTCGTCGAGGACCGCGGCGCCCTCGGTGGGGACGTCGCCGTCGGGGAGCGTGAAGCCGACGAGGGCGATCTCGGCGGGATGCTCCGCGGCGTGCTCCAGCGCCCACTTGCCGATGAAGTCCTGCTCCTTGTCGAGCTTGACGATCCACGGCATCGCGGCGGCGAACGGGTTGGACTCCGAGTCGGTGTCCTGGCCGACGATGATGTGCTGCTTCTGCAGGCGCAGGATCCGCTGGGGCTCGAGGCCGAACGGCCTGATCCCGTGCGGGGCGCCCGCCTCGAGGATCGCGTCCCAGACGTCCTGCCCGTATGCGGTGGGGAAATGGATCTCGTAGCCAACCTCGCCGACGAAGCCGATGCGCAGGATCAGCGACTCGACGCCCGCGACCCGCGCGTGCTTGCCGTCGAGGTAGGCGAAGCCCTCATTGGAGCAGTCGAGGTCGGTGAGCGCGCCCACGATCTCGCGCGCCCGCGGGCCGGCGAGGTTGACCGCGGCGAGGCCCTGCGTGACGTCGGTGAGCCGCACGCCCATCCGCCAGTCGGCCAGCCACCAGGCAAACCACTGCTCCACCGCGCCGGCGCCGCTCGACGTCGTGGTCACGTAGAACGTCTCGTCGTCCAGGCGGCAGATCGTGCCGTCGTCCATGATCCGCCCGGCGTCGGAGGTCAGGACGCCGTAGCGGATCCGCCCCGGCTTGAGGTTCGAGAAGCGGTTCGGGTACAGGCGATCGAGGAACTCGCCGGCCTCGGGCCCGCGCACGATCAGCTTGCCGAGGGTCGAGACGTCGATGAGCCCGGCCGCCTCGTGCACCGCGAGCGCCTCGGCCTGCGGGTCGCCGTAGTCGTACGCGCGTCGCCAGTCGCCGGCCCACAGCACGCGCGCGCCCAGCTCGCGGTGGCGCGGATGGATGGACGAGCGCTTGGCCGGCTCGAACGGCCGGCCGGCCAGCGCGCCCAGCGGCACCGCGGTCCACGGCGGGCGCGCGGTCGTCGTCCCGACCTGCTGCAGGTCCTGGCCGGTCTCCTTGGCCATGAGCCGCACGGCGGGCAGCTGGCACATGCGCCCCTGGCAGGGACCCATCGTCACCGTCGTGTAGCGCTTGGAGAGCTCGATCGAGTCGTAGCCCTCCTCGACGCTGAGGTGGATGTCCTTGGCGGTGACGTCCTCGCAGAAGCACGCGAAGCACTTGCCGCGCCCCGCTCCGGAGACCGGCGGCGGCACCGCCTCCGGTGCCGGCGCCTTCCTCGCGGGCGCCAGTCGCTCGCGCAGCCCGGTGGAGCGGCTGCGCGACGTCGCGTCGCCGAGCCCGAGCGCGTGCGCGGCGTCGGCGCCGGCGATCTGCCCGCTGAGCTCGATCGCCTCGAGCCCCCCGACGCCCGCCACCTCGCCGGCCGCGTGGACGCCGTCGGGCACCTCGCTGAGCGCGAAGTGGCCGCGCGCGACGTCGTAGGCAGTGCGCGCGCCCGCCTGGGCGAGCAGCGACGTCGCCGGCGCGACGCCGCCGGAGACGACGAGGAGGTCGCACTCGAAGCGCTGCTCGCGCGGCCCGCGGCCGTTGGCGCCGGCCACCGGACCGAGCACGGCGGCGCGGACCTCCTTGCGGCCCTCGGCCTCGACCACGGTGACGCCCGCGAGGACCTGGATGCCCTTGGCGCGCAGCGTGGCCGCGGGAGCGCCGGGGTTCGGGCGCAGGTCGGCCACCGCCGCGAGCTCGACGCCGACCGCGCGCAGCGCGAGCGCGGCGTCGAGGCCGCGATCCGAGGTCGTGGCCACCACGGCGCGGATCCCCGGCCTGACCCCGTAGAGCGACGCCAGCCGCCGCGCTCCTTCGGCCAGCATCACACCGGGAAGGTCGTTGCCGGCGAAGACCAGCGGCTGCTCGATCACGCCGGTGGCGAAGACGTGGCGCCGCGCGCGGACCTGGTGCAGCGTGCCGCCCTGCCACACGGGCACGAGGCCGTCGAAGGACCCGAGCGCCGAGGCCGAGCTCAGCACCTCGACGCCGGCGCGGCGCACCTTCTCGGCCAGCGCCCGCGCGCGATCCTGGCGACCGTCGACCAGCGCGCGCCCGCCCGGCTCGGGCCCGTCGTCGACCAGCACGACGTCGGCGCCGAGCCCCGCTGCGGCCAGCGCCGCGTGGAGGCCGGCCAGGCCGCCGCCGACCACGAGCACGTCGGCGTGGCGGCGGCGGTACTCGGTGCGCCACTCGCGCTCGTCCTGGCGCTCGCGCAGCCGTCCGAGCCCGGCGGCGGCGCGCAGGACCTTCTCGTACAGCGGCCACAGCCGCCGCGGGCGGATGAACGTCTTGTAGTAGAAGCCCGGCGGCGTGAACGGCCCGCCGACGACGTCGGTGACCGCCATGACGTCGCGCTCGAGGCTGGGGGAGGCGTTGAGGTGCTCGACCGCCATCCCCTCGCGCACCGGCTCGGTGCACGCGCGCACGCCGGGCGCGCCGTCGACCGCCACCAGGCAGTTCGGGCACTGCCCCGCGCAGCACAGCAGGCCACGGCGGCGGTGGTACTTGAAGCTGCGCGAGAACGTCCGCTGCCCGCCGGCGTAGAGCGCGGAGGCGATCGTGTCGCCCTCCAGGCCCTCCACGGCGCGCCCGTCGAAGCTGAAGCTGATCACGCGCGAGCGGTTGATGCGCTCGCCCGGCTGGCTGGGAAGGCGCGTCACGGCGCGGGCGCCTCCTGGGGGAGCGCCGTCCACTTGACGTCGTTGGTCCGCGTGTCGCGTTCGGCGAGGAACCACTCGCGACAGCCGGAGCGGTGGTACCACCACTCGCGCTGCACGCCGGCGACGTTGCGGCGGAAGTAGTTGTAGGCCCCGAGCTCGCGCAGGGTCGGGCGCTCGCGCGGCCGGCGGCTGACCTCGCCGCCGAACCCGAAGTCCGTCACCTCGCGGGTCCCGCAGTTGGGGCAGGTCAGCAGAAACGACACGACGGCCTTCGACTAGTAGGATGTTGCCTTGTCGGCAAGAGCCTTGCCGACAACGATGATGCTTTCATAGACCGGGAGTCGTTGCAACCGTGCCACGCGCGACGAGAGAGGAAGGGCGGACGCTCGCATCGGTCGACCGTGCGCTCGGGCTGCTCGACGCGCTCGCCGAGCTGTCGTCCGGCGCGCGCGTGGGCGAGCTCGCACAGCGCACGGGCATCAACCAGAGCACGGTCTCGCGGCTGCTCGGCACGCTGATGGCCAGGGGCTTCGTCGATCGCGACGAAGCGACCGGGCGCTACCGGCTCGGCCTGCGTCTGGTCGCCTACGCCGACGCCGTCCTCGCCGGCCTCGACGTGCGGACGATCGCCCGGCCGCATCTCGAGTTGCTCGTCGCGCAGACCGGCGAGACCGCCACGCTGTCGGTCCCCGGCGGGACCCAGCCGTTCACGATCGACTTCGTCCCCAGCCCGTCGAACGTCGCCAGCCGGGCGGAGCTGGGCCGCCCGAGCATCACCCACGCGACGGTGACCGGGAAGCTTCTGCTGGCCTTCGGTCCCCTGCCGCTCGATCGCCTCGGCCCCGAGCCCTACGAGCGCTTCACCGAGCGCACGCTGACCACCAGCGCGGAGCTGGCGCGCGAGGTCGAGCGCGTGCGCTCCGACGGCGTCGCCTACGGCCGCGAGGAGCGCGAGCCGGGCCTCAACGCCGTGGGCACGCCGGTCCTCGGCCGCGAGCAGGCGCTCGTGGCCATGCTGAGCATCCAGGCTCCCGCGAGCCGGCTGCCCGTGCGCCGCATGCCCGCCCTGGCTGCGCTGCTCAGGGATGCCGCGAACGCCGTCGGCGCGGCCCTCGGCGGCCAGCCCTAGACCGCGACCTCGGCGGCCTCGCCCAGCCCGGCTGCCTCGCGCAGCTCCCGGGCGCGGTCCGTGCGCTCCCACGTGAATTCCTCCTCCTCGCGCCCGAAGTGCCCGTAGGCGGCGGTCTTCTGGTAGATCGGCCGGTGGAGGTTCAGCGATTCGCGGAAGGCGCCGGGGCGCAGGTCGAAGTGCTCGTCGATGAGCTCGAGGATCCGGCCGCGGCCGATCTTCTCGGTGCCGAAGGTCTCGACCATGACCGAGACGGGGTGCGCGACGCCGATGGCGTACGCGACCTGGACCTCGGCGCGGTCGGCGAGGCCGGCGGCGACGACGTTCTTGGCCACGTGGCGCGCGGCGTAGGCCGCTGAGCGGTCGACCTTCGAGGGGTCCTTGCCGCTGAAGGCGCCGCCGCCGTGGCGGGCCATGCCGCCATAGGTGTCGACGATGATCTTGCGGCCGGTGAGCCCGGCGTCGCCGACCGGCCCGCCGATCACGAACCGGCCCGTCGGGTTGACCAGCAGCGTGCGGCGCAGCTCGGCCGCGTCGTAGAGCTCGGCGGGGAGGATCGGCTGGATGACGTGCTCCCACAGGTCGTCGCGGATGACCGCCTCGGCGCCCTCGCGATGCTGGGTGGAGATCAGCACGCGCTCGATCGCCGCCGGCCTGCCGTCGACGTAGCGGACCGTGACCTGCGTCTTGCCGTCGGGGCGCAGGTACTCCAGCGTGCCCGCGCGGCGCACGTCGGCCAGGCGCTTGGCGAGCTTGTGCGCCAGCGCGATCGGCAGCGGCATGAGCTCGGGCGTCTCGCCCGTGGCGTAGCCGAACATCATCCCCTGGTCGCCCGCGCCGGCGTCGCCCTCTGCATCCGAGGCGGAGTCCACGCCCTGCGCGATGTCGGGCGACTGCTTGTCGATCGCGTTGATCACCGCGCACGAGTCGGCGCTGAAGCCGAGATCCGCGTCGACGTAGCCGATGCCGCGGATCGTCTCGCGCGCGATGTCCTGGATGTCGACGTAGGTCGTCGTCGAGATCTCGCCCGACACCACGACCAGCCCGGTGTTCACCAGCGTCTCGCACGCCACGCAGCCCGTCGGGTCCTCGCGCATCACGGCATCGAGCACGCCATCGGAGATCTGGTCGGCGACCTTGTCCGGGTGGCCTTCGGTCACCGACTCCGAGGTGAACAGGAACTCGTCGGCGTGCGTCATGCGCGGGTGACCTCCAGGAGGTAGGCGACCATGACGTCCTCGTCACGGAAGCGCAGGTGGTAGGCGTCGGACAGCTCCTCGACGCGCTCGATCTGCTCCTTGCGCTGCTCGAAGAGGGAATGGAAGGCGAAGAACTCGAAGTCGGCCACGCGCGCCTGGAACCCGGCCTCGGCGAGCAGCTCGGCGGTGCGCTCCTGGCCGAGGATCGAGAGCTGCATGAGGTAGGCGACGCCGTCCTCGGTCAGCAGCTTGGGCAGCAGCGTGATCAGGTGGTCGAGCAGGTTGCGCCCCCAGAAGTCGAGCGGGCGGTGGCCGCTGGGCTGCTCGTAGGGGTCGACGGGCATCTGGTAGAGGCTGGCGACGACGATGTCGTAGCGGTCCTTCGGGACCCACGGGTAGAGGTCGATCGCCTCGCCGGTGATGCGGTCGGACACGCCGTTGCGGAAGGCGTTGGAGAGCGTGTTGGCCACCGCGCGCTTGTCGATGTCGATCGCGTGGACGTGCTCGGCGCCGTTGCGCGCGAGCTCGATGGCCAGCAGCCCGGTGCCGCAGCCGATGTCCACGCAGCGCTTGCCGGTGCCCAGGCCGTTCTTGAAGAGGTGCTTCCACACGAGGAAGCTGCCGTGCGTGGGGACGAAGACCCCGGGCTCGCAGACGAGCTCGGGGACCGCGAGCGGATACAGGCGCCGGCCGTGGTCGTCGCTCCACGGCTGCAGCGCGGGGCGGGGGAGGCGAGGCTCGATCGCCGCGCCGTTGGCCGCCACCACTGGATCGGCAGCAGCGCGCGAGCCGCGCGGCATGTCGCGCACGCGCGCGATCGCGCCGGAGATGTGCTCGGGCCGGGTGCCGCAGCACCCGCCGACCATCTGCGCGCCCTCCTCGCGCCAGACCGCGGCCAGGTCGCCGTACTGCTCGGCGCCGACCGTCTTGTCGAAGCTCCAACCGTCGTCGGTGAAGTAGCCGAGGTTGGGATAGACGCCCAGCGGCAGGTCGGTGAAGTCGCGCAGCCACGGCAGCATGCCGGGCACGTGGTCGGGCGGCAGGCAGTTGATGAGCAGCGCCTTGACGCCCATCTCGTCCAGGCGCCGCGCGGCGCGCCCGAACTCGTCGCCCTCGGGCCCGCCCCAGTGCTGGCCGAAGACGCCGCACACGCCGTGGCGGCAGCGGCGGAAGCTCGTCCACACCGGGATGCCGGTTGATACGAGCGCCTCGACGGCGTCCATGGTCAGGCCGTTGCGGATCAGGGTGATCGTCTCGAGCAGGATGAGGTCGGGCGGGTTGTCCTCGAAGGCGCGCGGCAGCAGCTCGACGAACTCGCGGCGCGCGGGCCCGTCGACGTCGCCGTTCACGCTGAAGGCGAGAGCCACCTCGCCGGTCTTGCCGGCCTGCGCGATCGCCTCGCGGCCGACCTCGATGCCGCGCCGCGCGATGTCCATCCAGTGCACGGGCTGCAGGTGTGCGGCGCGCTGGGACAGCATCTCGGCGGTCAGGCCCCAGGTGTTGGTCGAGATGACGTCGCAGCCGACGTCGACGTACGCACGATGGACCTCGCGCACGACGTCGGCGTCGTGGACGAGCGCTGACGTGCCCCAGAGCGCCTCGTCCTGGCCGCGGTCGGACCCCGGCAGGCGTCGACCGAGCTCGGTGGCGATCCCACCGTCGAGGATCACGCAGCGCTCGGCGGCGAGCAGCTCCTCGATTCGCCGGTACGCCGGCTGGGGTTCGCGCCCAGCGCTGAGACCCGTCCTCTCCTCCAAGGCGCTCATAGCAGGGATTCTGGATGCGCCCCGACCGCCCGTCGCCTCCCGGCGGATAGGGATGTCCCCGCCCGATGGGGAGGGAGGTACCTCCGCGGGGCATCCGGCCCCGCGATCTGATGCCGGGGCCCGGCCTCCGGCCGGTCTACCCTGCCTCTGGCCGCATGGATAGGCGCATGTACCGAGAGGTCGCCTCGGCGCGGTTGGAGGC
>Ga0307278_10000618_pt1 | contig 17648 bp, 16 predicted proteins | sample ER_DNA_117_FD_194482 | JGI IMG/M metagenome (GOLD analysis project Ga0307278, IMG submission 194482) | Bulk soil microbial communities from the East River watershed near Crested Butte, Colorado, United States - ER_DNA_117 | ecosystem: Environmental > Terrestrial > Soil > Floodplain | place...
CACGGGGCCGGACCGGGAGCGCCCGGCCGCGGCATCCCCACTCGCCCGCCTGCGCCTGGTCGCCCCCGGGCCGGGCCGGGAGCGCCGGGTCGCGGCGTCCCCGCTCGCGCGCCTGGGCCGGCCCGGGGGGGCCGCCGGGCCAGATCGGGAGCGCCAGGGCCCGGCGTCCCCGCTCGCCCGCCTGGGCCTGGTCGCGGCAGCGGCCCTGGTGCTGAACGCGCCCTGGTTGGTGCCGAGCGTGCTCCGGCCTGGCGGCGTCCCCTACCGCCCGGCCGGGGTCGACGCGTTCGCGGCCCGGCCCGACGGGCCGCTCGGCTCCCTCGGCAGCCTGGCCACGCTCGGCGGCATCTGGAACGCCGACGTGGTGCCCCCGGGCCGGGGCTCCTGGCTGTGGATGCCGGCGTTCGCGCTGATCGCGGTGCTCGCCGTGGCCGGCTGGAGGCGCATCCCGGACCGGCTGGGGCGGGGGGCCGCGGTCGGGCTGGTCGCGGCGGCCGCCCTCGGGCTGGCCGTGGCCGCCGCCTCAGGGGGTCGGCCCGGGCTGCGCGGGCTGGTCGCGCTGGTGGTCGAGCACGTCCCCGGCGGCGGCCTGGTCCGGGACGCCCAGAAGCTGGTCGCCCCGCTGGCGCTGGCGCTCGCGATCGGCTTCGGGGTCGGGGTCGAATGGCTGCTCGGGCTGCTCGCCCCGGCCCGGACCCGCCGGGTGGCGGCCGTCCTGCTGGTGGCCGCCCCCGTGCTGGTCCTGCCCGCCCTCGCCTGGGGTGCCGGCGGCCGGCTGGGCACGGCCCGGTACCCCGCGTCCTGGACCGAGGCGCGGGCGGCGATGGAGGCCGACCCGGTGCCCGGCGCGGTGCTGGTGCTGCCCTGGCAGCTCTACGTGGCGTTCCCGTGGAACGGCGGGCGGGTGTCGCTGCAGCCTGCCCAGCGCTTCTTCAACCGCCGGGCGGTGACCAACGACGACCTGGAGCTCCGCGGCACGACCGTGCCCGGCGAGGACCCCTGGTCGCCAAGGCTCGCCCCGCTGGTGACGGGCGCCGGGCCGATCGCCCCCGGCCTGCCCACGGCCGGGGTGCGCTGGGTGCTGGTCGAGAAGGTCGGGCGCTGGTCGGGGTACCCACCCCGGCTGGCAGGCGCCGACCTCGTGCTCGACCGGGCCGACCTCGCCCTGTACCGGAGTGCGGCGCGCCCGGCCGGGCCGCCGGGCGCCGTGGTGCCGGCATGGCCCGACGGGGCGCGCGCGGCCGTGCTCGGAGCCGACGCGGTCGCGCTGGGACTGGCCCTGTGGGCGGTCGGCGGGACGTCCATGGCGCGCCCACTGCGCAGGCTGGTAGATTCCTGGCGTTCCCGAAGGGGGGAGTGACGATGAGTGGCATCCCGCTGCGCGTCTTCCTGGGCCTGGGCGCGCTGGCCCTGGCCCTCGCCTTCCTGGCCGCGGTCCTGCTCGTGACCAGCCAGGGCCCGAGCCCGGTCTCCCAGGACCTCATCGTCTACGGCGGCCGCTAGCGAGGTCTACGGCGGCTGCTGAGCAGGTCGCGGCGGGCCGGTCTGGCGGCGTGCGTCGGCGCGCGGATGCGGGACGGTCAGGTCCGCGCCTCCCCACCCTGCGGTTCCACCGGTGCGACCGGCGGCGCCTCCACCCGGGCCGCCGACACCACCCCGTCCAGGATGCTGGCGAAGGCGGCCGTGGCCTGCGGCCAGGTGAAGCCCGCGGCCCGCTCCCGCGCGGCGGCGCCCAGGCGCTCCCGCAGCGGCCCGTCGCACAGGATCCGCTCGAGGTGGCCGGTGAACTGGTCCAGGTCGTCGGCGAGCAGGCCGGTGCGCCCGTCCACCACCGACTCGGCCAGCCCGCCGGCCGAACGGAACGCGACTGTGGGGGTGGCGTGCCAGGCCGCCTCCATCGCGGCCTGCCCCCACCCCTCCTTGACCGAGGGCATGGCAAGGACCCATGACCGCGCGAGCAGCGCGTGCTTGGCCTCCTCGCCCACGAACCCGAGCAGCTCCACCGTGTCCTCGAGACCGAGCCGGGCCACCGCCTCCCGAAGCTGCGGCTCCCACCAGCCCTGGCCCACCACCGACACCTTGAGCCCGGGCAGCCGGCCGCGGAGCCGGGCGGTCGCCTCGAGCGCCAGCTCGACCCGCTTGTGGGGGACCAGCCGGCCGAGCACGCACACCGACGGGCAGGGCGTCGGGGGCAGGCTGGCCACGGCCGGAGGGTCGATGCCGTTGTGGACGACCGCGATCGAGCCCGGCTCGACGCCCAGGCCCACCAGCTCCTGGCGGGTCGACTCGGACACGGCCACGTACCTGGCGCCCCGGTAGACGCGGGGGGCCAGGCGGGACTCGACCCACCAGCCGAACCGGGCCGCCAGCGGGGGCAGCACGACCCCCCACTGCTCCCGGTGCACGTGGTGGACGAGCACGACCACCGGCGCCCGCGCGTAGAGGGCCGAGAAGAACGGCAGGCCGTTCTGGACGTCGACGACGGTGTCGTGGGGACCCACCCGGCCGGTCGCGTAGAGCAGGAAGGCGCGCAGGTACACCCCCAGGCGTCCTCCCCGGCGCAGGATGCGGACGCCGTCGACGTGCTCCTCGCGGGGCGCGCCCGGCCAGGCAGCGCAGACGATCGTCACCGGGCGGCCCTGGGCGGCAAGGCCGGCGGCCACCCGCTCCACGAACAGCTCCGAGCCGCCGCCCTCCGGGTTGCGCGTGTCGCGCCAGTTCAGGATGACCACGCCCGGGCGCCTGCCGTCGATGGCGGAGCCGGGTGCCAGGGGCGGGAGGGGTGTCGCGGTCATCGGTGCCGCGAACCTATCCCACTTTGCCCCTACCCGTCTGCAACAGACGATTTCCGCTGTGTCAGGGGTGTTCGCCCGGTTCCGCCGGGAAGCCCGCCGACCTGGTCGGCGCGGGCCGGCGATCGGGGCATCTGCGCTGGTCGGGCGCTCCTCCGAGGGTGCTCTCGCGCACGACCAGGCGGGGCACCTCGAGCGCACGGGCGTCGAAGCGGCGGTCGGCCATCCTGGACCTGAGGATGTCCACCGCCCGTTCGGCCAGCAGCCGCACCGGCTGCCTGAGGCTGGTCAGGGTGGGCGCGCTCAGGACGCCCGGGCGCGAGAAGAAGTTCCTCGCCGAGCTGGTGCTGACGCCGGCGTGCCTGGCGACGTCTTCGATCGTTGGTTCCCGCCTGACCGAACCATCGCCTGCCACGCGTCCCGCCTCAACCTGCATAGCCATTCCGGGCCGTTCTTGCAAGTGGTCCTTGCAAGCACACTTGCAAGGACTATATAACCCCGTTCGCTACCGACCGGTTCCGGAGCAGGCTCTTGAGGGCCAAGGGGGGTCACGCGGACCGCCGCACGCGTGTGCCCTCGGGGACCTGGACACCCGCACCGGGCCGTCCCTGTCACCGGGACGCCGATGCCCGTCCCCGGAACCGGTCGGAGTGTCCACCTCGTGACGACCCCGGCGAGGGCTGCCCGGTCGCCCTGGGCGTGCCGACCTCGGAACGTCCAGGGGCGATCCCGGAACGTCCAGTGGCGACCCCGGCAAGGCCAGCCCGGTCGGTGCCAGGCCCCACGGGGCGACCCCGGCAAGGCCGGCCCGGTCGGTGCCGGGCTCCCATGGCATCCAGGCTGCGGCGACGCCCATTCCGGCGAGGCGGTGGCCGGGCAGACGCACGGAGGGGAGTCACCAGCCGGTTGACTCGGCGGTCGCGATCGGCCAGCGTCGTACGCACGGACGCGTGGGCAGGGGGTGGGACGGCGGTGCGCTCCTTCGACGGCGTGGAGGTCGTGCTCCTGGACCTGGACGGCACCGTGTACGTGGGCAGCCGGCCGGTCCAAGGGGCGGGCCAGGCGGTCGAGCGGCTCCGGCGCTCGGGACTGACCGTCCGGTTCACCACCAACACCGACTCGACCTCGCCAGCCGCGCTGGTCGAGCGCCTGGCCGGCATGGGCGTCCCGGCCGGGGAGGGCGACTTCCTGACCCCGGTGGTGCTGGCCCGCCGGCTGTTCGAGGACCTCCCGGCGCCCCGGGTGCTGGCCATCGCCTCGCCGGCGGTCCGCGACCACCTGCCCGGGGTGCTGTGCGGGCCAGGCGACCGGCCCACCCACGTGCTGGTATGCGACCCGAGCTACGGGGCCGGCTACGCCGACCTGGACGCCGCCTTCCGGGCCGTCCGGGACGGCGCGGCGCTGGTCGCGACCCAGCTCGGCCGCATCGCCCGTCGCGACGACGGCGAGCACCTTGACACCGGCGGGTGGGTGCGCCTGCTCGAGTACGCGACCGGCGTGGAGGCCGAGGTCCTCGGCAAGCCGTCGCCGAAGTTCTTCCGCCTCGCCCTCGAGACGGTCGGCGGCACGCCCGAGCGCACCCTGGTGGTGGGCGACGACCTCGACGCCGACGTGGCCGGCGCCCGGGCCGTCGGCGCCCGCTCGGTCCTGGTCCGCACCGGCAAGGGCGCCCGCGCCACCGGGGCCCAGACCCGGGGCGGGGACGGCCCGGAACCGGATGCCGAGGTGGACGGCTTAGCCGACGTGCCCGACCTGTTGGCCGGGTCGGGGCAGGGTCCCGCTGGCCCGGTGGGGTAGGGTCGGGGCCGGGTCCCGCTGGCCCGGCCGGGGTGGAGTCGGAGCCGGCCGGGGTGGAGTCGGGGTAGGGTGGGGCGGTCAGCGACCCCGACCGAGGGGCCCGGGGGCTCGAGCAGCCAAGCGGTGCCCCCGGTCCGTACCAGGACGAGGGAGCGAGCGCGATGGCAGTCACCCACGCAACCCTGAAGACCTCCAAGGGCGACATCCGGGTCGTCCTGTTCCCCGACACCGCCCCGAAGACCGTCGAGAACTTCGTCGGGCTGGCCACCGGGACCAGGACCTGGAGGGACCCGCAGACCGGGGCCGAGCAGCAGCGGCCCCTCTACGACGACACCATCTTCCACCGGGTCATCCCGCAGTTCATGGTCCAGGGCGGCGACCCGCTCGGGACCGGCAGGGGTGGGCCCGGCTACAGCTTCAAGGACGAGGTGGCCGGGCCGCGCTCGTTCGACAAGCGCGGCTACCTGGCGATGGCCAACGCCGGGCCCAACACCAACGGCTCCCAGTTCTTCATCACCCAGGTGCCGACCCCCTGGCTGAACGGCAAGCACACCATCTTCGGCGAGGTCGTCGAGGGGATGGACGTGGTGGACGCCATCGCGGCCAGCGACCGCGACGCCACCGACCGGCCCAGCGAGGAGATCCGCCTCGAGCGGATCGAGATCGAGCAGCCGGCCTGAGCGGTCGGCCCGGGCGAAAGGGGCTCCCATGCGTGAGGCCGTCATCGTCGAGGCGGTTCGGACGCCGGTCGGCCGGCGGAGAGGCGGCTACTCGGGGCTGCACGCCGTCGACCTGGGCGCCGCCCCGCTGCGGGCACTGCTCGACCGGACCGGGGTGGACCCGGCCCAAGTGGACGACGTGATCATGGGATGCGTCTCCCAGGTGGGCGAGCAGGCCGTCAACGTCGCCCGCTGGGCCTGGCTGGCCGCTGGCCTGCCCGAGGAGGTCCCGGCCACCACCGTCGACCGCCAGTGCGGCTCCTCCCAGCAGGCCGTCCACTTCGCCGCCCAGGGCGTCCTGGCCGGGGGCTACGACCTCGTGGTGGCCGGCGGGGTCGAGCACATGACCCGGGTGCCGATGGGCTCGACCATGGCCGGTCCGGGGGTGCCGTTCGGCCCGGCGGTGAGCGACCGCTACGGTGGCCGCCTCGTGCCCCAGGGCATCTCGGCCGAGCTGATCAACGAGAAGTGGGGCCTGACCCGGGAGGAGCAGGACGCGTATGCGCTCCGCTCCCACCAACGTGCCGCCGCCGCCCAGGATGCCGGCTTCTTCGACCCCCAGCTGGTCGCGGTCGAGGCGCCCGTCCCGGACGGCGGCCGGACCTGGGTCCGGGCCGACGAGGGGGTGCGCCGCGACACCTCGCTCGAGAAGCTGGCCGGGCTGCAGCCCTCGTTCAAGCCTGACGGCATGGTCACCGCGGGCAACTCGAGCCAGATCTCGGACGGCGCGGCCGCCCTGCTGATCGCCGGGCGCGACACCGCGGAGTCCATGGGACTGCGGCCGCGCGCCCGGTTCGTGAGCTTCGCCCTGGCCGGAACCGACCCGGTCATGATGCTCACCGGCCCGATCCCCGCGACCGAGCGGGCCCTGGCCCGGGCCGGCCTCACCATCGGCGACCTCGACGTGGTCGAGATCAACGAGGCGTTCGCCAGCGTGGTGCTCGCCTGGGGACGGGAGGTGGACCCCGACTGGTCGAAGGTGAACCCGAACGGCGGTGCGATCGCCCTCGGCCACCCGCTCGGCGCCTCCGGGGCCCGCCTCATGACCGACCTCCTCGCCGAGCTGGAGCGGCGCGGCGGCCGCTACGGGCTCCAGGTCATGTGCGAGGGCGGCGGCACGGCCAACGCCACCATCATCGAGCGCCTCGGCTCGTAGCGTCGTCCCCCCCGGAGCCGCGCACCTCGGAGGCCGGTGCACCCGCGTGGGCTCGTCGCCACAGCGCCTCGCAGGTTGCCGGAGGTGATGCTGCCGGTGGCGACGGGTGCATCACGCATGGCTCGTCGCCGCAGCGCTTCGTTCGGCCTCGAGGTCGAGGGGCCGGCGGAGTCGGGCACGGGTGCATCACGCATGGGCTCGTCGCCGCAGCGCCTCGGGGTCGATGATCTCGAATGCCAGACCGGCGCTTCGGATGAAGCCGCGTCTCTTGAACGATCGCAGGGCCTTGTTGACCGTCTGCCTGGTCCCGCCCACCATCTCACCCAGCTCCGTCTGCGTGATGCGGCCGGTGCGCAGCCTGCTCCCCTGCTGCGGGGTGTCGGCCAGCAGCAGGAGCTGCCTTGCCACCCGCCCCTCGACGTCGAGGAACACCAGGTCGGTGAGTTGCCGCGTCGTGCGACGAACCATCCTGCCCAGTGAGCGCAACAGGGCGTCGAGGACGTCCGCGTTCGACTGCAGGAGCCAGATCAGCTCCTCGCGGGGGATGGTGACGACGGTGGACGTCTCGATCGCCTCGGCGGACGCGGTCCGGGCTTCACCGTCGAGGACGGCGATCTCACCGAAGACCGCGGGGGGCCGGTGCCGTGCCAGCTCGAGGACAGCACCGTCGTCGGAGATCACGAGCAGTCTGATCATGCCCTCGAGGAGCAGGTACATGCGGTTTGCCGGCTCGCCCTGGACGAAGATCGCCCCGCCCTTCTTGACCTGGCGGGCGTTTGCCCCGACACGATCGGCAAGATCCTGGACCACGCCGCCTTCCAGCGAGCCGAAGAGCTCGACGTTGGCGAGAGCAGAGGCGATGCGCTGCGTATCCATGGGCGGGTGACTCGCCAGACCTGCGGAGTTCGACTGTTCCCTCCTGGTAGCGTATTTGTACCAGGCGAGCAGGTCCACCTCGCAGCCCGTCAGGGCACGGCCGAGAGGTACCATTCGCCTGGCGAGAGGCTGTCGCCGCGTCGGAGCTCGAGACCGTCGAGGACGAAAGACCGACATGGACACTCGGCAGGTGGCCGACCTCCTGGCACGAACCGGCCTGTTCGGCGTGCTCGACCAGGTGACTCGCGAGGAGATCGCCGAAAGCGCCATACAGTACACGCTGGGCAAGGGCCAGACCGTCTTCGTGCAGGACGAGATGGGCGACCGTCTGTTCGTCGTCGCCGCGGGCGGGGTGAAGCTCTACCTGCGCTCGCAGCAGGGAGAGATCGTCGAGCTGGTCCGCCACTGGCCTCCCGCGGTGTTCGGGGAGCTGGCCCTCCTGGACGGCGGTCCACGCTCGGCTTCCGCGGAGACCGTCGAGCCGACCGTCCTGGTCGCGATCGCCCGGGAGAAGCTGATCCACATCCTCCGGTCGGACGCCAGGGCGGTGGACGCGCTGCTGTGCTCGCTCGGGGACATCGTGCGCCGCACGACACGGCAGATGGCCGATCTTGTGTTCCTCGACCTGCAGGGGCGGCTGGCGAGAAAGCTGATCGAGCTGGGCAGTGCCGAAGGCGACGGCGGCACCGGAGGCCGCCGCGTCACCCAGACCGAGCTCGCCAACATGGTGGGCGGGGTACGGCAGACCGTGAACCTGGCGCTGCGCGCCCTCCAGGACCGGGGCTACATCCGCATGAACGGCGGGTCCGTCGAGATCCTGAAGCTCGACGGACTGCGCCGCCGGGCGGGTGAATGATGCCCCACGTCACTGCGGTGCTCGAGATGCCACCGACGGCTGGAGTCCTCGCAGTCGTGGACACGACCGCCTGGTTGTCAAGGAGATGACAGCGCGAGCCGAGCGTTCGTACTTGCATCTCGGCGTGCCAACAGCAGTCGTCCGCCCTGCCGGCAGCCGCCAGCCGCCAGCCTGGACCATGCCGAGATCCGCTCCGCCTCGCCGAGGTGGTCAAGCGTCGCCTCTGTCTTGCCGGCTCACGTGTTGACGTGCCCCGGGATCGATCTGAAGAAAGCTGCCACGCCATGGTCCAAGGCAACCTCGCACTGGTGACGGGTGCGACCGGCTTCATCGGGAGCCACCTCACGGAAGCCCTCGTCCGCGCGGGCGCCCGGGTGCGCGCGTTCGTCCGCTCCAGCTCCGACCGGGGCCTGGGGAACCTCGACCATATTGCTGGGGAGGTCCGAGAGGCCGTAGAGCTCAGGTTCGGGGATCTTCGCGACCTCGAGTCCTTGCGGAGGGCGGTCGCAGGCGTCGATCACGTCTTCCACCTCGGGGGCCTCGGGTCGGTTCCGTGCTCGTACCTGGACCCTGTCGCCTTCGTGGACGTCAACGTGAGGGGCAGCGCCCATGTCATGCAGGTCTGCCGGGAGGTAGAAGTCGAGAGCCTCGTGCTCATGTCCACGTCGGAGGTCTACGGCACCGCCGAACGCCAGGATGTCCTGATCGAGGAGTCCCATCCGCTGCAGCCACGGTCGCCGTACGCGGGCAGCAAGGTCGCGGCCGAGCAGCTCGCAAGCAGCTTCACGGCCTCCTACGGCCTGCCCGTCACCACGGTGCGCAGCTTCAACGTGTACGGCCCGAGGCAGTGCGAGCGCAACGTCGTGCCGACGATCATGGGCCAAGCCGTCGACGGCGAGACCGTCCGGATGGGCCGCCTGGACTCCGTCCGCGACTACACCTACGTGGTGGACGTGGTCGACGCGCTCCTGCGGCTCGCGACCCAGACCCGCGCACGTGGAAGGACGTTCAACGTCGGCTCGGGCCTGGGGATGCGGGTGACCGACCTCGTCGCGCTGGCCGGCAAGCTCCTCGACAAGGAGCTGCGGGTGCAGACCGACCCGTCGCGCGTGCGTCCGCAGGCGATCGAGGGCGACTGCCTGGTCGCCAGCGCCGACGCGCTCCGTGAGCTGACCGGGTGGGAACAGACGGTTGCGATCGACGAGGGCTTGGAGAAGGTGCTGAGCTGGCTCGCGCGCCGTCCCGGAGGACGATGAGCGCGCTCGTCATCGCCTCGAACCGCGGACCCTGGCGGTTCACGCTCCAGCCCGACGGGAGGCTCTCGTGGCGCCGCGGGGCGGGTGGCCTGGTCAGTGCGCTGACACCCGCGCTCGAAGGGCACGCCTGCACGTGGATCTCGGCTGCCATCACCGATGGCGACCGTGCGGCGGCGGACGGCAATGGCAGCCCGGAAGGCCCGGCCGGCTCCCAGCTGCGGATGCTGACCTTCGAGCCGACGACCTACGAGCGGTACTACCACGACGTGGCCAACCGGACGCTCTGGTTTCTCCAGCACCACCTGCTGGACACGGCCGGGGTCGCGTTCGACCATCGGTTCCGCGCGGCGTGGGCGTCCTACCGGGAGGTGAACAGGGCCTTTGCGGAGGCTTGCGACGAGGCGACCAATCCAGGCGGGGAGGTGCACCTCGAGGACTACCATCTGGCGCTCGCTCCCGCCATGCTGCGCGAGCGGCGCCCGGACGTGCGCATCCTGCATCTCGTGTGCTGCCCCTGGGCGGGCCCCGACGACTTCGGCGTCTTGCCCGACGCCGTCGCCTGCGAGCTGCTCGCAGGCATGCTCGGCGCCGATCTCATCGGGTTCCTCACCCACCGCTGGGCAAGGAGCTTCCTCGCCTGCTGCGAAGCCGCGGGATACGAGGTCGACCGGCAGCGGGACGCCGTACGCGCCAAGGACGGGCACGTGGCGCACGTCCGCCCCTACCCGCTCGGGGTCGACGAGCAAGACCTGCGGCGGCTGATCCGGCAGGGAGCAGCCGTCACGGGGGGGCCGGACGACGCGCCCAGTCGTGGAGTCCCTGACGGTGGGCGCCTCGTCGTCCGGGTCGACCGCTTGGAACCGAGCAAGAACATCGTGCGCGGGCTGGACGCGTTCGCGGCCTTCCTCGAGCAGAACCCGCGTTTCCTCGGTGAGGTCACCCACCTCGTCCTCGTCAGTCTCTCGCGCGAGGGCATGGCCGAGTACCGGCGTTACCACTGCGAGGTCGAGCAGCGGGCGGAGATGGTGAACCAGCGCTTCGGCACCGCCGGCTGGACGCCGGTGCGACTCGTCGTGCTGGACGATCATCCGCGGGCGCTGCGCGCGATGGCCGCGGCGGACGTGCTCGTGGTGAACCCCGTCTGGGACGGGATGAACCTGGTCGCCAAGGAGGCGGCGTGCGTGAACGAGCGGGACGCCGTGCTGATCCTGTCCCGGAACGCCGGCGCGGCGGACGACCTCCGAGCGGGGGCGCTCCTGGTCAACCCTTTCGACACCGCTGAGCTGGCGGACACGCTGGCCACCGCGCTCTCCCTGGAGGCGGACGACCGCGCGGAGCGCGCCCGGCAGCTCCGGGAGGGCGCGGCCAGGATGCCGCCGCGGCAGTGGTTGCTGGCCCAGCGCCACGACCTGGCACGAATGCAGACGGAGGGCTCCGCGTGGCCGCGCGGCAAGTCGCCGGCTGGCGAGAAGGGCGGCCTGACCTCCCAAATTTAGCGGCGACCCGGCAAGGCCTGCCCGGCCGGCGCCAGGCTCCCGTGGCGCCCAGGCTGCCGGGCTCCCAGGGCGTCCAGGCCGCGGTGACGTCCGTTCCGGCGAGGAGCCGACTGGACAGGTGTTCGGAGGGGAGCCACCAGCCTCCTCCGTCGAGGCGTCGACCGGGCAGACGTTTGGAGGGAGCCACTGGCCGCGCCGGCTCCTATACTCCGGAGTGTGGAGGTATGCCTCAACTGTGGCGCCAGGGTCCAGCAGCCGGCCCAGTTCTGCCCCGCCTGCGGCAGACGCCTCCACGCCGCGTCGCACGTCGAGGAGTTCCGCGTCGTCACCACCCTGTTCTGTGACATCGCCGACTCCGTGAGCCTCGACAGCCGGCTCGAGCTGTTGCCGCTGCAACGCGTCATGGACCGCTTCTTCGAGGCGACGCGCCAGGTGGTCGCGAGCCATGGTGGCAAGGTGGGCACCCGCCGTGGCGACGGGGTGATGGCGGTGTTCGGCATCCCCGTCCCGCACGACGACGACGCGCTGCGGGCGGTGCGGGCGGCGGCGGACCTGCGCGACGCGCTGTCGCTGCTCCGCGCCGACTTGGAGCAGAGCCACGCGGTCTCGCTGGTCGCGCGGATCGGGGTGAATACCGGCACGGTGCTGGTTCGCAGCGACGTGGACTCGCTCGAGGAGGAGGTCACCGGCCACGCCGTCAATCTCGCCAAGCGGTTCGAGCAGGCAGCCAGTCCCGGGGGCATCCTGATCGGGCAGGAGACCTACACGCTGGTCCGCGACGCGGTGCGGGCCGAGCGGTCGGAGCCGCTGCGCCTCAAGGGCGTTCACGAGCCCGTCGAGGCCTACCGGCTGCTCCGGGTCCTGCATGGCAAGCCGGGTCGGGCACGCCAGCTCGACCGCCCGATGATCGGGCGGGGCCTCGACCAGCGGCTGCTGCAGACGCTGTTCGACCGGACCATCGCCGAGCGCAGCTGTCATCTGGTGACCATCCTCGGCCCTGCCGGGATCGGCAAGTCGCGGCTCGTCGACCATTTCCTGCAGGGACTGGGTGACCAAGCCGAGATCCTGCGAGGACACTGCCTGTCGTACGGGGAGAGCGCCACCTTCTGGCCGATCATGGAGATCGTCACCCAGGCCGTCGGCATCGCGCGGACAGACCCACCCGACGTGGTGCACGAGCGGCTGGCCGCCCCACTGCTCGGGGACCTGCACGCACGGGACATCGCGCTGCGTGTGGCGCAGCTCCTCGGGCTCGGCGAGGAGATCGGACTGCCGGGTGACACCTTCTCGGCCCTTCGGCGGCTCCTGGAGGCCCTGGCCCGCCGCCGGCCCATGGTCATGTTCATCGACGACCTCCACTGGGCTGAGCCGACGCTGCTCGACGTGATCGAGCACATCGCCGAGTTCTCCCGTGACACGCCGATCCTGCTCCTGTGCGTGGCGCGCCAGGACGAGCTGTTCAAGCGCCGGGGCCACTGGTCGGGCGGCAAGCTGAACGTGACCTCGCTGTCGCTGTCACCGCTCAGCGAGACCGAGGGCGAGCGGCTGGTCACGCACCTTCTCGACGGCAAGCAGCCCGATCCAGAGGTCCAGCTGTACATCAGCCAGCGCGCCCAGGGCTATCCGCTCTACATCGAGGAGCTGGTGGAAGAGCTTGTCCAGGGCGGCGTCCTGCGCCTTGTCGATGGTCGCTGGGTCGCGACCGGCGACCTGGACGAGGTAGCGATGCCCCGAGAGGTCCAGACGCTGCTCTCGGCGTGGCTCGGCCGCCTGGACGACGAGCAGCGGGCGACCCTCGAACGGGCGGCCGTCGTCGGCAAGCAGTTCCACGTCGCCGACATCACCGCGCTGTGGCCCGGCGGCGAGCCACAAGCTGTCGCCACCCATCTCGAGGCGTTGGCCCGCCAAGACCTGATCCAGCGTGACCATGGCGCCGTCTTCCCCCTCCCCGCCGTCGAGGGCGGCGAGGGCTACAGCTTCCGGCACATCCTCATCCGGAACGTGGCCTACGACAGGATGACGGAGGAGGTCCGTGCCAGACGGCATGAGCTGTACGCGGACTGGGTCGAGCGCGCGGCTGGTGACCGGCTCAGCCAGTTCGACGAGCTCATCGCCACGCACCTCAACGAGGCGTATCACTACCGGCGCAGGCTCGGCCCGGCCGACGGGGCCACGGAGAATCTGGCCCGGCGGGCCGGCGAGCGCTTCGCGGCCGCCGGGCACCGGGCCGCGGTCCGCGCCGACGTCCAGCTGACGCTCACCCTGCTGCGGCGAGCCGACCGGCTTCTCCCGCGCGAGAGTCCGACCCGTCTCGGCGTCCTGCCCTACCTCGCCAACGCCCTGCAGGCCGCCGGAGAACTGCAGGACGCGATGCGTGTCTACGAGGAGCTGATCGCCGCGGCCGAGCTGGCCGGGGACGAGCGAACCGCCATGCACACAGCGCTCGCACGCCTCCTCCTGGTCGCCCTCCAGGATCTGGAGGGCTTCCTGCGCGACGGCAGGGCGCAGAGCGAACGCGCCGTTGCGGCGTTCACACCGCTCGGCGACGACCTGGGCCTGGCCAAGGCCTGGTACGTCCGCGCCTATGCCGACTGGTGGGCGGGCAGGTCGGTCGAGGCGAAGGCTGCGGTGGTGCAGGCCAGGGGCTTCGCCCAGAAAGCGGCCGACAGGGTTCAGGAAGCGACGACGATCCGCCTCTACTGCCTCATCCTCCTCTCGGAGTCAACCTCGGTCGACGAGGTCGTCCGCTATGGTCAGGAGGCGCTCCAGCTGGCCAGGAGCACCGGCAATCGCAGGCTCGAGGCGAGCATGCTCACGATCCTCGCCCAGGCGACCGCGATGAGCGGCGACTTCGAGAAGGCCCGCGACTTCAACAAGGTGGCCAGCACGATCACGCTCGACCTCGGGGAGCTGCTCACGAGGGCGGCGGACTCGGTCTCCGAGGGGCTGGTGAGCCTCCTCGAGGGGAACTTGACCGCTGCTGAGCAGAAGCTGCGCGGCGGCTACAACGAGCTCGAGCGGATGGGCGCGACCGTGCCGCAGGTCGCCGTCGCCGTCATGCTCGCCCGCGTCCTCCTCCGGCAGGGCCGCTACGAGGATGCGGGGGAGATGACCCGGGTCTGCGAGCGCCTCGCGGCCGTTCATCAGCACGACGTCCAGGCCAGGTGGCGCTCGGTTCGGGCGGTCCTGCTCGCCCACCGCAGCGAGCTGGAGGCGGCTGAGCGCCTGGCGAGAGAGGCCGTTGCGCTGGCCGAGAGAACAGACCACCTCGATACCCAGGCCGAGGTGTACGCCGACCTTGCCGAGACGCTCCGCATGGCCAAGCGGCGCGAGGAGGCGATCCAGGAGCTCGAGCGGGCGCTCCGGCTCTACCAGCGGAAGGGCAACGAGGCTGGTGCGAAGACAGTGCGGAGCGAGCTGATCACGCTGCGCCGGTGACGACCGTGCAACGCGCGACCGTGGCGGGCGGACGGGCGGTAGCATGACCCCATGAGCCGCCTTCGGGGTCGGATGCTGTGGTTGGCCGCGCTCGTCGTGGCCGCCCTGGTCCTGCTCGCCCCGTTCAGCGACGTGATCGTCGCCGTCCTGCTCGGGGTCGGCGTGCTGGTCGGTGGCAGCATGCTGTTCCGGGGCCTGGCCGGCAACCGGGGCGCGGCCGCGCCGGGCCCGCCCACCGACGTCGTGGAGACCGGCACCCTGCTGGTGTTCGCCTGCGAGACCTGCGGCGAGCAGCTGGTTCTGCTCCGCAAGGGGACCGACGCCCCGCCGCGCCACTGCGCCGAGAAGATGGTGCTGCGCCGGGTCCCCACCCCCGACCGCACGACCCGTCCTGCCCGTCCGGCGAACTTGCCGGACGGATGACCGGCGAGCTTGCCGCTCAGAACGGGAGGTCTGCCGCCGCGGGCGGCTGCAAGCTTCTCTGGCGGCGGCTGGCGGCGCCAGGCCTCTGTAACGGCGCTGGCGGGATCAGGCCTCTGTGGCGCTGGCACGGCGGCATCAGGCCTTTCCAGCGCCGAAGGGCGCTACGCGTCGTCGGCGATGCGCTCGGCGCGCTCGCGCAGGTCGCGGAAGTCCTTCTTGGGCCGGTCGCCGGGGACCAGCCGGTCGGTGCTGGTGAAGCCCCAGCCCTGGTACTTCACGGCCACCCGGGAGAAGCGCCTGCGCAGCTCGCCGCCGCACGCCTGGCAGGGCCCGGGGGCGCCGCTCCCCATGGGCTGCAGGTGCTCCTCGACCGCGCCGCAGGCGCGGCAGGCGTACTCGTACACTGGCATCGCGGCTGTCCACAACCTTTTCCCCAGCTGGGGATGAATCACAGGCGTGTAGTTTGGCAGGTCAGCGGGGTGGTGGGCTCAGGTCCAGCGAGTTGCCAACACCAGGCCGACGACGATGGGCGTGAACCCGATGGCGAGGTTGACGGCGTTCAGGTCGGCCACCGGACCGGGCAAGGCACCCATGTAGTACAACAGGATGTAGGTGAGGCCCACGGCGAAGCAGATGACGATCGTGGGACCCACCCAGGGGGCCGACGGCTTCGGCTTGGGGCGCGGCGGCGGTTGGTACCGGCGCCGCTTGGAGCGTGACCTGGGCATTGCGGCACGTCCTTTCGACAGGTGCGCCCGGCGGCGCACGGGCGCCATGACCTCATGCGATCGTACCGTCTGGGCGCGGCGCCCGCTCCGGCCGCCCGGCGCCGGTCTGGGCGCCGCCCTGCTCGCCCTCTGCCTGCTCGCGACCGCCTGCACGGGCGGCCCGGAGTCGGCGGCCAGCTCGTCCGGTACGCCCGGGGCGCTTGGCTCCGCACAGCTCGTGGACCGTACCGCGGAGCAGTTCGGGAGCGACCTCGACCGCCTCAAGGGGCGGGTCGTGGTGGTCAACTTCTGGGCGAGCTGGTGCGCGCCGTGCCGGGCCGAGATGCCCGACCTCGAACGGGCGAGCCGGGAGCTGGCCGGTGAGCCGGTGACCTTCATCGGCGTCGACTCGTCGGACGAGCGGTCCAAGGCGGTCGAGGCCCTCGCCCGGGCGGGGGTCACCTACCCCACCGTCTACGACCGCAAGGGCATCTACGGCGGGCTGGCCTCACGCTGGTCGGTGACCTCCCTGCCGCAGACCTGGTTCGTCGACCGCGAGGGCAGGCACGCGGTCAAGATCGCCAGGCAGGTCCGGCCCGGCGAGGTGCGCGCCACGGTGGACCGGCTGCTCGCTGCGCCGTAGGGGCTCTTTCCGTAACGAGCGGGTTAGGATGGCATGGCCTCGCTTGCTTCGGCGGGCACGAGCCTCGGGCGCTTCAGGTGAGCGCGAGCCCCGCGGCGGGCGGCGAGGGCACGGAGGTGACGATGCGGAGGTTCCTGCGCGGGACGGGTTGGACGTTCATCGGGTTGGGATGCTTCGTCCTCTACTTCCTGGTGTACCAGCTCGTGGGCACCAATGCGACCGCCAGCAAGGAGCAGGGCAGCCTTCGCAGGGAGCTGGAGTCGACCTGGACCGCGCAGGCCGGCGTCCCGGCCGGCCGGCCGCAAGCCACCAAGCCCAGGAGCATCCCGGTCGGCAAGGGGGTCGCGCTCCTCCAGATCCCCAGGATCAAGGTCGAGCAGGTCGTCGTGCAGGGCGTCGAAAAGGCCGACCTGCGCAAGGGCCCAGGGCATGTGCCGAGTACCGTGATGCCCGGGCAGGCCGGCACGTTCGCGGTGTCGGGCCACCGGACCACCTACGGGGCGCCCTTCTTCCGGCTCAACGAGCTGGCCAAGGGCGACGTCATGACGGTGGTGACCAAGGAGAGCGTGTTCACCTACCAGGTGACCTCGAAGAAACTGGTCCTGCCAGACGACGTCTCGGTCCTGGACAGCGTGCGCGGCCCCGGCGGCAAGATCGAGCCGACGATCACGCTGACCACGTGCCATCCGCGCTTCTCGGCCAAGCAGCGCCTGATCGTCTTCGGGGTGCTGGTCGCCACCGTGCCCAACAACGGTACAGTAGCGGCATGAGCCGGTGGCCCGAGGATCAGGGGGGGCGCCAGCCCGAAGGCAGGCGCGCCCGACACCCGGAGGGCCGTCGTGCCCGGCACAGCGAGGGCCGCCGCGACCGCCAGGACGAGGGCAGGCACGACCCGGACGACACGCTCCCCTGGCTGGCCGGTCTCGAGGACGCGTCCAGCCCCGAGGAGGACGCCGAGTGGGCGCGCAAGCTCCGGCCCAGACAGGCGCGCAGGGTCGACATTGCGAACTCGGACGAGCCGGGCTCGCCACCGGACGCGCCCCAGGGCGCGCCCCAACCGGAGCCGGCCTTCCGTGAGCCGCTTCCCGAGCCAGGCGAGCCGGAGCCGGCCTGGAGCTTCGACGACGAGCCGGCGCCGGCCGAGCCCGGCGGCCCGACGCGCCGTGACGCCGGCTACCCGAGCTGGGCCCACGACCTGGACGCGACCGCGACCTGGGAGTCCGAGCCGCAGGACTGGACCGACCCGCCCAGGACCGGGCCGTCCTGGGAGCCCACCGTCGAGCCGCCGGCCCGGCCCTGGGAGCCAGAGGATCCCTGGGGCGGGCGGCCCGCCCCGACCTGGGAACCGGAGGCGCAAGCGGCCGGCGACCCGCTGGCCAGCCGGGCGGCGCCCTGGGAGGCAGGGGGGCTGCCTTCCGACACCGGGTTCGGCTCGCTGTACGCCGACCCGGACCCCGACCCGCTGGAGGCCGGGGACGCGACCCTCGAG